>Ga0065721_10003715_pt1 | contig 108251 bp, 99 predicted proteins | sample Mesricmetagenome_FD_59108 | JGI IMG/M metagenome (GOLD analysis project Ga0065721, IMG submission 59108) | Mesophilic microbial community from rice straw/compost enrichment Sample: eDNA_1 v2 (version 2) | ecosystem: Engineered > Solid waste > Grass > Composting > Bioreactor | place: USA...
GTCCCCCGCCACGACTGCGGCTCGTCCGGCCGGCCGGAGATCACCCCCGCAGCAAGTTCCAGAACTCCCGCCACCGGCATCTCCAGATTCAGATACTCGCCGATCCTTGCAAACTGGAGGCCGTCCACGCGAAACGCCGCGGAAAGATCGTTGGCGGCGTTGAGGTCGGAAATTTCGACGCGAATCGACACCGGCGCGTCGAAGAATCTCCCGACGAGTCCGATCCCGAGCCGCGCGTCGTCGAGCTGCGAGGCGTCCAGATTGAACCGCTCCAGCGCAATCTCCGGTCCGATCTGAAGCTCCGTGAGCATCAGATTGCGGTCGCGGAAGGTGGTGCGTCCGGACACCTCCGTCCACTTTCTCACGCCCGGGATGTCGAGCGCTCCCAGCCGGAGCACGCCGGGACGGTCCGGCAGCAGCGTGAACCACAGTCCTTCAACGACCGTGTCGCCCGCCGCCCCGTGGGAGAGGAAGTTGATATTCTCGAGCTGGAGCGTCTTTGGAAACAGCGCGGGAAATTTGAACTGCTGCGGATCCTCCTGCTTCCCGGGGGGCGGCTCCTCCGACGGGGTAATTTCGACAAAGACATCCCGCACCTGCACGAGATCCAGCAGCGCGGGCAGACCCTTTCGAAGCGCGTCCCACAGGCTGTAGCGCAGGTCGATGTTTCCGATTTCGATGCGCTGGACGGGGCCCGGCTCGGTCGGGGTTGCACGGAGGTTCGAGACCGTGAGCGTCGAAAAGATCGAACCCCCGATCTCGTAGTCGAGGTCAAGATTCTGCTGCCGCGCGGCGCGCACGATGAAATACCGCGTCCCCTCGAAGACGATGGGCCGGTGAAAGATGGCGAGAAGGACGACAAGTCCCAGCAATGCCCAGCCGACCCGCCGCAGCCATCGACGCCGGGGACGCCGTGGCGGCGGTTCCGGCTTGTCCTGCTCGACCATGGGCTCCGACACGAAACCGAATCGCGCTTCGAAGCAACTCCGGATTTCCCGGACCGCGCCCGGCAGTTGCGTTGCGCGGCGTTTCTGCGAGAATCCCCGGCCCATGTCGAACGCCCTGCCGGAGAGACCCGCCATCGAGACGGACGCGAAGTCCGCCTACGCGCTTGTCGTGAGCCGGTATAATCCGGAGTTCACCTCCGCGCTCGAGCGCAACGCCCGCAAGGAGTTGCTTGCGATCCAGCCGCAGGCCCGTGTCGACACGATCGAGGCACCCGGTTCCTTCGAGATTCCGCTGCTGGTGAAAACCCTCGCAGCCACCGGGCGATATGACGCAGTGCTCGCGCTCGGCCTCATCCTCAAGGGCGAGACGGCCCATGCCGATCTGATCGCCGCCTCGATCACAAACGCCCTTCAACAAATCGCACTCGACCACGGCACGCCCGTCATTCACGAGGTGCTCCTGGTCGCCAACGAGGCGCAGGCACGTGCACGCTGCCTGGACGAACGCCTGAACCGCGGCCGCGAGGCCGCACGCGCCGCCGTCGCAGCGTCCGCCGCGATGAAGGCCATTTCCAACACCTGACCTTTTCACCCATGGGAGTTCGCAGAGAGGGCCGCGAGGCCGCCGTCCAGTATTTGTATCAACGGGATCTGAACCCGACGTCCGAAAACGCCGACCTGCAAATCTTTTACAAGATGCGGGGTCTGAGCCCCGCCGCACGCCGGTTCAGCGACACGCTCATTCCCGGGGTGCTTGAGCACCAGGACGAAATCGACGAACTCATCCGCAAAAACGCCGAGAACTACGAGCTTCACCGCATCTCCGCCGTGGACCGCAACATCCTCCGGCTCGCGATTTTTGAAATGCTCCACTGCCCGGAGACGCCGCCGGTGGTCTCGATCAACGAGGCCATCGAGATCGCCAAGAAATACAGCACCGACGAATCCGGCCGCTTCGTCAACGGCGTGCTCGATCGCATCCGCGCCACGCTCAACCGCCCCGCGCGGACGGCGGGAACGCCCGCACGAGGCGACTCGTGATCGGCCGCTGACGGAAGCGCCCCTCTCCTCCAAGGCCCGAACCAAGCAGCAGCAGTCGCCCATGCCCTTCAAGTTTCTCAAGTCGCTCGTCGAGAAGTTCACCGATCGTCCCGTCGATTGGGACGAGCTCGAGGAAACGCTCATTCGTGCCGATCTGGGAGTGCCCATGGCCATGCGCATCATGGACTCGCTGCGGGAACGCGGAGGCGAACTTACCGCGAGCGTGGCCACCGCGGTCACGCGGCATGAGATCGAGCAGGTGCTGCCGGAAAAGGGCGAGCCGGTCCGCCCGACGCCCGGCAAACCTGCGCCGGTCCTCATGATTGGCGTGAACGGCACAGGCAAGACGACGACCTCGGCGAAGGTCGCGAATTCCCTGGTCCGTGCCGGCAACTCCGTCCTGCTCGTGGCGGCCGACACCTTCCGCGCCGCGGCGATCGAGCAACTCGCGGTCTGGGGCGAACGCATCGGCGTCGACGTCATCAAGGGCAACTACAATGGCGATCCCTCCGCGCTCTGCTACGACGCCTACATTGCCGCCCAGAAGCGCAATGCCGATTTCCTGATCTGCGACACCGCCGGCCGTCTCCATACGAAGAACAACCTCATGCAGGAGCTCGCGAAGGTCGTTCGCACGCTCGGCAAGCACGAGGTGCAGATGGAGAAGCTCCTCGTCGTGGACGCGACGACCGGCACGAACGCGCTTGTGCAGGCGAAGGAATTCCACCAGGCGGTGGGCCTCACCGGCGTCGTCGTGACCAAGCTCGACGGCAGCGGCCGGGGTGGCGTGCTCGTCGCGATCCAGAACGAACTCGGCATCCCTCCCCGATACATCGGCACCGGCGAGCAACTCGGCGACATCGCCCTTTTCGACCGGAAGGCGTTTCTCGACGGCATCCTGTGACATCACGCGGGAACGCGCTTTTTCCTGTTTTCCTGATTTCCCGATTCCTGTTTTTCTAGGCCGATGCTCGAATTCCTGCAGAAAGGCAGCCCGATCGTCTGGCTCCTGCTCGCGTGCAGCGTGATCGCCGTCGCCGTCTTCCTCGAGCGCCTTTTCTACCTTCATCGGGCGCGGGTGCGCGTCGGAGACCTGCTGCGGGGTCTTTCGGTGCTGATCCGCGCGGGGCGCATCGCAGAGGCCTCCCAGGAATGTGCCTCCACGCCCGGACCGGCTGCGCGCGTGATGCGCGCCGTGCTCATTCATCCGGATCTCCCCCGCGCGGAGCTTCGCGACATCGCGCAGGACGCCGGCCAGCTCGAGGTGCCCAAGCTCGAGCGCAACCTCGGCATCCTCGTCACCATCGCCTACATCGCGCCGTTACTTGGGCTTCTCGGCTCCGTGCTCGGGCTGATTCAGGCCTTCAGCGCGGTCTCGGCACACGGGGGATACGCCACGGCGACGGAGATTGGCGCCGGCATGTATCAGGCGCTGCTCACGACCGGCGCCGGGCTGGCAGTGTGCATCCCGGTGTTGCTCGCCTACCAGTTTCTCTCCACCCGCGTGAACCAGATCCTCCACGACATGGAGCGCGCGGGAATCGAGATCGTGGTCCTGCTGACGGACTACCACCAACGGGAACGTTCCAACGTCTCGTCGTCGTGAAACTTCACCGCACGCTGAACCCGGTGTTCCTCCCGCTGATGTTCGTGCCGCTCGCGGACGTCGCTGCGGCATTGATCTTCTATCTCCTGCTCGGGGGAAACTATCTCCTGCAGCCGGGTGTCGCCGTAACGCCGCCGGATTCGCCGTTTCTCCTCTCGCCGCAGCGAGACCCGCAGGTGGTGGCGATCACCGGCCCGCCCGCACCGGCAATCTATTTTGATGACCGCCGGATGACCGCGCAGGAACTCGGCTCGGCCCTGGCCTCCACGGAGGGAGGCGGCCGCACGCTCGTCATCAAGGCGGACCGCGCGGCGCCCGTGGATTTGCTCGTCAGTGTCGTGAACACGGCCATGCAACACGGCCGGCCCGTCGTCCTCGCCACGTCGCAGTCCGAGCCATGACGTCGTCCGGCCACACGCCGTTGATGTTCGACTGGGTGCAGGATCACCGCCGACGCCTCGCACTCTGGCTCGTGGTCGCCCTGCTCCTGCATGTGGGGGCGTATTTCCTGTTCCGCGTCGTCCAGCCGCCCGCGTCGCCCGCCCCTCCGCTCGACCGCGCGATCCATGTGCTCGCCCCCGGCTCCCCGGAGGCCATCCGTCTTGCCGCGTTCATCGAGGCAAACGACCCGTCGCTCGTCGCCGCCGACCGCATCGGCCCCATTTCCATTCCCGATCCCGCCGTCCCCGCCTACCGCCCGAGCTATTCCACAGCGCCTCCGCCGCTCGCGCCGCTGCCCGATCCGCAGCCGCGCATCCTGCCGCCGGTCCTTCGCGAGGCCGGCGCGGTTCCCATGCCCAACCCGCAATCCACGCTCACCCTCCCGCCGCCGGCGATGGAGACGCAGGTCGTTTTCGGAGGCGAACTCGCGAAGCGGGGTGTGGTCTCCGCGCCGGACTGGGAGTTTGCGGAGAAACCTGGCGGGCTTCTGCCTCCGGCCGTCTTCCTGATCGCGGTGGACGAAAAAGGCCGCGTCCTTCACGTGTTCGAGCAGGAATCCACCAGCAACCGCGCGCTCGACTCCGCGGCGGCCCAGCGTCTTTTCGAGCTCCGATTCGACGAGGCGCCCGGACGCTCGTGGGGCACGGCAACATTTCATTGGGGGGCGGAGGAAACCCGCGAGGAGGAGGAGGAATGATCCCGGTTTCGCTGGAAACGCTCCCCCTCGCCTACGTCGCGATCTGCGCCGGCATCATCGCCCTCGCGTGGGGAATCAGCGCGATTCGCGCCCGTAAAGTCCGTCGCGCCGAGCTTTCGGATCTCATCCAGTGCGCGGCCTGCGGGACGCTGTATCCGGACCCGAAATCCGGGGAATTACCCCCCTGTCCGTGCTGCCAGCACCGCAACGAGCGGGCGCCCGTGCGCATGTTCTGACTCCTCCCGCGCGCGAATTGGGCGGGAATTCCAAAAAGTCATGCTAAGTTTGTGGTTGCAATGGGCCGCGGCCAGCCGGTTCACTGCTGGTTTTTCCACGAGCCTTTTGTCAAAAGCATGAGCGAGCGCAGAGTCGTAATCACCGGAATCGGAGTTGTCACACCCATCGGCCTCGACGTGCCCGCATTTTGGCAAAGCCTGACGAACGGGGTAAGCGGCATCAGCCGGTTCGACGCGTTCGACTCGACGGACTACGACTGCAAGATCGCCGGCGAGGTGAAGAACTTCAGCGCCGCTCCGTATTTCAAGAATCCGAAATCCGCCAAGCGCACCGATCGCTTCACGCAATTCGCGATGGCCGGCGCAAAGATGGCCGTCGAGGACGCAGGACTCTCCCCCGACAAGGTCGACCCCACCCGCATCGGCGTGATGATCGGCTCGGGCATCGGCGGACTCTTCAGCATGGAAGAGGAGGCCAAGCGCCTGCAGTCCCGCGGCCCGTCGCGCGTTTCACCTTTCACGATCGCGATGATGATCAGCAACATGGCCAGCGGCATCGTCTCGATGGAATACGGCTTCAGCGGGCCGAACATGTGCATCGTCACCGCCTGCGCCACGGCAAACAACTCGCTCGGCGAAGCATGGCGCATCATCAAGTTTGGCGATGCGGACGCGATCATCGCCGGCGGCTGCGAAGCCACAATCACCCCGCTCGGCATTTCCGGATTTGCCGCGATGAAGGCGCTCAGCCTTCGCAATGACGAACCCGAGAAGGCCTGCCGCCCGTTCGACAAGGACCGCGACGGCTTCATCATGGGCGAAGGCGCGGGCATCATGGTGCTCGAGGAACTCGAGCATGCGAAGCGCCGCGGCGCTCCGATTTATTGCGAACTCGCAGGCTACGGCTGCACAGCCGACGCCTTCCACATGACCCAGCCCCTCCCCGAGGGTGAAGGCGCAGCTCGTGCGATGAACATGGCGATGCGCCACGCGGGTGTGAACCCCGGAGACATCGACTACATCAACGCCCACGCCACCTCGACGCCTCTCGGTGACATCTGCGAGACGAAGGCGATCAAGTCGGCGCTCGGCGACTCCGCAAAATCCGTCGCCGTGAGCTCGACGAAATCGATGACCGGCCACCTCCTCGGCGCAGCCGGCGGCGTGGAAATGGCGGCGTGCGCGCTCGCGATCAAGCACGGAGTCATCCCGCCGACGATCAACCTCGACAATCCGGATCCCGAGTGCGACCTCGACTACGTGCCTAACACCGCCCGCGAAAAGAAGGTGCGCGTCGCGCTCAACAACTCGTTCGGATTCGGCGGCCACAACGCGACCCTGATCGCCAAGGAATTCGTCGGTTGACCCCGCCCGCGAAGCGCGGAACCCGGGTCATCGACCTCGCATCTTGGCGACGGGCTTCCGTCGACGTCCGGTCGCTTCTTCGTCGGGAATCGGCCGGATTCCTTTCAATGTTGCGAAGCTGATTCGGCGCATGATTTTCACAAACTCCTGCATGTAGGCGAGGCCGGCTGCCGCAGTCGTCGTCGCGGCAAAAAGCCGACTCTCGAGCCCGCTCTTTCCGACGGGCTTTCCCACGACGTATTTCCGATCCAGAAACGGCTGCACCGTCCAGCCGGGCAGCGCCGCCACACCTCTGCCGCTGGCCACGAGTTGCAGGATGGCCACCGTTAGCTCGGTCTTCCGCCGCTGGGGCTCCACTTTCGCCGGCCGCAGAACCTCCCGGACCAGATCCAGTCGATCATCGGGGATCGGATAGGTCACCAGTGTCTCGTTCTTGAAATCCTTTGCGGTGACATGCGACTTCCGCGCCAGAGGATGATGCCGGGAAACCAGTGCCAGGACCTCGTAGGCAAACAACGGGTGGAACACGACCCCCTCCCGCGGTTGCGCGTGCGAAACGATGACCAGATCGGCGCGGTTTTCACCCAGAAGACCGATGGGGTCCGCATGAAACCCGGAGACCAGATCCAGCTCNACCTGCGGCCAATGCTCGCGAAAGGCATCCATCGANGGCATNAGCCAGTCGAAGCAGGAGTGGCACTCCACCGCGATCCGCAGATCGCCNGCCTGNCCCTGCGCGATGCGCGCGAGATCGCGCTCCCCATCCCTCACGCGCCGGGTGACGTCGTAGGCGAGTTCGACCAGAAGCTCTCCCGCGGCCGTCAACCGCAGCGGATCGCTCTTCCGTTCGAACAGCTCGACTTCGTAGTGCTCCTCGATCGCGCGGATCTGATGCGAGATCGCCGGCTGCGAAAGATTCACCCGTTTGCCAGCCTTCGAGAGGTTCCCCGTTTCCGCGAGAGCCACGAGGCTTCGAAGGTGCCGTAATTCGAGCATGGCCGTTTTTCATCATAAATGCCGCGAATGATGAACATCAAAACATCGCGTTATGCGAATGATGCGCAAGGCGCGATCCTGTGGAGGATGGAAACTCCTCTCTTCACGCACAATCTCGGCCATCCCCGCATCGGCGAACGACGCGAACTCAAGAAGGCCGTCGAGGCATTCTGGTCCGGCAAACTCTCTGCGGCCGGGCTAGACGCCGTCGGCTCCAACCTGCGGCGCGCTCACTGGGAGGCACAGCGGAAGGCCGGGATCGACCTGATCCCGTCGAACGACTTCAGCTTCTACGATCAGGTGCTCGACATGAGCTGCCTGCTGGGATGCGTGCCCGCCCGCTTCGGATGGGACGGCGGCCCGGTCGACGCCGCATTGCGCTTCCGGATTGCAAGGGGCACGCCGGAGGCGGGTCACGAGGGCTGCGGGTGCGGCTCCACTCCCGCGAAGGCGTGTGAAATGACGAAGTGGTTCGATACGAACTACCACTACATCGTGCCGGAACTCGACCCCGGCGCCGGCTTTCGCATCAGCGCCACAAAGCCGTTCGACGAATTCGTCGAGGCCCTGGGTCTTGGCATTCGCACCAAGCCGGTCCTGATTGGTCCGTTGACGTTTCTCTGGCTCGGAAAGCCAACCGTGGACGGCCTGGACCGCCTCCAGCTTCTGGACGGATTGATACCAGCCTACAGCGAAATCCTGCAGAGGCTCGCCCGGCAGGGCGCGGAATGGGTGCAGATCGATGAGCCCGTCCTCGCCCTCGATCTCGCCCCCGCATGGCGCGCGGCCTTTCGCGGTTGTTACGAGAGGCTCCGCGCTTCGGCGTCACCGTTGAGAATCCTTCTCGCGACCTACTTCGGCGAGCTGCGCGAGAATCTCACCGTCGCCACGAGTTTGCCGGTTGACGCGCTGCACCTCGACGTGACTCGCGCGGAGAACGAACTGGATGCGGTCCTTGGGACACTGCCGCACGGGAGGATTCTGTCGCTGGGCATCGTCGACGGGCGCAACATCTGGCGGAACGACTTCTCGCGCTCCCTCCCGTTGATCGACAAGGCCCGCCGCGCACTCGGCTCCGATCGCGTGTGGCTGGCTCCCTCGTGCTCGCTGCTGCACGCACCCGTGACGCTGCGGCATGAGACCGCACTCGATCCCGAAATCCGGAGCTGGCTCGCGTTCTCCGAGGAGAAGCTTGCGGAGGTGGTCGCACTGGCCCGCATGGGCACACCTCTCCAGAATCCGCTCGCCCTCCACGAAAACCAGGTCGCTCTGCAGTCCCGGCGGGTCAGCGAGCGAATCCACCGGCGCGAGGTCAAGGGGCGTGCGGCCGCCGTGACACCCGCCGACAGTCGCCGCAACTCGCCGTTTCCCGAACGTCGCGTAAAACAGCGCGCGGCACTCGACCTTCCGCCATTTCCGACCACCACCATCGGCTCGTTTCCCCAGACTCCCGATGTCCGCTCGGCCCGGCTTCGCTGGAAAAAGGGCGAAATCTCCGAAGCGGACTACAACGCCTTCCTCGAGGAACGCACCGCTGAGTGCATTCGTCTCCAGGAGGACATCGGGCTCGACGTCCTCGTTCATGGTGAGTTCGAGCGCAACGACATGGTCGAATATTTCGGCGAAAAACTGGACGGCTTTGCATTCACCGCGAACGGCTGGGTGCAGAGCTACGGCACACGCTGTGTGAAGCCACCGATCCTGTTCGGCGACGTTTGCCGGCCGGCGCCGATGACCGTCGCGTGGTCCCGCACCGCGCAATCGCTAACCTCCCGTCCGATGAAAGGCATGCTCACCGGCCCGATTACCATTCTGCAGTGGAGTTTCGTGCGCGACGACCAGCCGCGCAGCGAGACCGCCCGCCAGATCGCGCTTGCCGTGCGCGACGAGGTGGCCGACCTCGAAGCGGCCGGAATTCGCATCATCCAGATCGACGAACCCGCCCTGCGCGAGGGGTTGCCATTGCGTCGAAGTGACTGGCGCGCCTATCTCGACTGGGCGACGGAGGCCTTCCGTCTTTCCGCCTCCTGCGTGCGCGACGAGACGCAGATTCACACGCACATGTGCTACTGCGAGTTCAACGACATCATCGATTCCATCGCGGCGCTCGACGCCGACGTGATCTCGATCGAGGCCTCGCGCTCGAACATGGAGCTTCTCGATGCCTTCGTGAACTTTCGCTATCCGAACGAAGTGGGTCCCGGCGTGTGGGACATCCATTCTCCGCGCGTGCCCGGCGTGGAGGAGATGACGGACCTCCTCACGAGAGCGGCCGCCGTCCTTCCTCCGGAGAATCTCTGGGTGAATCCGGACTGCGGCCTGAAAACCCGCGGATGGGACGAAACGGAGGCCGCCCTCAGAAACCTTGTGGCGACGGCTCGCAGGATGCGCGAGCGACTCCACACCGAAGCATGCTGACGGATTCCGCCATGCACATTCGCGACATTCTTACGCCGGGCCGAACCTCCATTTCCTTCGAGTTCTTTCCGCCACGCACGGAGGCGGCCGCGGAAGACCTGCGCCGGACGATGGACCGGCTCGCCCCGTTCGCCCCGTCCTTCGTCAGCGTCACCTATGGCGCAGGCGGGGGCACACGCGGTCTCACGCGGGATCTGGTTCTTCGGTTGAGGAAGGAGGGCCCGTTCGATCCGATTCCCCATCTGACATGCGTCGGCCACTCGAGGGCGGAGGTTCAGGAACTCCTCGAGGCATACGCCGCGGCTGGCGTGGGAAATATTCTCGCGCTGCGTGGCGACACGCCGCGGGATGGTCGCGGAGTCGCCAGCGAGTTCATGCACGCCGCCGACCTCGTGCGGACCATTCGAAGTTTTCGCGGCCATCCGGATCCGCGCGGCTTTGGTATCGGCGTGGCAGGTTTTCCGGAGGGACATCCGGACACCCCGAACCGGCTCGTGGAAATGGATCATCTCAAGGCGAAGGTCGATGCGGGCGCGGACTGGATCTGCACCCAGCTCTTCTTCGACAACCGGGATTTCCTCGACTTCCGGGACCGTTGCGCCCTTGCCGGAATCGACGCGCCAATCCTCGCAGGCATCCTGCCGCTCACCAGTCTCGACATGGCGCGGCGGATCGCCGGGCTGGCGGGTGGCGCGAGGTTTCCGGCACCGTTGCTGAAGGCGCTTCAGGATGCGGGCGCGGACACCGAAGCCGCCCGGGAGGCCGGGGTTCGTCACGCGACCGGGCAATGCCGCGATCTCCTGCGGCAGGGCGTGGCGGGAATCCATTTCTACACACTCAACCGCCCGGATGCCGTGGTGCGGATCTGCGAGGATCTTGGAGCGGACTTGAATTCGCCCGCTGCGAAGTTAACCTGCCCGCAGCCAGCAGGAACGGCGATGGCGGAAGCGATTTCGTAGCCGTTCGACCCGGGGGGCCTCCCGCCTTCCGAATGATTCAACCAAACCCGTCGCCGGTCCGGCAAACGACCGGCCTCGCAGGCATGACGACAGGAACCAACGGCGCGATCTCGAACTTCATCGAGCACCATTTCCGGCACTTCAACGCTGCGGCGCTCAAGGACGCCGCCGACGGCTACATCGCCCATCTCGACGCGGGCGGAAAGATGTTCATGACCATCGCCGGTGCGATGAGCACCGCCGAGCTCGGACTTTCGCTCGCGGAAATGATCCGTCGCGACAAGGTCCACGCCATTTGTTGCACGGGCGCAAACCTCGAGGAGGACGTCTTCAACCTCGTCGCGCACGACTTCTACGAGCGCGTGCCGCACTACCGCGATCTCACCCCCGCCGACGAGCAGGCACTGCTCGACCGGCACATGAACCGCGTGACCGACACCTGCATTCCCGAAATGGAGGCCATGCGCCGCATCGAGAAGGCCGTGCTCGCGGAGTGGACCGCCGCCGACGCCGCCGGTGAGCGGTATTTCCCGCACGAGTTTCTCTACCGCGTGCTGTTGAAGGGCGAGCTCGAGACCCAGATCGACCCCGAGAATTCCTGGCTCCTCGCCGCCGCAAAAAAGAACCTCCCGATGTTCGTTCCCGGCTGGGAGGATTCCACGCTCGGCAACATGTATGCCGGCCACTGCATCAGCGGTGACGTGAAGAACGTCCACACCGTCCGCACCGGCATCGAATACATGATCTCGCTCGCCGACTGGTATACCACCAACGCCCGCCAGATCGGCGACGTCGGCTCGATCGGCTTCTTCCAGATCGCCGGCGGCATCGCGGGCGACTTCCCGATCTGCGTGGTCCCCATGTTGCACCAGGACCTCCAGCGCGACGAAGTCCCGCTCTGGGGCTACTTCTGTCAGATCAGCGACTCGACGACGAGCTACGGCAGCTACTCCGGCGCGGTGCCAAACGAAAAGATCACCTGGGGCAAACTCGGAGTGAACACTCCGAAATACATCATCGAGTCCGACGCCTCGATCGTCGCCCCGCTCGTGTTCGCCCGCGTGCTCGGCTGGTAAACTCCAGCCCGCGCCCCTTCGGCTCAAAAGAAAAGCCGTTCCGCAGCGGAGTTCTTCCGCGCCGTGGAACGGCTTTTCCATTTTCTACCTAAAACGTTGCCGTTCCGCAGGCCTGCGAAAATTACACGGTCCACGACCGAACCGACACACACGACAACCGCAACCTTACACTGCTCAGCCGAACAGTTACACGAGGCAACAGAACGGTTGCGCGACCCGTCGGTGGACGGCTTTTCCGGAGGAAGTGCCCGAAATCAGACCGGGAAACTGGCGATGAGCTCGTCGGGCGCGACGGTCGCCGTGCCGAGCTTGCCGACGACGATGCCGGAGGCGTGATTGGCGATCTCCGCAGCCTCGCGCGGCGTCGCGCCGGACGCGAGGGCCAGCGTGTAGAGGGCGATCGCGGTATCGCCGGCGCCGGACACGTCGAAGACCTCCTGCGCCCGCGTGGGCGTGTGAAACGGCGGCTCTCCATCGTCGAAGAGGATCATTCCATGCTCGCCGAGGGTCACGAGCAGCTGGCCAACCCGCCAGCGGTCGATCAGGCGCCGTCCAACCTCGAGCAACGGCCCGTCTTCGAGCGGGTGGTCCGCCGCGCCCTCATCGGGAACGCCAGCGGCGGCAAAGGCCTCGGAACGGTTCGGCTTGATGGCCGTGGTCCCCGCCCAGTCGAGCGGGTTCTTGGGATTCGGGTCCACGGTCACGGGGATCCCCCGGCCATGCGCCAGCTCGCAGACGGCATCCTTGAGGGCCTGACTGACAAAGCCCTTGCCGTAATCCTCAAAAATGATCGCGTCCGTTTCGGCAATCACCTCGCGCAGGCGGTCGATCGCCCCCCGGAGTGTCGATTCATCGAGATCCCACCGCTTTTCCCGGTCGACGCGGACGACCTGCTGCTGGCGGGCAATGATCCGGGTCTTTACGATGGTGGGAAAATCCGCCGACTCCACCATGCAATCGGTCTGGATCCCCTCCTCCCGGAGCAGGCCGGCGAGTTGGGAACCGTGCGCGTCCCTGCCGACCAGCCCCATGACCCGGGCGCCCGGGGTGAACTCCACAAGGTTGCGGGCCACGTTGGCCGCACCGCCGGGATAACAGGTTTGCTTCGTCACCTCCACGACCGGAACGGGTGCCTCCGGCGATATCCGGGAAACCCTGCCCCAAACGAACTCGTCCAGCATGACATCGCCAATGACCAGGATGCGCTTTGAGGATGCGTCCTTCAGGATATTGTGTATTCTCTGGCGATTCATACGACTGACTTCCCCGGCTCTGCTTTGAGGAAGCCGGACACTAAATCGAATCCAACTCCTATGAGAATCCCGATTTTCGCAGCGCTTGCTTTCGGCGTTGCCTCCGCGGCCATGGCCGCCGACTCGGTGCCCTCCAGCATCGACCTCGCCGAATTTCCCGCTGCTGCCGTGGACGATGTGGTCGTTCCCGTTCCCAGCGAGATCTTCAACGTGCTCGACAAGCTGGGCAACCCGAACTGGAAGGGCGAGCTCCGCGAGTCCCTGGGCCGCAACTCGGGCAACCGCACCCAGATCGCCCTGCTTCTGGGCACCGTCATCGCCGAGGGCTTCATCGCCGTGGAGGCGGAGGACAGCGAACGCGTGAAGGACATCGGCCGCGAGGTGCTCGAGCTCTCGCAGGCCATCGGCGTGCAGAAGGCCGTCGTCGCCCGCAGCAATGCCATCATCCAGAAGGCCGACCAGCGCGACTGGGGCGGCGTGCGCACCGAGCTCGACGGCGCCCTGCAGGACGTCCGCGGCGCAATGGCCGAGCTCAACGACGAGGACCTCGCCCAGCTCGTGAGCCTCGGCGGCTGGATCCGCGGCACCGCAGTGCTCACCTCCATCGTGCAGAAGGATTACAAGCCCCAGCGGGCCGAGCTTCTCCACCAGCCCGAGTTGCTCGCGTATTTCGACCGCCAGCTCGACGAAATGAACCCCAGACTCCGCAAGAGCGAACTCGTCACGCGCATCAAGAGCATGCTCGGCGAGATCAAGCCGCTCATCATCGAGGGCGAAGGCCGGAAGATCCGCCCCGAGAGTGTCGAACGCATCCATACCCTCACGAGCGAACTCGTGGTCCAGATCACCGACGCCGACGCCTGATATTCATCCTGTGAACAAGCGACTCCTCAATACGCTCCTCGCGCTGCTCTGCCTCCCGCTCGTCCTCCACGCCACGGTGGACGACGCCCTGTCGTTTGCCTACGAGGCGGCGACCCCGTATGTGCGCGAAGGTTTCACCTTCCGTGAGGACGCCTGGGGAGGCGATCTCGGGGTGTCCGACAAAAAGGCCGTCGCCGCGCAGCTCTTCCGGGGCAACGACTACTGGTTCTGCCTCGGCACCGATGTCGACAACGCCGTGGTCACCGTGCACATCTACGATTCCAAGGGCAAACTCGCCGAGTCCAAGGCGTGGCAGAAGGGCCGCTTCGCAGGGGCATTCGTGAAGCCCAAGCAGACCGGCACCTACTACGCCATCATCGAGGTGAAAAGCTCGCCGCAGGAACGCACGCCCTGGGCGCTCGTCTACGGCTATCGCTGATCCCATGTCCGCCCCAGCCAACGGGAGCGCCGTCCTCGAGTTCGAGAATGCCCGCGCGCTCCAGTCGCTATACGCAAACGACGAAAAACTGCTGAAGATCCTCGAGGCCGAGTTTGGGGTGCGCGTGGTCGCACGCGACAACCAGCTCAAGGTCGACGGCGATCCCGGCGATGTGGAAAAGGTGCGCGGGATCTTCCGCGAGCTCGACGACGCGCGCCAGCGCGGGATGACCATCCGCCGTCACGAATTCGAGTATGCCGTTCGTGACGCCGCCGAGGCGTCCTCCCAGCCGGGCAAGCTCGGCCGCCTGCTCGACCACAAGATTCTCTGCTCCCAGCGCAAGCCGCCGATCGTGCCGAAGACCGAGGGCCAGGCAGGCTATGTGGAAACCATTCGCAAACACGACATCACCTTCGGCGTCGGCCCCGCCGGCACGGGCAAGACCTACCTCGCCATGGCGCTGGCCGTCTCCGCGCTCAAACAGGAAAAGGTCGGACGCATCGTGCTCACCCGCCCCGCTGTCGAGGCCGGGGAAGCGCTCGGCTTCCTGCCCGGCGACCTGCAGGAAAAGATTCTCCCCTACCTCCGCCCGCTCTACGACGCGCTCTACGACATGCTCGAGGTGGAGGAGATCCAGAAATACATGGACAAGGGCGTCGTCGAGATCGCTCCGCTCGCCTATATGCGCGGACGCACGCTCAACAACGCATTCATCATCCTCGACGAGGCCCAGAACACGACCACCGAGCAGATGTTCATGTTCCTCACCCGCCTCGGTGCGGACTCCAAATGCGTCGTCACCGGCGACCGCACGCAGATCGACCTCCCGCGCAACAAGCGCAGCGGTCTGCTCGAGGCCGTCGAGGCCCTCCGCTCCGTGGACGGGATCGGATTTCACTTTTTCGAGGAGCGTGACGTGGTGCGTCATCCGCTCGTCCAGCGCATCCTGCGCGCCTACCGCAAGCATCGCGGTTTGCAGGATACCATCCTCTGAGCCGCCATCGGCTCCACCCTCCCATGTGGAAGATCTTTCAACGTCGTCGCCTCGTCAGCCAGGGCCTCGCCAGCGGGAAAACCCGCCGGCGCCAGACCGAGAGCCCGCTTCGTGACGTCCTCGAGTCGGGCTGGCAGGCACGCCTCGCGATCCTTCTCGCCTTCCTGGTCGGCATCGGCTTTCTCATCTTCACCGGCAACCTTTCGGAGCCGCTGAAGCACTTCATCATCTGCCTTCTGATCCTCGCAACGGCGGTCGCCAGCATCTGGATCAATTTCCCGCAGACGCTTCAGAGCAACTGCCGCCTCCTGCTCATCCTGGGAGTGTGTTTCATCCAGCTCCTCGCGGTGAAGCTCATCCTCGTGAACGCGGGGCCCAAGGGCATCAATCCCAACCTCGCCCCGCTGCTGTTCCCCTACGCGTTTGCCCCGCTCATGCTCTCGGTGCTGATCGGCCGGCATCACGGGCTCTTCGCCGCGATCTTCTGCAGCCTCTGGGGCACCTTCCTGCTGCCCGAGCTGAACCCGGTCTTCATGGTGATGTCGCTCATCACCGGGTTCATCGCGGTGTTCATCACCTTCCAGGTCCGCCGCCGCAGCCGCCTCATCCGCGCGGGCATCTACGTCGGCCTCGCCACGCTCGTGCTCGGCGCGACGTTTGGACTCGTCGGCCCGATCCAATGGGACGCTCCCTCCGCGACCGACTGGCGCATGATCGGGTGGCAATGCCTGCTCGCCATCGGCACGGGCGTCGCCACGGCGGTCGTCGTCAGCGGCATCCTCCCGGCCGTCGAATCGACGTTCAACATCACCACCGACATCTCGTGGCTGGAAATGTCGGACATGAACCATCCGCTCCTGCGACGCCTCTCGATGGAGGCACCAGGCACCTACCACCACAGCCTTGCCGTGGCAAATCTCGCCGAGGCCGCCGCCGAGGCGATCGGCGCGAATCCCACGATCTGCCGCGTGATGGCCTACTTCCACGACATCGGCAAGCTCGTGAAGCCCGAGTATTTCACCGAGAACATGCCCCCGGGCGTCAATCCGCACGACGAGCTCACGCCCACCATGAGCGCGCTCATCATCATCGCCCACGTCAAGGAAGGCGTGGATCTCGCGCTCAAGCACCGCCTGAATCCCCTCGTCGTCGACGTCATCCAGCAGCACCACGGCAACTCGCTCGTGAGCTATTTCTACCAGCGTGCGCTGCGCCAGCAGGAGGACGCGCGGCTCGGCGGCAAGATCATGAACATGCGCTCGGAGGATATCCCCGACGTGCGCGAGGAAAGTTTCCGCTATCCCGGCCCCCGGCCGCAGACCCGAGAGATCGCGATCGTCAGCCTCGCCGATTCCATCGAAAGCGCGTCGCGTTCGCTGGAACGCCCGACCGCGCAGCGCATCGAGGATCTCGTCAACGACCTCATCGACGGCCGCATTGCCGATCATCAACTCGACGAGGCACCCATCACGCTCGCGGAACTCCGCCGCGTCGCCGAGAGCTTCCGGTCGACACTCGCGAGCATGATGCACTCGCGCGTCGCCTATCCCGTCTCGCGCCGCGAAAAGGACTCGAAGGATGGCCCGCAAAAACGCTCCGAGCAATCGGCCGCCTAGGACGTCCGCTCCGGCTCCGGTCACCGACGGCCGGCCTCCGATGCAGCTCCACCTCGTGAACCGCCAGCGGGCCCACCGGCTGGACATGCCGCGCATTCGACGGATCGCACAGGCCGCGCTCCCGCTGTGTCTGGCGGAGACCGGACCGCTCCCCGCCGACCTGCCGAATCTTCGCGAGGTGGACGTTTCCCTCATTTCCGCCGCGGCGATGAGCCGGGTGCACGTCGATTTCCTCGGACTCGAAGGCCCGACTGACGTCATCACATTTCCCTACGGCGAGATCCTCGTCTGCCCAGCCATCGCGGCCGGGAATGCGGAGCGCTATGGCGTGTCTCTCGACGATGAGGTGGCCCTCTACGTGATTCACGGGTTGCTTCATCTCAACGGATACGACGACCTGACTCCCGCCCATGCCCGCCAAATGCGGGCCCGGCAGGCAAAGATTTTGAACGCCGCGCGAAAGTCGGAGTAAACTGCGCGTATCCGATGAATCCGATTTCCGAGCTGCAATCGCCCGACGAACTGCAACATGGCCTTGGTCCGATCTGGGCTGCGGCGCGCGCCGCAAATCCCGAGTTTTCCCTCAGCGGACCGGTGACCTTTCCGACGGGCATGGCCTTCGCAGCCGCCTGCGAAACCTGGAACACCGGACTGTTTCAGCCGATGCTGCTGCCTGCCTTTCTTTCCGCACTCGAGCACGCCCGCCGAGGCGAGGCCCGCGAGATCCTGGATCTCGACGCCCGCCTTTCCTCGACGCTTCCCGGGGATGCCCGCACCGGCAGCATCCGGGCCGGACGGCGCCTCTCCGCGGCCTCGCGGGAATTGAAGGGCGACCGCACCTTGCAACGCCTCGCCGCGTGGACGGCCGACGGCACGATGGACGGCCACCTCGTCACGATCTTCGCCGCGCGCTGCGCCGCATTTTCGCTCTTCGACCGCGCGGCCGTTGGCGCCTACCTTTTCCAGGAACTCTGCGGCGGAGCGCCGGACGCCCCTGCGCCCGTCGTGTGCGATTTCATCCGACTCTGCCTGGAACCGCAGGTTTCGCGCGAACTCCGCGCCGCATGAACCGCCCATGGCCGCAAAAATCGAAGAGCTGCCCGTTACCAAGAGCAAGACGGAGACCGCCCCGTCCTGGAACGTCGTCGTGCATAACGACCCGGTGAACCTCATGAGCTATGTGACGCTCGTGTTCCGCCGCGTCTTCGGCTACTCCACCGAGCGCGCGCGACGGCACATGCTCGAGGTGCACGAACTTGGACGCTCGATCCTGTGGACCGGCGACCGCGAGAAGGCGGAACTCTACGTCCAGCAACTCCACGGACACCTCCTGCTCGCCACCCTCGAGCGCGCCGGCGAATAAATGGAATTTCACGTCCCCGACGCGAAGCACGTCTGCTTCCGCATGATCCCCCCCCGCCTCGCGGAATGCCTCCGCGAGATTCCCGCCTACCTTGGCAACCTCTCGTCCAGGGCGGAGCGCCGGTTCTTTCCGTCGCCGGCGGAGGATGCCGACGCCGACGAACTGCGCGCAGACTGGAAGGCCCATGTCGAACCCGGACTCCACGAATACTTCGGCTCCTCCCGCGACACGGTGGCGGCGGATCTGCGCGCCATGTCGGAGGAGGATGAACTGTTCACCCTTCTCATTCCCGAAAACCACATCGACGCGTGGTTGAATGTCCTCAACCAGATGCGCCTCGCGCTGGCGGAGGATTTCGAACTCGGGGAAACGCTCGGCCTCAACGAACCGCCGAACCTGTCGACTCCACGCGGCATAGCCATCCTGCAAAGCGAAGTGTTCATGTTCATGCAGGAATGCCTCGTCCGGCACCTGGAATAGCCGTCCGTGGAAACCGCCCGCGCCATCCTGCTGCGCCGCTCGCGATTCTCCGAATCGAGCCTGCTCTGCATCTGGATGAGCCCGGACCTTGGCAAGATCAAGACCTCCGCCCGGGGCGCACTCAAGCCCGGCGGTTCCCTCTCCGGAAGAATCGACCTGCTCTACGACGCCGACATCAGTTTCGCGCGCAGCCGCAGGAGTGATATCCACAACCTTCGCGAGGTGACGGTGCGGGCGCCGTTCGACGGCGAGGGGCTGCGTTACGCGAATCTCGCCGCCGGCGCGTATTTCGCGGAACTCGTGGACTGCGTCACCGAGCCGCTCGGGCACTCCCACGAGGTGTTCGACGTGCTCCTCCGTGCGGTGGGATACCTCCGCGCACAGCCCTGCGCCGCGAAGGCGATCCTTCATTTCGAGGCGGAACTTTGCCGCGCGCTGGGAATCCTCGACGACCGCGGACGGCACGATCCGGTGCACCTTCTCGCAACCCATTGCGGCCGGCCACCCCGCGGCCGGGAACGCGCGCTGCGCGCCTGCGGCGACCTTGCGCGGGCGGAGGCAGAGGATAAAATGAATCGATGCGAGAGCAACCTTCCGCCGGAAATCTGACCGGGTCGGTGCTGGTCGCACATCCGAACCTGCGCGACCCGAATTTCCGGCGCACGATTCTTTTCCTGTCGCACCACAGCGCGGACGACGGTGCCATCGGACTCGTTCTGAACCGCCCGCTCAGCAGGACGATGGGGGAACTCGCGGATTTCGCCGGAGGCCCGCTCGAACAGGTGCCCGTCTACTACGGCGGACCGGTCGCCAGGGAGGACCTCATCGTGGCCAGCATGCAGTGGCACGAGGCACCCAGTGCGATTTCGTTTCGCGGCTTCGGCGAGGCCGACGGCCCGGACATTCCGCCGGAGTTCCAACCCGGCCTGCGTGCATTCCTCGGCTACTCCGGCTGGAGCCAGGGCCAGCTGGAAGCGGAGATTGCCGAAAAGGCGTGGATCGTCCTGCCGCCCAGCCGCGATATCGTCGAAATGCCGGATCCGTCCGGCGTGTGGCATCGCATCATGCGCGAGCTGGGACCAGTCTACCGCCTGCTCGCGGAAATGCCCGACGACCCCAGCCTGAACTAGTTCCGCGCCGGCCGGCTACCACTTCTTCACGCGCCAGATCGCGAAGACGAGGCCGACCGTGGCCACCGACATGCCGGTGACAAACCAGAACGGCCACATCGCATCGTCGCCCGGCAGGGGCAGCCGCACGTTCATCGAAAAGATGCTCACGACCAGCTGCGGCACCATCACCGCGAGCATCACGATCGTGAGTTTCTTGATGAGCTGGTTCTGGTTGTTGTTCACGATCGACGCGCGCGCGTCCATGAGACTCGCGAGAATTTCCGCGTAGATTTCCGCGCGGCGGTAGCACTGCTTGATCTCAATAACAAGGTCCTCCAGCACGTCGCGCTGCTCCTCGCCCAGGCCCAGCCTTCCGGCGGAAATCCGCAGCTTCTCGAACAACGAACGATTCGAGCTGAGCGAGTTCAGGATGAAGACAAGGCTCTTCTCCAACGCGAACATGTTCAGCAGATGCTTGTTGTCGGAGGAGTAGGTCAGCCGCTTCTCGATCGAGTCCGACAGCATGCTGATCGCCTTGAGATGCCCTTCGAAATGCCCCGTGGACTGGTAGAGCAGTCGCAGGATCACGTCCTGCATCGTGCGAATGGGAAATGGCGCCCGCCCTTCGAACAATGGAGCATCGTCGGGCATCACGACCACGAGCAGATCCTCGAAAATAAAGATGCCCGTCGAGGTGACCTTCAGCAGGAAGTTGTCATCCGCGCAGTAGCTCTTCGGGCGCTTGAAGATGAGCGCGGCGTGAGTTTCCTCGAACTCGAGACGGGAGAGTTCGTCCGGATCGAGCGACGACTGGAGGTTGTGCGCATCGATGCCAAACCGCTCCAGCATCTCAGCCTCCTCGGCCGGGCCGGGGTTGTTGTAGGCGATGATCTGCGCCTCCTCCGGCGGGCAGGGATGTGCGCGTCCGTCCTGGATGCGGTAGCACGCCTTCAGTGCTCCCGCGTCTGCGGCCGGTGCCGGAGCTTTCGGCGGATCGATGGTTGCGGATTTCTCGTTCATCTCTCGCCTTTCCCCCGGCAATACAGCCTAACTCCAGAGCCTGTCCAGCCCCCGACGAATGGAATCGAACAATTCGTCGATCTCGGAATGCGTGATGATGAGCGGTGGCGCCATTGCAATGAGATCGCGGATGCCGCGGACAATGGACCCCTCGCTGCGAATCAGATCCGCCGCCTTGATGCCGAGGTTCATTCCAGGCTGCAGGGCGTCCCGCCCCCCGCGGGGCGTCAACTCCGCGGCGCCGATCAATCCGAATCCACGCGTCTCCCCGACCGCGGGGTGATCCGCCAGCTCCGCGAGCTTGCGCTGGAAATAGGGCCCCACGTCGTCCCGCACGCGGCCGACGAGGTCGAGCTTCTCGATCACCTCGAGATTCGCAAGCGCCGCAGCGGCACAGACCGGATGCCCGGTGTAGGTAAACCCGTGCGCGAAATATCCTCCGGAGTGGATGACCTCCGCGATTTCGTCGCTCACCAGCGTGCCGCCCATCGGTAGATATCCGCTCGTGAGCCCCTTGGCGATGTTCAGCAGATCGGGATCGAGATCCCACAGGTCGCTCGCAAACCACGCTCCGAGCCGGCCAAACGCGGTGATCACCTCGTCCGCGACGAACAGGATGTCCCTCTCCCGGCAGAGGGCGCGCAGCTTTGCAAGGTATCCAGGCGGCGGAACGATCACTCCGCCGGCTCCCTGGATGGGCTCGACGAACATCGCCGCAATCGTGTCCGCACCCTCGCGGTCGATGATCTCCGCCGTGCGCGCAACTACCTCCGCACCGAACGCCTCGGGATCCAGCTCCGTGCGCGCCTGCCAGGCATACGGCGCCGGCACATGAATGAAGTCTGCGAGCGGCAGGTCGAACGGCTCGGTGCAACTCGGCAGTCCCGTGAGGCTCGTGCCGGCAAGCGTCACCCCGTGATAGGCGAACTCACGCGAGAGGATCTTCCGTTTCTCCGGTTTGCCGAGCAGATGGTAATAGTTGCGGATAATCTTGAGCGCGGTCTCGTTGGACTCGGATCCGGAGTTCGAATACACGACCTTGTTCAGCCGCGCGGGGGCATGCTTCGCGAGCCATGCCGCCAGTCGCACCGGCGGCTCCGTCGTCGAGTTGAAGAACGACGGATAGTAGGGCAGCACCTCCATCTGCTCTCGAACGGCCTCCACGATCGCGGCGCAGTTGTAACCGACATTCACGCACCAAAGTCCCGCAAGCCCGTCGAGCAGGCGCTGGTCGTTTTCATCGACAAGCCAGCACCCGTCCCCCGACTTGATCCAGCGAGTTCCATCGCGGTGCATGTCGGGATGATTCGTAAATGGATGAATATGGTGCGCCGCATCTTTTTGGCGCAGTTCCTGCAGGGTCGTCAGGGGCATGACGGAACCTACCACTCCGCCATCCGGAATGCCAGCGATCCGAGCGGCCCTTGCGGGAATTCCCACGGTGCCTTTTGACTTCCGTAAGCCACTGAAACAACGGAGGTTAAACTTAGACTGGCGCCACCGCTCGACCGGTTTTACGCTTGACCTGACAGGGGGTTTTCGATTCTTTCGCCGCGTCTTGAACAGGGGGAAAAACGATTAACCGATTCCATGGAAGCGGTTTTTAACAATTACGTTTGGAGCGCGTGCTACCTGCTCGTGCTGATTGGCCTGTCGGCCTACGGGCTCCATCGTTATTCGATTATCCATCTCTTCCTGAAACACATCCGCCGCGAGGTGAAGCCACGCGGCGAGTTTTCCGAACTCCCGACCGTCACGGTCCAGCTTCCCCTCTTCAACGAATACTACGTCATCCGGCGCCTGCTCGCCGCTGTCGCGGCGCTCGACTACCCGCGCGAAAAACTGCAGGTCCAGGTCCTCGACGATTCCACTGACGAGACCCGCGCCATTGCCGAGGCCGAATGCGAGCGCCTTCGCTCCCAGGGCCTGAACATCACGCACATCCATCGGACCGACCGCACCGGCTTCAAGGCAGGCGCTCTGGAAAACGGCCTGAAGACGGCGACCGGCGAGTTCATTTTCATTCTCGATGCGGACTTCGTGCCGCAGCCCGACTGTCTGCTCCAGTCGATCCATTACTTTACCGATCCTTCCGTCGGAATGGTCCAGATGCGGTGGGGGCACATCAACCGCAACGACTCCCTGCTCACCCGGATGCAGGCGATGTTTCTCGACGGACACCTGCTCCTTGAGCAGACCGCGCGCTGTCGCAGCGGCCGGTTCTTCAACTTCAACGGCACCGCGGGCATCTGGCGCCGACGGGCGATTGAGGAATCCGGCGGGTGGCAGCACGACACTCTCACCGAGGATCTCGACCTCAGCTACCGCGCCCAGCTTGCGGGATGGAAGTTCGAGTTTCTTCCGCACATCGTCATTCCGGCCGAGCTTCCGCCCGACATGAACGGGTTCAAGAGCCAGCAACACCGCTGGACGAAGGGTTCCATCCAGACCTGCAAGAAACTCCTCGGCACGATCTGGCGCGCGAAGCTTCCCCTTTTCGTGAAGGTCGAGGCCACGATGCACCTCACCTCGAACTTCGGCTACCTCCTGCTTGCGATGCTCTGCGTGCTGATGCTGCCGCAGATGATCTCCTCCCAGGGCCACTCGCTCCAGACACTCCTCGTCGACATCCCGATCTTCCTCGCGACGACGGTTTCCATCGCGATCTTCTACATCTGCGCGCAGCGGCATCTGAATCCCCGGGGCTGGACCCGGGACATGCTCCTTCTCCCGATGCTGCTCGCGCTCGCCATCGGCATGTCGGTGAACAACGGCCGCGCCGTCCTCGAAGCCATCTTCAATCACCAGTCGCCCTTCAACCGCACTCCGAAATACGGCGACCGCCGCAAGGCCCTGAGCACCCGGCGCCGTGCCTATCTCCCGCTCGCCTCGCTGTTTCCGGTCATCGAACTTCTCTTCGCGGCATACTTTGCATTCTGCGCGTGGAATGCGACGCTCCTCCACCAATGGACCTCCGTGCCGTTCATTCTGCTCTTCTTCATCGGATTCACCTACGTCGCATCGAAGTCCATCGCTTTCTGGCTCGAGCGCTGGGGCGCCCTCGAACGCTCGCGCACCACGGCCTGATCGCCGGCGCGTTTCTGGCCGCCGGCTGCGCTGATACCCGGCACACGCTGGTCGTCAATGTCCCCCAACAGCAAATGACGGTGCTCGACAAGGGCGCTCCCGTCGCCCGGTATCCGGTCTCCACCTCGAAGTTTGGACTCGGCGACCGCCCCGGCAGCAACCAGACACCCGTCGGCAGTCTGCGCATCCGCAAAAAGATCGGCGACGGCGCACCCATTGGGACTGTGTTCAAGAACCGCCGCCCCACTGGGGAGGTTCTCCCGGTCGACGCACCGGGACGCGATCCGATCGTCACCCGCATCCTCTGGCTCGAAGGCCTCGAACCCCGCAATCGCAACGCCTACGGCCGCTACATCTACATCCACGGCACGCCGGAGGAACGAAACATTGGCGTGCCGGTCAGCTACGGTTGCATCCGCATGCGCTCGCGCGACGTGGTGGAACTCTTCGACCGCGTCGGCACGGGCGCGCGCGTGGAAATCGTGACTGGCGACTTGTGAATGGCGGGTGGAGAAAGCAATCTGATCTCTCTCCCGAATCCGCCCTAGATCCCAACCCACCGTCCAATAGCCCTTCCATGGCAAGCTCCGACTCTCCGATTTCCCGATGGTTCAAAACGATCCTGTGGGGAAATACCGTTGCATTGTCCTGGATGTGGGGACTCGGACTGTTCTTCTCCGTCCAGTTCACCACGCAATTCGGACTCTTCGGCCTCCTCACGTTCGCGATTCCGAATTTCCTGGGCTTGATGGCCTTTGGCCTCGTCACCCAGCACATCGCGAACCGCCAGAAAGGCAAGGGCTCCGAGGCGCTCGCCGGTTTCTTCGTGAACTGGTCACGCCCCTTCCGCCTGATCTTCTTCCTCTACCAGATCCTGGCGATCACGCTCACCATCTTCGCGGCGATCCACTACATCTGGCAGCCGCTGAATCTTCAGCCGGACATCCTCTACCTGCCGCTGGTGCTTCTCATCATTCTCGCGGCGGCGATCCTTTTCGGTGAGGAGTTCAACATCAAGCGCATCAAGTTCAGCCACGGCGCGCTCTTTCTGCTCATCGCCGCGGCGGTCGCCACGATCCTGCTCTCGCTCGGAAGCTTCCCGTCGATTTCTTCCGCCAGCCTTCCGAAGCTGCCCGTTGGCGACTGGAATTTCTGGGGCTATGCGGTCCCGATCTGCATCGGCTTTCTTGTTGGTCCATGGATGGATCTCCAGCAATGGCAGCGCGCCATCCAGATGCATCGCGAGCGCGTATCGATCGGCTGGAGCTACGTTTTCGGCAGCCTGCAGTTTTTCGCGCTGCTCCTGTTCCATGGCGGACTCACGCTCTGGGCGCAGGATCGCGGAGCCAGCGCGCTCATCCGCGAAGGCATCGCCAGCTACACCTATGCGCAGGACATGCTCATGCGCTTTTTCTACGCGGCGATCGACGCGCATCCCTACGTCTTCGTCGCCTATTGCGTCTTCGTCTGCGTCTGCATTCTCACGACGCTCGACAGCGGCTACATCGCGTTGCGCTGGTTCCTTCAGTCCAACGTGAACACGAGCAGCCATGCCATCTTCGCGCTCGTTCCGAACCGCCTCGTCACCTCGCCGATTCCCCCGCTTCTATTCTGCGGCGTCGTTGCGCTCGCCTCCGCGGTGCTCGGGCTGGAGCTCGAGTATTTCATGATCTTCTTCGCGACGTTCCTCGTCGGCTACGAAACCCTCGGCATCGCGCGCTGCTACGTCTTCAGCCCCGCGAACGCGATTCCGCAGGTGAAGATGTTCTGCCTGGGTGCGGTCGCCGTGGTGATCTTCGCGTTCGGCTATTTCCAGCGCCTTCCGGGCCTCCAGATCGTTGGTTCGCTGCTCCCGCTCGGTTACGTGCTCTGGCTGCTCGTCAAACCCACATCCGCCGAGGATTTCGTCTCGGACGCTGACGAACTCGCGTCCCCGGGGAACACCGGCGGCGCCCTGCCCGCAGATGATCAGCCGATCGCGCCCGCGGCGCCCACGCCCGCGGCTCCATCACCGGTCGCACACCCCGTCGCCGCAGCAGCTGCGGCGCTCGGCATCCACGACCTCACCGGCCATTTCGAGGGCAAGTGGTTCGTCCACCGCTTTGTCGCGACCTATGCCGACACGAACTCCGTCGGCAATGTCTACTTCGGAATGTATGCAATGTGGGTCGGCAAGACGCGCGAACTGTTCTTCAACAAGGTCATGCCGAAGTTCAACCTCAAGGACACGCCGTTCTACATCCTCACGCGGTCCTTCGAGCACAAGTTCATCCGCGAGACCCGGGAGTTCGAGGCCGTGAGCGTTCGCATCAAGATCGGCAGCTTCAACCGGAAGTTCGTCACCCTCGATCACGAGATTTACGATTCGAACGAACAACTCCTCGGAAAGGGCAAGCAAAGCCTGCTTTTCGTTTCCTCGACGGATTACCGGATGATCGACATCCCGCAGGATGTTTACTCCGCGTTCGTGATCCACACGTAGGTGATCGCCGAGCGTCGATGGCTGGTCGAAATCCGCACCCCGATACCGGAACGCCCATGAGTGGTCGATGCGTTCTTCCTCCTCACCCGACGCCCCTTCGCGCGGCGCTGGTTGCTTTCACAGCACTCGCACTTGCGTCCTGCGACCCTCCGGCTCCACCACCGCCTCCTCCGACACCAACCCCTACGGCGACTCCGACATCAACTCCGGTTCCCACGCCGACGCCCATCCCGCAGATCGAGCGCAAGCAGATCGATATTTCGCGCCTCTACGGCGACATCCAGGTCCGAAGCCGGATCCTGGAAAATGAAAGCGAGGAGACCGCATCATTCGATCGAAAACGGGACGACGCCTACGAGCTCGAGCTCACCCTCCGCGTCGACATTCCGACAGCCAGCCACACGCTTCCACAGATCGAGCGAAACGATCCGCAGCTCCTCCCGTCCGTTTCAGGACTCGCCGAGCGACTCGAGACCGCCCGCATCTCGCCGGCCTTTGCCGACCTCTACCGCCGCAAGGTCGACTACCTCCGTCCGCGACTCAACCGCCTCGACACCCTGCTCAGCCGTCACAACTTCTACGACTGCGACACAATTCTCGAGATGGAGAATCCCGCCACCGGCCGGCGCGCGCTGTTCCTGCAGGGGGACATGGACGTCAACACTGACGGCTCCGACGGCGATCGCAACTTCGAGGTCGATGGGTCGTCGATGTTCTTCCAGCCGCAGACCAGCTACCGCTGGCGGCGACTGACCGATCGTCCAAATCCGTTTCTGGAAACCACAAAAAAACGACTCACTGAGCTGAAGACGGAGTTCGCCATTCCCGGACTCAGCGCGGAAAAGAACCGATCCCTCCGCGAAGGAATCATAAAGGCGGAATCGACCATCTACGAGCTCGAGCACTACAGCTTCCTCATCTCGGGCGCCGACCCCTACATCGTCCTTCCCAGCTTCATGATTCGCGAGATGGACGGACCGTTTTCCCCGGCGATTGGTGACTACGCGGTCGTCGTTCACGGAGGGATCGCCTACCCCGCCATCCTCGGGGACGCGGGGCCGTCGTTCAAATTCGGCGAGGCTTCCGTCCGACTCTGCCAGCAGATCAATCCCCGCTCCTCGGCGGTTTCCCGTCCGGTCAGCGATCTCACGGTGACCTATATCGTCTTCCCCGGATCGAAGGACGAAGCCCCCGGCCCTCCCGACCTCGACCGATGGCACGCACGGTGCGCGGAACTTCTCGCCGATCTCGGCCTGCGTCCCGCGCAGCTTCACCAGTGGACGAATCTGATCAAGCCGTGGCCGACTCCCACGCCCGAACCAACCCCGGAGCCGACGCCTGAGCCAACTCCGACTCCCACTGATTCTCCCGCCGAGTCCGCTCCCGCAACATCGCCGTCCCCTGCTCCCGAACCCGTCCCGACGCCTGGGTCCGCACCGGAACCGGCACCCGCGGCAGCGACGCCGTAGCACGTCCACAGACCGGGGAAATTTAGAAATCGAAAATCGGGCAGCGGGGGCCAAGAATTCCCGAAATGTCCGATTACCTTCATGCCGCCATCGAAGCCGCCCATGCCGCTGGGGGGCTGCTCCGGGCAAGCTTCGGCCGCACGCTCACCGTCGACGAAAACCACGCCCACGACATCAAGCTCGAGCTCGACAAACGCTCGCAGACGCTGATCGAGTCCCTGCTTCTCGCCCGTTACCCCGAGCACGCCATCTACGGCGAGGAGGGCATCCGCGGGGACCAGGCAAGTGAGTTTCAATGGATCGTCGACCCAATCGACGGCACGGTGAATTTTTTCTACGGCATTCCGCATTTTGCAGTGTCGATCGCGCTGCGACGCGCCGGCCGGATCATCACCGGGGTGATCTACGACCCGATGCGCGACGAGCTCTGGGCGGTGGAGGAAGGCCGTCCCGCCACCTTGAACGGACTTCCCATCGCGGTCAGCGAACGGTCCATCCTCTCCGACGCCATCGTCTCCGTCGGTGTCTCCAAGACGCTCGACTCGGTCAACGCGAGTCTTCCAGCTTTCACCCATTTCGTTCGCAACGCCAAGAAGTGCCGGATGATGGGTTCCGCCTCCCTCGACATCGCCTATGTCGCCTGCGGACGTCTCGACCTTTACATGGAAGGGCAGATCAGCCTTTGGGACATCGCCGCCGGGCTGCTCCTCGTCGAATCCGCGGGGGGGAAAGTCGATTTGAAGCCCCACGCCACGCTTCCCGACAAATACGCCATCGTCGCGACGAGCGGCCGGCTCGACTTGAGCGGCATTCCTGCGCAACCTCCCACACCATGATCACCACCGGCATCGGCTACGACGTCCACCGCTTCGCTGAGGGCCGCCCGCTCGTCCTCGGCGGCGTGGAAATTCCGCATGACCGCGGGCTCGACGGACATTCCGATGCCGACGTGCTCAGCCATGCCATCGCCGACGCCATTCTTGGCGCGACGGGCCTGCCGGACATCGGGCACTTCTTTCCGAACACGGACGCATCGATCCGCGGCATCAGCAGCCTCGAGATCCTCCAGCGAGTCCGGAAGACCCTTGCCGAGCGCTACGCGGACATCGTCAATGTCGACGCGACGCTCATCGCCGAGGAACCGAAGATCGCTCCGCACCTCGAAGCGATGAAGGCCGCACTCGGCAGCGTTCTCGCACTTCCCGCGGACCGCATTGGGATCAAGGCCACCACCAACGAAGGCATGGGGTTCCTCGGTCGCGGCGAAGGCATCGCCGCCATGGCCGTCGCCGCTGTCGATCGCCGCTGATCATGACGCGGCTGCAGGTCCTCCTCACGACCCTCGCAGTCGTCGCCGTCTCCGCCATCGCATTTCACTGGTCCCCGGGACGCCAGGTCCGGCTCCACCAGCGAGATCTCCAGCGGGCCGCCGAGAAGCGAAACTGGACGCGCGTTGGCGGATTCGTTGCCGCCGATTACAGCGACCGCTGGGGGCAGAATCGCGCGCTCGCTCTCGAGCACCTGCCACAGGTCTTTCAGGACTTCCTCGCAATCGGAATCCTCAACGAGGATGTCGTCATCCGCGCCGACGGCGACCGCCGCAACTTTCAGGCCCGCGTAAGGGTCGTCGGCTCCGGTGGAATGCTGGCACGCATGGTGATGGATCACGTGGACGGATTGAAACAGCCCTTCACCTTCACTTGGCGCCGGCAAAGCTGGAAACCATGGGACTGGCAGCTCGTCCGGATCGATCAACCCGAAATCGAGATTCCGGAAGCCGATTTCCCTTGATCGGCAATTTCCGGGACGACCCTGAAATTCGTTCAAAAAAAGAGACCCGGAAGGTCTGCCACACATGGCACCCTCCGGGCCTCTGGATTCTATCGAAGCGTCAGTCCGCCTTGCCGGAGAGCTTCTTGATCAATGCGACCTCCGCAGGATCATAGGGAGTGCCATCGGGACGGAAGATGTCGTGAAACCAGACTTCCGGTTCGCCTTCGTCGGCCTTCTTCCATGTATCCCAGCCATGGATCGTGTTCGATTTTCCGGCAACGAAGCCCCAGTTGTAGGCGGCAATCCGCTTTTCGTGCAGGTAGGGCAGGATATCCTCAAACGTGCTGCCGGCCGTGCGCGCCAGGTATTCCGTGCAGAGAACGGGGCGGCCGTAGGCAAACAGGGCGTCACCCATCTGCTTCGTCTTGTCGAGGGTCGTGTAGGCGTGGAAGGAAATCACGTCGCTGTTTTCGATCTGGTATTTGTTGAGCGGCGAAAGCTTGTCGGGATCCGACCACCAGTCGCCGGTCCAGACTCCTGCAGTGAGCGGCTGGGAAGGGTCCATCTCGCGGGCCCACGCGAAGACCTTCGCAAGCAGCTTCAGGCTGAGCTCCTCCTTGTTCTTCGGCTCCAGCGGACGGTAGTGCTCGTTGTTCAGGTTGCCGGGCTCGTTGTAGAGGTCCCAGCCGAGGACGCGCGGGTCGTCCTTGAACCGGGCGATGACGCCCTGCACATACGGCTTCACCTCCGTGTCCCAGCGCGATTCGTCCTGGAGGATGGCGCGGCCGGGGCTCTGGACCCAGCCGGAGTTGTGGACGCCGGGGGTCGGAGCGGGCTGCGGGCCGGCCTTGGGGTCGGGATTCCACACGTCATCGAGCAGGACGAGGAGCGGGCGGATGTTATGCTTCGCGGCAATGGCGAGGAATTGATCGACGCGATCGAGGAAGGCCTCGCTGTCCTGCTTCCACAAAAGGTCGTGCAGGTAGACGCGCATCGTGTTCATGCCGATCGCCTCGGCCCAACCCAGTTCCTTGTCGATTTCCTCGGGCGCAAACGTATCGGCCTGCCAGAACTCAAGCTGGTTGATCGCGCTGGCGGGGTTGTAGTTCGCTCCGACCAACCACGGGAGGGAGTCATACCACTTGTTCGCCTTTTCCTTCGACCACTGGACGGTATCGGCCAGTGCCGAGCACGCCGTAGCGGCCAACAAAACGAGGGGGAGATACAGTTTCATGAACCGGCCAGTGTAGGGAACTACGGCGGTCCGCTCCAAAGAAAAAGGCCGCCGGGCCGCGATTGGAAGGATGCCTAGGGCAAGATAGCAACGAGACCTCCGCCCCACCGCGCGGGCGGATCCTTGTCGAGGCCCGGAACCCTGGCGTCCGGGTGGACGCGGGGTTGCCGGCCGAAGGATCGCCCGCAAGGCCCCACTCGAGGGCGACAACTTCCCAACCTGCCTGGACGTGACGCCGCGCAGGGCAGGTCTCGATCCCGGGCACAAAAAAGGCCGCCGGAATTGCCGGCGGCCTTCTTCGGAAAACGGACGAACTACTCGATGATGATATCCTTGTAGGTCAGTCCCGCGGGAATCATCGGAAGCACGTGCTCGGTGTAGGGAGTCATCACATCGAGGACGTAGGTTTCCTTCGAGTCGAGCAGGCGCTGGATGGCGGCGCGGAGATCCTTCTTGTGAAGCACGCGCTCGCATTTCACGCCGAAGCCCTTGCAGAGTTCGACGTAGTCCGGGTAGATGCGGTTCAGATCGCGCGGGTCGCCGAGGAACGTGTGGCCGCGGTTGCTGCCAAAGAAACGATCCTCCCACTGCACCACCATGCCGAGATGCTGGTTGTTCAGGATAATCGCCTTTGCGGCGATGCCCTCGACGTGAGCGGTCGCAAGTTCCTGCACATTCATGAGGAACGATCCATCGCCATCGATGTCGATCACCTGGCGGTCGGGGAAGGCAACCTTCGCACCCACGGCGGCGGGGAAGCCATAGCCCATCGACCCAAGACCTGCCGAGGTCACGAGCGAGCGGGGCGTCGTGAAGTTGTAGAACTGCGCGGCCCACATCTGATGCTGGCCCACACCGGTCGTGATGATCGCCTCGCCCTTCGTCATTTCGTCGAGGAGCTGGATCACGTATTGCGGCTGAATGACGTCCGGCGTGTCCTTGAACGTCAGCGGATGCTCCTTCTTCCAGCCATCGATCTGGCGATACCAGTCGGCGAAGCGGTCGTATTTCCTGGCGCGCTTGAATCCGCCCTTCGCAAGAATCTCGTTCGCGCGACGCAGGGCGTATTTCACCTCGCTGAGGATCGGCAGCTTGACCGTCTTGTTCTTGTTCAGCTCCGAGTTGTCGATGTCGATGTGGACGATCGTGCCGTGCTCGCAGAATTTCTCGACCTTGCCGGTCACGCGATCGTCGAACCGCACGCCAATCGCGAGGAGGAGATCCGCCTCGTTGACGGCGTTGTTCGCATACACGGTGCCGTGCATGCCGAGCCACTTGAGCGAAAGCGGGTGCGTCTCCGGGAAGCCGCCGATACCCATGAGCGTGGTCGCGACCGGAATCTGCGTGCGCTCGGCGAATTCCAGAAGCTCCTCGTGGGCATCACCGCTGATGATGCCACCGCCGCAGTAGATCATCGGTTGCTTCGCATTCGCGATCAGGCCGATCATCTCGTGGAGCGCAACATCGTCCGCCTTGAAATCCGTGTTGTAGCCGCGGAGGTTGACCTCGTCCGGATAGACCGGCTGCGTTTCCTGCAGCTGAATGTTCTTCGGAATGTCGATGAGCACCGGGCCGGGGCGTCCGGTCGTCGCGATGTGAAACGCCTCCTTCACGATGCGCGGGATGTCGTTGATATCCCACACGAGGTAGCTGTGCTTCACGATCGGCAGCGTGATGCCGAACATGTCGGTCTCCTGGAACGCTCCGCGGCCGATCATGTTTTGCGGCACCTGCCCGGTGATCGCCACCAGCGGCGTCGAATCCATGAACGCGTCTGCGATTCCCGTGACAAGATTTGTCGCACCGGGACCGGAAGTGCCCATGCAAACGCCGGCCTTGCCCGTCACCCGTGCGTAACCTTCGGCTGCAAACACCCCGCCCTGCTCGTGGCGAGGCAGGATCGTGCGAATCTTCTTCGAACGGGTGAGCGCCTGGTGGATCGGCATCGAGCAGCCGCCGGGGTATGCGAAAAGGGTGTCCACGCCCTCGCGTTCGAGGCAACTGACGAGGATCTCCGCACCGTTCATTTTCTGGCCGCGTTCGAGGCCGGCACGGGCCGCGCGGGCGGCTTTCGCGGAGGAGCGTTTGGACGATTTCTTAGCCATAGGAGAATCGATGACTTTCCTCGATCGCCCCCGGGGAATCAAGAAATCAATCCTTGAACACGGGTTCGGGCAGTCCCAGCGCCCGCGTCAGGAACGCATAAACCGCCGCCGACTCCCGGATGGCCATGTCGAGCGGTTTGCCCGCGCCGTGACCCGCGCCTGTCTCGTGGCGCAGCAGATACACGCCCGGCCCCGCGTCCGCCTGAAGCGCCGCGACAAACTTGAAGGCATGAGCCGGCACGACCCGGTCATCCCCATCGGCTGTGAGCACGAGGATCGGCGGATACTTTGCGCCGGACTTCACGTTGTGCACCGGACTGTAGGCCTTGAGAAACCGGAATTCCTCCTCGCTCTTCGTGGCATCGCCGTATTCGGGAATCCAGAACCGCCCCGTGCCAAATCGCTGGTAGCGCAGCATGTCGGTGACGGGCACATGCGAGAGCACCGCCCCGAACAAATCCGGCCGTTGCAGCACCACCGCCGCCGTGAGCAGTCCGCCGTTGCTGCCGCCGCGGATCGCGAGTTTCCCCGGCTCGGTGATTCCGTCCGCGATCAGCTTCTCGGCCGCCGCGATGAAATCGTCGAAGACATTTTGCTTCTTCCCGAGCCTTCCGGCGTCGTGCCATTCCTCGCCGTATTCCCCGCCGCCACGCAGGTTCGCCACCGCATACACGCCGCCCTGTTCGAGCCACGGGATGAGAAACGCGCTGAACGCCGGTTGCAGGCTGATCGAGAATCCGCCGTAACCGTAGAGGATCGTCGGGTTTTTGCCGTCGCGCTTCAGCCCCTTGCGATGCGTGACGAACATCGGCACCCGTGTCCCGTCCTTGCTCTCGTAGAAGATCTGCTCGGTAACGTAGCGGTCCTGATCGAACTTCACCTCAGACCGGTAAAACTCCGTCATTTTCCCGGAGTCGAGGTCGTATCGATAGATCGTCCCGGGCACTGTGAAGCTCGTGAACGTGAAGAAGAAGTCGCGTGTCTTCCGGTCGCCGCTGATACCGCCGGCGGTGCCCTTGCCGGGCAGCGGCACCTCCGCCACCGCAGATCCGTCGATCGCGTGAATCCGCAGCACACTGTGCACGTCCTGCACGGTCTCCGCGACAAAGCGGTCACCAACCATGGCCACGTCGTCGAGAAGGTCTGCGGTCTGCGGGATTCGCTCCTCCCACTTGTCCACCGCCGGGTCGGCGAGATCCACCGCCACGAGCCTCCGCCGGGGCGCATCGAGATCCGTCAAAACGTAAAACGTCGCGCCGTCATTTCCGACGACGCCGAACCGCGCCCCTGCCGACAAGGGAAATACCTCGCGAAACCCGCCGTTCTCCGCCGGATCCCCGCCAATCTCGCGAACCCGCAGACCGTTCGCGCGGTCCGTCCCTTTCGAGCTGTAGATGAGCAGATATTTCCCGTCCTCGGTGACCGCCGGATACAGACTGACCTCCGGATCCTCCGGAAACGCAAAGATCGCCGGATCCTTTGCCGGATCCGTTCCGAGCCGGTGCCAGTAAACCGTCGCGTTCTCCCGCTTCGAGGGATCGGGATACTTGTTATACCAGAAGCCCGAGTTGTCCGGCGCACATGCGATCCCCGAGAAACGCATATTCTCCAGGACGTCCGGCAGATCCCGGCCCGTTGCGACATCGCGCACATGCACGGTCTTGTTGTCGCTTCCGCCCACGCTCTTGCCATACGCGACAAGGGCTCCGTCCTCCGTGAAATCGGTCCCGGCCAGCGCCACAGTCCCATCCGTGCTGAACGTATTCGGGTCGATCAGCACCTCCGGTTCCCCTTCGGCTCCCCGCTGCTTGAACAACACCCAGTGAGGCTGCAGTCCCGAATTGCGGGAGAAGATCCACCAATCTCCGTAACGCGAGGGCGCCGTCCGGCGCGGGTAGTCCGCGAGTTCGCGAAGCCGCTCGTAATAGGCCTGCTCCGCCTGCTCCGGAATCCACGCCTTCGTCAGCGCGTTCTCGGCTTCGATGAATTCCCGGGTCGCCGGCGCCTCCGCGTCCTCCAGCGCACGAAAAGGATCGGCAACCTTCGTCCCGTGGTAGTCGTCCACGACATCGGATTTCGGAATTTGTGGATAGTCGAGCGAAGTCATCGCGGCGGCGAGCAAGGGGAGAAACGCGAGCACGGCGGAATGTCTGCACGCCGGCGGCACATCAGGCAAGCGAATCGATGGGTGCCGCAGCGGAGGGCCGCCGGGATCCATCCGCACACCGCGCGGCAAATCACTCGCCCTGCGGAAGACGAGCCAGCGGAGTGAGGCCGCCCTGAACCTTGTCCCCCACGCGAACGAGCGGCACCGAGCCGAGAGGAACGTAGAGCTCCGTGCGCGAACCGAAGCGGATCATTCCGAATTTTTCGCCCTGCGCCACTTCATCTCCAACCTTCGACCAGGGCACGATGCGGCGGGCGATGGCGCCGGTGATCTGCCGCACCGCGACCCGGAGCGGACCGTTTTCAAAGATCCACAGCCGGCAGGCGTTCCGCGTGCTGCTTTCGGGATTCCGTGCGTCGAGGAAGAGCCCTTTTCGCTCCTGACTGTGCGTGACGCGTCCGGCGATCGGCGAGCGATTCACGTGAACGTCGAGCACCGACAGAAAAATCGAGATGCAAAGCATCCGCTGCCCGAGAACCTCGCCTTCCTCCCGCTCGTCGATCGCAACGACACGGCCGTCCGCGGGCGCCACCGCAATCGATGGGTCATCCGGCGGCGTGCGCTCCGGATCCCGGAAAAAATAAAAGACGAACCCGAGTGCGCCGCCCCAGAACCACGCCAGCGGCCGGCACACTCGCAGACTGGCGAGCAGCAGCAGGAACAGGACAAGGAGGATCGGTTTCGCCTCGCGGATGGCTTTCGGCTTCATCGGAGGCGCAGACGCTAGTGCGGCTCTCCCGCTTGCGCCAGTATGATTTCCCCGAACGCCCCCGGGAGCCCGCCCTTGCACGACCGCCACGGGCGCCTATGATGAACCGATGACCGCAGCGACGCTTTCGCCAGACTCCACGATGCAGGAACTCCTGCAGGCCCTTCCCGGCGCCCAGCGGGCCCTGTTCCGCCTGCACCACATCGGCGGCTGTGCCAGCTGTGGATTCCGCCCGGACGAGACGCTTGCCGAGGTTTGCGCGCGGAACGATGGGCTTGACCCCGTCCGCGTCCTCGCGGAAGTCGAAGCCGCCTGCGTGGAAGAGGCAAAAATGCTCATCGAGCCAAAGGACGCCGCGGCCGCACTCGCGGCGGATGGCAGCGCACGCCTGCTCGACATCCGCACCCGAGAGGAATTCGACGCGGTCCATATTCCACAGGCCCACCATTTCACGCAGGACCTCATGCAGACCATCATGAGCGACTGGCCAAAGGACGGCCTGCTGATCATCGTGGATCACCAGGGCGCCCGATCGCTCGACGCCGCTTCGTGGTTTGCCGGACACGGATTCACGAACGTCCGCGCGCTCCGGGGCGGGATCGACGCATGGAGCCTGGAGATCGATCCCAATCTGCCGCGCTACACCGTCGAGTGACCACCGCCGGACATCCATTTTCCCACCCACTGCATCTCTGACCCGGAAATGAACGACGACCTTCAATCCCGCATCGACGAAGCCGTGCGCGACCCGCGCAATGTCGGCGAGATGGCCGACGCCGACGCCGTTGGCACCGTGGGCAGTGCGGACTGCGGCGACATGCTTCGGATGTGGGTGAAATTCCGCGAGGAAAACGGCCGCAAGGTCATCGACAAGGCCACGTTCCAGAGCTTCGGTTGTCAGACGGCGATCGCCGTCGCAAGCATGGCCACGGATCTCATCCGCGGAAAAACCGCCGACGAGGCACTCGCCATGAGCGGCGAGGACCTTTCCGCTCCGCTCGGGCCGCTGCCGCCGATGAAAATTCACTGCGCCCAGCTCGTCGAAGGTGCCCTCAAGGACGCCCTGAAGCCGGGCGACACGCCCCCCGCAAACCCGGCCCCCTCAGCGACCGCGCCGACGCTCCTCGATCAGCTCCACGGCCCGAAAAGCGTGAAGATCACGCTGCAAAAGTAACCGCAACCACCCTCCGAATTTCGCACCTTCCCATATAATGGACTCCCGAGAAATCACCCTCGTCCGCGACTGCGACGCAATCCAGATCCCCAGCGGCAACCCGATCATTCTCCCGATCGGGACCAAGGTCATCATCACGCAATCCCTCGGCGGCACCTACACCGTCGCCACCCAGGCCGGCCTCGCCCGCATTGACGAAAAGGACGCGGACGCTCTTGGAATCGACCCATCCGCATTGAAGACGGAGAAACAGGCGGTCGAGGGGTCGCTCGAGGAAGCGGTCTGGAACCAGCTCAAGACCGTGTTCGACCCGGAAATTCCCGTCAACGTCGTTGACCTTGGCCTGATCTACGATTGCGCCATCGAAAAGGACGACGTCGGCCAGACCACCGTCCGGGTGAAGATGACTCTCACGGCGCCCGGTTGCGGAATGGGTCCGACGATCGCCGCCGATGCCCGCCAGAAGGTTCTCATGCTGGACGGAGTGGACGAGGCGGCTGTCGACCTCGTGTGGGATCCTCCGTGGAACCAGTCCATGATCTCCGAGGCCGGGCGGATGAAGCTGGGTCTCATCTAGAACGGCCATACCGCAACATATGGGCCGCCGAATCGTCCATGACGAAACTCGGCCCCATATTTTGTGGTTGTAGCGGCAACCCGCACTTGACGAACCGCCGGCGCGGCCTTACCTCTCGCCCATGCTGCAAACGGTTCCCACCCGCCCCGTCCGGCTCGCAGGCTCCGTCTTTCTCGCCTTCCTGCTTTTCGCTCCCTTCGAATTTTCGCAGGCTGCCCCCGTCCCGGCATTCAAGAATCTTCGTGGCACCTACAAAGGCTCGAGCGAGATCGTCATCGAGAAGAACAACCGCCGCCGCAACCTCTCCGGCCCGGTTCAAATCAAGGTTCGCCTTTCCCGCAGCCGCAAGGTCCTTCAGGTCAAAATTTCCGGCAACGTTCTCAGCAACAACAAGCGCGGTTCCCTTTCGAGCGCCTACCGCTTCACCGTCGGCGGCAACGGCCGCATGCGGCTCAACGAAGCTGTCACCCCCGGGTTCGTCAAAGGCTCCGGCACGGCGAACATTCGCAAGAACGGCGGTCGCTTCACGTTCCGCTCGGTGGCCTACGGGAACCGGGGAATCAGCTCCGGCAATCTCAAACTCCGCGGCCGCACCTTGCTGCTCAACCAGAATTTCAACAGCGGCTCGAGCAAGGTCTCGATCAAATACATCGCGCCCCGGACCGGCCGCTGATCTCTTCCCGGGCCTCCGGCTCGGGCACTCCCGATTCGCCACGGAATCTCGGGAAATCATCCGTTACCAACGAGCGCGGGTCTGCATGGTGCGCATCCTGCTCTCTCACACGCTGCCGTAACCTGACCCATGTCCAAGGAGTTCCAATCCAAGCTCGATAAATCTCCCGCCGGCCTCCAGACCCTCGTCCAGGACCAGCTCAATTTCACCTTTGCGCGCGATCAGATGACCGCCACCCAGCGCGACTGGTGGCTCGCCACATCGAAGGCCGCGCTCAGTCTCGTCATCGAGCGGATGATCGCCACGATGGACCGCTACTACGAGACGAACGCAAAGCGCGTCTACTACCTCTCGCTCGAGTTCCTCATGGGGCGGCTGTTTTCGAACACCCTCCACAGCGCGGGCATCCACGACGCAATGGAGGAGGCGCTCCGCAACCTCGGCCTCGACCCCGAGGTTCTGCGCGAGGAGGAATACGACATGGGGCTCGGCAACGGCGGCCTCGGCCGGCTCGCCGCCTGCTTCCTCGATTCCCTCGCCACGCTCGACCTTCCCGCGATCGGCTACGGCATTCATTACCAATACGGACTCTTCAAGCAGGAGTTCCGCAACGGCCACCAGGTCGAGCTTCCGGACGCGTGGATGACCTACGGCACGCCGTGGGAAATTGTGCGCCCCGAGCACACGATGGAGATCGAAATCTACGGCCACGTCGAACATGTCTTCGATGACACGGGCAATGACGTCCCGCGCTGGACCGGCACAAAGAAGCTTCTCGGGGTTCCCTACGACATTCCCGTGCCCGGCTACGGGACCACCACCGTCAACTACCTCCGCCTCTGGGAATCCCGCGCCTCCGAGGAGTTCGACTTCGAGGCCTTCAACCGCGGCGGCTACAACGAAGCCGTCGCCGACAAGGTCCACAGCGAAACGATCTCGAAAGTCCTTTATCCGAACGATCAAACGGAAAGCGGCAAGGAGCTCCGCCTCATTCAGCAGTATTTCTTCGTCTCCTGCTCGCTCAAGGACATCATCCGCCGCTTCCTCCAGCACAACAGCGACTGGCAGACCTTCCCCGACAAGGTCGCCGTCCAGCTCAACGACACCCATCCCGCCATCGCGGTCGCCGAACTCCAGCGTCTCCTGCACGACGTCCACGGACTCGGCTGGAACGAAGCCTGGGACATCGTCACGCGCACCCTCGCCTACACGAACCACACGCTGATGCCCGAGGCGTTGGAAAAATGGAGCGTCGGCCTGTTCCAGAAGGTCATCCCCCGGCACCTGCAGATCATCTTCGAGATCAACAAGCGCTTCCTCGATCAGGTCGAGGCGAAGTGGCCCGGAGACGTGGAGAAGAAACGCAAGCTCTCCCTCATCGAGGAAGGCGGCGTCCAGATGGTCCGCATGGCGCATCTCGCCGTCGTGGGCAGCCACTCGGTGAACGGCGTCGCCGAGCTTCACACGAAGCTCCTGCGCAACGACCTGTTCCCCGAGTTCGACGAACTCTACCCCGGCAAGTTCAACAACAAGACCAACGGCATCACGCCGCGTCGCTGGCTCCTCGCGTGCAATCCGGGGCTCGCCGATCTGGTCACCTCGAAGATCGGCCACGGCTGGGAGCGGGATCTGGACAAGCTCCGCGGCCTGGAGGCGTTCGCCGACGACCTGCAGTTCCAGCACGACTTCATGGCGGTCAAGCACGCGAACAAGGTCAACCTCGCGCGCATCATCAAGGACCAGTGCGGCGTCACCGTCGATCCGGACGCGCTCTTCGACGTCCAGATCAAGCGGCTGCACGAATACAAGCGCCAGCATCTCAATCTGCTTCACATCCTCGCGCTCTACCGGCGCCTCCTGCAGAACCCGCAGCTGGACGTCACGCCGCGCGTCTTCATTTTCGCCGCCAAGGCCGCGCCCGGCTACGCGATGGCCAAATGCATCATCAAGGCCATCAATTCCGTCGCCGCCGTCATCAACAACGACCCGCGCATCGACGGGCGGATCAAGGTCGTCTTCCTGCCAAACTACCGCGTCTCCCTCGCGCAGCGCATCGTTCCCGCAGCGGATCTTTCCGAGCAGATCTCCACCGCCGGCAAGGAGGCATCCGGCACCGGCAACATGAAGCTCGCTCTCAACGGCGCGATCACCATCGGCACGCTCGACGGCGCAAACGTCGAGATCCGCGAGGAAGTCGGACCTGAAAACATCTTCATCTTCGGCCTCACCGTCGAGGAGGTCGCCGAACTGTGGAAGAAGGGATACAAGCCCTCGGAGATCTACGAGGCGAACGAGGAACTCCGTGCCGTCGTGGACTGGGTCGGCTCGAACTATTTCACGCCAGACGAGCCGCCGCGCACGCTCAGCATGCTTCGCGACAACCTCGTCTACAGCGACCCCTATCTCGTCCTCGCCGATTTCGAGTCCTACAGCGAATGCCAGAAACGCGTCGACCTCGCGTATCGCGACAAGCCGAAATGGGCAAAGATGGCGATCCTCAACACCGCCCGCATGGGCAAATTCTCCAGCGATCGCACGATCGCCGAATATGCTCGCGAGATCTGGAAGCTGGATCCGGTGAAGTGGTGACCGCCGGCTGATCCCGCGGTCAGCTCCCGATCATCCCCTTCACCATCGCCGCCAGCTCGTCCGGACGGTGAAGGATGCTGTGCGGCTTCTGTGCCGCCAGGGATCGCTCGGAGTTGTATCCCCACGTCACGGCAACGCAGCGGATGCCGGCCCTCCGGCATGCCTCGATGTCCCGCGTCTCGTCGCCGACGAACAACACCTCGTGCGGGCCGAATTTGTGAAGTTTCATCGCCTGGCGGATCTCCCGCGCCTTGCCCAGCAACCTCGAACTGCTGCGCACGAATTCGAAGATCTCGAGGTCGTGATTTTTCAGGAACACCGCGACGTTCTCCTCCGAGTTCGACGTGATGATCCCCAGCCGCAGTCCGGCGGCCTTCAACTCCCTCAAAACCTCCGGAACCCCGGCAATCGGCTGAACCTCCCCGATCTTCGCCCGGAGCTCGCGCACCCCCCGGCGCGCAATCAACGGCAGGCGGCGATTCGGGATTCCGAGATACTTCATGAGCTGGCGCGTCGTCATGTCCCGCGCCTTGGGCAGATCCTCATCGACAAGCGGCTTGTAGCCAAAGTCCGCAGCCATCCGGTTGAGGATCTCGAGCCCCTGGCGGAACGTGTCCGCGATCGTTCCGTCAAAATCGAATACGAGCACCCGCGCAGGACTGTCCGCGGGAACTGCGGAGATCTGCGAACGACGGAGGCCAACCAGCCTGGCGAGATGTTTCATGGAAAGACTCGGAACCGAGGATCAGTTCGCAGCGACTTCGCGCAGTGCGCCCTCCTTTTGCACATTCATCGTGCCGTTGAGCTTCGGATCGGCGTCATCGCGCCATCCGGTCGGGGTCATCCGGAGGCCAAACCCAACCTCGCTCACCCGGACATCCGTGCCGCGAACACTGCGAACTTTCATCGATGCCCCACACCTACACACGCAAACCTCCGCGCGCCAGCGAAAGCGCCCGTGCGAAATTGCTGCCAAACCGGCGGCCGCTGCGTAGATTCCCGGGATGCTCGCCATTTCGACCTGCTGGAACTCGCACCGCCACACCGACGGCGCCGCCATGCTGCAGGAGCTCGTCGACCTCGGCTTTACCAACATCGAACTCAGCCACGGCCTCACGATCTCGATGTTCGACGGCATCCTGAAGTTCGCCGAGCGCGGCGTGGTTCATTTCACGAGTCTGCACAATTTCTGCCCACAGCCGGTGGAGGTCCTCACGGATTCCCCGGATTGTTACGAATTCAGTTCCAGCCGTGCGGAGATCCGCGAGCGCGCGACGAAGATGTCTCTCCAGACGGTCGAGTATGCGCAACGGCTGGGTGCGAAACGGATCGTCATCCATTCCGGTTCCGTCGGCACGATGCGCGGGTTCACCCGCAAGCTCATCGGGATGATCATGCAGGGCGAGTTCGTTTCGAAGCGCTATGCCGAGGAAAAACTCCAGGGGGTGCAGCAGCGCGAGCGGGCATCGGAGGAATACATCCGCCGCGTTTACGATGCGCTGATGCCGGTGGTGGAAGCCGCGGGGGAAAAAGGCATCCGGCTCGGCATCGAAAACCGCGACAGCTACGAAGCCATTCCTTCCGAGCGCGAATTCGAGGACTTCCTCGACCGGCTTGGCCCAACCTGCGGCTACTGGCACGACTTCGGGCACGCGCAGCGCAAGGAGAACATGGGCTTTCTGAATCATCGCGAATGGCTCGCGAAGATCGGACACCGCGCCATCGCCGCCCACCTCCACGATGCGCGCTGGCCCGTCGAGGACCACTGCGTTCCCTTCACCGGCGATATCGACTATCACGCGCTCGTCCCGTTCTTCCCGAAGGACACCCCCTTCATCATCGAGCTGCATCCCAAGCGCGAGGCCGCGCAGATCGTCGCCGCAGCGGAGCGCTGGAGGAAGGAATTCGGAGACTGAAACGTGCCGAAGGTTGTGAGTGTGTAGACGGGAACCTCGAACGTGCCCGCCCTTCACCCCGGCCCCTGGATTCATGAAACGCGCCGTCACCACCACGATCCAGATTCTCGTCTCGATCGCCCTGATCGTCTGGATTTTTCACAACCCGGAGAAGCGCGCGGAAATGGCCGACGCCCTGCGCTCGGCGGAGATGGGCTGGTTCGTTCCCGCGATCGCGGCCATGGGCGTCGTGCTCGCGCTGCAGGCGTTTCGCTGGCACCTGCTCGTCCGGGCCATTGGCATCCCCCTCGGCTGGTGGCGCACCGCCCAGCTCTACATGATCGGTGCGTTCTTCAACCTTTTCCTCCTCGGAGCAACGGGCGGCGATGTCGTGAAGATCTTCTACGCGATGCGTGAGTCGGGCGGAGAGCGCGCGGGTGCCTTTCTCAGCGTCGTGCTTGATCGCGTGCTCGGCCTGCTTGCACTGGCAGCGGTGTCGGCCGTCGTGGTCGGCTGGCAGTTTCAGGCCTACATGGCCACCCCCGTCGCCCAGGGATTGCTGCTGACAATCGCCGCGGTTCTCGGCGCTTCGGTCGGAGTTGTCGTCGTCGCCGCTGTCGTGGCGGCCCTGAAACTCGAAGAGCGGCTTCCCGCGTGGATGCCGATGCGCCGGGCGATCGTCGATCTTGCCGTCGCAACCCAGCGCTATGCCCGCTCACCTGGCACGTTGTTCGCGGCATTCGCCCTGTCGATCGCAGGCCATCTCCTGCTGTTTTCCACCTTCTACTTCTCGGCGCAGGCGTTCACCGCATCGCTCAATCTGGGGGAAATCTTCTCGGTCATGCCGATCGTGAACACGATCACCTCCCTGCCCATCAGCTTCTCCGGCATCGGCGTCCGGGAGGAACTTTTCCAGAATCTCCTGGACGGTCTCTACGGCGTGCCAAAGGCAATCGCCGCACTTATTTCCATGGGCGGTTACCTCGTTGCGGTCGCATGGTCTCTCGTCGGGGGCGTCATCTATCTTTTCTATCGTCCGTCCGCCGGTCACGTCTCGATCCGTGAAATGTCCCGGACGGCGGAGGATGCCGCCGATCACCCTTCCCGATGAACCGACGCGACCGTCCCAAAGTCCTCGTGAACTTTGCCATCACCGCCGATGGCAAGACATCCACCCGCAACTGCACGCCCGCTCGGTTCACTTCTCCCCGCGACAAGCAGCGACTGCTCGAGATTCGTGCGATGGGGGATGCCCTGATGGTGGGTCGAAATACGCTCGCCGCCGACACGATGCGGATGACCATCGGCAATCGCGAGTTACAGGCGCGACGCCGGGCCCGGGGCCTTCCGTCCGAGCCGATCCGTGTCGTGGTCAGCAACCGGGGCAACATTGATCCCGCGTGGCCGCTCTTCCGTGCCCGCGGCGGAAGGCGTGTCATCTTCTCGACCACCCGGATGCCCGAGGCCACCCGTCAGTCGCTGCTTGCGCATGCTGATCTGCATCTGCTCGACGGCCGTTCCATCCCGGTCGAGGACGTCCTCATGGCTCTCCGAAGCATCTATGACGTGCGGACACTGGTCTGCGAGGGAGGTCCGCGCCTCGTCCAGTCGCTCGCGGAGATCGATGCGATCGACACCCTGTTTCTCACGGTCGCTCCTTTCATTTTCGGCGGAAAGGACGCACCGGGTCTGCTCGGAGATTTGCAGGAATTCCTGCCGTCCGTCAGACACTTCGCGCTCGAATCCATGCGGACCGTCGGAGGGGAATGCTACCTTCGATACGCACGCGCCCGAAAATGAACACCGAGAGCCGCATCGTCATCCGCGCGCCCAGGCAAACGATCTTCGACACCACCTCCGATCTCTCCCGGTGGCCCTCGATCCTCCCCCACTACCGCTCCATCAAATATCTCGAACGCGGCAACGACCGCCATGTCGTGAAGATGGCGGCGCACCGCGACGGAATTCCCGTCTCATGGGTGTCGGAGCAGATCATCGATCGCGACGCCCTGGAGATTCACTTTCATCACCTGCGCGCATTCACGAAGGGAATGGATGTCGTGTGGTCGTTCCAGGAAACTCCGGACGGAACGCTCGTGCGCATCATCCATGATCTGAAATTCAGGGTTCCCTCCCTCGCTCCTCTCGCCGAACGAATCATTGGCGACTTCTTCATCGAAAACATCGCAAACAAGACGTTGCGCGCGTTCAAGGCCCACTTCGAATGAGCCGCCGCGCTGTCATCACGGGCATCGGTCCCATCACGTGCGCCGGGATCGGGCGCGAAGCACTCTGGCAGGGGCTTCTGGACGAGCGCAGCCCGATCGGTCTGCTCACACGATTCCACGAACCATCCTTCCACGCCCGTTGCGCGGGTCAGATCGATGACTTCGATCCGACCCGATGGTTTCCTCCCCACCGGCTCAAACGACTCGACCGATACGCGCAGCTTTCCGTCGCCTCCGCAGCGCTGGCCATCGAAGACGCCGGCCTCGAGTGTTCGAAGGCGGCGCCGAATCCCCGGGTCGGCGTAAGCTTCGGCACGGCGCTCGGGGGGATTGCAAACGCCGAAGACGAAAAGCAGCACTTCCTCGAACGGGGGCCACGAGCGGTCAATCAAACCATCGCGCTCCAGGTCTTCGGCGGTTCCGGGCACTCGAACATTGCAATCGAGTTCGGATTCACCGGCGTGGGCACCACGAATTCGAACAGCTGCGCCAGCGGTCCCATCGCAGTCGGCGAAGCGCTTCGATACATCCGCGACGGAATGGCCGACGTCGTCATTGCCGGGGCCGCGGAGACGCCGTTGAGTCCGCTCACGTTCGGCGCGTTCGATTTCATCAAGACCATGAGCCGTTGCTCCGACCCCACTGTGGCATGCAGGCCCTTCGACGCGATGCGCGACGGCTTCGTGATGGGCGAGGGCGCCGCATCCCTCGTGATTGAGGAATACGGGCATGCGAAACGTCGCGGAGCCCGTATCTACGCAGAGGTCCTCGGTTACGCGCTCAGCAACGACGCGTTCCACATGACGACGCCTCATCCCACGGGCGAACCTGCAATCCGGACGATGCGCGAGACTTTACAGGACGCCCGGCGAAACCCGGACCAGATCGACTACATCAACGCCCACGCCAGCTCGACTCGGATCAACGACACGAGTGAAACCCAGGCCATTCACACCGTATTCGGCCCGCACGCACCCCGGCTCGCAGTGAGCGGCACCAAACCCTACACCGCGCATCCGCTCGGTGCGACGGGAGCGATCGAAATCGCGATCTGCTGCCTCGCCATGGAAAACGATTGGGTGCCTCCCACGCTCAATTTCCAGACTCCCGATCCGACCTGCGACCTCGACATCGTCCCGAATCACGGCCGCGAAATGTCGATCCGCAACGTCCTCTGCAACTCCTTCGGCTTCGGCGGCATCAATGCCTGCGTCGCCCTCGGAAAGGTGTGACACACCGCTCCAGCGACGGCGAAGATTCACTGGGATTCTTCGGAACCTCCACCATCAAGCTGAAGGCTCCGTGAAACCAACCGCTCCGCTCAGAGCTCTCCAAGCAGCGACTTCCAGCGCTGCCAGGCTTCCTGCCGTGCGTCCTTGTTTTCGGCGCTTGCATCCGGGGCTTCTCCCGCACGCATAAATCCGTGTCCTGCCCCCGCGTAGGTGACCGGGTCAAACGGCTTCTTCGCCTCCGCCATCAGCGCCACGGTGGTGTTTAGCGTGGCATTCACGCGCGCGTCATTCTCGGCATAAAAGCCGTAGATCGGTGCTGAGATTCCCTCGACCGCCGACGCAGTGTCCGGGCCGGTGCCGTAGAACACGTATCCGGCGGCGAGGTCCTTTGCGGTTGCCGCGTATTCCCAGACCTTTGCGCCTCCCCAGCAGAATCCCGCCACCGCAACGACACCGTTTGCCGCCGGCAGCGCCTTGACGTAATCGGACGCCGCCTTCGTGTCCGCGACCACCTGTTCCGACGAAAGTCCCGAAACCGCCCGACGGGCATCGTCCACACTTTCGAACACCTGACCCCCGAGATAATCCGGCGCAATCGCCAGATATCCCGCCTCCGCGAGCTGATCGCACACTCCACGCACCCAGTCGGTGAGGCCGAAAATCTCGTGAATCACCACCACCGCCGGCGTCTTTTCCTTCTTCTCCGGATAGACGACGTAGCACGGCACATCCCGTTCTCCACTCTTCACCATGACAAACTCCCCGTGCCGTGGTGACTGCTCGAGTCGCGCCTTTGCCCAATCCTGGGCGGCCGCCACTCCGGAACAAATCACCATCAGGGAGAACGCGAGCATCGTCTTCATGCCCGCCACCCTACCACGCCGCGGCCCGGCCCGGCCAGCCTTCGCACTATTCGCGTATTACAACGACCTTTGCCTTCTTCTTCTGCCCGAGGCCATCGTCGCAGGTGAGCTTGATCGTGTTTTTCCCCGGTTTCAGTTTTGCCTTGAGCTGCCATTTGCCGTTCTTCGCCTTCGCGGAGGCGCCTTTGGTCGAAATGGTCAGCGGCACGAGCGATTTGGCGGTTCCCTTCAACTTCACCGACGATTTCGTCGTGCGAAGGTTCTTCGCCCCGCTCACCTTGAACACGGGAGGAACTGCCAGATCGAATGCGAGTCCGCTCAGGGCGGCCCCCTTCACCGTGCCGACCAGCGTGGTTACCCGGGTGTTCGGATCCAGCGTGTAGAGCAATGTGTCGTTCCCCGACCTCTCTCCGCAGTAGATCGTCCCCGCGGCGCTCGTGTCCATGAAGTTGTCGATCGTCAGCGTGGCTCCGCTCAAGGCGAACGGGCCGGTAAGGCTCGCACCTGTTGCGGGGTTCATTGTGAAAAAGCCATTCGTCCGCACGAGGCACAGCGTCCCGTCGTTCAGGAACGTCACGCTCACTTCCCCAATATTGTTCATCGCTCCGATCTCGGTGATCGCGCCGGTCGTGATATCGATCGTCAGCAGCTTCTTCACCGCCGAGTTTACCCCGAACCCGAACATCACGCCGTCCGACTTTCGCAACGCGAGATCCGAGATCGAATATTTCGGATCGAGCGTCGCGATGACCGAAGCCTTCGCGGTCGACTTGTTCAAAACGTAGAGCCGCTTGTTGCTCGCGCCCGAGGGGCTGAGCTGCCCCTGAACCGCATAGAGTTTTCCGTCCTTGACTTCGATTCCCGTCAGATTCACCGCGCCCGTGCTGCCGATCTTGCCCAGCAGTTTTCCATTGGCCGGGTTGATCGCATACAGATTGGACGGCGCCCCCTTCGCGCCAGTCACCCCCCACAGGAATTCCCGGTTCGCCAACGCTCCCGAAACGGCTGCCAGAAGAATCCCGATGGAAATGCAAAAAACTTTCATAACTATTCGTTCGCTAAACAATATCCGGTCCCCCCTGCGGCATACCATCTCCGATTTTCACGCGGGCAAATTTTCCCTTGCTCAAAAAAACAATCCGTGCAGTATTCCCGGTTCCTTATGGCTAAGAAATCCTGGCTCGAGCGCGACAAGCGCAAGCGCAAGACCGTCGAAAAGTATGCGGAGCTGCGCGCCGAGTTGAAGGCCCGTGGCGACTACATCGGGCTCTCCCAACTCCCGCGTGACGCAAGCCCGACCCGCCTTACGAACCGCTGCCAGATCAGCGGTCGCCGTCGCGCTTACATCCGCCGTTTCAAACTCTCCCGTATCACCTTCCGCGAACTCGCGTCCGCCGGCCTCATCCCCGGCGTCACGAAGTCGAGCTGGTAACGGCCTCATGAACACGAGGCTCGCATCCCGCAGCCGCGTGTGACATCATCGGCGCGGGGCAGTTTCGACCCATGCCGATTTACGAATACGAACTTATCGATGGCGACTGCGCCTGTTGCGGCGGTCGCTTCGAACTTCGCCGTCCGGCGGATCGCGAGCCGCTCACCGCGTGCCCGCTCTGCCGGAAGCCGGTGCGCAAGGTCGTATCGCGGGTTTCAACACCGCGCGCCTCGAAAAAGCCGTCCGTATCCGAGGCGAAAAGCGCCGGATTTCAGGTATTCGAGCGCAGGGACAAGGGCGTTTACGAGAAACTCTAGGCGGCAAGCCTGGGGATTCCCGCAAGCGAAATGGAAACCATCAATTTGCTCATCGCCGCAGCACCCGCGGCCGCGGAAACCATTGCGACCTCCTGGGAATCCCCCGGCGTCATCGCGCTCAAGCTTCTCGCGATTGTCGCTCTCGTTCTGCTGAACGGATTCTTCGTCGCGTCCGAGTTCGCGATCGTCAAGGTCCGCGCCAGCCAGCTTGACGCCCTGATCGACCAGGGCCACAAGGGCGCGGTCGCCTCGCGCCTCGTCGTCTCCCACCTCGACGAATACCTCTCCGCCACCCAGCTTGGCATCACGCTCGCGAGCCTCGGGCTCGGCTGGCTGGGCGAGCCCTTCCTCGCCGCGATGGTCGAGCCGCTGTTCGCGATCGTGGGAATCAGCTCGCCGGTCGTCATTCACGGCGTGGCATTCGCGATCGCCTTCAGCATCATCACCTACCTCCACATCGTGCTTGGCGAACTGGCGCCAAAATCCCTCGCGATCCGAAAGTCGCTCGCCGTCACCCTCACCTGCAGCGCCCCCCTCAAGCTCTTCTACATCGTTTTCAAGCCGTTCATCTGGTTTCTTAACGGCAACGCGAACTTCCTCCTCCGCCACGTCTTCAAGATCGAACCCGCCGGCGAATCGGAGATCTTCCACAGCGAAGAGGAACTGCGCCTCATCCTCACGGAAAGCGAAAAGGCCGACGAGGTCTCCTCGCTTGGCAAGGAGATCGTCATCAACGCGCTCGACCTCAAGCGCCGCATCGTCCGCGACATCATGACGCCGCGCGGCGAGGTCGTGTATCTCGATCTGGAAGAGCCGTTCGACGAGCAGATCGCCCTTGCCCTCGAGTCGCGCCATACACGCTTTCCACTCTGTCGCGAACACCTCGATGACGCCGTCGGGCTCGTCCACATCAAGGACCTGCTCGCCCTCGTCCACTCGGGCCGGAAGGACCTGGAATCCATCCGGCGCGATCTCCTTCACGTGTCGGAAATGATGCCGCTCGAGAAGCTCCTGCGCTTCTTCCTCACGAATCACGCCCACCTTGCCGTGGCCGTCGACGAATACGGCGGCGCCGTCGGCATCGTCACCCTCGACAACGTGCTCGAGGAACTCGTCGGGGTGATTCAGGACGAATTCGACACCGCCGAGCAGGATTATCGCGAGATCAGTGAAAGTGAATTCGAGGTCGACGGCACCCACGCGCTCTACGAGCTCGAGGAGAAACTCGACTTCAAGTTCGCCGATGCGGAGGTCACCACCATCGGGGGCTACGTCACGGCGAAACTCGGCCATCTTCCCGCGAAAGGCGAAAACATCCGCGCCGGCGACTGGATCGTCACCGTCACCGATTCCGACCCGCGTCGCGTGCTCCGAGTCCACTTCAAAAAGGATCCGGTCACCGATCCCTCGGAATCCGCCGCCGCAGCCGGACGCAAGGAATAGCGCGAACCGCCTTGCCCGGACGCCGGTCGTCGGTAAGCTCTGAGCTTCCATGCACGACGCACGCTTTGACACGCTGGCCAGGGTCCTCGTCAAACATTCCACCGCGCTGAAGCCGGGGGAAAAGGCGCTCATCGACGCCTTCGACATTCCGGATGAATTTGTCATCGCCCTTATCCGCGCCGTGCGCGCGGCAAAGGCCGCGCCCTTCGTCCAGCTCCATCGTGCGCGCATCAGCCGCGAGCTGACCCTCGAGGCTTCCGACGCCCAGCTCGAGATCACCAGCAGTCTCGAACTCGCGCGGATGAAGAAAATGGACGCCTATATTGCCATTCGCGGAAGCCACAACATCACCGAGATGTCCGATGTGCCCGACGCGAAGATGCAACTCGTGATGTCGAAGATGCGGCCCGTTCTCGACTGGCGCATCAACCGGACACGCTGGGTGGTCCTTCGCTGGCCGACTCCGGCGATGGCCCAGCAGGCGCAGATGAGCACCGAGGCGTTCGAGGATTTCTACTTCAAGGTCTGCACGCTTGATTACGCGAAGATGCGGCCCGGCATGAAGGCCCTGAAGGCGTTGATGGACAAGACGGACCACGTCCACATCAAGGGTCCCGGCACCGATCTGCGATTCAGCATCAAGGGCATCGGCGCAGTCACCTGCGGCGGACTCAGGAACATTCCGGACGGCGAAGTGTTCACCGCCCCCGTGCGCGACAGCGTCCAGGGCGAGATCACCTTCAACGCGCCGACGATCTACCAGGGCATCGCCTTCGAAAACATCCGCCTCGTATTCGAGAACGGAAGAATCGTCAACGCGACCGGCAGCAACACCAAGGCGCTGAACCGGATCCTCGATAGCGACGCGGGAGCCCGTTACATCGGCGAATTCGCCATCGGTTTCAATCCGCACATCCTGCATCCGATGCGGGACATCTTGTTCGACGAGAAAATCGCCGGATCGTTCCATTTCACCCCCGGACAGGCCTACGAGATCGGTGGCAACGGCAACAAGAGCCGCATCCACTGGGACATGGTGAACATTCAACGCAAGGATTACGGGGGCGGCGAAATCTGGTTCGACGGGAAGCTCATCCGCAAGGACGGCCTGTTCGTCCCGCCCGCGCTCCGGAAGTTGAATCCCGATCACCTCGCGTAACGGGTCCCGCGCAGGTTCCCGTTTCGCGAATCCCTATTTGATCTCCTCCGCCTTCACCGTGCGCGACTTCCCGCCGTTGCGGCGGGCAAGCGCCTTGATCGTGCGTTCCTCCTCCGGGCGCACGACGGAGGTTTCGTAGAGGATCGTGTGAATGCGCGCGGGTGTGGCGAGTCCCGCCTGAAGATCCGAAACGATCTGCAACATCTCGCGCTCGTCGATCTTCCCATCTCCGCGGTTGATCTCGCCGTCGGTGATCAAATAGATCACCTCCGGCTGGAATCCAAACGTCTGCTTCATCGCGGTGTCCAGCCGCGTGCCCCCGCCCTCCATCAGTTTCGGTCCGCGACCCGGCCGGCTGCCGATCGATGCTCCGGGGTCCTCGCTGAGTCCCTCGATCCACTCCCGCGCCGCCGCCTTGTTTGCGTCCGTCGCGGGCATCAACTCCTTCGTCAAGGCCATGGAGCCGCCCTCGTAGATGACCACGTTGAAGCGCGTGTTGATGTTCAGCTTGTCGATGAGCTGCGTCGCCTGCTCCTTGATCGTCTTGAAGTTGAACCGGTGCAGCTGTCCCCGTCGCGACCGCTCGAACATCGAGTTCGACGTGTCGACCACGATCACCACGCTCCTGCCCGTGTCCTGAATACCGAAGAAGCTCATCCCCGAACCGGTGCCTCCACCTCCTGAGCCTCCCGTTCCCGCTCCGCTTCCCACGCTCTGGCCCACAATGCTCGCCACCTGATCCGAAACGATTTCGCTCGGATCGAGCGGCAGCATCTGATCCATCGGGATCTTCGGCACATCGGGCAGCGCAAACTTGGAGGGATTCAGCGACTGCAGCTTGTCATTGAAACTCGGCTTCGGAGCCATGGCGTCAAACTCCGACATGTTCATCCGATGCTCGCGCTCCTTCGCCGGAAGCTTCATTTCCTTCCGCACCTCAAACTGCGCGGGAGGCGTCAAAAAATACCGCGCCACAACGATCACGCCGGCCACGACACCCACGATCACATGGATCAGCACGGCCACGACAAGGATCGTGAAGATCAGTTTGCGCAGGCGCTTCCGCTCATCGGCCTTCTCGAGGACGGACTCCACTTTCACAGCTCGTCCTCCCCCCCGCCAAGGCTGCTGTCCGAAAACGTCACACCCACGATGCCGGCTTTCGCACATGCGTTGAGCACGTCAACAATCCGCTGATGGCTTGCGCGGTCGTCGGCATCGATCGTGATCAATGCCTCGCTCCTGTTCGCATCAGCCGCTTCCTTGAACCGCACAAGCGTTGCCAGCAGCGATGGAAGATCGCGACTTGCGGGAGTGTCCATCGGCTGGTCATTGAGCACGATCTGGCCGCTTTCCTCGATGAGAATCCGCTGCTCGTCGGGAATGTCGACGGACTCCTCCTGACTCACCGTGCCGGGCAGGCCGATGTCGATATCGCTCTCCTGCTTGATCGGCTTCGCAGTCACCATGAAGAAGACCAGCAGCAGGAACACCATGTCGATCATGGGGCCCATCTGCATTTCGACTGTCTGAACGTCGCGTCGTTTCAGCTGCATGGCGTCCTATTCCTCCTCCTTCCCGGCTTCCGCTCCGGCGAGAAATTCCTTCCCGAGCTTCGCGAAGGGAGTTCCGGGATACAGCATCAAGATGTCCTCAGCCGTCGCGATGGCATTTCCGGAGTCCCCGCCGAATTCGTAGACATTCACGGCCCCCCAGAGCCCGCGCGACGCCGCGTCGACTTCCGATCCCAGGAACAGGGCGGGATGCAGATAGAGGTCGAGCGCCTCATTGTAGAGCCGCTCGTATTCGGGACGGACAAAGACATCCTCCATCCATCGCGGATTCTCCTCCACAAGCTTCCGGAGCGCGGAAAAGGCGGCCTCCGCGAGAATGAACTTCGCCTCAATCAGCACCGACGGGTCTTCGGATTCCTCTGCAAGGCGCTGCGCCTCGTCGACTGCAGCCGCGGCATTCCCGGTGGCTACCATTGCCCGCAGGCGCCCGCGCCCTGCCGCGATCCGGTCGTCCTCGTTCCAGGCTTCCTTCTCCACACGCGAGAAGATTTCCAGCGCCTCGCCCGCCCTCGCAGGATCCTTCAGCAGCGCAGCGGCAAAGGCATTTCCCACCGCACCCGCCGGGGATTTGGCAATGGAAAGAAACGGCTGCCAGCGACGCCATTCCGAAGCCAGCGACGTCGCGGGAGCATCGGGATTGCCCAGCAGCAAATCGAGCGCCGCATCCGGCGCAAATTCGATGCGGTCCACCTCCGCCGGGGAGACGGACACCGTCGCCTTCGCGTTTGCGCCCACCGCCAGCGGCACCTCCAGCTTGAAGTGCGTGCCGTCGAATCCGGTCACGCGCCCGGCTCGTTGCGTTCCGGCGGCGTCGTTCAAAAAGATCACGTCCACGGCTTCCGCCGCCCCCCCCCGCGACGGGAAAGAAAGCGAAAGGGCCAATGCGAGAAGAAGCACTCCGCGTTTCATGCCGGACCTCCTCCCAACACATTCAACCGCTCGCGCGCGGTTCTGGCCTCCGGCGTATCCGCCAGATCCTCCCTCCGAACGAGTTCGTCATAGGTCTTTCGCGCGGCCTCGGTATCCTTGAGCTTTTCAAAGGCCTCGCCACTTCCCAGATACGCCCGGGCCACCCATTCCCTCCAGCGGCCGTGCATGATGTAAATGCGCTGGAAATACGGCACCGCGAGCTTGGGATTGCCCTCCTTCATGTGCAGCGCGCCGATCCGGTAAAGCGCTTCCGCCTTCTCCTGACCGCCCGCATATTCGTTGGCAAGGAGCGCTTCGAGCGCCTTGCGCGCGAGATCGTTCTCCCCGCGTTTTTCGAATAAAGCGGCGCGCTCGAGCATCACCTTTCCGAAGAGCATCGAGCCGGTCGTTTCCTTCTCGAAACGGTCGAAATACCGCAACGCCTCCGTCTCGTTGCCGCGTTCCGCCTCGATCAATCCAAGCGACGCGAGCGCCTGATCCTTCTGCGGCGCCCGGGGGTTCCACTTCACGAGATCACGCCACATCGTCTCCGCCTCCCCGGTGCGGCCCGCATCCGCGAGAGCGCGCGCGAAGTCCGCAAGCAGCAGCGGATTTGTGTTCGGCACATCGGCACTCTCCCCCGCCTCGATCATCAACTGCCGCGCCATGACGGGATCGGAGGCCTCCCGCGCGCGCGCCTGCGCCCACAGCGCTCGCATCGCGAGCGTCGGCTCTTCGGCGGCATCCGCCTTCGCCCGCAGGTCGCGGAGCCTGGCCAGATACTGCCGCTGCTCGTCGTCGCCCTTGTAAAGCTTCTGAAGCGCGGGAAACAGATCGTCGACCGAGCGGATGGCAGGGTTCGCGCCAAGCTCCTCGATCGCCGCCCAATACGCCTCCTTCGCCTTCTCCGGTTCGCCGGCCTGCCGGTGCGTCCAGCCGATCCAGTAAATCGCCTCGGCTACACGCGGGCTCTGCGGGTGCTCCCGCGCAAACTGCTCGAAGTGCTCGCGCATCGCATCGGGTTCCTCGAGCAGGCGATACGCCTTTCCGACCTTGAACCAGCCTTCCTCGAAGAACTTCGTGTCTGCTGGAGGGATGCGCTTGAACGTGGCGATCCCCTCCTCCATGTCGCCCGTGGCCATCAATGCGTCGCCCAGCAGAAGCAGCGCCTCGCTGTTGGACTCGTGGCCCGGATATTTCGCGAGGTAGTTGCGCAACTCCCGGATCGCGACATCGTAATCCTTCATCGACTGCGCGGCATACGCCTTCCGAAAGAGCGCCAGCCCCACGTGGTTGCCGTCGGGGTGTTTTTTCAAGTAGTCGTCGACCGCCTGACGTGTCTCCGGAAACTGCTTGTCGAGGGAATACGCCATCGTCCTCCAGTAGGCCGCGGCATCCGCCAGTTCGTGATCGGGATGCTCCTCCTCAAACTTTTCGAACGTTGCGATGGCTTCGGAATTCCGCTCCGCAAGCAGCTGGCTGAACCCGCGCATGAACAGGGCACGCGGTGCAAACGGGGAATCCGGGAACCGCTTGCAGATATTATCGAACGTCGCGATCGCCGCCGCCTGATCGTTGGCGCGCTGCTGGGCGACGCCACCGAGATAAAGCACCATGGGCAGCTCCTTCGACTTCGGAAACTTCTCCTCGAACGTCTTCGCCGCGGAGATTGCCTTCGGCCAGCGCTCCACGGCAGCCCAGCACTGGACCAGCGCCGTGGACGCCGATTCCACGACGGGATCCGGAAGCATCCGCTCAAGCATGTCCTCCATGATCAACGCCGCCTCGCGATAGCGCTCCATCCCCTGATACGCGCCGGCAAGCCGCAGACGCAGGGCGGAATCGAAGTTCTCGATCTTCCCGAGATTGACAATCTCCCGCTTGACCTTCCCGATCATCTGCTTGAGCTGGACCTTCCGATACGGGTCGCTCTTCGGCTGCGCTTCCGCGGCGGCCAGCGCATCCTCGAGCTCGGACAGCCGCCGCTCCTGGTATTTCATCAGCCGCTCCTTCGTCCAGATGCGCTGCAGCACCTGGATCGCCTTCCGGTATTCCTCCGCATCGAGGAAATCCGAGCCGAGACCGAGTGCAAGCGTCTGGAACGTCGCGATCTGCAGCATGCTGCTCATCCGCGGAAATTCCTCCACCACGAGCGCCAGCGCGGCATCGCGCTGCTCCCCCTCGATCAACGCATAGAGCTCCAGCACCGCCGCGCGGCCGCGGTTCACCCCGTCCAGCTTCGGCCGGATTGCGGCAAACTCCTTCGCGGCCTCCTCGTATTTGTCCTCAAGAAGCCACATCGTCGCGAGCAGCAGCAGAGCCTCCTGGGTCTGCTTCGATGCGGGAAACTCCCGGACAAATCCCGCAAACACCTCGCGGGCGGTTTCGGTTTCCTCCGCCTGCATCAGGCAGACTCCCTTGTAAAACACGAGATCCTCCCGCTGCTCCGGAGTCGGCTTCGGATCTCCCTTCAGGCATTCATCGATCGCCTCGAGCGCCTCGTCGAACTTCTGGAGATGCAGCAGGCTCATCGCGAGCGGGTGGCGGATCGTCGCCAGCACGGCCTTCCCCTGCTCGGATGCTCCGTATTCCTTCTCGAAGCGGTCGAACCCCGCGACCGCCGCGGTGTAGTCGCCCGAGTTGTAGGCGTTGATCGCCTGCAGATAGAGTTCCTCGGCCGTCATCCGGTCCGCAGGTGCCTGTGCGAGCACGGGACACGCTGCAAACACGAGGAGTGCGAGGAAGAGGACGATCCGCATGTCGACTACTCCGCTACCGGATTCGCCGTGAAATCACCTGTGACAATTTCGGCACAACGCGCATTCTTACGCCCGTGAACGCCCTCGCCGCCAGTCTGGAATCCCGAATCCTCGATTGGATTGCCGATCCCCCTGCGGCCGACTTTGAGCGCATGGCGCTCGAGGTCCACCGATTTCAGCTCGCCGGGAATCCCGCATACCGCCGTTATTGCGAAACACTTCCCCCGGCCCGCGACTGGCGGCAAATTCCCGCGCTTCCCCAACAGGTCTTCAAACAGGAGGCCGTGCGCAGCTTCCCGGCGGAAGCAACGGCGCGGACGTTCCGCACCAGCGGAACGACGGGGGAGGGCTTCGGCGAACATCATTTTCACTCTTTACGACTTTACCAGGCGGCTGCGTTGCGCGGATGGGAACTCGCCGGGCTCGGCGGTCGCAGGGTGCTCGCCCTGGTTCCGTCGCCCGTCGAAGCGCCGCATTCCTCACTCAGCCAGATGGCCGCGTGGCTTTGTGAGGATGATTCAGCATTTTTTGTGCGCGGCGGGGCCGGAGAATGGAACCGGCTCGAGCAAACTCTGGAATCGGCCACCGAACCGCTGGTGCTCTTCGGCACGGCCCTCGCGTTTCTCGACTGGATGGAACGCGGACATTCGTGCCGTCTGCCCGACGGTTCGCTGATCGTGGAAACCGGCGGTTACAAGGGTTCGGGCCGCGAGATTCCAAAGGCCGAACTCTACGACCGCATTGCGGAATTCCTCGGAATCGACCCCGCAGCGATCGTCAACGAATACGGAATGACGGAGCTGTCCTCGCAGTTTTACGCACGCGGAGTCGGCACTCCCCATCTGGGGCCGCCATGGGCTCGCGCCCTCGTCATCCATCCGGAGACCGGCACGGAGGTCGCGGACGGAGAAACCGGCATCCTGCGTCTGGTCGACACCGCCAATCTCTGGTCCGTCTGCGCCGTGCAAACGCGGGACCTCGCCATCCGGCGCGGCGACGCATTCGAGCTCATCGGCCGCGACCCCTCCGCCCTGCCCCGCGGATGCTCCCGCACGGCCGACGAGATGCTGCGGAGCCGCCGTTAGCCCGCCCGACTACTCGTGCCGCAGAGCCTTCACCGGCTCGAGTCGCGCAGCGAAATACGCCGGAATCAACGCCGCCACCGAGCAAATCGCAAACGCGCTCATGCAAATGATCGCGACATCGGACGGCACGATCTTCGCCGGAATCTCACTGAATTGATAGACCTCCGCGGGAAACACCGTCACACCGAGCGCGTTCGATAGAAAGGCCCGCACCTCGTTCCGAAACTGCACGAACAGGATTCCCATGCCCAGACCGGTGAGGGTCCCGAAGAAGCCCACCACCATTCCCTGAAACGCGAAAATGCCGACGATCTGGGGAGTGCGCGCACCCAACGCCTTCAGGATTCCGATTTCCCGTGTCTTCTGGACGGTCACGGTGATCAGGGTGTTCATGATCCCGAACGCGGCGACCACGATGATGAACATCAGGATGAAGAACATCACGACGCGCTCCATCCGGATCGCGTCGAAAAACGTCTGATTGTTGTCCACCCATGTCCGGACGATGTTCGTGGGTCCGAGCCGCTTCATGATCGCCCGCTTCACCCCTTCGGCGTAAAACGGATCGCGCGTCTTCACGGAGATCGATGTAACCCCGCCTTCCATCTGGGCCATTTCCTGCCCGATGTGGAGCGGCACGATGACGAACTGGCTGTCGTAGTCGTAGCGTCCGCTCTCGAAGATTCCGGCAACGACAAGGTCGGTCGGCAGCACCATCTCACGGATCCGCTCGAAGGCATCGTGATTGTTTCCCCCTTCCTTTTCGGCCTCATCGATCGCCGAAAGGACCTCCTCGACATTGCTGCTCGAGGTAAGGCTGAGCGTATCGCCCACCGTGATCTCCAGCATATACGCCAGATCCGAGCCGATCAGGCACGCATCGCCATTCCCAAGGTCTTCGTAGCTGCCCTGGTAGATGAATTGCTCGATGTCCGTGATCCCCCGCTCGGCATCGAGGTCGATGCCACGGATAACGGGCGCCCGATAGCGATTCCCGAACTTCGCGATCGCGAGACCCATCGTGTTCGGAGCAACCGCCTTCACCCCCTCCACCTTGGCGATCTCCGCAGCCAGTTCCTCCCAATCCGGCATCACCTCGCCACGCGAGACCACGATGTGCGGATCGAATCCCAGCACCTTTTTCTGCAGCTCGAGTTCGAAGCCCTTCATCACGGAAATCACCACGATCAGCACCGTGATCCCCAGCGTGACGCCGAGGATGGAAATGACCGTGATGATCGAAACAAAGGTGCGCTTCGGCTTCAGGTAGCGCAGGGCGAGAAACAGGCTGAACGGCTTCTTCACAAGTCGAGGCGGGAACCATGCCCCGCGTCCCCTTCCGCGCAAAGCGGAATCTGATCGGAGTGCCACCCCGAGACGCCAGCTTGCCCGCTGATCATCCTTCGGCTACCTTGAGGCAACCACCAAGACCGGCCTGCTGCGTGGGGGAGGGGCCGGCGCTATTTTATGGCAAACGCAATGGTCATCGGAATCGGCGGCGTCGGTTCCGTCATTGGACAGCGGCTCCACGAATACGATTGCTTCGATCGCATCGTGCTGGCGGACATCGACACCACCTTCGCGGAGCAGCTGGCGGCAAGGATTCCCAAGAACCGGTTCATCATCGCGCAGGTGAACGCCCTGCAGACGGAGCGTCTCGCCGCGCTCATGAAGGAGAACCGGATCACGGTGACGTGCAACGCCTGCACGTGTCAGACGAACCACTCCGTTCTCGAGGCGTGTGTGCGCGCCGGTTCGCACTACATCGACATGGCGGCCGACATCTACTCGGCGCCGGGCGTGAAGAAGCCGGGCAAGAATTCCTTCGAAGCGGAAATCGAGAAATTCAATCAACGCTACCTCGACGCGGGCCTTGCCGGCATTCTCTGCATGGGCATGGATCCCGGCGCGGTGAACGTGTTCGCGCGCTGGGCGATCGACCGGCTGGATACGGCCAGCTCGATCCGTGTGCTCGACGCGGACAATGCGGAGGTTCGCGGCTACCGGTTTGCCGTGCTGTTTTCTCCGGAGACGTTTTTCGAGGAACTCGGCGCCGTGCCCTACTACGTGAAGGACGGTCGAGTCACGAGCGGACGTCCGCTCGAGACCGAGGTCGAATGGGTCCGCTTCCCCGATCCCATCGGCCTTCAGAAGACGTATGCCGTCGCGCACGAGGAGGGCGTCAGCCTGGGGATTTATCCGCCCTTTGTCGAAAAGGGGGTCCGCTACTCCGTCTTCAAATACTCGTTGCCGGACAAGGTCGTGAACATTTCCAAATCCCTGGCCCTCCTCAACCTCGACACCTGGAAAAAGGTGCGCGTGGACGGCGTCGAGGTCGCGCCGGTGCGCGTCGCCAGCGCAAGCCTCCCAAAGCCCGCCGCATTGGGAGCCACCGTGGACGGCTATTCCTGCGTCGGCACCGAGGTTCGCGGCACGAAGAACCGGCGGCGCGTGGAGTATTTCGTCTACTCGATGGACAGCCACCGCGACACCTACGAGAAATACGGCTACTCGCTCACCGTCGTGCAAACCGGCATCCCTCCCGCCCTCACCGCCCGGCTGCTGGCGCAGGGAAAAATCCCCGAGCGCGGGGTCATGATGCCCGAGCACCTCGACCCTGAGGAACTGATGAGCAACTTCTCGCGCGAAGGCCTGCCGATCTTCGTCGAAAAGCGCGAGGTCGAGCGGTTGTAGGAACCCGATGAGCTTCCCCTACCGCACCCGGCGGACGGTCAAACCAGCCGCAATGGATCCCACCCGGGCCGTGCCGGATGACGTGCTTCGCGAGATCCTTGAAGACGCCCACTGGGCGCCAACGCACGGCCTCACCCAACCCTGGCGTTTTCACGTCTTCACCGGCACCGCCCGTGAGCGGCTTGCCTGCACCCTGGAGGTCATCCACGACCGCATCACCACCCCTCCGCGGCCGGAAAAGCGCGCCAAGCTTCGGAAAAACGCGCTCGCCGCACCGGTGGTCATTGCGGTTGGCATCCAGTTCGACACGTCCGGGAAAATTTCGGAAGTCGACGAGATCTCCGCGGTCGCGTGTGCGGTCCAGAACCTCATGCTCTCCGCGCACGAACGCGGCATTGCCTCATTCTGGGCAACTCCCCCGGCAGCATGCGGAACGGAATTCGGAAGCTGGCTCGGAAATGCCAACCGCGGACTCGGACTCATCTTTCTGGGTCACGCCCGCGATGCCAATCCTCCCCCGCCCACCCGAGTCCCGCTCGCGGATCGGGTGACCTTCCATCCCGGGTGAGATCGCGCCCTGCGGAGGGAACTTCATCGGCTCCGACGCGAAGACCGAAACCCGGCCGCGACGGCAATGGCCCCGGCCGGATCCCGGTGCTCCACGCGGTGGTCAGTGGCAGCCGCCGGTGACGAGCGCGACCTTGCTATTCATGCCCGGTCGGGTTCGATGACTCCGTCCTTCATGCGGCGAGTTTCTCCAGCAGGCGTTGCTTGCTTGCGAGGCCGACGATCGTGTCCTGGACCTCGCCGTCGCGAAAGACGAGCAGTGTAGGAATCGAACGCACTCCAAATCGCGCGGCCAGCGCGGGATTCTCATCCACGTCGACCTTCACCACCCGGATACGGCCGGCATTTTCCTGCGCGATCTCGTCGAGCAGCGGAGCAATCATGCGGCACGGGCCGCACCATGGCGCCCAGAAGTCCACGAGCACCGGGACGTTGGATTGTTCAACGGCTTCCGCAAAGGAAGCCCCGTCGATGGGTGTTGGTGTATTCATGAATTCACAGAAGCATGGGACTCGACCGGTGTGATCGGAAGCGTCAGCACCTGCGTGTGCCGGACCACGGTCACTTCGGAGCGAACCCCGATTTCGCGTCCGACGAGGTAGCGGTGAATGTCTGCGGTGCCCCGCACGGGCCGGCCATTGAACGCGATGATCACATCGCCGACCTCGACGCCGGCGGACGCAGCCGGGCCGCCCGGATCCACCCCCACCGCCAGCACGCCGCTTTCCACAGCGAGCGCGTGAAACCGCACCACTCGACGATGCAGAGGCACGTCCTGTCCGTGGATGCCCAGGCTCGCGCGGCGCACGCGTCCCTCCTTGATCAGCCATGCCGCGACAAACTTCGCGGTGTCGCTCGCCGTCGCGAAGCAGATCCCCTGCGCCGGGCGAATGATCGCCGTGTTCACGCCGATCACCCGTCCGCCCGAATCCACAAGCGGACCGCCGGAGTTGCCCGGGTTCAGGGCCGCGTCGGTCTGGATGACATTCTCAATCAATCTGCCGGATTGCGCCCGCAAAGACCGCCCCACGGCGCTCACGACCCCCGCGGTCACCGTGGCCTGGAAGCCGAACGGGTTTCCAATGGCGATCGCAAGCTGGCCGACCCGAACCTGCGACGAGTCGCCAAGTTCGAGATGCACAAGGTTCGGTGCATCGATGCGGATTACCGCAAGATCCGTGTCGGGGTCGTCGCCGATCAGATCCGCACGACAGCTGCGCCCATCGGAAAGCATCACGTCGATACGGCTTGCACCATGCACGACATGACTGTTGGTCAGAATGAATCCATCCCTCGCGATCACAAATCCCGAGCCACCCCCTCCGACGACGTCACGGCCATCGGCCGTTTTCTGCGAGACCTCGATGTTGACCACGGCGGGCCCCGCCTTCTCCACCACCTTCACGACCGCCTGTGAATAGCTGTCGAGAAGCTCCAGATCAGACACCCCGGAAGGATCGGGGATTCCGTATTCCGCAAGGCGGTTTACCGGCCCGACAGTGCGCTGAAATTCAGGAACCAGTTTCATGTTTGTCCTTTCGTAGGGACAAGCATCGGACTACATTCCCATTCGTCAACTACCCACTATTTTGTTCCATACATACCTTTTGGTTCCTTTAAGATGACAAAAAACAAGTCCCGCCCGTCCGTGATGAATCCGGAGTGCGCCTCCCGCGCAGCGCTCGACCGCATCGCCGACAAGTGGACCGCGCTGGTGATTCACGCCCTTGCCGCCGGCACGAAGCGTCACAACGAGCTTCTCCGCGAGATCAGCGGCGTGTCCCAGAAAATGCTTACGCAGACGCTGCGCAGCCTCGAAGCAGACGGCATTGTCGCGCGCACCGTCTATCCGGTCGTCCCTCCAAAGGTGGAGTATTCCCTCACCCCGCTTGGCCGCAGTCTTATCGAGCCGCTGGAGGCGATTTGCCGCTGGGCGGAAAAGCACGTTCCAGAAATGCAGGCGGCAAGGGAGGCCAGCCGGCGGCACAAACGATAGTTCCTGCGTCGCTCAGACATCCGCAACCAGGCGGCGCGCCGGGATCGCAATTGGATCAGCCTACGAGAGGCGGGGCTCCTGCCCGCTCAGAAATTCCACATTTTGCCTTCGCGCGCGTCGCTGAAGACTTTCGGACTGAGCATGTAGGACATCGGTGGATCGGGAAGCCTGCTGTCGTCGAGCGTGGGAAGGCTCTTGCCGATGGTGGCATCCCACGGCTGGCTGGTCGCGACATGGACCGGCGTGCCGACGCGCACGAGGGCAAAAACTTTCTTCGCGGCCTTGAGGGGAATCCGAACGCATCCATGCGTGCTCGGGTAGGGTTTGATGAATCCCCAGTGCATGCCGTAGGCCGGGCTGTAAAACTGCATCCAATAGGTCATCGGATATCCGGAGCCCGGGCTGCTCACACGGCGGCGCTGCTCGACCTTGGCCTGAATGGGAAACGTGCCGTGTGGTGTCGGCGAGGACGCCTTGCCGACAGTGACCGGCGTCGCGAGAAGCACGGTATCTCCCTCGACGACGTAGAGCCGCTGCGCACCGGTGCTGAGCTTCACCTTCACGGCGGCGGGATTTTTGGGCTTCTGGACCGGCGGGTCGAACGTGAACGAGTTCCGGGGACCGGCGGGCTTGGTCGTCTCACAGGCGCCGAGAGCGAGAGCGAGCACTGCGAGGGCTGTCAGCGAGAGGAAGCGGAAAATCGTTGGGTTCATCGGCCTGTTCGGAATGGCGCGAACGTGCGGCAAGTTTTCCGGAAGCGCAAGCGGGAACCACGCGCATTTGGCCCGGCCAGTCATACCTCCGCGAGGATGCCGGCCAGTTCGTCGAAATTGACGGGCTTCGTCAGGTGGTGATCGAAACCGGCCGCCCGCGTTTTCGCCCGGTCCTCCGCCTGCCCCCATCCGGTCTGGGCGATCAACGTCGCCTTCGCAAACCTCGGGTCACGGCGGAGCTGCCTGCATACCTCGCAGCCGTCCATCCCGGGCATTCCGAGATCGAGCACGACCACGTCCGGCAGGGTTTGACTGGAGAGCTCCAGTGCGGACGCGCCGTCGTGGGCGAAAACAACTTCGTGACCAATCATCGACAGGATCCGGGCCGTCGCCTCTGCGGATGAGGTGTCGTCGTCCGCGATGACAATCTTCAGCGGCTTGCGATGACCGGCCTCGATGTTTCCCGGCGGGGAGTGTTCCGGCCCGGTCTCCTGCAACGGCAGCCGGAGCGTGAACGTCGTCCCCGCGCCATCGCCGGGGCTCCGCGCATCGAGACTCCCGCCGTGTAACTCCACCAGCTGACGAGCAAGCGCGAGGCCGATCCCAAGTCCGCTCCGCGCGCGCTCGGAATCCCGCTCCACCTGCGTGAAGAGCTCGAAGATTTGCATGAGCATTTCCCCGGGGATGCCGATGCCATTGTCGGTAATGTCCAGCTCTGCGAAGGCGCCCGACCGCCGCAGGGAGATTCCAATCCGCCCACCGTCCGCGGTGTATTTGGCGGCATTGTTCAGCAGATTGCACAGGACCTGGGAAAGCCGGGTGATGTCGCCCTCCACCCACAGCGGTTCCCCGGGGATTTCGAAATCCAGCTGGTGTCCCTTCGAATCGATGAGCGGACGACTCGCCTCCACCGCCGCCTCGACGGCGGACTGGATCGCGATGCGTTCCCGGCGCAGCTCGATTTTTCCACGACTGATTCGGGAAACGTCCATCAGATCATCGATGAGACGGACGAGATGCGTGAGCTGACGGTCCATCATCGCCCGGATGTCTCCCTCGAGTGGCTTGTCGGGAAAGAGCCGCATGATGTCGAGCCCGTAGCGCAGCGGAGTCAGCGGATTGCGGAGCTCGTGCGCGAGCACGGCGAGAAACTCGTCCTTGCGCCTGTCGGCAAGCTCGAGTGCGTCCCGCTGGCTGGCGATCTGCTGGCGCTGCCGAAAGAGTTCGAAGAACACCTCCGCCTTGCTGCGCAGGATGTCCGGCTCGATCGGCTTGTGCAAAAAGTCGACGGCTCCCGCCTCGTAGCCGCGAAAGCGGCGCTGGTAGTCGGCGCTCCCGGCTGTGAGAAACACGATCGGCACCCGCCGGGTGCGCTCGTTGCCGCGCATGAGTTCCGCCAGTTCAAACCCATCCATCCCCGGCATCTGCACATCCACGATGGCCAGGGCGACTTCATGCTCGAGCAGCAGTTCCAGCGCCTCGACGCCGGAAGTCGCCTTCAGACATTGAAGCCCATCCCGACGCAACACCGCCTCGAGCGACAGGAGATTTCCCTCAAGGTCGTCTACGAGCAGAAAGTGAACGACATCATCCGACATTGCTCTGGAGCCTCCATAGTTGTTTCGCAATCCCTACCGGCGGGGACACGATTGCGCCTTCGCACGCGGCCATCGCCGCCTCCGGCATTTCCCGCGACCCGGCGGTCTCCGGCGCCTGAACGAGCGCCACTCCGCCTTCCGCGGCTATTGCCCGCAAACCGGCCGCACCATCGGCATTCGCGCCACTCAATACAACGCCGGCAAGAGAGCTTCCGAAAACGTCGGCCGCCGACTCGAACAGCAGGTCAATCGATGGTCTCGAGAACATGTGCGGCAGGTCGTAGTCGAGCGAGAGGCTGCGATCGGACTCCACGAGGAGGTGGTAGTCCGGCGGCGCGAAATAAATCGCACCCGGCAGGATCGGTTCGGTATCCCGTGCCTCGCGCACGGCGAGCGACGTTCTTCCCCCAATCAGCTCGGGAATGATGCTGTCGCGGTCGGGCGGCACGTGGATCACCACAAGGACCGGCAGATCAAAGCCTGCAGGCAGCGAGGAGACGATTTCGCCGAGCGCCTCCAGCGATCCCGCGGATCCGCCAATCACAACCGCTTCCGTTGGCTGGGTCCTCATTGATCCCCGCGCCTCTGGTAGATCCGCTGTTCGCGCACGAAATCCGCGAATGCGTTCGAGTTGTCCGAAAACCGGAGGGTCTCCTTCGAGCCAAGACCGAGGAAGCCGTTGCGGACCAGCGCATCCCGGAACAAACCGATCGCACGGTTTTGAAGCTCCCGGTCGAAGTAGATCAGGACATTCCTGCACGAAATGAGATGCACCTCGGCAAACACCTCGTCACTGACGAGACTGTGATCGGAAAAAACCGTCCGCTCGCGGAGCGATTCATCGAATCGCGCGCCTCCATACGCAGCGGTATAATAGTCGGACAACGACGATTTTCCACCCGACTTGCGGTGGTTCTCGGTAAACTGCCTGATGCGATCGAGCGGATAGACACCCGCGCGGGCGCGGCGCAGAGCCTCCGGATTGATGTCGGTCGCGTAAAACATCGTCTTCTGCTCCAGCCCCTCCTCACGGAACAGAATGGCGAAGGAATAAAGCTCCTCGCCATCGCTGCAGCCCGCCACCCACACCTTCAGCGACGGATAGGTGCGAAGGTGGGGAACGACCTTTCGACGGATCGCCTCGAAATAGGCCGGATCCCGAAACACCTCACTGACCTGCACCGTGAGAAACCCCAGTAGCTGCGCAAACATCGCGGGATCGCGCAGCACGCGGTCCTGCAGAATGGAGATGCTTCCGCAGCCGAAGCGATCCTTCGCCTGCCGCAGGCGTCGCTTGATCGAAGCGATCGAATAGCCGCGGAAATCGTAATGATACCGCAGATGGATGGCCTCGAGCAGGAGGCGAACCTCGATGTCTTCGATCTTGTGAGGCATGCGTTATCGAGGCATCCAGACCCGCACGAGGGAGAGCAGCTTCTCCACATCGAGCGGCTTCGCCATGTAGTCATTCGCTCCCGCTTCCAAACAGCGTTCCTGATCGCTCTTCATCGCCTTCGCGGTCAGCATGATCACCGGCAGTTTCCTCCACTCGGGTCGCCGTCGGATCTCCCGCGTAGCGGTCAATCCATCCATTTCCGGCATCATCACATCCATGAGGACCAGATCGATCGAAGCGGCCCCGGCAGCCGTGCCTTTCTCGAGGGCTTCGAGCGCCTCCCGTCCGTTGCGTGCGATCTGAACAACCGCACCCCTCGGCTCGAGAATATTCGTGAGAGCGAAGATGTTTCGCACATCGTCCTCGACCACGAGAATCCGCCGGCCCTCGAGAATCGCGTCGCGATTGTGTGCGATCTCGAGCATCTTCTGCTTCTCGCGCGGCAGCTCGGAAACCACGTGGTGGAGGAACAGCGTGACCTCGTCGAGCAGCCGCTCGGGAGATTTCGCGCCCTTGATGATGATCGACTTCGAGTATTTGCGCAGCTGCTGTTCCTCGGCACTCGACAGGTCGCGTCCGGTGTAAACGATGACCGGCGGAAAGGAATAGGCTTCCTCCCGGCTCAAGGTCTCCAGCAGCGAGTAGCCCGACGCGTCGGGCAGCGACAGATCGAGGACCATGCAGTCGAACGTGGAATCCTTCAGCCGCGCGAGGCAGTCCGCAGCCGTCCCGACCGCAACGATCTCAACGTCGCCCGACCGCAACAGCTGTGTAACGCTCTCGCGTTGCACCGCATCGTCCTCCACGACCAGCACACGTCGCGGACCTCCTGCAATGCGGGCTTCGATGCCCGCGAGCGCATCGACGAGGTCCTCCCGCTTCACCGGCTTCAACATCGATCCGATCGCACCCAGCGACAGCGCTGTTCGCGAGTGATCCTCGGCCGAAATCACGTGCACCGGGATGTGCCGGGTGCGCGTGTTCTGTTTCAACCGGTCGAGAACGGAAAGCCCGGAGTGGTCGGGCAGTCCAACGTCGAGCAGCACCGCATTTGGCAGATACTGCTTCGCCAGCGAGAGGGCGTCCTCCGCCGTGCGCGCCATGAGGCATCGGAAGTCCATCTCGTGGGCAAGGTCGCGAAGGATGCTGGCAAACGATTCGTCGTCCTCCACAACGAGAATCGAACGGTCCCCGACCGAAAGACTCTCGCGATCATCCGTTACAAAACCAGCGACCGGCGAACCGACGGGTTCCGCAGAAGAGGATTTCCGTGATTCCTCCGCGACCGGCTGGATGTCGTCGCGCCGTCCCGGCAACACCACGGAGAAGGTGCTGCCCTCCCCGGGCGTGCTCTCAAGCGTGATCGCGCCACCGAGCAGACGCGCCAGTTCCCGGGAAATCGACAGTCCCAATCCGGTGCCGCCGTATTTGCGACTGATCGTTCCGTCCGCCTGTCGAAAGGCTTCGAACACGTCGCGCTGGTGTTCGGTGGCGATGCCGATTCCGGTGTCCTTCACGACAAACGAGACCCTTCCGTCGGGCAGACCGACCACCGTCAGGGAAACGCTGCCGTGCTCCGTAAACTTCACGGCATTGGAAAGCAGATTGCGGAGAATCTGCTCCAGCCGCTGCTTGTCCGTCTCGATCGCATCGGGACACCCCTCCCCACGGGAAGCATGAAATGACAGCCCTTTCTGGCCGGCGATCGGTTCAAACACCTGCGCGAGGTCCGCTACGAGCCGCTGAATCGTGATCGGCTCGGGATGAATCTCCATGTGCCCGGCCTCGATCTTCGAGAGGTCGAGGATGTCGTTGATCAGGGCAAGCAGATCATTCCCCGAGGAGTGGATCGTTTGCGCGTATTTGACCTGCTCGTCGGTGAGATTGCCCGCGGGGTTGTCGGCGAGCAACTTCGAGAGAATGAGCGAGGAGTTCAGCGGCGTGCGAAGCTCGTGCGACATGTTGGCGAGGAAGTCCGATTTGTATCGCCCGGAGCGTTCGAGTTCGTCCGCCTTCGCCTGCACGGCGGCCTTTGCAATCTCGAGATCGTTGCGCTGGATCTCGAGAAGCTGAGTCTGCTCCTCGAGCTGGGAATTGGTCTGCTCGAGCTCGCTCTGCTGCTGCTCGAGCCGCGACTGCGATTCCTTCAGCGCGCGACTCTGCTCCTCGAGCTCCTCGTTGCTCACCCTGAGTTCCTCCCCCTGGGCTTGCAATTCCTCCGCCTGGCGCTGGGTTTCCTCTAAAAGCTCCTGAAGGTGTTCGCGATAAAGCGCGGATTTCACCGCGACGCCGACCGGCTCCGAAATCTGCGCCAGCAGATCCAGCGCATGCTGGCCGGGTGGTTGCAGAAATCCAAACTCGACCACCGCATTGACCACGCCGTCGGAAACCGCCGGCAGAATCACGAGGTGGCGGGGATTTCCCCTGCCGAGCGCGGAGCCGATCGTCAGGTAGCCGTCGGGCACGTCGTCGAGGCGGATCACCTCCGGGCCGGTCGCCGCCTTTCCCAGGAGCCCGTCGCCTTCCTCGAATTTCGCGGGGACACCGGACTCGGCGGGAACCCCATGAGTGGCCAGCCGTTTGAAACCGGATTTGTCGCGAATGAAGAACGCCCCGGCCTGTGCCCCGAGCCTGCTTGCGAGAAAGTCGAGCACGATCGAGCCGAGGCTTGCAGCCTGCCGTTCGCCCGAGAGCGCCATCGCCAGCTCCAGCCTGCCGGTGTGCAGCCACTCCTGCCGTATGCGGGCCGAAAGCGTGCGATGAATCAACACGGCGACCGTGATGGAGAGTGCAATGCCAAAGGCCGACGTAAGAAGCCCGCTGATCGTCGCCGCCCGGGAGGCCGCCTGCACTTGCACAACCTTCTCCGCTCGGGTGCGGGTTTCGGCGAATACCATACGCTCGATGGTCGACCGAAGCGCCTCCATGGCCGCCTTTCCGCGATTCGTCCTCACGATATCCTGTGCCGCATCGAATCCACTCGTGCGGCGCAGGGCGACCGTTTCATCAAGTTCCGCAAGCTTCGCGGCAACCTGCGTTTTCACCGAGGTCAGAAGGACCTGTTGCGCCGGATCGGCGGCCGTGAGTCTCTCGACATTGGCGATCTCGTCCTCCACGAGCGCGCGGGACGCCGTCAGCGGCTCGAGGTAAACGTCCTCTCCCGTAATGAGAAATCCACGCTGCCCGGTCTCGGCATCCTTCATCAGCGAGAGGATCCGCCCCACGCTCGTGATCACCTCATGCGTGTGCGCAACCGCCGACGCGTCACCGGTCAGAGTCCGGATGTTGCGATACCACACCACGCCGCTGCCGACGAAAAAGACGATGGCCGCCGTAATGCCGAGTGCGAGGGGAACGTAGCTGCTGGTGGACCGTCGCTGGCGGGAACCCACGACATCGCGCGCGGTGGAGAAAGGCTTGGTATCCAAGTCCGCAGGCTAGAAGACGGGCTCGTGCCGCCGCAATCGGGCGATTCCCTGATGGAAGCCGGGCGACCACACGGACCCCGATTTGCGAAGGAGAAACGGAACCGCATCTCCACGTCATGGCGTTACACGATACCGCAAAAAAGCCCCCGCTCTCCATTCTCCTCGTGGAGGATCACGTCGATACCGCCGCGGCCATTCGCAGCATCCTCTCCGCGATGGGACATGAAGTCCGCACAGCCGGCTCGGTTGAGGCGGCGGTTCGCGAGGTAGTAGGTTCCAACTTCGATCTCATCGTGAGCGACATCAGTCTGCCCGATGGCAACGGGATCAGCCTGATTCACGGCATCCGTCCGTTCTGCTCGACTCCTGCAATCGCCGTGACGGCCTACGGCAGTCCGGAGGACATCGCCCGGTGCAAACGCGCAGGCTTCGATCTGCATCTGACGAAACCCGTCGGCTTCGACGCACTCGAGAACGCCGTCGCAATCATGAGCCGGTAAACTCGGGCTCGCGAAAGGTGGACGTCAGGACAATGCAAACTCCAGAATCGCGTCAGCATGGAGTTCCATGGTGTCGTAGAGGGGAATCGCGATATCGCTGGAACGGATGAGCAATCCAAGTTCCGTGCAGCCGAGAATGACGGCCTCCGCTCCCTGACGTTCCAGCTCCTCCATCATTTTCCTGGCGATCGCGCGGGACTCGGGCTGAACGACACCGTGGGACAACTCGCTCCAGATAATGCGATCCAGTGTCTCGCGCCCGGCTGAATTGGGAACTATCGCCTCGATGCCACACGCCGCGAAATGCCTCTGGAAGAACCCGAATTCCATCGTCGCTCTCGTCCCCAGCAAAGCGACCTTCCTCCGACCATCGCGCGTCAGTCCGCGGGACGTCGCCTCCATGATCGTCAGAATTTCCAGCGGCGCGGAATCGCGAAGGCGGTCGTAGGCGTTGTGAGGTGTATTCGCAAGGATTGCAGCGAATTCGGCGCCAGCCTCCTTGAGGCGGTGCAACGCGGCGAGAAGAATTGCCGCCACGCCATCCCAATCGTTCCTTTCGAACAAGTCGACCAGTTGCTGCAGATTCAGACTCTCGAGCGTGATCTCCGGGAAATTCAGCCCGCCAAGCTCCCGGTTTCCAGCGCGGCAGAGACGCTGGTAGTAGTGAACCGTGGATTCCGGGCTCAACCCTCCGATGAGTCCAATGCGCTTCATGGGATCAATGCAACCTCCCGTTGAAGTCGGAAACGGGATCACCATGGATTGAAGCGGAAATGCGGTTCCCGCCAATCGTTTCGGGAATGCCCTCCGTCGCGGCGTCGACAACACCGGCTTCGATTTCGAGATGAAACTGCTCCGCCGTGATCTCCCGGTGCGGATGTGCTCGCTCCCAATAATCGCTGAATGTCTCGCCGGCGGTGCGCGCTGAGACAAATTCCCTCAGAATGCGCTCCACGAGGCCCGCGAGATCTTCGAAGGGAACGCTTTTGTGAATGAGGGAGACCAGCCGGTCGCCCCGATGGGATCCGCCTACATATACGGCATATCTTCCGGGCGCTCTTCCGACGAACGCGAAGTCCGCATTGTAGGGGCGTGCGCAGCCGTTGGGACAGCCGCTCATCCGAAACAGAAGAGGTTCCCGTTCCAGCCGAAGCTCCACAAGGATCCTGTCGATGCGGGACATCAGCTCCGGAAACACGCGCTCACTTTCGGCGAGCGCCAGTCCGCACGTCGGCAGCGCGACGCAGGCGTGTGACATCTGGCGCGCCCGTGTGAGCACATCCGCCACGGGGATTCCGTTTGCCCTGAGTATTCGCTCGATCCACGACCGCCTGGCGGGATCCACATTGTAAAAATAAACGTTGCTGTTCGGCGTGATCCGCATGGGCGCACCGATCTCCCGGCACACCGCGCGGAGCGCACTCCGGTAGTTGCAGCCGCCAACATCGGCGACCCGGCCTTCCGGAATCCAGACTCCGCAGAAGAGTCTGCCATCCCCCTGTTCGTGCCAGCCAAGGAGATCTTCCGTCGAACCGAAGGAAACAGCCCGGGGCGCTTCGACCGGAACATTCAGACGGGCCTGCACCTGTTCACGGAACCACTCCACTCCACGGTCCAGAATCACATACTTCAATCGCGCCTGTTTGCGGTCGTCGCGACGCCCGTGCGCGCGCTGTGCGGAGACGATGGCGTTCAACGCCGCGAGGATGTTTCGCTTGTCGACGTAAAAGAGCGGCTGCCCCAACGCCGGACGGGTTTTCATCTGGCCAAACGACATCCCGAATCCGCCGCCGACAAAAACGTTGTATCCGGCAATGACGCCGGCCTCGACGATCGCAAGGAGTCCAACATCGTGGGAGAGAACGTCCACGTCATTGTGCGGCGGGACCGCTATGCCAACCTTGAACTTCCGGGGCAGATACGTGTCACCGTAGACCGGATCCCCGGGCTCCGGCTCCCCGGTGATCTTCTCGTCATCGAGCCAGATCTCACTGTAGCCGCGGGTGCTGGGATAGAATGTGCGACTGATGACCTTCGCGAGTTCCTGCACTTCCCGGTGGGGCGGACCGCTGAACGGAATCGCGCTCGCGACCGTGTTGCGCACGACATCCCCGCATGCACCGCGAGTGGTGAGTCCACACCGGTTGATGCGGGCAATGCAGTCGCGCAGGGAACCGAAGAGCACCCCGTGCATCTGGATCCCCTGTCGATTGGTAAAGCGGATGGTGTGATTGGCCAGCTCGTCCGCCATGCGATCATGAACGAGGTATTGCTCGGCCGTCAGGTCTCCTCCCGGAATTTTGCTTCGCACCATGAACTGCCACGCCTTTTCCAGCCCCTCCGCCTTCCGTTTGCTGCGCAGGTCCCGGTCGTCCTGTTGATAGGTGCCGTGAAATTTCAGCAGCTGGAAGTCCTCCTCCTCGAAATGCGTGGCGTTCGAACGAAGCGTTTCTCCGATGCGACCACGCAATCCCCGACTGTTCCGCTTGATGTCTTCAACGTTGCCCGCCATTCAGTCTTCCTCCTCCAAAAAACAAACAGGACTGGCGTTGCGACGCCGGCCACTCGAGCGATCCATGGGCAGGTTCGCATCCGCGGATTCGATCAATGCCTTCAAAACCGGGCGGTGGCAGAGGCCCTCGCACTCACAGAAGCATCCGAGCCGGATCGACTGCCTTCTCGAGAACAGAGCCAGCAGCTCGATGACCTGGCGGGGCTCTGGTCGGCCCATTTCCGCCCGGTAGCCAATCTCAAACTCACGAAACGTGATCTGCTTCCCGCGATAACGACGGACCAGCGCCGAAGACGGACTGAGGATCCGCAACCAAAGGTCGAAATGATTTTTCCGCCGCCAGTCCTCGCGCCGCACCCCGCGTGGAGGTTGCCGCGCGACCCCGATTCGGAGCGCAGCATCCGTCCGCGGCTCTCCATATTGATACGTTCCAATCATGGGGCAAATGCGTGATCCGTTTGCCACGTCGCCTCCTGCAGGGATCGGGTGACGCTCGTCTTTGGACGCCGCAACTTGGCCTGATCTGCAACGGAGAAGAGACGGAGCATTCTCATTGTTCCGTTTCCAATGTCCCCGTCACGCGACCGAGAAGCTTCACAAGGAGGGGAGCGACTTTTCGAAGTTCGCTCCGATGCACCGAGGCGAGCTTTTCCAGAATCCGCTCCCCTTTCCGTGTCAACGACACGAAAACGCAGCGACGGTCTTCTTCACAGGACTCGCGCTTCACATAGCCGTGCTCTTCAAGCCGGTTTACCAGCCCCACCGCACTGTGAGCCGTGATCTGCAACCGATCCGCCAGCTCCCCCACCGTCACCCGTTCCTCGTTCCGAAATCCCTTGATCTGGAGGAGTGCGAGATATTGCCGAGGCGCAAGGTCCTGCCGCGCAGCCGCACGTTCGCTGAAATGCAAAAACTTGCGCAGCTCATAACGAAATTCCGCAAGGGTTCTGTATTCGCTTTTTGTCACTGGATTCTTCGACGGATTTATATATCGTATTACGATATATTCAACCAAAACATACATCGTTGCTGCCTGAAAATTCCGAAAACAACCTTTCAGAAAACTATCGCCGCACGATCTTTTTATAGAAAACCACCAAACCCATGACCGCCCCACGGAATCTGTCGGATATCGAAGGGCACTCCGACATTGTGCAAATCGTCGACCGCTTCTACGCAAAGGTCCGCGCCGACGATCTTCTCGGTCCGATCTTCGACGACATCGCCAAGGTGAACTGGGAGGTTCATCTTCCGAAACTATACGCCTTCTGGCAGACGGTTCTTTTCGGCAACGGCGGATTCCGTGGAAATCCCCTGTTCGTCCATGCGAACCTCCTGCCCAGGACTCCGATGGACTGGCCCAGATTCCAAAGGTGGCTAGACCTGTTTTGCGCAACCGTGGACGAGCTTTACCAGGGAGAGCGGGCCGAACATATGAAGAACGCTGCGATCGATATGGCCCACGTGATTTACTCGCGGATCAATGGCGTTCCGGACCCGCGATTCGATCCCTCCAGGCTCACTCCCGAGCAGAAATTGAGATACAAAAACTACCGTGGGGAGGTCGCGGATTGATCCGGACCAAAGGTCAGCCGAGTTTGCCGAATACCGGCAACCTTGTCCGAAGGAGCGGGAAGAGAGGGACGGAATCGAGCTGCCCCGCGCCTGGAACGTCGTTCATGCCAATATTGATGATCGCGACATCCGTGAGAGCGCCGCAGCGGCGGGCGATTTCTGACTCCCGTTTTAGGACGTCTTGATGCTCCAGCAGCCCTCAGAATCCCTGTCGAACGGCGTATCGTCGTTCGGATAGATGTCGGAATAGGCGCTTCTTCCTGCTGTAGGAAAAAGAGCATGGTTGCCGATGAAGTCCACGTCGTAGCCGGTCTCGACGAGATGAAAATGCAGGTCGTCGCGGTGCCGACCTCGTTCCGCCCACCATTGGTGCTCGCAGAGAGCGGTGCAGCCCACGAAGGACTCCCGGACCTCATTTGGAATCGCCACTCTTCAGGGAGACAGGCGACCCGGCGTGGTCCTCACCGGGTCGCTGTCGTCCCCAAATCGTCGCGACGGTCAGGCGCGGATGCGGCGCCGGCCGAATGCGATGAGGAAACCAAGTCCGGCCATCGCGAGAACCGCGGTCGCCGGCTCCGGAACCGCAATCGTCGTGATGTTGGTTTCCGGATCGTAGATCGCTGACACGGTGCCACCCGCACCGGACGTGTCGAACCACGCCTCATCGAGAATCGTTGAATAGTCGCCTTCGATCTGAAGCAGACCTCCGGAAAAGTCGAACGAGCCCAAGCTGTAAGTGATACCGCCGAGGGAAACGACACCTCCGGTCATGGTCACAAAACCCGCTCCTCCCCCTCCAATGACAAGGAAGCCATCGAGATCGAGGGTTCCGGCAGAGATCGTAAGCGACCCGGAGTCGTTGAATCCCAGGTGGAGATCCGTGCCGGAAATGGTGAGCTTGCCACCATCAACGATGACCTCGTTCTCCGAGGTGCCGGCATTGTTGTATCCCACATAAAAATGGGAGTAGTTGGTGAAGGTCACCTCGGCCGTGCCACTGACCTGCAGCTTCGAGTTGCGTGAAATCATCACGCCAGCCTCATTGGATCCGACGCGGGTAAAGGTAGCCGTGCCGCCAGTGGCGTGAAACTTGTCACCAATCAGTGGGCTGGCGCCCCCCGAACCCTTCCCAAACCACACACTGCGCAGCCACCATTCCGGAGGAGGATTGCCGGTTGTGGAGTTCACGATCAACGTGCCACCGGAAAGATTGTAGGTCGTCCCGGATTCGTTGGACTCGTTGTTCGAAAGGAAGAATCCACGGCTGTGGTTGGATGTCACAACGCCGCCCGACTGGTTGAACGTGCCCACTCCGGTGTGCCCGACGAGGAAGTATTCGCCGGTATGGGATAGGGATCCGCCCGAAACGGTGAACGTCGACTGGCCGTTGATGAACCTGCCGGCGTTCAAAGTCAGCGAACCCGTGTCGCTGATGGTGGTGTTCGCGAACCGCTCGAGGTTTCCAGACGCCAACACAGCCGGATTCACCGCACTGCTGTCGATGATCACCTCGGTGGTATTGGAAGGCGCGACTGCGGAGTCCCAGTTTGCCCCGACCGAATAGTCATCGCTGACATCTCCCGTCCATCTGACCTGGGCGTGCGCGGCAAATGGGACCACCGCTGCCGCCAGGCAGATCGTAAGGCAAGGGAGGGATTTTCTCAGGAGGATGGAGGTGTGAAACATAGCACGGGGATATTACTCAGATGGGGATTTCACTTCGTCGCCAGACTCTCGACCGGCGTTGCACGACGGGCGATCTGGGTATTTGGCTGAGGCACAGCCGCCCTCCTTCCGTCGGGCAGTGTCAGCGAGGAGCCCAGAACAAACTCGAGCGGCGCACAGTAGGATTCGGTGGATGGGGAGCCGTTGGCGACGGACTGAACCCAACGGATCACATGCAGGCGGAGGAGCTCGGTATCCGTCCGATAGTGGGCGGGGGCGGAGGCGGTCCATTCGATTTCGCCGTCGCAGAATCCTGCGATCAACGACACCTGCCCGGGCACGCGAATGCCCCGCGAGGCCATAAACGTCAGCGTGGAAAGCAGGATCCGCATGTCCTGGACGAACAACGCAGTCGGCGGAGTGACCCGGAAGAGTGCGTCCAGCACTTGGTAGAGCCCCTCTTCGGTTTCCTCCCAGACGGGCGTGTTGTAGGCCGCGCTGGAAGGAATTTGCAGGGCTGCGAATCGGGACAGAATCGCCTTGGAAACAGGAGAATGCGGCGATTGAAACGGCTCACCAAGGAGGAAGGTAATGCGCCGATGTCCCTGCTGAGTCAGCCGGAGCGTCGCATCCAGCAGCATTTCCTGCATGTTCCGGGAAACGCGGACGATTCCGGGAACGTCAGCTCCGTCGAGAGCAAGGGCCGGGAACTTTTGATTCGCAAACCATTCCAGCACATTGGCGCGCCCATTGAGAATGATCCACGCCTCCGCCTCCACCTCGCGGGCAAAGCGGGCGATGCGCGCCGTATTATGCGCGAGTTCCACCTGGGTCTTCGGGGCGAAGAAACAGGAGTAACCGGCTCCCTGCACGCCGAGTTGAATCTTCAGTAGAAACTCCCGCTCGGAGGCGAGTTGCGCCTCCATGGGCCGATCCATCAGAATGCAGACGCGCAATGGCCCTGAGGAAACCGCGTGGTTTCCTCCTCGATGGTTCACCACAACGCGTGCTCCCCGCTGCCCTGCCTTGGCGATCAGTCCCTCGGCCTCGATAATACGCAACGCCGCCCGCATGGTCGCTTTCGCGACGTCGAATTCCGCGGCGAGACGGAGCACGCCCGGAAGCTCCCGCTGCAGACGACCGCTTCGAATTCCTTCGCGCAGAGCCCCGGCAACTTGTTGAACAACAGTGGAACGGTGCAAGGTCGTTGTCACGGGCGGAGCAAGAGGTTTTTCCCGAAATGCACCGGACGCGTGCAGCCACTGACGGTCGCGTGAAGCGAGCCGGCTGGAAATGAGCGGTGCATTGGGAGGATTGGGATTCCCATAGGGGTCATCAGACTCAAGGGGGATTCAGGGTCTGACAAAAGCTACCACCCGTGACGTTTTCGTCACCATGACGCAAATGTGTCAGAAGGCGACAAATCAATTGAGATGTCACTGAAAATAAGAAGATTATCCTGCTCGAAAATCCTCTCCTCATGGTTCACGACGCAAATCGGAGCAAACCTCGTCCGAAGCCGAATTAATGAGCCACGACGCCGGAACAACCGAGATTCCAATCGACAGGAGCCGGGAGATTAGAGGCGAACCGGAATCCCTGCCTTGGGTGAATGGACATTACCGTGAACCTCAATTGTTATTACAACTTTTGAGGGAGCTCCGTTGGGTCAATCCACGGGCAATGGTTGCAGGGAGGGGCCCTTCGCAACCGGTCGTGAGGAAGCGGGGCTATAGCGGAATCGCTCCAATCGAGGCCCAGAGAAACCGTTGCGACCCGGTGCGGAACATCGCACTTGGAAGTTTGCGAAAGGATTTCCAGATCCTGGACACCAACCAATTTCCGGACCACCCGTTTCACGCGGCATCGCCTCACGACAAAAACATTCTCCCGCTTCAGCCCGGGAAAATCGAACGCAGTCGCCGCCTTGGCACCCCCGGCGGGTCTTGCCCCGCCCCCAAGCCATTTTGCGGGGCGAAGAACTCGCTCACGCGTCAGCGGATTCCCCGGCATCTCGTGCAGGACTGGCACCATTTTTGCGTCGCCCTTCGCCACGCCCCGCTCTTTCAACCACTGCCCGATGTTATCTCAACTATGACGGAGCGCACACTATCGAATAGATTGCATTTTTCAGAACCGATTGTAACAGTGCAAACAGCCTTTGGTCATGAAATCCGTGTCAAGCACTACGCTCTGCACTCTTGATCAGCCGCACGTGTGCATCGGTGCGGAATCGGCTTCCCCCTGTAAATACAGGCTTCGGCCTGCTCCTCCCGTCATTTCCACCAGAAAATTGGATGCCTCCAATGACGACCACCCAGAACACCCTTCCATTCGATGATTGCGGGCATTTCAGAACACGCGTTGTGCGAAAGCCACTGCGCGCGCGACAACACGGCTTCTCGCTGATCGAAGTCACGATCGCTCTCGGCATCGTTGGATTTTGCCTGTCCGTTTTGCTGGGTCTCCTGGGATCCGGCCTTTCGCTGGCGCGAAGTGCCTCGGATCGCACGGTTTCCGCGCAGATCGCCCAACGTCTCATCGGAATGGCGCAGCAAACCGACTGGTCGCAGAAGGCTTCCCTGGAAAGCGGCTACTTCTATTTCGACGGAGATGGACAGCCGCTCGAAAGCTCGGCACAGGATTCCGTATTTTCGGCGTGCGTTCTCATCGATGAAGGCACCCGGATCCCCGGCAGTTCCGCGGGAGGTCTCAACGACCGGCTGGCAAAAGTGCGGGTGCGCGTCGTCCGCGACCCCAGTCGGCAGTTGAAAGGGTCGCCGGCAGAGGAATTGCGAAACCAGGCGCTTGAAGCGCAGTCCTCAGAATTCATCGCGTTTCTCGCCGACAATGGGTCGTAAATTTTTCCGCACACCGCGCGCGTTCACGCTCGTGGAGCTCCTTGTGACGCTCACGATCCTGGCGCTGCTGGCAACCATTCTTTTCCGGGTTCTGGGGCATACCAGTGACATCTGGCGGCGCAACCGTTCGCGCGTGGAGGCCTTCCAGGCCGCCCGGGCGGGCTTCGAGCGCCTGACGCGCCAGCTCAGCCAGGCCACCCTCGACACCTATCTCGACTACTATTCCTCGAGCGACGAAAGCCGCACCGACTGGGCGCGCAAGGGGGGCAATGTCGTCAGCGGAGATTTCCCGGTGGAGAAATACGACTGGGCGTCGGACCTCCACTTCGTCATGGGAGACGCATCGGACCTGATTTCCAGTGCCTCGGGTGACACCCCCACCCATGCGGTTTTCTTTGTCTCCCCGGCGGGATTGGTGGGAAGCAATTCTCCGCAGTATCGCGGCCTGAACCGGCTTCTGAACGCGATGGGCTTCTACATTGAATACCTCAGCGACGATTCGGAAATCCCCCCATTTCTGCGCGGGCGGGTGCCGCAACGCTCACGCTACCGGCTGGTCGAGATGAATCAGCCGTCCGAGGAACTCAGCATCTACGAGGAGAGCTTCAGCAAGCCGTATAATTGGTTCAACGAGGCGATCACCCCGCCGGACAACACCAACCCGTCCACGTTCATCCTCGCGGACAACGTGATCGCGCTCATTCTGCGCCCGAGGGTTTCCACCGCCGACAGCACTTCCTCGGTGGGGGCGGCCGTCGAGTCGAGCTATGCCTTCGATTCGAAGGGGTATCTGAACGGCGGAAACTCCCTGGTCAAAAATCAGCTTCCGCCCCTCGTGCAGGTCACGATGGTGACCATCGACGAAGCCTCCGCGGAACGTTACGAACGGATGCACGGTTCCGGGACTCCGAACTTCATTCCATCCGGCCTTTTCAACAACCCGGCAAGCTTCGAGAGCGACCTCGAGGAACTCGAGCGTCACCTTGCCGACCTGAAGCTGAACTACCGCATTCTCACCACCGACGTCAGTCTGCGTGGAGCAAAGACGACTCTGAATTAAGTCCATGGCCCGACCGATCCCGAATCTCAATCGACACCGCAATTCCGGTGTCGCACTGGTGATGGTGCTCCTCATCGTCGTTTTGCTCAGCATTCTCGTGGTGAGCTTTTTCTTCGATGTGCGGACGGAGACCGTTTCTGCAGACAGTTACGCCGAACGGACCCGCGTGCGAATGCTCGCGGATTCCGTGCAGAGTCTGGCGGTTGCGCAGATCCAAAAGGCCACCGAAGGCGTCAGTCCCGACGGGAAAATCGTCGCGTGGGCCTCTCAACCCGGAATGATTCGCACCTGGGACGATGCGGGCTCCCCCGTCGAGGCCTACAAGCTTTACTCGTCCGATCAGATGGTCGTGAACGGAAGCTTCTCTTCCGAGAGCGACCTGCTTTCGGATGTCCCGACGGACTGGAAGTCGAGGCCGGCGGAATTCACGGACCTCAACAGTCCGGTCCTCGTCGAGGACCCCAACGGAAACGTTTCCCGTCCCGGCGACAACCGGAAATATGCCGCCCATTTTCCGATCATCAGCGGCAACAACCTGGTGTCGGGCCAGTATGCTGGGAAATCGGTGCTCACCTACGAGGCCTCGATCGAAGGCTTCGGAATCGAGACGGACTGGAGCTCCGGGGGCTCCATCGCCCCGGACAACAACCCCGTTCCAATGCCCGTCCGATGGCTGTATGTCCTGAAAGACGGCACCATCGCCCCGGCCGGAAGCGGCGGCTCTGTCCCCGGGGCCAGCAATGAGAACCCGATCGTGGGGCGTGTTGCCTTCTGGACGGACGACGATACCTGCAAACTGAACATCAACACCGCCTCCGAGGGTGCCTATTGGGGCCGACCCTACACGACCTCCAAACTGGAGAAGGACCTATCGCGAAACATCCCGGCCCAGAACGAGTTCCCCACGTTCCCCGGACACCCCGCCGCCACCTCCCTGAGTCCCGTGCTTGGGTCGATCTTTCCCATCCCCGCAAATACAAACGGGGTTCCCGACTGGCTTACCGGGTCGACCTACTCGAGCCGTCTCCCCTACTACGATCTGATACCCCGCGTGACCGGCGGCGGCTCGAACGGCGGCACCCGCACCCCGAACGCAAACCAGGTGGTGAACTATGATGCGGACCGCCTCTACGCATCGGTGGACGAGTTCATTTTCAAGGCAAAATCCTCAGGCGCCAGCCGACAGGAGAACGATCCCGCGATCGACAACGAATTCCTCGAGCAGGCGCGGTTTTTCCTCACGGCCCACAGCCGTGCCCCGGAGGTGAACCTGTTCAATCTCCCGCGAATCTCCCTTTGGCCTCTGGATCCGAACGTCCAAAACGCAAAGGACAAGCTCATCGCGTTTTGCTCGACCTTCAAAGGATGGCCATACTTCTTCCAGCGCACCGTGGTTCCTGGAGCCTCCCCCGATGTCAGCGCCTTCCGGAATACGAGCCAGAGTTCCACGACCGACTGGGACAAATATCCCCGGAACAAACAGCTCTACAACTACCTCCAGAAGCTGACCGATCGCCCCATTCCTGGTCTCGGCGGCCAGCTCAGCGCGAAATATCCGGGCATCTATCGCGACCAGATCCTCACCGAAATGGTCGACTTCATCCGCTCGGGAATCAACATCACCTCGACCGCAGGCAACCCACCCTATCACTTCGTTCCGCCCGCCGGCAAACCAGGATCCGGACAGGTCGTTCCACTGACTCTCTCCAGGGATGGGTCTTCCGGAAACGATACCCGGGGCTTCGGTCGGTTCATTACCATCAGCGAGGCCGCTCTGGTTCTGTATCGAGTCAATCAAGCCGCCATCAAGGCCATGTTCGTGGTGGAACCCTACTGCCCGTCACCGGGTCTTCCCCCGATCAATCCGAACTTCACCATCGAGATCGACGGTCTTGAAGGCTTCCAGGTGAACGGCCAGTCGCTCCAGATGCCTGCAAACGCGAGGATGACTTGCGACGCTTTTCAGCTTAGTGCACCGGAAAGCCTGATCCGGCTGTTTCCCGGGCTGCTGCCCTCCGGAAGCACGGCCTATCCCGCCACGCGTTTAATGTTCTACCGCAGGGCGAGTGACACGAATGTCGTTCCGAGGACGGCAAACGAGTATCCCTTCCAAAGCTCGGGAGCCATTCCGCTGGCCGAGGGTGCCTCCACCGTTTCGCTCACAGGCGGTCGCGTCACCATCCGCATCTACGGACCAAACGACAGCAGCACCCCGCTGCAGGAGCTGGTCTTCGATTTCCGCAACACCAGTTTCGACCCCATCGGGAAAGCGGTGCTGCAGGAACCGGCGATCATTCCCGCGCCGGAGAAGGTCGCCAACGTCTACTACGATTTCAACACCCGCATCCCGGCCATTCGCAGCGCTGTGGACATCAAGGACACGCTGATTCGAAAGGTTCCCGGCAATTGGAGCGCCGTGCAGACAGCGAACAACTCGAACCCTCCGACTGGACGTGGCGATGTGGTTCGCGGCATGGAGCCCAATATCAAGGCCCCCCTCTGGGGCGACCAGCGCGCTCTCGCCCTGGTGATGAAGGACAACACCTCCAATCAGCATCCACTCTTTGTCAGGCATCCCTTTTACGACTGGAATCCCACCCAGCGGCTGCTCGTCAGCAACGACACCCGCGCCTCCCTGGTCTACGACCCGCAGCTCACCGACACCGGCGGCCTGAGGAGCTACAACCAGCGATTTGCGGAGAGCCTTCGCAGCGACGAGCTCGTTTTCCGCGGGCAGTTCGGGGCCTACGCCACGCAGACCAACGAGGGGGAATACAACCACAGTCCGGGAACCGGTCGGAAGGGAACCATGATGACCGGTGGTTCCCTGATCTCGATGCTCACCGGCATCCTCCAACGTGATGCCGTTCCCTCCGTCCCCTACGGACTCGACGGCGCATACATCCGGACCAAGAGCGGGCAGATTCTCGGCTACGGGGATTGGGACACCGGCCTGGGAACGACCTCCGACGGCCCCTACATCAACTACCCCGATCAGGGAAATTCCAACACCGCAACCGGCAGCTACGAGCTGGCTGTCGGAGACGGGCGCGTCATTGTCGGCGGATACTTCGGCAGAGGCGATTGGGGCAATGAAACGGGAGCCACCTTCTCACCGAACCGGCAAATCGCGTCGGCCGTTTCGTTCGGGTCTCTGGCCACGATGGTGGCTCCGAACTCCCCGGACGACATGCAACCGTGGAGAACGCTGCTGTTCTGTCCGAATCCCGCCGCGCAGACTACGGGAAATGTCCAGAGCACCTCGCATGCGTCGACGCTCGCACATCCCGGCTTCGGACGATCAAGCGACGGCAAAAACCCCTATCCTCCGTATAGCGAGCCGCCGGACCACGCATTCCTCGACCTTTTCACAATGCCGATCGTCGAGGGCTACCCGATCAGTGAGCCGATGTCGACGGCGGGCAAGGTGAACATGAATTACCAGATCGCTCCCTTTACCTACATCCATCGGAGCACGGCGATCCGCGGTGTTTTGAAGAACGAGCGTCTCACGGCGATTCCCACCGGCGCACCCACGGAACCCAACGACGACAATGCCTACAAATCCGCAGGCATCAACGACCGCCAGGGGTGGACGACCCAGATCCGCTACGGCATCAATCTCGACGAGTCGACCGGAACCCTCAGGCAGTTCGAGGCGCGTTTCAACAAGGGCGACCTGTTCCGCTCGGCCAGTGAGATTTGCGACCTGTTTCTCGTGCCCCAGCAACTCCGCACACCGGGTTACTCGCTCACCTATCCTGCGGGCGCGAACGCCCCAACCTTCGGCAGCGGAACCGACGAAATCGACTTCATTGGAAACGCCGTCGCCCGGTGGTGGGATCGATTCCTCGCCACGGGTGACAATCTCCGCGAGGAACCCTACGGCCGCATCTACCCCCGCCTGACCACCAAATCCAACAGCTACACGGTGCATGTCCGTGTGCAGGCTCTCAAGAAGAGCCCGAACACCCCGCCCGGTGCCTTCGTCGATCCGTCCGGGTCGGGCACCACGGACCTCGTGACCGGCGAATTCCGCGGCTCGTTCCAGGTGGAGCGCTATCTCGATCCAAACGCGGTCAACAGCGCCAACGTGGACTTCGCCAGCGTCTCTCTGGACGATCCCAGCAACCGGCTCAACCGCTACTACAAATATCGCACGATCAGTTCGAAGGAGTTCAAACCATGATCCGACGTTCCGGATCCCCGGCTTTTTCATTGGTTGAGCTCCTCCTGGTGGTGCTCATCGTTTCGATCATTCTCGGCTTTCTGGTGCCCACCGCCGATCAGGCGCTGCGAGGCTCGACGCTGGCGCAATCGGGCCAGATGGTCGGAGATCTGATCTCATCGGCACGACAGGCCGCCGTCGCGCGAAACCAGCCCGTCGTCGTGCGGTTCTACAAAATGCCCGGCGTCCCGCCCAACACCGAAGAGGAATTTTGCGCGGTGCAGATCATGGCGCAGAACGAAGACGGCACGTTCAAGCCCATTACGAAGCTGAACCGCCTGCACGAAAACGTGATGATCTCCGACTCGGCGACCTACAGCACGCTGATCGCCGACTCGCGTGACATGGGATCGGACACGGTATCCGGCCAGAATGCGAGCTATGTGGGATTTCGATTCCTGCCCGATGGCTCGACGGACCTGGATCCCACCAAGTCCGGCGGCTGGTTTGTCACATTGATGAACCGCGGACCATCCGGGGCGGATGATGGATTCCCGAAAAATTTCTACACCATCCGCGTGAATCCCTACACGGGCCAGACGCGCGTGTTCCGGCCGTAATTCCCGGCACCGGGAGCTTCACTCCCAGCGAACATTAGGCTGGCGCAGGATGTCGAGCCCTTCACGCACCGTGAGGGCGTTCCGGGCGCGGGCGACCCATTCGGCCTTTACCTTGTCCCAGCGAATCCGCTCATCCGGTGTCGCGGAGTATTTGCGATCGTGCGGCACCTTCATCCCGAGGAACATCGAGTAGTAGCCCTCGAGACCGAACTGATGCAGGCCTTTGAAGATCGTGTTGTTTGCGAGCGGACTCGGACCATTCTCGCGATAAAACTCCAGCAACGGCTCCGCGGAATGCAACGGCGTGTTCTCCCGGCAATGCTTCCAGAACGGCGTGTCGAGCAGCGTGTTGAACCGGTAGTGCACCGCTAGGAAGTCGCGGATGTCGCACCACTCCGTGCGCGCAAAATCGTTGTAGATCTTCATCACGGTCGGTGAGGGATCGAGTGCGGATTCCCACAGGCACACCGCGAGATTCTTCGAGTGCGCGCACAACACGCCCAGCGCGGTGGCCTCGAGCGGCTCGACAAAACCGGCGGCGTTTCCGATGGCACAAACATTTCCCACCCACGTCCGGCGGTAGGTGCCGGAGCGGAACACAATCCGTCGCGTGGACTCGATCGCGGGGTTTTTGCGGCGGAATTCCGCCTCCGCTTCGTCGTCGGAAACAAATGCCGACGAGTAGACGTAGCCGCGATTGACGTGGTTCTCGTGGTCGATCCTCCAGCACCATCCGTGGTCCATCGTCTCGACGGTCGTGTAGGGGCGGATGGGCTCGTCGGGCTCCCGTTCCCGGGGGCCGGCAACTGCGCGATCACAAAAAAGCGTGTCCGAAAAATCGACGAACGGTTCCTCCATGGTCCGCCCAAGGAGTTGCGAGCGGAAGCCGGAGGCATCGACGTAGAAATCGCCCTCCGCCTGGCGGCCATCCTCGAGCGTGAGATGCGTCACGCGATCCTCGTCGCGCCCGACCTCGACGACCTTCGCGTCCTCGAGCGTGACACCGTCCGCCTCCGCACGCCACTCGAGATACCCGACAAGGCTCACATTCTCGATGTGGTAGGCCAGATCGCGGAAGGCGATGTCCGGCTGACCGTTCGCATCGCGCGGGAAGATCCGGTTCCGCTTCATCAACGCCGAATCGGGATTCGCGTCGGTGAAGTCCACCTCGCAAAAGTAGGCGTTGTTCCGCGGAAGGCCCGGCGTAAAGGCGGTGAGCCCCGGAGCGAAGGTATAGTGAAACTCCTTCCGCGGTCCCCACAGCATGCGCAATCCGAGCTTCCACGTCGGGTTTGCCCGCTCGTGAAACTCGCGGTGGGTAATGCGCAAACAATCGTGAAAGTGTGTGAGGAAGCCGGGGGTGGTTCCCTCGCCCACACCGATCACGCCGATCTCCTTGCTGCGGATCACCCGCACGTCCAGCATGGGGAGCATTCGCTTGAGGGTGATTGCGGCGATCAATCCGGCACTGCCGCCGCCGAGGACGATGATTTTCTGGATGCGCATGGGATCAGTCGTTGATCTGCAGACGTCCGCTGCCGGAACCGCCGGGTGACGGCATTCGGACTCCGGTCGTCGAATCCGCAAAGGCATGCGTCAGCGACTTTGCCCGGCAGACACGCAACTGGAGAAACGGGGGAGGATTCCTCATTCGGCGTCGCAACTATGAAGCCCAGCGACGATCAGAATCCACCGCCAAAATGCAATGGTTTTGGCCACCCTTTTTGAAGTGGGCTGCAGATTTTCGCAATCCACGCCAAACGTAAGCAAGCTACGCAAAGACGGCATCCACTCGTTTTCATACACATGAGGGAAACGCCGGATTCCCCCAAGGACGTCCGGGTCAACCCCACCTCATTCCCCTGACATCAACCTATGTCTTCAAAAACCTCGCTCCTGAGTGCGCGACTGTTCATTCCGGCGGGACTTTTTCTGCCCATCGCCGCGTCGCTCGCCGCCGACGTCACTTGGAACAACCCAGCCACCGGCGCCTTCACCACCGGCACGAACTGGACCCCCACGGGTGTCCCCGGTTCCGGTGACAATGCCATCATCGCCAACGGTGGCACCGCCGAGCTAACGACTGGCGAATCCGCATCCGTCCGACAGCTCCGGATCAACAACGGCGCATTCACGCAGGACAACGCGACTCTCAACACGGGTATCACCTCGAGCAGCTGGCAGACGACGGGCGACCTTCAGGTCGGAAGTCCTGGCTTGCCGGGATCGATGACGGTCAGTGGTGCCTCGACAATCAACACCGGTCGCGTCCGAATCGGCGGATACAACAACGGCAGCGACTCCTCCGCCGTCCACGGCAGCCTCACCATGACCGGCGGCACGTTGACCACCGCGAGTGGATACGATTTCTGGCTCGGAAGCGGACCGGGTGGAACCGCGAATCTCACCATGAGCGGTGACTCGCAGATCGACGTGCGAAACTCCGGCACCGCAGGCCGCAATGGAGCCTCGGCCACGGCGACTCAATCAGGAACAAGCAAGTTCAAGATCGAAACCGGCTTCGCATTCAGCGAAGGTGGCTCCGCAACCTGGACGGTCGAAGACAATGCCTCGCTGGAGATTGGCGGTCAGGCCAATATCGCACAAGGCGGCACCGGAAGCATTACGGTCAAGGACAACGCAAAGTTTTCAGCCGGCGGCAACCTGAGCGTCGGTCAGGGCGGGAACGCAACACTGACTGTCACCGGTGGGAAGGTTTCATCCGGCGGGGAGTTCTGGGTGGGAAACGGCGGCTCCTCCGATGGCACCGTGAATCTTTCCGGCGGCACCATCACGTCGGGAAGCTGGGTCGCTGTGGGACGTGATGGCGCAAAGGGCACACTCAACGTGTCCGGGGGATCCCTCACCAAAAACGGAACATCAAGTAACTTCGTCACGAATGGCACGGCGGACAAAGTCGCCACGATCAACCACACCGGCGGAACCATCACGAATACCATTTCCGAAACACAGCTTGCGGAGAACGCCGGCAATGTCACCGCCTGGAGTGCCTCCGGTGGCACCGGAAACTTTGCGGATCTGCAGGTCGGACGCTCGGGAATGGCGACACTGACCATCAGCGGAACCGCAAACTACACCGCCACCACCGTGCGCCTGGGTGTCAATGCCTCCGGCACCGGCGTGCTGAACCTGAACGGGGGCACCCTCACGGCGAACTCGGTCTCCAAGGTCGACGGCGGCGGCACGATCAACTTCGACGGAGGAACCCTTCGCGCAGGAGCAGCGAGCGGGAACTTCCTTGCAGGTTTCGAAGACGCCGATCTGCACATCCAGGACGGCGGGCTGGTCTTTGACACGAACGGCCACTCGGTCTCCATCCTTCAGGGGCTTTCGGGAACCGGCGGTGTGACGAAACTCGGCGCGGGCACTCTGACGTTCGCATCGATCAACGTCTCCTATCTCGGCGACACCACGATCGCCGGAGGAACCCTGTCGATCAGCACGGCATTCCTGTCCGACGCATCCAGCGTGTGGATCTCCGGTTCCGGCGTCTTCGACCTGAACTTCGTGGGAACGGATACCATCGACCGTCTCTTCATCAACGGCGTCGCCCAGAGCGCCGGCACATGGGGAGCCATCGGGTCCGGAGCGCAGTTTGAGTCGGCACTCTTCACAGGTGACGGACTGCTCCTCGTGGCCGTTCCGGAACCGGCTCACTACGCGATCGGCGTCCTTGTGATGCTCGGTCTCGCCATCACCACCCGGCGGAAACGAGCCGCCTAGAGTTCCATTCAGCACCGTGCGGTGAGGAGGTCACCGCACCTTCGAGGCGCGGCACAATTGGGGATGCCGCGCCTCTTTTTTTGTGCGCGCGGGATCCCTTACACCGCGGGCACCAGAGCTCCGGCATCCTGCCGCAGGCTCCGTTGAAAAGTCATTTCGGCCCGCTCAACGGCCGCATGAGCCATCGACGGCTGTGAATCCGCGGCGTCGAAATTCGCAAGCCACGCAAAGACGGATCCCCGGACGCCCCCTAAGGTGTCGTGATACCTTGCGGAAGAACCGGAAGGTGTTCTCCCGCCAAACCTCAATTCAAACCCCCGCCATGTCATACAAGCCTCTGCTTTTGACCACCGCATTCGTGATTCCTGCGAGCCTCTCGCTTCCCCTGGCGTCGAGCCTCGCCGCCGATATCTCCTGGGATAACGCGGCAAGCGGTCTCTTCCTGGATGCCACAAACTGGGATACAGACACCGTCCCATCGAGTGAGGACAATGCCATCATCGCCAACGGTGGCACGGCGGAGTTGCTCGAAGAGGAATTCGCCGGCGTCAACACGCTTCGAATCCTCGATGGCGTCATGGAATCCAAGCAGGACTCTGTCATTCAAACCGGCATTTCCTCCTCGAGCTGGCAGACCACCGGCGACCTGCAGGTTGGCGGGACTCCGGGGCAAATGGGAACGCTCACCACCGCAGGAACGGGGATTCTCACCGGACGCGTCCGCATCGGCGGCTACAACCTTCCCGGAGGAGATTCCAGCGATGTCCACGGCACGCTGAACATGTCTGGAAACAGCACCCTGGCCACCGCGGAGGGAGGCAACGCCTACGATTTCTGGGTGGGCAACGGCGCAGGCAGCACGGGAACGCTCAACATGAGCGACACTTCGACGATCACCGTGAACAGCAGCATGACCTCCGGTCGCGCAGGCGGAAGCGCAACCGTCAATCTCACGGGAAGCAGCGAGTTCAAAGTGGCCACATACGGCAATATCGCCGAAGGCGGCACGGCCTACTGGACGGTCAAAGACAATGCCTCGCTCACGCTCGGCGGCAACCTCACCATGGGAGGCAGCGAAGCCAGGCTTACCGTGCAGGACTCCGCGACGGTATCGGTCGGCGGGGAATTCCAGATCGGCAATGGCACCGGCAATACGGGCATTGTCGAAGCCTCAGGCGGAACGATCACCGCGAGCAGCTGGATGTCCATTGGGCGCGAGGGCGGCACTGGAACTGTGACGATGTCCGGCGATGCCATTCTCATCAAAAACGGCGGCGGCAACCTGATCGTCGGTGATGGCACCACCGGCACCATGACCGTCTCGGGCAACGCCTCGATCGTCTCGAACAGCGACATCTGGGTCGGCCTCAACAACGGTGGCAACGGCACGCTCACCATTTCCGGCGGTTCGAGCCAGACCTCCGGCACGGTGATCATCGCGCGGGGCAACGGCTCGCAGGGTCGCCTCGAGCTCAACGATGGAGTCCTCACAACGAATGGCCTGCAAAAAGGAGATGACACCGGAGTCGGCACGGGAAGCGTGCGTTTCAATGGCGGCACCCTGCGTGCCGGAGCCTCCAGCATCGACTTCATCGCGAACTTCCAGACGGGCGAGGTCGTGATCGACGCCGGCGGCGTGAGAATTGACACGAACAACTTCGACGTCGAGATCTCGCTGGCACTCGTCGGTGACGGCGGCTTGATCAAGGCCGGGCTCGGCACGCTCACACTCACCGGGGAGAACGTCTATCTCGGCGATACGACCGTGGAAACCGGCACCCTGAGCATCACGTCCGGATTCCTGAGTGACGACGCAAACGTGCTCATCGCAGGCGGAGCCATCTTCAACCTGGACTTCACCGGCACCGACACGGTGAATGGCCTGATCATCAATGGAGAGGCGATGGAGGTTGGAACATGGGGATCGCTGACATCCACCGCGGACCACAAGAGCGCCGTCTTCACGGGTGAGGGCATTCTCCAGGTGACATCGGTGGTGCCGGAGCCATCCACGATTGTGCTGGTGATCGCCGGACTCGGTGCGGTCGGCTGGGGAATGCGCCGCCGACGGTAGGCAATTTCCAATTCGGGGGAATCAAAGACCGCGGCGCCGGGACGTCACCCGTCGCCGCGGAATGTTTTTCGGAGGTTATGAGACGTTTGGCAATCACGTTGGCCCTTGTTCTGGAGAGTGCTAGTTGGCTCGGCGCGGTTACGAATCCCGTGGTCGAGGGCGATGTGCGATTCTCGGTCATCACGCCGCATTGCATTCGCATCGAGCACGCGCCCGGAGGCCGTTTCATCGACGCACGATCACTGTTCGCCGTCGAACGGGACGCACTTTTGCAGGACTTCTCGCTCGAGAAAACCGACGGAACGCTCACCATCGACACGGGTGCGATCCGCCTCGTTTACAAGCCGGACGGCCAGCCATTGAGCGCATCGAACCTTTCCGCGGAAATCCGCAAAGGCGATCAGACCGTCCGGTGGGTTCCCGGGGCACCAAACCCCGGCAACCTCGGCGGCACCATCCGGACCCTCGACATGATCCGCGGGCCGGTGGACCTCGGCGAGGGACTGCTCTCCAAGGACGGCTGGTATCTGCTCGACGACTCCCGGACTCCACTCTTCACCGACACCTGGGTGGAGTCGCGACCCGCCGATGCCGGCACGGACTGGTATCTCTTCGGCTACGGAGACGATTACAAGGCCGCACTGCAATCACTCATCACCATCGGGGGACGTGCCCCCCTCCCCCGCCGCTACGCGCTGGGAATCTGGTTCTCGCGCTACTGGCCATTCACGTCCGACGAATACCGCGGCATCGTCCGCGAGTATCACGAAAACCAGTTTCCACTGGATGTCATCGTAATGGACATGGACTGGCACCGCGAGGGCTGGACCGGCTGGTCATGGAACAAGGAGCTGATCCCGGATCCAAAGAGCCTGCTGCGCTGGTTTCACGAGCAGGGGCTTCACGTCACCCTGAATCTCCACCCTGCGGACGGCGTCGCGAAGCACGAGGATCGCTACGCGGATTTCATGCGTGCCATGGGGAATGATCCATCCAGCGGCGAGACCCTCCCGTTCGATCCCGGCAGTCAGCAGTATGTCGAAGCCTGGGAAAAGGAGGTGCTGCGGCCCTTGCAGCAGGACGGTGTGGATTTCTGGTGGCTCGACTGGCAGCAGCATCCCTTCACCCCATCGATTCCGGACCTGACGAACCTTTTCTGGCTGAACCGGATTCTTTTCGACAACTCGATGGCGAACGGAGCACGTGGTCTTTCCTTCAGCCGCTGGGCGGGCTGGGGCGACCACCGGCACGTGATCCAGTTTTCCGGCGATGCGGACACCGGCTGGCCGATGCTGGCGTTTGAAGTGCCCTTCACCTCCACGGCAGGCAACGTCGGCTGCTACTACTGGTCGCACGACATTGGCGGGCACCAGGGACCCCGCAACGACGAATCCTACGTGCGCTGGACACAGTTTGGCGCCCTGTCGACCGCCCTGCGATCGCATTCCACCAGGGACGAGCACCTCGACCGCCGGCCATGGCTTCATCCGAAATGGGCAACGGACGCGATGCGCCATGCATTCCATCTGCGAGCGCAGATTCTCCCGTATGTCTACAGCAGCGCGTGGCAGACGTATTCGACCGGCGTGTCCCTGAATCGTCCGCTTTACCTGGAATATCCGGAACTCGAGCCCGCCTACGTCAACGGCCAGGAGTTCCTCTTTGGCGACAACCTTCTCGTGGCGCCGATCACGATGCCCGGGGTGGGACCGGGGAGGATCGGACGCCAGACCGTCTGGTTCCCGCCCGGCGCGACGTGGTATAACTTCTTCACCGGCGAAAAATTCGACGGAGACCAGACGCGAATCGTCTCCGCGGACATCGACGAATTCCCGCTCTACGCTCGGGGCGGCGTCCCGATTCCTCTCCAGCCCTACAGCGAGCGGCCGGCAACGACGGTCTTGAAGACGCTGCGCGTGCGCTGCTACCCGGGCGCAGACGGGGTGGAGGGCTCCTCGACGCTGTATGAGGATGACGGTCAATCCCGCGAGTATCTGGAGGGAAAATCCGCGACAACACGACTGAGCTACCGACGGGATGGCGATCGCGTCTCGGTTCGGATCGATCCCACAAAGGGCAACTACACGGGTCAGCCTGCGCAGCGCAGCTACGAGATCGAGCTCCCAAACACGGTCGCAGCCACCGAGGTGACGGTCAATGGCCAGCCCGCAAAGGCCGTTTACAACGCGAACCTCGGCATGAATCGAATCCTCGTGCCGGCGACGAACATCCGCACTCCCGTCGTTGTGGAAGCCATCGCCCCGGAGGCCGACGCAGCGAAATTTTCCAACGCCGCACAGACTCGTCGGGCGAAAGGCATCCTCGGTAACGACGCGGGCTCGAAGTCCCTCGAAACGCTTCTCGCTTCGAAGGATCTCACTACGGAGTCAAAGGCCGCCCTGCTCGCGCTCGCAGGCGTCGGGCTGATGCCGTATCACGAGTCACCGACCTTTTACGGAGAGAAAAACCAGCTCGCTTTCATCGCGGCACCCGGGCTCATCGACGGAGGATCCGTGAAGCGGGTCATCGAGGAGAATGACTCCGGTTCCTGGATCGAGAAGACGGACGTCGTCGAGCTTGGCAGGAAACCCCTGCTCATGGATGCCGGCCGCTACGGCCGTGTGGAGTTTCGCGTGGCCGGCAGGGACTACGCCGTCGATTCGGGCGGCGTGAGAATGGCCGGGAATCTCGCGTCCACTGCGAGGGTTTCCGCCAGTTCGACGGAGAACGGATACTCCCCCGAGGGTGCCACAGACGGGCATATCGGCGGATATCCCGGGGATCGCTCGCAGGAATGGGCGGCGGACAAGGAGACCGAGGGAGCGCAGCTGGAGCTGAGCTGGGATGAGCCGCAGACCGTGAACCGGATCGCGTTGTTCGATCGACCGAACCTCGTCGACCAGGTCACCGCCGCGACGATCCGCTTCAGCGACGGGAGCGTCGTCGAGGTGGGTCCGTTGCCTGACAGTGGCAGCGAACCTTTTTCCATCGCGTTTCCGCCAAAGACGGTCACCTCCCTCGTCTTCGAGGTGAGGGCCGTGAAGCCCGGCACGGAAAACGCCGGTCTTTCGGAGATCGCCGTCTACGGTCCTCCGCAGGGCCAATAGATCGCACGCAACGCCCCAGGCACTGGCCGACCCATTGCCTGGAGCAACTTCGTATCCGGACTGGAAGATGTTCCGGCGGTGAATTACTTTTTGGCGCGACGGGTAGGCATCCCTCCCGTCGAATCCTGTCCCCCAATGGCTTCACCTCCAGAGTCTCCCCTGCCGGCGTCGATGGATGTCGACGGTGCGGTCTTCGAAACAGCGCTCATGCTGGAACCCGAGGCGCGCCGCATGTTCCTGGAACGCTATTTCCGGGATGACCCGGCGGGACTGGCGCGAATGACGGAGCTGCTCGAGGTGTCGGGCGAGTCCGCCGTCTTTTTCCTCGAGGCAAGCCAGCGGCGGAGCACGCTCGCGGACGAGATCCTCGCGGAACTTCCAGCGAACGCCACCGGCGCGGAACCTCCGACCACCGAGGAGGTCGGAACATGGATCGGCTCCTACCGTCTTGTCTCACGCATCGGGGAGGGCGGCTGCGGCGTTGTTTACGAGGCGGAACAGGAACGCCCCGTGCGACGGACGGTCGCGCTCAAGATCATCCGTCTCGGAATGGATACCGAGCGCGTGATCGCGCGGTTCGAGGCGGAACGGCAGGCGCTGGCGATGATGGACCATCCCAACATCGCGCGGGTTTACGATGCGGGCGCGACCGCGACTGGCCGGCCCTACTTCGTGATGGAACGGGTCACCGGCGAGAGGATCACGACGTTTTGCGACCGCGAGCGGCTTGATATCGAGGCGCGCATCCGGCTCTTCATCCAGGTCTGCCACGCCATTCAGCACGCCCACCAGAAGGGGGTGATCCATCGCGACATCAAACCCTCCAACGTGCTGGTAGGCCGCACGGATTCGGAACCCTCGCCGAAGGTCATCGACTTCGGCATTGCCAAGGCGGCCGACCGCCGCGATGCGGCGCTTCGCGGCCCCCGCACCATTGCCGATCAGCTTCTCGGCACCCCGCCCTACATGAGTCCGGAGCAGATCGACATGAGTGGCATCGACGTGGACACACGCACCGATGTCTACAGCCTCGGCGCGCTGCTTTACGAACTGTTGGGAGGACGCGCCCCGTTCGACAACGACGCCCTGTCGCACGCGGGTATTTCGGAAATGCGCCGCATCCTTCTCGAGGACGACCCTCCTCTGCTTTCCCGCATGGTCGCGGCGCTCCCCCCCACCGAACGCGAAGCCGTGGCCACGGCACGGAGCACGGACCCGGACCGGTTGATCTCCCGCCTCCGCGGCGACCTCGACGGCATCGCAGCAAAGGCGATGTCGAAGGATCGCAACCAGCGCTACCAAACCGTCAACGCCCTCGCTGCGGATCTCGCCCGCTTTCTCGCAGATCAGCCGGTGCTCGCACGACCGCCGGGACGCCTTTACCTTTTGGGAAAGTTCACCCGCCGCAACCGCGCGGTCTGCGTGCTGGGCTCCGCCGTCGCTCTTTCGCTGATCGCCGGAATGGGCGTGTCCACCTGGCTCTATGTGCGCGAGCGCGAAGCCCGCGCCGAGCAAAACCGCCTCCGTGTCGAGGCCGAGACCGCTCGATCGGTGGAATCAAAACTCCGCCAGCAGGCGCAGGCACGGGCGAACGTCTCGCAGGCGGCGGTGCTCTTGAGCGAAGGACGGATCGAGGAGGCCGACGCATTGCTCCAGCAGAATACGCTGATGACGATCGAACCGTCGCGCGAGGCTGCCGGGGTGTTCCGGGCGCTCGGAAACTGGAATGCATTCTACGAACGCTGGGAGCGCGCGGTTCAGTATTACACGTTGCTGAATCAGGCCAACCGCCTCGATCCCCCCACCGACATCGTGGAGGGATGTGAAGTCATCGCCATTTCCTCGGCCCTGCTGGCGCACGGTGACATCCCGGCCTACAACGATTTTCGCCATGAAATGCTCGAGCTTTACCTGCCGGCGACCACGTCGCATCAGGCGGAACACCTCCTCCAGGCCTGCCTCCTCACTCCGGCGGATCCCTGGGTGATGGAGCGGCTCGTGGATGTCGCACACGTCTGCGAGCATGGTCTCCCCGACCCCGCCAACCGGCCCTATCCCGATTGGGAAGCCTTCGCAATGGCGCTCTACTACCACAGACTCGACCAGCCGGAGGAGAGCCTGAAATGGGCGGAAAAGTGCCTGTCGTATCCGTCGAGCACGAACGACAAATCCGGAGACGCCCGTCTCGCCGCCACGCGTTGTCTCAAGGCGATCGCCTGCCTGCAACTCGGGGACCGGACCGCCGCGGAACGGGAACTGCGGGAGGCTCGCTCACAAATCGCGGAGGGTCGCGAGACCACCTTCGACAGCAAGCCATCCCTTGCCGGCGAGTGGTATACCTGGGTGATCGCAAGACTCCTTTTTTCCGAGGCCAGGCTGCTGCTGCCGCGGGTCGCCGATCTCCCCTCCCCCCATGCCGAAGCTGTCGTGAAACGATGATGAATTCCGAGACGCAGATCGCCGAACTCTACCCGCAGTTGCGCAGGCTCGCCGCGTCCCGCATGGCAATGGAACGCGGCAACAACACCCTGCAGCCAACCGCGCTCGTGCATGAAGCATGGATCCGTCTTTCCGGCGAACGCTCGGACGCGTGGCGCAGGACCAGTTCGAACATGTTCGCCGCCGTCGCGGAATCCATGCGACGGGTGCTGATCGATCGCGCGCGACGCCAGGCCCGGCAAAAGCGCGGCAAAGACCTCACCCGCGTGCCAATTGAGGCCGCGCGAGAGGTCGATATCTCCGAGGACGACCAGATGCTCCTCATTCACGAGGCGGTGACCCGCCTCGAGGAGGAGGACCCCGTTCGCGCCCAGGTCGTGATCCTCAAGTTTTTTGGCGGTCTGTCGAACCGCGAGGTGGCCGACGCCATGGGACTCGGTGAACGGACCGTCGAGCGGCACTGGGCCTACGCCCGGGCCTGGCTCTATCGGGAGATCCGAAACCTGTAGTTTCGTCCGCTGAGGGTCTGCGCGAAAGCGAGTCCCCCTCCCGGAATTCGAGGGACCCAAAGGAGTCCTCCGCTTCTGTTTTCTCTTCGATATTCGATCGGGAAACAAATTTTTGGCGGGTTTGAGGGCGAAATGTCGCGACTTTGAAAGTGACCGATTGGTCCGCCCCCTTGATTCCCCTGCCATGACGACTCTCACCCAGCGAACCTCCGGGAATTTCACCTTTGCATCGGGCAGCGACGGGTGCTTTTCCCTGCCGCCCGCATCCGGCCTGCGGGTCTGCGTTTCCTTTGCAGCCGACAGCATGGCCGTGCAGATCCGTCGTCCGAATCGGAGGACGGAACAGGCGATTCTGCCGCCCGGGGCGGCACTGGTGGCCGATCGCAGGGCCACCGCCGAAGTCACCTGGATCGGTCCCGCGGAAGTGCTGGCCGTATCGCTTGACGAATCAGTCCTCAACGCCACCTCGCGCAACCTCGGCGTCCCGAATCTTCCGCGGTCCGGCGCGGAAAGAATCACGGATCCAGCGATCCGGAACATCACCGGCATGGTGCGCGACCTCATGGCGCGTGATCAGGAACTCCCGGAATCGGTTGCCACCAGCGCGACCCAGTTGCTGGCGGTCCGCCTCCTTTCACACGGTGAACGGCAGTCGTCGGAAACCCGCAAGGAGCGGCTATCCCCGTCGGCGCTGCGGCGCACGCTGACGTTCATCGACGACCACCTCGTGGAAAACTTCACGCTGGAGGACATGGCCGCCGCGGCAGGATGCAGCCGGTTTCACTTCGCGCGGGCGTTTCGCAGTTCGACCGGGGTCTCTCCGTGGAGATACGTCACCGCACGCCGGTTGAAGCAGGCGGAAACGCTCCTCCGGACGCGCGAAGGCCTTTCCGTCGCCGAGGTGTGTCACATGGTCGGTTTCCAGGACCAGAGTCACTTCACGCGGGCGTTCAAGAACGTCTTCTCGGTCACTCCCGGGAGCGTTCGCCGACGCTCCCTCGGCAGGGCGGCCTGACCCGCCGGACTTTCGTCCGGAAAATCACGAGAACCGGATCAGCTCCGGCCTGTCACGCGTGTCGGAACCTCGCGCGGCGTCGCGACCTCGGGAATCTCGAGTTGCACGCCTAGGTCGCCAATCTTCGCGATCGACAGTCCTTCGAGCGCCGGCGTTTCGGCGGCCATCGCCTTGAACACCTCCTCGATCGAATACACGCCGTTCGCTCCACCGACCGCCTGAATGAGGTCGCGGAGAATCTCCCAATCGTCCCGGGCCTGACCCGGTGCGCTGACCGCGCGGTTCAGTCGCTGGATGCGGCCGCCGAGGTTGATCATCGTGCCGCGTTTCTCCGCGAAGGCACTGGCCGGCAACAGAACCGTCGCATGCGGCGTTGTGCGGTTCGGAAGAATGTCCATCACAATCAGCGAGGCCAGCTTCTGCAGGTCGCTCTCGATGATTCCGATCTTCGTCGCATCTTCGCCGAGGCAGATGAGCGCCTTGATTGCGCCACTTGCGACTCCGCGCGCGATCTCCTGAAGTTTCGCACCGGGATGCGAACTGGTAAGGCCAAGCAACTTCGCGCCGGTCGTGTTCGGGTTGCCATCCTCGGAAATGAGAAATCCGTCACCTTCCTGCGGACGCGGCAGGATGTCGAATTGCTCGACGCCGATGGCTGCGGCAAGGCGCTTCGCAAGAAACAGCTCCTCGTTTGTCATCCGTCCGCTCGCGATCATCGCGATCCGCGAGGGTTCCTGCGCCTTGAGCTGGCGGGCGGCGGCGGCGATGGCGTCGGACCATTTCGCCGGCGCATCCTCCCCCTTCACAACCGGCTCCTTCAAGCGGCGGTCGTCGTGGAGATAATGGATGTTCAGCCGATGGCTGTCGGGCATCCAGCAGGAGTTCACGAAGTCGTTCTCCCGCGGAGTGATCCGGTAGACGATGTTCTCGCGGGATCCGATCACGATGTTCGTGCCGTTGCCGCAGTTCACGTCGATCGACTTGGTTTCCTTGAGGAACCAGACGCGCATCTTGAACCGGAAATCCTTGCTCGTGAGCGCGCCCACCGGGCAGATGTCCGCGGTGTTCAGCGAGTAATTGTTGTCCAGCCGCTTGCCGGGATAGACGGTGAGCGTCGTGTGGCTGCCGCGATTCACGAAGCCGAGCACATCGTCGTTCGCGATCTCCTTCATGAACCGGATGCAACGCGAGCACATGATGCAGCGCTCGTCGTCGAGAACGATGTTCTTTCCGATGTCGACGCGCTTGGGCTTCTTGACCTTTTCCTCGATGAAACGGGAGTCGCCCTTGCCGTATTCCACGGAAAACTCCTGCAGCCGGCACTCTCCCGCCTGGTCGCAGATCGGACAGTCGAGCGGATGGTTGATGAGGAGAAACTCCATCACGCCCTTGCGGCATTCCTCGACGAGCGGCGAAGCGGTGCGCACCGCCATGCCCTCGCTGACTTCGGTGGCGCAGGAAATCGCCGGACGCGGGCTCCATGCGATCTCCGGGCGGCCATCCTCTCCGAGCACCGGCTTGCGGTCCGGCGTCATCTTCGGCATGCCAAGCTCCACGAGGCACATGCGGCAGTTGCCCGGCGAGCTGAGCTTCGGATGGTAGCAGTAGTGCGGGACAAACTGCCCGCTCTGCATGCACGCTTCGATGAGCCGGGTGCCCTTCGGAAACTGCTTCCACACACCGTCCACCTGGACATTGAGCATGGGAACTTCCGTTTTGGGCGCTGCGGCGGTCGTGGTCATCTTCGCTTCTCTAATTGCGGGAAATTTTTGCCGTTGTCCACGAGCAAAACTCCCCGGTTTTTCCCGATCCCGTCAATTCGCTGAAACCGGTTCCGCCGGGGACTCCACCGTTCCCACGCTGTGGAGCGTGGCATCGGCAGGAAGGATCACCCGGTCGCAGAAATCGCCGAATTCCTCGCCTTCCTTCCTCTCGAGCGCGTAGCGCTTGATGATCGGCTTGAGCAGCTCCACGCCGTCATCCAGCGTGATGCTCGGCGAGACGAGCCGGTTCAGGCGCGTGCCGTTGTATTTCGCGCCGAGGAAAAGGGCATATTTGCCCGGCGCACGGCCGACGAAGCCGATCTCCGCCAGATACGGGCGGGCGCAGCCATTCGGGCAGCCCGTGATGCGCAGGCTGATCGCGTCATCCTTGAGTCCCGCCTCCTCGAGCACGGTTTCGAATTTCGAAAGGAGATCCGGCAGGGCGCGCTCACTCTCTGCCAGCGCGAGGCCGCAGGTGGGCAACGCCACGCACGAAAGCGCATTCAGGCGCAGACGCGAGCGGTTGTTTTCCGCGGAGAGTCCGTGACGGGCGAGGATCTCGTCGATCTTCGGCTTCTGCTCGGGCGTGACCCCGGAAATCGTCAGATTCTGCGACGGCGTAAGCCGGAAATCGCCGGTGTGAATCTCCGCGATCTCACGAAGGGCCGTCTTCATCGGCCAGCCGGGGACGTCCTTGATCCGCCCGCTCAGGATGTGCAGGCCGTAAAACCACGTGCCATCGGCGCACTCGTGCCATCCGTGCGGATCTTCGATCGTGGTGAACTCAAAGGGCCGTGCGGGCTCGAACGTGACGCCGGAGCGCCGCTCGACCTCGCCCTTGAACCACTCCACCCCTCGGTCGTCGATCGTGTATTTGAGGCGCGCATGGCGGCGGTTCGTGCGATCGCCATAGTCGCGCTGCGTCGTAAGGACGGCCTCACCCACGGCGTTCACCCTGTCCGCCGGAATAAAGCCGAGCACATCGGCTAGACGCGGGTAGGTCGCGGCATTGCCATGGTTCATTCCCTGGCCTCCGCCGACGGTGACATTGTATCCCACGAGCTCGCCGTTCTCGACGATCGCGATGTAGCCGAGATCCTGCGAGAAGATGTCGACGTCGTTCAGCGGCGGAATCGCAAAACCGGTTTTGAACTTTCTGGGCAGGTAGGTCGGACCATACATCGGCTCCTCTTCGCCACCGGCCACGAGTTCCTCGTCGAGCCAGACCTCGTAATACGCGCGCGTCTTCGGGAGCGCATATTCGCTCCATGCACGGGAGTGCTGGTAAACCTGCTCGAGCACGGGGGAACGCTCGGGATTTGGCGGAGCCATCACGTTGCGGTTCACGTCGCCGCAGGCGGCGATGGAATCCAGCAGCACGCTCTGCATCCTCCGGATGACCTGCTTCACGTTACCCTTGAGGATCCCGTGAAACTGAAACGTCTGGCGCGTGGTAAGCCGGAGCGACGGCGACGCCAGCTCGTCGGCAATGCTGTCGAGCACGAGCCACTGCTGCGGGGTCGCCTTGCCTCCGGGAAGGCGCACGCGGAGCATGAAAGCGAACGCCTTCTCCTTGCCGGCCTTCTTCAGTTCCGTGCGAAGGTCGCGGTCGTCCTGCATGTAGAGTCCGTGGAACTTGCAAAGCTGGTTGCTGTTCTCGGAAATCCCGCCCGTGGACGTGTCGGCGACGTCCTTCGCGATCTCTCCACGCAGGAAATTGGACTGAGACTTGATCGCCTCGTTGGCAACTAACGGCTTTGCGCCTTGGCTTTCGGAACTCATCGAACCGCCCATACAATCACGAACGGGGTTCCGCGTCCAGTGGGGGAACGCATTCCCTGGCATCTATGACGGTTTCGAGTGGACGCGGCCCGCGATTCCGCCAAAACGATTTCGATGCATCCGCTCGTTGAGGTCTGCGTGGAGGGGTTGGAGGGGCTGCGCGCCGCTCAAACCGCCGGAGCCGGCCGTATCGAGCTCTGCGCAGCGCTTGCCGAGGGCGGCATCACCCCAAGCCCCGGCACGGTGCGTGAAGCGCTCCGGATCGCCACCGTTCCCGTCCATGTGATGATCCGTCCGCGCGGGGGGGACTTTCTGTATTCGGACGACGAATTTGCATCGATGCTCACGGACGCGGCATGGTTCGCCGCCGGGGGCGCGCACGGCATCGTCGGTGGATTTCTCACCCCCGACGGCCAGGTCGACGAGACACGAACCCGGGCCTTCGTCGAGGCCGCATCCCCTGCTCCGGTGACGTTCCACCGCGCTTTCGACATGGTGCGCGACCCGTTCGAGGCCCTCGAGAGCCTCGTCCAATGCGGAGTTTCGCGCGTGCTGACCAGCGGAGGGAAACCGTCCGCCGAAGCCGGAGCGGACGTCCTGCGGCAGCTCCACGAACTGGCTGCCGGACGAATCGCGGTGATTGCATGTGGCGGGATTCGTGCGCACAACCTCGCGGCCATCCGCGCCGCCACGGGAATCGCCGAGTTTCACTGCGGCCCAACGCGCCTGACGGAAAGCGCCATGCGATTCCGCAACCCGGAGGTCTCCATGTCCGGCGGTGAGCCGGAGCGGGAATACCGCCTCGCGATCTGCGACACCGCCGCGGTGCGGTCGATCGTGGATGCGGCACGGAGCCTGTAACACCGTCGCTTGCCCGATGGGATTTCCGGGCTAGCTTCGATCATGGCCAGCCTAACCGATGCCGAGATCAAGCAGTCGCTGAAGTCCATCCCCCAGTGGAAGCTCGATGGCAATTCCATCGCGCGGACGTTCGAGTTCGGGAACTTCGTGGAATCCGTCGAGTTCGTGAATGAAATCACGGAAATCGCGGAGGATTTCGACCACCACCCGGAGGTGGACATCCGCTGGAACAAGGTCACCCTTCGCTTCTCCACGCACTCGAAGGGCGGTCTTACCGCCAAGGACTTTGACGTCGCGCAACGCGTGGACGAGATCGCCTGACCGGGAGGGCGTCCCGGCCTTGACGCCGGCAACGCGTTTTTCTTTGATCGAAGGCAGCGGAGTTTCTCCGCGGCTGATCTTTCCATTTTTTCAAACCAATCCTCCGGCCTAGGGAAGCGGGGTGAAAGTCCCCCACTGTCGCGCAACGGTCAAAGTCCGACCACGAACCGGAGGAGAAAACCGCACCGCCCTGAGATGGGCAGGGACGCCGCGAAAGCGTCTGTGCCGGGGGTAGTCCTTTCGCAACGGGAGAAAGGCTGGCTCTCGCAAAGCCCAATTCCCGTGCCACTGAAAGGACAGAAAATGAAGATCTCCATTCTCCGCACCATCACCGCCCTCGCGGTATCCGCCACCCTCGCGGCAACGTCGTTTGCCGCCACGACCGTCCAATCCTTCGACGACATCACCTACTGGGTCGGTTCCGGCTCGAACCGCGCCGCGCTTGTCATCGACTGGAACGACGGCGGCACGACCGAGAGCTATGCCTGGGGATTCCGCTGGAATGGCACCGCCACGGGCGCCGACATGCTTCGCGCGATTGCGGGCTTCATCGGAACGAATACCACGCCCGCCACGCCGGACGGCACGGGCGACCCGGCCCTGACGCTCTTCATCCAGACCTTCCCGGGATTCGGCGAAACCGTCTTTCAGTGGAACTATCTTGAGCACGCGCAAGGCGGGTTCGAGCCGGATGCGGCAGGATTCTGGGGCTACTATGTCGCCGACGGCTCGAACGCTTTTCCGGACGAATGGGCGTTTGCCGAGACGGGAATGGAGGACCGGCAGCTGTCCAACAACGACTGGGATGGCTGGTCGTGGGCTCCGGATTTCGACTCCGCCCCGCCCGACCAGCCGGTCGCGGCGGTTCCCGAGCCGTCGGTGCTCGTGCTTTTCGCGCTCGGCGCAGGCGGGCTCGTGTGGTATCGGAGGAACCGCCATGCGTAGGCGCGGCTACACGCTCATGGAGGTCATCGCGTGCCTCGCGGTGCTGACCGTGCTGTTTCTGATGCTCGCCGGCGCGGGGTGGAAAGCCTACGAGATGTCCTGCCTGGCGACCTCGGCGAACAACATCCGCCAGCTCGCCGCGGGCGCCGCCGCCTACCTCGCGGAAAACGACTACCGGTTTTGGGATTACTGCGAGAGTCGATTCACGGTCGTGGATGACTCCGGGCACGCAACCACCGGCACGCGCTGGTGGTTTGGGTTCGAGTCCGACGCAAGCAAATCCCGGGGCGAGGGTCGCCGCCGATTTGATCCCTCGCAGGGACCGCTCGCCGGTTACATCCCGCAAAGCCTCAAGCCCGATCCCAGCTTCGCCCTCAAGGGTCGCGCCTTTAAATCGAAATATGAAAGCGGTTACCTCGGTGTGGCCTACAATGTCGTGCTTGCCGGTGGATGGACCTCCTCCGCGAAAAAGAAGCCGATGAGCTACTGGGATCTCAGCAATCCCGGCAAGGTCGTCGTCTTTGCGACCGGCGCGCAGGTGAACACCTTCCAGTCGCCGGCCACCACCGACAATCCGATGCTCGAGGAGTTTTATGGCATCGACGAACGCGAGAAGACCGTCCATTTCCGCCACGGCGGCATGGCGATGGTCTCGTTCGCCGACGGCTCCTGCGATTTCCTACCCATGGACAAATCCACTCGCGACAACCGCATGCCCGAAGCTAACGTCGGGCGGTTCGCTCCGCGGGGCAGCTTCCAATACCTCAAATGAACACACCCATCCACCGCCGTCCGGAATTCGCTCTCGCGATCGCGTTCATTGCCTTCGCAGTCGGCTTCCGACTCTTCCGCGTCACCCTGCTGCCCGATCTGCCAAACTTCTCGCCCGTGATGGCCGTCGCACTTTGCGCAGCGCTCATCCTGCCCGGTGCCTATGCCATGGTCATCCCACTGGCGGCGCTCGTCATTTCCGACATCGCGCTGAATCTTTTCTACGGATGCCCCGCCATCGGCTGGGACGATCTCGTGCGTGCATCCAGCTACGGGCTCGCCGTGGCATGCGGTCTGGTGTTGCGCCGCATGAACGCCGGGATCGGTCTCACCCTCGCCGCAGTCGTCGGTAACTCGCTCCTGTTCTACCTGGTCTCGAACTCGCTCGCCTGGGTTGCCAGCCCGGACTACGCCAGGACCGCCGGCGGCTGGGTTCAGGCGCTCACCGTGGGCGTGCCCGGGTTTCCGCCGACGTGGACGTTCCTCAAATGGTCGATTGCCGGAGACGTGCTCTTCACCGTCATGTTCCTCGCGGCCATTCGTCTCACCGTTCGCCCCCGCGTTCCGCAACCGGCGTGACATTGGTGGTTCCGCGGCGCGATCACGAAGTCCGCTTCCAGTCGCGCCAGAGGAATCGCAGCGCATCGCCCAGCCGCAAGCGCCACGAGCGCTCGTCGTGCGGGGCGCCAATCACCCGCAGCACGCGAAACCCGCGACCTTCCCTCCACCCTTTCCCGATCAGGATCGTCGCCAGTTCGCGATGCCTCGACTCCAGCCGGTCGTCAGGCGGAACGGATCCATAGTCAAAATACCACCGCATTTCGCGATCCAGATCAGAGGCGCCTGCGAGCGCCTCCAGTTCCCCACACGATCCCGGCGGTTCTCCAAACGACGTGGAAAGGCACGCAATCTTTCCAAAGACCCCGGGTTGCCGGATCGCCGTCGCCAGCGCATTCAACGCACCGAGTCCCGTGCCACCAAGCATTCGCGCCGTTGCCCGTGCCTGCGTGCGATATCGGGCATCGATCTCGGGGACGAGCTCGCGCGCAAGAAATTCCGAATACGCGATTCCTCCGAGCTCATCGGAAAGATCCACCTCGCGCAGACTGAGATATTCCTCAGCCAACCCCTCCGGATGGCACACGCCCACGATGATCGCCTCCGGCATCCCGCCCTCCGCCGCAAGCAGGCGCACCCATTCGTCCGCCGCAAGGTCCACGCCCGAAAGCGGACTCGTTTGCGGATCGAACACGTTCGCCCCGTCGTTGAAATAAAGCACCGGATACCGCCGGTCCGGCTCCGCCGCATACGAGGAGGGCAGCCATACCAGCAGCTCCCTCCATGAAGCCAGCGACCGGGAGTAGGTCCGGTCCCGCATGAGCCGGCCGTCATAGCGATCCTTCCAGTCCGCGACCGTCCGGTGAACGGTCGCATCCAGCCACACCTCGTGGCGCGCATTTGGCGGCACATTTCCCCACGCATCGACCGCCTCCGAAGGCCACCCGCCACGCAGAATCTTGTATTCCAGCGAGGACCCGATTTCCGCCTCGATCGTCCCTTCGTGCACCTCTCCGTTCCACCGCAACGGCAGCGCCCGCTCCGCATTCCAATCCCCCAACGCCGCAATGTTCCCACAGACGAACACCGGCTCCTCCGGTCGATCCACCGGCGGAAGAATTTCGAAACGAATTCGACTCATGAGGGATGTCGGAATCTATCCGCAACCCGATCTTTTCGCCAGTTCGTGCTTCCGCACCGGGCCTCCTGACTCGCAAACTCTGCGCTTCATGCCGGAGCACATCGACCTCATTTTGACTTTCGCAGGCGGCCTCGGTGCAGCCCTCCTTTTCGGCTATATCACCACACGTCTGGGGCTTTCACCGATCGTCGGCTACCTCATCGCAGGCATCGCCGTGAGTCCGCACACACCGGGATTCGAGGCGAATTCGGAACTCGCGGCACAGATGGCGGAGATTGGAGTGATTCTGCTCATGTTCGGCGTCGGTCTTCAGTTCCACCTCAAGGAACTCCTCGCGGTCCGGCGTGTGGCCATCCCCGGGGCCATCGTCCAGATCGGAGTCGCCACCGCGCTCGGTGCCGCGACCATGCATCTGTTCGGCTGGAACTGGAATGCCGGCATCGTCTTTGGTCTCGCGATTTCGGTCGCAAGCACCGTGGTCCTTACCCGCGTGCTGTCCGACCACGGAGCACTTCACACACGCACCGGCCACATCGCCATCGGCTGGCTCGTCGTGGAGGATATCTTCACCGTCGTCGCACTCGTTCTCCTGCCCTCGCTCGCGGGCGAGTCCACCGGCGCAACGCTCGTCACTTCGCTCGGCGGCGCCATGCTCAAACTCGGCGCCCTTGTCGGCCTCACGTTCCTGCTCGGCGGCTACGTGATCCCCCGCGTGCTCGCCTATGTGGCCCGGACCGGCTCGCGCGAACTGTTCACGCTCACCATCCTCGTGCTCGCGCTGGGCATTGCGGTCGGGTCGGCGAAATTCTTCGGCGCGTCGATGGCTCTCGGCGCCTTCCTTGCCGGCATGGTCGTCGGACAGTCGGAGTTCAGCAATCGCGCAGCCACCGAGGCGCTGCCGTTCCGCGATGCGTTCGCCGTTTTGTTTTTCGTCTCGGTCGGCATGCTTTTCGACCCGTCGCGCCTCGCACAGGATTGGTTGGTCATCACGGTCGCCACGGCGGTGATCCTGATCGGCAAACCCATCGCAGCCCTGGTGGTGGTCCGGGTGCTTGGCTACCCGTTTCACGTCGCCATCGGCGTCTCCGTCGCCCTCGCTCAGATCGGCGAATTTTCCTTCATTCTCGCAAGTCTCGCCGGCAGCCTGAACATGCTACCCGATGGCGCTCAGAACATCCTGGTCAGCGCGTCCATCATCTCGATCACCCTCAATCCGCTGTTCTACAAGGCGATTCCGGCCATGGGCCGTTGGGTGAAAAAGCACCCGTCGATCGACCATTTTCTCAATCCCACCGAGCCGCTTCCCGACGGACCGGAAATCCCCGATGGAGACGACGAGCACCACGCCATCGTGGTGGGCTACGGCCCCGTTGGCCGCACGGTTAAGCGCATCCTTTCCCGCAATGACATCCGTCCCGTCATCATCGAGATGAACGTCGACACGGTGCGCGCACTGCGGAAGAACGGCGAGCACGCCATCTACGGCGAGGCCTCCCGCCGCGAAACGCTCACCTCCGCCGGTGTTGCCACCGCCGAGGCCCTCATCTTCACGGCTTCGAGCATCTCGGAAGTTGACCAGGCCATCCGCATCGCGCGGGAGCTCAACCCCGATATTCGCATCCTCGCCCGTGCAAACTACCTCAACGAAGCCCCCCATCTCGACCGCGCGGGAGCCCATCGCGTCGTGACCGCCGAGGGCGAGGTCGCGCTTACCATGACCGAATTCGTGCTCCGTTCCCTTGGCGCAACCTTCGACCACGTGGATCGCGAGCGCGAACGTGTCCGCCGCGAACTCTTTGGTGACGCGGACATTTAACCGCTGACTTGAAACGAATTAACATATCAATATGTTTTGATTCGTTCACCTTGACGTTGCAATGACCCATCCAACTTCCGACGCCCTTCGCGAGCTTCTGTCCCAGCGCATTCTCATCATCGACGGCGCGATGGGCACCATGGTGCAGCGTTACAAGCTGCAGGAGGCGGACTACCGCGGCGAGCGCTTCGCCG
>Ga0065721_10002774_pt1 | contig 107966 bp, 97 predicted proteins | sample Mesricmetagenome_FD_59108 | JGI IMG/M metagenome (GOLD analysis project Ga0065721, IMG submission 59108) | Mesophilic microbial community from rice straw/compost enrichment Sample: eDNA_1 v2 (version 2) | ecosystem: Engineered > Solid waste > Grass > Composting > Bioreactor | place: USA...
GAACCTTCCGCCGGGGTCCGCGGAAACTGGTCTCCCTCCGGCGACGACGGGAGAAGCGGACAAAGCCCCCGGACGGGCCTTGCCGTTTCCGATGCCCGAACGAGCGCGCCGGGCGTGCCTGTGCGGCACACAGGGTGGCGTCGGTGAAGGGTGGTACGGGCGTCCGTAGTCCCGTGCCTCAATAGCCCTTGCGCGGCCATCGCAGAGAGACCCAAGTCGCGGGCATAAACCGCCGAAACGGGGTGCCGGAAGGTGCCACTGTTTCATTCCACTACCAGGTGCCTCCGGCGCCCCGGCCGCTTTCCTCGCGGGAAGCGCATAAAATGAAGGTCGAACCAGAGGGATAAAGCCCGACCGGGGAATTGGCATGCACACTGGTAATCTCGGCGCTTTTCCGCCATATACACGCGAGAACGCAAGGACTGGACCGCGACATGGGTGAAATGGTCGAATTCGCGAAGATGAACGGGCTTGGCAACAAGATCCTGGTCGTCGACATGCGCGGCCGCACCGATCGCGTGACGCCTCAGGCTGCGATCGCTCTCGCCGCCAGCCCCGATACAGCCTTCGACCAGATCATGGCGATCCACGATCCGAAGATCACCGGCACGGACGCCTTCATCGACATCCTCAACAACGACGGCTCGATGGCACAGGCCTGCGGCAACGGGACCCGCTGCGTCGTCCAGGCGCTTGCCGCCGAAACCGGTCGCAACATCTTCACCTTCCAGACCGTTGCCGGCATCCTGAATGCCGTCGAGCATCAGGACGGCACCATCTCGGTCGACATGGGCACGCCGGTATTCGAGTGGGACCGCATTCCGCTTGCGGAAGAGTTCCACGACACTTCGCGTATCGAATTGCAGATAGGGCCGATCGACGCACCCGTCCTGCATTCGCCCTCGGCCATGTCGATGGGCAATCCGCACGCGGTCTTCTGGGTCGATCGCGATCCGATGGACTACGATCTCGAACGCTTCGGCCCGCTCTTGGAAAACCATCCGATTTTCCCGGAAAAGGCCAATATCACGCTGGCTCAGGTGACGTCGCGGACCACCATGGTCACCCGCACCTGGGAGCGCGGCGCGGGCCTGACGCTTGCCTGCGGTTCCGCCGCCTGCGCCGCTGGCGTCTCCGCCGCCCGCACCGGTCGAACCGAACGCAAGGTAACGATCACCGTCGCCTCTAGCCCGAATCGCGGCTCCCTTGCCATCGACTGGCGCGAGCGCGACGGCCATGTCGTCATGACCGGCCCCGCCGAATGGGAATGGTCCGGCCGGCTCGATCCCGCGATCGGCCTCTGGGAGCGCGATCCGGCGATCGAGACCGGGGTACGGACGAAGTGAGCGGCATCGACGTCATCACCTTTGGCTGTCGCCTCAACACCTACGAATCGGAAGTGATGAAGGCGGAAGCGGCGAAAGCCGGGCTGAACGACGCCATCGTGGTCAACACCTGCGCCGTGACCGGCGAAGCGGTGCGTCAGGCCCGACAGGCGATCCGCCGCGCCCGGCGGGAGAACCCGCACGCCCGCATCATCGTCACCGGCTGCGCCGCCCAGACGGAAGCCGAAACCTTTGCCGCCATGCCGGAGGTCGATGCCGTGCTCGGCAACGAGGAAAAGTTGAGGGCGGAGAGCTACCGCCGTCTTCCCGATTTCGGCGTTGCGTCGGAAGAAAAGCTCCGCGTCAACGACATCATGAGCGTCACCGAGACAGCGCCCCAGATGGTCGCGCATATCGACGGCCATGTGCGCGGCTTCCTGCAGGTGCAGAACGGCTGCGACCATCGCTGCACCTTCTGCATCATCCCCTACGGCCGCGGCAATTCNCGCTCGGTACCGATGGGCGCGGTGGTGGAGCAGGCTCGCAAGCTGGTCGAGAACGGCTATCGCGAGGTCGTTCTGACCGGCGTCGACGCCACCAGCTACGGTGCCGACCTGCCCGGCCAGCCGACACTCGGCTTGCTGGCAAAGACCCTGCTGAAACAGGTTCCCGAGATCGCCCGGCTCCGCCTCTCCTCGATTGACAGCATCGAGGCAGACCGACATCTCTTCGACCTGATCGCCGACGAGCCGCGCTTCATGCCGCACCTGCATCTCTCCCTGCAGCACGGCGACGATCTGATCCTGAAGCGGATGAAACGCCGCCATACCCGCGCCGATGCGATTGCCTTCGCCGAACAGGTGCGAAGGCTGCGCCCCGGCTTCGCCTTCGGTGCCGACATGATCTCCGGCTTCCCGACGGAAACTGAAGAGATGGCGGCGAACTCCGCGCGATTGGCGGAAGAGATCGCCATCGCCCATCTGCACGTATTCCCCTACAGCCCGCGCCCCGGCACCCCGGCAGCCCGCATGCCGCAGCTGGACCGGGCAGTAGTAAAGGCCCGCGCCGCCGGACTGCGTGCGGTGGCCGAACGGCTTCATGCCGAACATTTGGACCGGCTCGTCGGTAGCCGACAAACCATTCTGGTCGAAATGAACGGTATGGCGCACACGGAAGACTTCACCCTTGTCGCTGCGCCGGGCCTCTCGCCCCGTCGCCTTGTCGACATCACCATTGATGGCCACAATGGCCGTCATCTCGAAATGCATCACGCCGCCGCGACCGCGGCCTGACGGACGGTTTTCATGGCTCTCGGTTTCATCAAGAAAGTCTTTACCTTCGGCAAGGAGAAGCCGGCCGAGGCCGAAGCGGACGTCCGCCATCCGGAAGACGCGCTGCCCGAAGCCGCTACTCCCGACGAACCGACGTCGGATGAGGCGCTATCCTCCCCTGCCCATTCGGGGTATCCCCCCTTTGCGGACGGTGAGGGCGAGAGCGCTAAACCGGTCTCCGAAACGGAAGATCCGTCGGACCAACCCGTTGCGGATGACGCAAACGAATCCGCTGAAACGCATGGAGTTGAACTAGGTCATTCCGACAGTGGAACGACATCTTCGACGGTTGATCTGGAGCGAGACGACCCCGTTCAGCCGATCTCCCCCCCTGAGGGGGAGATGTCCGGCAGGACAGAGGTGGGTGAGAACCGATCCGAGGAAGCCGACGCTCCTCACTCAACCGAACCAACGCAGTCGACGACAGCGCAATCCGCCGACCCCGCCCTTCCCAAAGGCTTCGCCGTCCCCACCGCTGAGTCCGAGCCGGAGCCAGAAACATCGGCCCCTCGCCTCAACTGGTTCCAGCGTCTGCGCGCCGGCCTTTTCCGCACCTCCTCCCAGCTCACCGGCCAGATCGCCGCGCTGTTCACCAAGCGAAAGCTGGACGAGGAGACGCTGCAGGATCTGGAAGACCTGCTGATCCAGTCGGACCTGGGCGTCGAGACGGCCATGCGCATTACCGACACGCTCTCCTCCGAGCGCTACGGCAAGGACGTCACCGGCGAGGATGTGGCTCGCATCATGGCGAGCGAGATCACCAAGGTGCTGAAGCCGGTGGCCAAGCCGCTCGAACTCGATCTGAACCACAAGCCGCACGTCATCCTGGTGGTCGGCGTCAACGGCACCGGCAAGACCACGACCATCGGCAAGCTGGCGGCAAAGCTCTCCGGCGCCGGCCTCAAGGTTATGCTCGCCGCCGGCGACACCTTCCGTGCGGCCGCGATTGAGCAGCTGAAGATCTGGGCCGACCGCACTGGCTCGACCTTCATCGGCACCAAGCTCGGCGCCGACGCCGCCGGCCTCGCCTACGAAGCTTTCGAACGGGCCAAGGCCGAGAAATCGGACGTGTTGATCATCGACACTGCTGGGCGGCTGCAGAACAAGGCCGAGTTGATGGCGGAACTGGAAAAGATCGTCCGCGTGCTCGGCAAGCTCGATCCGGACGCGCCGCATACCGTGCTCCAGACGCTCGACGCCACCACTGGCCAGAACGCCCTGCAGCAGGTCGAGATCTTCCGCAACGTCGCCGGCGTCAGCGGCCTAATCATGACCAAGCTCGACGGCACCGCCCGCGGCGGTATCCTTGTCGGCATCGCCGCCAAGCACAAGCTGCCGGTTTATTTCATCGGCGTTGGCGAAGGCATCGACGACCTTGAACCCTTCGAGGCCGAAGACTTCGCCAAAGCCATCGCCGGCATCGCGCATTAAAGGATCAGGAAACCCATGGCCGATTTCGAAAGCGACACCAAGCCGACGGTCGAGGAGAAGCAGCATCCGATGCTGAAGCTCGCACTGGAAATGGGCCCGCTGCTGGTCTTCTTCTTCGCCAATCTCCGCGGCGAATGGCTGGTGCAGAAGTTCCCGGTCCTATCCGGGCTCGGCGGGCCCTTGCTGGTCGCAACCGGCCTGTTCATGGCCGCGACGGTGATCTCGCTGGTCGTCTCGAAGATCGTCTTCCGGCATCTGCCCGTCATGCCGCTCGTGTCGGGTGTGATCGTCGTGATCTTCGGTTCGCTGTCGATCTGGCTGCAGGACGAGACCTTCATCAAGATGAAGCCGACCATCGTCAACACGCTGTTCGGCGTGGCGCTGCTTGTCGCCCTCCTCTTCGGTAAGTCGTTGCTCGGCTACGTCTTCAACGCCGCCTTCCAGCTGGATGAGATCGGTTGGAAGAAACTGAGCCTGCGCTGGGGCCTGTTTTTCCTCTTCCTCGCGGTCCTCAACGAGCTGGTCTGGCGCAATTTCTCCAACGACGTCTGGGTCAACTTCAAGGTCTGGGCGACCATGCCGATCACCATAATCTTCACGCTTGCCCAGATGCCGCTGATCATGAGGCACCAGATCGGTGAGCCCGCCGAGGAAGCGCGGAGCAAATGACTACTGACTCCCTATCACAAGACCAGTCCCGCTCCTGGCAGTTCTGGGCGATGGTCTTCGTGACCCTGCTCGTGGCCCAGGCCGTCACGCTTTATCTGATGGGCCGGGTACCGATCTGCGAATGCGGCTACATCAAGCTGTTCGAGCCGGGCGTGAATACGCCGGGCAATTCCCAGCATATCGGTGACTGGTACACACCCTCCCACATTATCCACGGTTTCCTGTTCTATCTGTTCACCTGGTGGGGAATGCGCAAGGCGAGCCTTGGCGCCAGACTAACGGTGGCTTCGGTGATCGAGATCGCCTGGGAGATCCTCGAGAACTCGCCGATCATCATCGAGCGTTACCGCAACGAGACCATGGCGATCGGCTATACCGGCGACAGCGTGCTGAACTCGGTGATGGACACGGTTTTCATGGCGCTGGGCTTCCTGTTCGCCGCTCGCGCCCCGGTCTGGCTGACGATCGCGGTCGCGATCATCTTCGAGCTTTTCACCGGCTGGCTGATCCGCGACAACCTGACTCTCAACGTGTTAATGCTGGCCTGGCCTGTCGAGGCTGTGAAGGTCTGGCAGGCCGGTCTCTAACCCTCAGCTCCCGGCGAGCGCCTTCTCGATCGCGGGCATCAGCCCCTGTGCCAGTGACTGCGGATCGAACGGACCGACCTTCTTGTAGAGGATCGTGCCGTCGGCGCCGACCAGATAGCTTTCCGGAATGCCGTAAACGCCCCAGTCAATCGCCGCCTTGCCAGTCGGGTCGATGCCGATCGCGGCATAGGGATTGCCGAGCTCGCCCAGGAAACGGAGCGCATTGTCGTTGCGGTCCTTGTAGTTGATCCCGACGACGGTGAGCCGAGGATCCTTCGCCAGTTCCTTGAGGATCGGATGTTCCTCACGGCAGGGCACGCACCACGAGGCAAACACGTTGACCAGGGTCAGCTTGCCGGCAATCGCATCGCTGGTCAGCGCCGGCAGGTTCGATCCCTCGAGCGGCGGCAGGGATAGCGTCGGCGCCTTGGTGCCGATCAAAGCCGAGGGGATTTCGCTGACGTTCTTGCCGTTGAAATCCTGATCGTAGAGCATCTTGCCGGCCGTGCCGGCGATGATCGCGAACACAAGAAGCGGCACCAGCGCAACCGCATAGCGACCGATCCCGCGCTTGGTCGCGCCGGGCGCGTTGTTGGAATTCGTCGTCATGGCTTTGCGCCGTCCGGGCTGACCGCAGCCGAACGGCGACGGACGCCGGCAGCTTCCAGTGCCTTCAGCTCGCGCTGGCGAGCCCGCCCGTCGAGCCAGGTCCAGATGACGACCAGCCCGATCAGGCCGAAGGTGACGGCATAGGAAAGCAGGATGTAGAAATCGTGGCTCATGGGCTCACTCACTCCGTCCGGCCATGCGTGCCGCCAACCGCCGCTGCGAAGCCACGCGCCGCCGCCAGATTTCGTTGCGCATTGCCATCAGGTGCAGCGTGAAGAACAGCAGCGTGAAGGCGATCGCCATGACGAGCAGCGGCCGCAGGAATTCCGGATCGATCGTCGGCCCGTCCATACGAATGACGCTCGCCGGCTGGTGCAGCGTGTTCCACCATTCGACCGAGAACTTGATGATCGGAATGTTGACGAAACCGACCAGGATCAGCACGGCGCTGAGCCGGGCCGCGCGGGCCGGATCATCCATCGCCCGGTTGAGTGCGATCAGACCGAGATACATCAGAAACAGCACGAAGACCGAAGTCAGCCGGGCATCCCACACCCACCAGGTACCCCACATCGGTTTGCCCCAGAGCGAGCCTGTGACGAGCGCGATCAGCGTGAACACTGCGCCGAGCGGTGCGGCTGCCTTGTGGCTCACGTCGGCGAGCGGGTGGCGCCAGACCAGCGTGCCGATGGCCGACACCGCCATGACCGAATAGCACATCATCGCAAGCCACGCGGCCGGCACATGGACGTACATGATGCGGACAGTCATGCCCTGCTGGTAATCACCCTCCGTCGTGAAGCTGAGGTAGAGCCCGATCGCAAACAAAATAGCGGTGACGGCGGCCATCCACGGGATCACTCTTCCGGCGAGAGCGAGGAAGCGCGTCGGGTTGGCGAGATCGCTGAACTTGGTGATCGCAAGGCTCGTGTCGTTCATGGAATTCTTCTAACCTTTGCGCGAGGCCTCTGCAATTGATCCTGGTCAATCCGAGCTGTTGCGCAACGCCAGCGCAGCGGCGACCGGGCCGATCACCGCAAAGAAGAGCGTTGTCGCCACAAGAAACAGGAAAGGCGGCATGAATGGGGCGGGGTCCTGCACCGCGGCGTAGGAGGCGCTGACCCCGAAGATCAGCACCGGAATGGCAAGCGGCAGGACGAGGATCGAAACGAGCAACCCGCCGCGCGGCAGGATAACGGCAACCGCGGCACCGGCCGCGCCGATGAAGGTGATCGCCGGCGAACCGACCAGCAGCGTCAGCATCACCGCCCCGATCGCCACCTCGTCCATGTTCATGAATAGGCCGAGCAGCGGCGAGGCGATGACGAGCGGCAGGCTTGTCGCCGTCCAGTGAGCTAGGCATTTGACGAAAACCGTCAGCACCAACGGCGTTTCCTGCATCAGCATCAGGTCCAGCGACCCATCGTCGCGGTCGGCCTGGAACAGACGGTCGAGCCCGAGAAGAGCGGCGAGAAGCGCCCCGATCCAAACGATCGCCGGGCCGATTCGCGAAAGCAGGTTGAGGTCCGGTCCAACACCAAACGGGATAACGGCAACGACCGTCATGAAGAAGAGCACCCCGATCAGCGCGCCACCGCCAGCGCGCACGGACAGTTTCAGGTCGCGAAGGAACGAGAGCGATCATCGGATGGCTCCGTCCGGAGCAGCATGAGCCCTCCCCTCTGACCAGTCGGCCATCTCCTCCAGATCGCCGTACTCGAAACCCTTCATCACCAGCTGCCTCGCATCCTTCAAACCCAGCGGTTGATGGGTGGCTGCGATCGCGATCCCGCCGGCGGCGAGATGACTCTGTACCAGGCCCGCAAACATCTGATCGGCACTGGCGTCAAGTGCCGCAGTGGGTTCATCGAGGATCCAGACGGGACGGTGAGCGACGATCAGCTTCGCCATGGCGAATCGGCGCTGCTGACCGGCGGAAAGATAGCCGTAGGGCAGGTGGGTGATGCCACTGAGGCCGACGATGTCCGCGGCTTCCTGAATGTCGACACCGGTACCGCTTGCAAAATCACCGAGATAGGTCTTCCAGAACGAGAGGTTTTCCGCGACCGTGAGTTCCAGCTTCATAGCGTTGCGGTGCCCGAGATAGTGGCTCGCCTCGCGGGCCGGACGCGGTTCCTCGCCTGCCTTTTCGACCACGTGCACGCGACCCCTTTCAGGCCGCAAAAGACCTGCCAGCACACGCAGGAGCGTGGACTTGCCGGAGCCGTTCCTGCCGGTCAGCACCAGCGCCTCGCCGCCTGCCAGTTCGAACGAAATATCCTTGAAAATCAACTCTTCGCCGCGTCGCGCGGCCAGACTTTCGGCGATCAGCCGCATCCCGTTCGCTTTCCGGCAACCTTTCGGTCACCTACCCCAAATTTTGTCGAATTTCGACATTCGTTGATCTGGCACCTTTCTTAGAAATTATCTATAAGACCTTCAACCACGCCAGCGGCCGGCGTGAAGGTTCATCCTTGTGCCGAACTTGATCATTGTACTCCACAATTTTCACGGGCGGACAGCGGAAATGGTCGCACCCGCATCCTGATGTGCATGAAGTGCATAGGCGTCCGCACGACTGTGTTGGCTCTCAGTAAGCGGGGTTTTATTCCGTGTCTAAATCTCTCGACAGCTTCAATTGTCGGTCCGTACTCAGCGTGGGCGGCAAAGACTATGTCTACTACAGCCTCCCCAAGGCCGAGGCGAACGGCCTCGCCGGAGTTTCGAAGCTTCCCTATTCCATGAAGGTCCTGCTGGAGAACCTGCTCCGCAACGAAGACGGCCGCTCGGTGACCAAGAACGATATCGAGGCTGTCGCCGAATGGCTGAATAACAAAGGTCTCAAAGAAGCTGAAATCGCCTACCGTCCGGCCCGCGTTCTGATGCAGGACTTTACCGGCGTTCCCGCGGTCGTCGACCTCGCCGCCATGCGTGACGGCATCAAGGCCCTCGGCGGCGATCCGGAAAAGATCAACCCGCTCGTTCCGGTCGACCTCGTCATCGACCACTCGGTCATCGTCGACGAATTCGGCACCCCGCAGGCCTTCGCCCGCAACGTTGAACTCGAATACCAGCGCAACGGCGAACGCTATCGCTTCCTGAAATGGGGCCAGCAGGCGTTCAAGAACTTCCGCGTTGTTCCGCCCGGCACCGGCATCTGTCATCAGGTGAACCTCGAATACCTCGGCCAGACCGTCTGGACCAAGGAAGAAGATGGCGAAACCATCGCCTATCCGGATACCTGCGTCGGTACCGACTCGCACACCACGATGATCAACGGTCTCGGCGTTCTCGGCTGGGGCGTCGGCGGTATCGAAGCCGAAGCGGCTATGCTCGGCCAGCCGGTTTCGATGCTGCTGCCGGAAGTCATCGGCTTCAAGCTGACCGGCAAGCTGAAGGAAGGCGTCACCGCCACAGACCTCGTTCTCACCGTCGTCCAGATGCTGCGCAAGAAGGGTGTCGTCTCGAAGTTCGTCGAGTTCTTCGGTCCCGGCATGGACAACATGCCGCTCGCCGACCGCGCAACGATCGGCAACATGGGTCCGGAATACGGCGCAACCTGCGGCTTCTTCCCGGTCGACCAGGAAACCGTCAACTACCTCACCATGTCTGGCCGTACCAAGGAGCGCATCGCGCTCGTCGAAGCCTATTCCAAGGCGCAAGGCATGTGGCGTGATGGCGACGGTTCGGATCTGGTCTTCACCGACACGCTGGAGCTCGATCTCGGCGACGTCGTTCCTTCGATGGCCGGTCCGAAGCGCCCCGAAGGCCGCCTGCCTCTCGAAACCATCGCGCCCAACTTCGCCACCGCACTCGAGAACGATTACAAGAAGCCGAACCAGCTTTCGAACCGTTACCCGGTCGAAGGCACCGATTTCGACCTCGGTCATGGCGACGTCTGCATCGCGGCGATCACGTCGTGCACCAACACGTCGAACCCGTCTGTGCTGATCGCCGCCGGCCTTCTCGCCCGTAACGCGGTCGCCAAGGGTCTGAAGTCCAAGCCGTGGGTCAAGACCTCGCTCGCCCCCGGATCGCAGGTCGTCGGCGAATATCTCGCCAAGTCGGGTCTGCAGAAGGACCTCGACGCGCTCGGCTTCAACCTGGTCGGCTTCGGCTGCACCACCTGCATCGGCAATTCCGGCCCGCTGCCGGGTCCGATCTCGAAGACGATCAACGACAAGGGCCTGATCACCGCCGGCGTTCTGTCTGGTAACCGCAACTTCGAAGGCCGCATTTCGCCGGACGTTCAGGCAAATTACCTTGCCTCGCCGCCGCTGGTCGTCGCCTACGCACTCGCCGGCACGGTCCAGAAGGACCTGACGAAGGAGCCGATCGGCGAAGGCAGCGACGGCAAGCCGGTGTATCTCAAGGACATCTGGCCGACCTCTGCCGAGGTCCAGGAATTCATCCAGAAATACGTCACCCGCGAACTCTACGAAACCAAGTACGCCGACGTGTTCAAGGGCGACGAGAACTGGCAGGCCGTTCAGGTTCCGGCCGGTCAGACCTATGCCTGGGATGACGAGTCGACCTATGTGCAGAACCCGCCTTACTTCGTCGGCATGAAGAAGACCGGCGAAGGCCTGCACGACATCAAGGGCGCGCGCGTCCTCGGTCTCTTCGGCGACAAGATCACCACCGACCACATCTCTCCGGCCGGTTCGATCAAGGCGGCCTCTCCGGCCGGCGCCTACCTCATCGATCATGGCGTCAGCGTTGCCGACTTCAACCAGTACGGCACGCGCCGCGGCAACCATGAAGTGATGATGCGCGGCACCTTCGCCAACATCCGCATCCGCAACCACATGCTCGGCCCGAACGGCAAGGAAGGTGGCTACACCATCCACTATCCGTCGAAGGAAGAGATGTCGATCTACGATGCGGCGATGAAGTACAAGGAAGAGGGCGTTCCGCTCGTCATCTTCGCCGGCGTCGAATACGGCAACGGCTCGTCGCGCGACTGGGCGGCGAAGGGCACCAACCTGCTCGGCGTCAAGGCTGTGATCGCCCAGTCCTTCGAACGCATCCACCGTTCGAACCTGGTAGGCATGGGCGTCGTACCCTTCACGTTCGAGGAAGGCACGACCTGGGCTTCGCTCAACCTCAAGGGCGACGAACTCGTCACCATCGAGGGCCTGGAAGGCGATATCAAGCCGCGCGAGACGAAGATCGCCAAGATCACCTACTCGGACGGCACCGTGAAGGAAGTCCCGCTGCTCTGCCGCATCGATACGCTCGATGAGGTCACCTACATGGAGAACGGTGGCATCCTGCAGACCGTTTTGCGCGACCTCGCCGCCTGATAGAAGGCGAGACAGTCCGGAATACGATGCCGCCGGCCCTGCCGGCGGCATTTTTATTTGTTACACGAGCTATTCCGGCTCACCCCTTCGTGACTTCCCGTTGATTTTCGAAGAGGGTATGTGTCTTGGCATTATCGACGGCAGCCTCGCCGTCGCGAGAATGAACAACGGTCGGAGCTGGATCCACTTATGGTGCGTCGGATTGTCGGATGGACGGTTTTGCTTGCGCTCGCCGCAGCCGTTTCCGCCTATGCCGGCGAGCGTCCGGAGCCGAAAGGCGTGGTCGAGCTGTTCACCTCGCAAGGATGCTCGTCCTGTCCCGCCGCCGACCGCGCGATGAGCTATCTGGTGAAGCAGCCCGACGTTGTCGCGCTCGCCTATCACGTTGACTACTGGAACTATCGCGGCTGGACCGACACCATGGCTTCGCCGGAAAACACTGCCCGCCAGTACGGCTACGCGCATACGCTGAAGCGCAGCGGCGTCTACACCCCGCAGGCCATCCTGAACGGCCGCGAGCAGTCGAAGGGCACGGACGCGGACGTGCTGAACAGACGGCTCGACGACATGAAGAGCGCCGGTAAGGGCCTGGTCGTATCGGTGCAGGCTGAGAAAAATGGCGACGAGCTCGCCATTTCCATCGGCGAGGGGCGCGGAAAGGCCGATGTCGTGGTCGTCTATTTCAAGCACCGCAAGGACGTCGAAATCGGCAAGGGCACCAATAGCGGCACGAAGGTCTCCAACTGGAACAGTGTGACCGACGTGCAAACCGTCGGAATGTGGCACGGACAGCCGATGCGAATCGTACTCCCCGCCAAAGTCATGGACCGCACCGGCAACGACGGCTGCGCCATTCTGCTGCAGACCAGCGGACCGGAAGGTCAGCCTTCTGCCATTCTCGGCGCGACGCTGCTGACCGCAAACGATAATTCCTGAGGGGAAACAAGGTCCGGCGGTCCGATCCGAAGCATTGGGGGGCTGGGGGCAAGGGGTCAATGCGCCAGATCGGACCTTTGGCGCGTGGCGCCAACCGGTGACGCAACCATCACTTTCAAATCAGGCGCTGTTTTGACCAAAATTAGGCAAACGTGAAAAAGGTGCCGCTGGTATTCGTGACCCACGGCATTCGCCATCGCGCTTGCATTTTCCGGGTAGTCGGGCAAACTGTCATGCATCTGTCATGGCGAACAGCCGAGGAGATGTGATGACCGATCAGCCGGATGTGCCGCGCGAGGGGGCGCGGGAACCGGAGCTGGGCACTGCCTCCATTGTCGACCTCAGGGAATACCGGCAAAGCCGTGACCCGCTTCCTGTCACCTTCCACCGGCGCGAACTCGACGCGATCCTCTGGATCTACGGTCGAATGGTCGGCGAGGGCGAATGGAAGGACTACGCCATCGATCATCTCCGGGACAGGGCTGTGTTCTCGGTCTTCAAGCGCTCGGGCGAGCTGCCGCTCTACCGCATCGAAAAGAACCCGAAGCTCGCCGCCAAGCAGGGCGCTTTTTCGGTGGTCGCCACCAACGGCCAGATCCTGAAGCGGGGCCACGATCTCAGGCAGGTCTTGAGGATATTCGACAAGCACATGAAGCTGGTCGAATAGTCAGCCGTCGAACAATGTGCCGGGATATCGGTCAGGGATCGGGATCCGTGCCGTTCCCCTCTCCGAGCGCGCGCTGCATGAATACCGTGTCCAACCACTTGCCCTGCTTGAAGCCGGTACCGGTCATCGTGCCGACCATCGAAAATCCGCAGGCCGTATGAAGCGCGACCGAAGCGGGACTCGCGCCGCCGATGACGGCCGCCATCTGGCGGAAGCCAAGTTCGGTCGACAGCCGCACCAGTTCCTCGAGAAGGAGCCTGCCGAGGCCCCTGCCGCGCGCCGATTCTGCCAGATAGATCGAATCCTCGACCAGCCAGCGATAGGCCGGGCGGGTGCGGAAGGCGGAAGCGTAGGCATAACCCAGCACCGTGCCGTCCGAATCGATGGCAACGATATAGGGATATCCCTGCCGCTTGATGGCGTCGAAGCGGGCACGCATTTCCGTCTCGTCGGGTGGCGAAAGCTCGTAGCTTGCCGTGCCGGTGAGAACGGCGTCGGAATAGATTCGGGTGATCGCGGGGATGTCTCCGGGCTCGGCCGGACGAAGAATGGGACGCATGGACTTGGTGCTTGCTGACGGTGCATCACTTTTTCACAGAGGTCGCTTGAAGACAACACGCTCTACCGGTCCGGGCGTCCAAGCAATGCTGATCCTTGACTTCCCCTGAGAATCTTCTAATAGCAGCCTCTGAAAGGATTTGCGGATGCACGCGCCGGATTTCTCCATCGTCTGCTCGTCGAACCTGGCAGCCTCTGCCGGGGCGCAATCCCGCATGTCCTCCGCATCCAAAACCACGGCCAAAACGACGACCAAAACCATCTGACGTCTCTGGCCACCGCTCTCTCCCCGGCACGGCCGGGGACAAGGAAGTCTGCGACACCCATGCGGCTTCCCCCTCACCAAAGTCGAGGAGAGAAAGAAAGAGAGCAGGACAATGGGTTTCAAAGTAGCAGTTGCAGGCGCCACCGGTAATGTCGGGCGCGAAATGTTGTCGATTCTGGCTGAGCGCGGTTTCCCGGCCGACGAGGTCGTGGCGCTCGCCTCGGCCCGCTCGCAGGGCACGGAAGTCTCGTTCGGCGACAAGACCCTGAAGGTCCAGAATCTCGAGAACTATGACTTTTCCGATACCGATATCTGCCTGATGTCGGCCGGCGGCAGCGTCTCGCAGAAGTGGTCGCCGAAGATCGGCGCGCAGGGTTGCGTCGTGATCGATAACTCGTCGGCCTGGCGCTACGATGCCGAAGTGCCGCTGATCGTTCCGGAAGTGAACCCGGATGCGATCAAGGGCTTTTCAAAGAAGAACATCATCGCCAACCCGAATTGCTCGACCGCGCAGCTCGTCGTTGCACTGAAGCCGCTGCACGATTTCGCCAAGATCAAGCGCGTCGTCGTCTCGACCTATCAATCGGTATCCGGTGCCGGCAAGGAAGGCATGGACGAGCTCTTCACCCAGACCCGTGCCGTCTTCGTCGCCGATCCGATCGAGGCGAAGAAGTTCACCAAGCGCATCGCCTTCAACGTCATTCCGCACATCGACGTCTTCATGGAGGACGGCTACACCAAGGAAGAATGGAAGGTGCTGGCCGAAACCAAGAAGATGCTCGACCCGAAGATCAAGGTNACCTGCACNGCCGTGCGCGTNCCGGTCTTCATCGGCCATTCGGAATCNGTCAACATCGANTTCGAGAACGAGATCACNGCCGATCAGGCCCGCGANATCCTGCGCGAGGCNCCGGGCTGCCTCGTCNTCGACAAGCAGGAGAACGGCGGCTACATCACTCCGATCGAATCCGCCGGCGAGGATGCGACCTACATCTCGCGCATCCGCGAGGACGCGACTGTCGAGAACGGCCTCAACATGTGGGTGGTCTCGGACAACCTGCGCAAGGGCGCCGCGCTCAATGCCGTCCAGATCGCTGAACTGCTCATCAACCGCGGCCTGATCAAGGCGAAGGCCGCAGCCTGATCGCCACGAAATGACGAGCCCGGTTACGGCAATCCGTGACCGGGCTTTTTCTTGCCGGTCGTTCGTCGGACCTTTTTTGCCACAAGCTTAGCCAAGACACGACCACAAGCAGATTTGAATTCCTAAAAGCGCTGCGAAAGATTATGTGTCCTTCGAATTGCCAGCGCGCGAATCAAAACCCGCCGCCAGTGCTGAACACAAGTTGGCCCCCGAGAGGTATTCGATGCGATTCTTGACGCTTCCGGCTGCTTTGCTTGCCGCAACCGTTTCCCTGAGTGTGACCGGCAGCGCGCATGCCGCCGCATGCGGTAACAATGCTGCCGGCTTTCCGGCTTGGGTCGAAGCGTTCAAGCAGGAAGCGGCTGCGAACGGGATCAAGGCGAGCACGGTCGACCGCGCCATGTCCTCGGTATCCTATAACACCGCGACGATCCGCGCCGATCGCGGGCAGAAGAGCTTCAAGCTTTCCTTCGATCAGTTCATGAAGAAGCGCGGCGGTCAGGCGATCATCTCACGCGGCAAGGCGATGAAGAAGGCCAACGGCCCGTTGTTCGCCCGCATCGAGCAGCGTTATGGCATTCCCGCCGGTCCGCTGATCGCGATCTGGGGCATGGAAACCGGTTTCGGATCATTCCTGGGCAAGGAACACACCCTCTCCGCGGTCGCCACGCTCGCCTATGACTGCCGCCGCTCCGATTTCTTCAAGGACCAGCTCTACGCCGCCCTCCAGCTTGTAAGCAGCGGCTCGCTCCGTCTCGATTCCCGCGGCGCCGCCCACGGTGAAATCGGCCAGACCCAATTCCTGCCCCGCAACGTGGTGAGGTTCGGTGTGGACGGCGACGGCGATGGCCGCGTCGATCTCGTCCGCTCCCGAGCCGATGCGCTCGCCTCGACCGCCAACTTTCTGCGCGGGCACGGTTGGCGACCAGGCGCCGGCTATCAGCCGGGCGAGCCGAACTTCGCCGCCCTCCAGGGCTGGAACGCCGCCTCGGTCTATCAGCAAGCGATTGCGTATATCGGTGCGCGCATAGACGGCGAATAGCGGAAACGCGTTCAAGCGACTCCGGCTAACAAATTCCAGAATCTTACTGGAGTGACGGCTTCGATCAGGTATCGAGCCGTACGAAATCCTGCGTCGCATGATCCATGATCCACAGTTCGCCGTTCGAAATGTCGAACCAGGCGCCATGGATCTGCAGCTTGCCACGTTCCTCAAGGATCTTGACGCATGGAAAGGTCCGCAGATTGGCAATCGAATTGCGGATCGAGACCCGCTCCATCGCGGTCTGCCGTTCGGCCATCGTCAGCACCGAATTGCTCTGGATCTGCTCTGCGGCTGGGCGCACGAGATTCATCCACTTTCCGATGAAATCGCCGGGCGACAGCGGCTCCGCGTTGGTATCCAGTACCGCCTTGATGCCGCCGCAGCGGCCATGACCCATTACGATGATATCGCGCACGCGAAGCGACTGGACCGCGAATTCGAGCGCCGCCGAGGTCGAGTGATACTGACCGTCCGGCTCATAGGGCGGCACCATGTTGGCAACGTTGCGTACCACGAAAAGCTCGCCGGGGCCCGCGTCGAAGATCGTCTCCGGTGCCGCCCGCGAATCGCAACAGGCGACGACGAGCGTATGCGGCTTCTGGCCAGTTTCCGCGAGCTGACGATAACGCTGGCTCTCGTCGCTGTAGCGACCATTCATGAAACTGCGATAGCCATTCAGGAGGGCGGAGGGAAAACGTTGCATGGCATTCGATACCCCGAGAATGACCGGAATACAACAATGCGTGCACCGGAAACCGGGCACACGCCACCGTCTAGTCAGGATGGATCAGGCAGCACATTCGGACAAGCGAGATCCCCTCAACTCACTTTTTCGCTCGGCAGACGGATTAGGTGGTCTTTTCACGTGGCTGTGCCAATATCCGGCGCCTGAGCCTCGAATCATCGAAAAGAACGCGATGTTTTGGCTCAGAGAGAGAAAATTTCATGGATTTTAACGGCCGTCCGGACATTTTTCCGGGAAAACAGCCGTTCAGGAGGAAACATCATGGTTGCCGCACGAAAGACCAAGCGTGAGCAACAATTCGAAAGCGCGCGTTTGATCGCTGAGGCCATCGGGGATCGTTTCATCGATCCAACAACTCTCTTCGGCCGGGCGAGCTCGGACGATCTCGCCAACTTCACGGCCGAGATGCTGGCATTGTCTTCCGTGCGGGCCGCCGCCGATCTTTCGTCCTGGAACGGCAGGCAGGCCAAGGTGAGCATCGCTCCGATAGCCGATGTCGAACCCGGCGGCATACCTGTCAGCGTGCTCTCTATCGTCGATGTCAACAAACCCTTCCTCTACGACTCGGTAATGGGCGAGGTGACAAACCTCTACCGCGACATCTTTCTTGCCATTCATCCGATCCTGTCGGTAGACGCCAAGGGTGCCGTGGTCCTTTCCAACAGCACTGCCAGCGGAAACGAACGACGGGTCAGCTATATCCAGCTCCACCTGGCGCCCTTGAGCGAAGCTCAGGCTGAGGCACTGATCGCACGGCTGGAATATGTGCTTCAGCAGGTCAAGCTGACGGCCGAAAGCTGGAAGCCGATGCTCGGCACGCTCGAGGGTGCGATCGAACAGCTTCGGACACTCGATGCCGGCCGGCGCAAAGCCGACCGCGACGAAGCGATCGCCTTCCTCGAATGGCTGCGCGACGACAACTTCACCTTCTTAGGCATGCGCGAGTACATTTATTCCGGTGAGGGCAGCAGCGCCGAAGTGAGGCGCGACGAGGGAACCGGCCTCGGCATCCTCTCCGATCCCGACGTTCTGGTGCTGCGGCAGGGCAAAAACGCCGTTACCACGACGCCGGAAATCCTGGCCTTCCTGCAAGGACCCGATTATCTCATCGTCACCAAGGCCAACGTGAAGTCGGTCGTGCACCGCCGAGCCTATATGGATTATGTCGGGGTCAAGCGCTTCGATGCCAGCGGCAAGGTGATCGGCGAGCTGCGCATCGTCGGCCTCTTCACGTCGACCGCCTACACCCGTTCGGTCAACCAGATTCCTCTGCTGCGCGCCAAGGTCGAACGTGCGATCGCTCATTTCGGTTTCGACCCGCAGAGCCATTCCGGCCGTATGCTGCAGAACACACTCGAGTCCTATCCGCGCGACGACCTGTTCCAGATCGATCACGATCTTCTCATCCGGTTCGCCGAACAGATCATGGATCTCGCGGAACGACCTCGCGTTCGGGTGCTTCCCCGCATCGACCATTTCGATCGTTTCGTCTCGCTCATCGTCTACGTGCCGAGGGAGGACTATAACTCTCTCGTTCGCGAGAAAATCAGCGACTTCTTCAAGACCGTCTACGAGGGCCACGTCTCCGCTTACTATCCGGCTTTCCCGGAAGGCGGCGTGGCGCGTGTCCACATCATCATCGGCCGATCCGAGGGCAAGACCCCGCGCATCGCGCAGGAGCGGCTGGAAGAGGTCGTGCGCGAGATAACCACGCGCTGGGAGGACCGCTTCGCCGCGAAAGCCGGTCCCGACGCACCGCACATTCTCGTGACCCGCGCCTACCAAGAGGCGTTCTCCGCCGACGAGGCGGTCGCGGACCTGAAACACATTGAGAATTGCCTCGAAGGCAGTCCGGCCAGCATCTCCTTCCACGAGCAGTCGACGGCTGCCGGCAAGGCACTCTATCTGAAGATCTTCCACGCCGGCGCCCATTTGCCACTGTCGCGGCGCGTGCCGCTGCTCGAAAACCTGGGCTTCAGCGTCATCAGCGAACGGACCTTCGATATCGAGGTGCCACGTGCTGGCGGAACACAGCTCGTCGTCCTGCATGACATGGAGCTGCAGCCGCAGGGCGGGCGGGTGTTCGACCTCGCCAAGGATGGTCCGCCGACCGAGGAAGCTTTCCGCGAAGCCTTTACCGGCGTTGTCGACAACGACGGCTTCAACCGCCTGGTGCTTTCCGCCGGTCTGACCGCACGCCAGGTGACGGTGCTTCGGGCCTATGCCGCCTATCTGAGGCAATGCGGCGTCGTCTATTCGCAGGAATACATTGCCGACACACTGAACAAATACCCGCAGATCGCGGCCGATCTGTTCGAGCTGTTTGCCACGACCTTCGATCCCAGGCTGGCGGACCGCCAACGTAAACGCAAGACGGCCGACTATCGTGAGGCCATCGGAACGGCTCTCGCCACCGTACCGAGCCTGGACGAGGACCGAATCCTCCGGCGCTTCCTCAACGTCATCGATGCGACGCTGCGCACCAACTATTTCCAGACCGATAGCGAAGGCCGATCGAAGCCGATGCTGGCGTTCAAGTTCGATCCACACCGGCTGGACGGTTTGCCGGAGCCGCGTCCGTTCCGCGAGATGTTCGTCTTCGGTGTCGAGGTCGAAGGCGTCCATCTCCGCTTCGGTAAGGTGGCGCGGGGCGGCCTGAGGTGGTCCGATCGCGCCCAGGACTACCGCACCGAGGTACTCGGTCTCGTCAAGGCGCAACAGGTCAAGAACGCCGTCATCGTCCCGGTCGGCGCCAAAGGCGGCTTCTTCCCCAAGCTCCTTCCGCCTCCCGGCAATCGCGAAGCATGGATGCGCGCCGGCACGGACGCCTACAAAACCTACGTCAGCACAATGCTGTCGATTACCGACAATATTGAAGGCGGCAAGGTGATCCCGCCCGCCGATACCGTCAGGCTCGACGACGACGATCCGTATTTCGTCGTCGCCGCCGACAAGGGCACGGCGACCTTCTCCGACACGGCCAACGGTCTGGCGCAGGCCGTGGATTTCTGGCTGGACGACGCCTTCGCCTCCGGCGGCTCCGCCGGCTACGACCACAAGAAAATGGGCATCACGGCGCGGGGTGCCTGGGAAGCAGTGAAGCGGCATTTCCGCGAGATGGACATCGACATCCAGACCACGCCGTTCACCGTGGCCGGGGTCGGCGACATGTCGGGCGACGTGTTCGGCAACGGCATGCTGCTGTCGGAACAGACGCGGCTGATCGCCGCCTTCGATCATCGCGATATCTTCATCGATCCCGATCCGGATCCGGCGATCTCGTTTGCCGAGCGCAAGCGCCTCTTCAGTCTTCCCCGCTCGAGCTGGCAGGACTACGACCGCAGCAAGCTTTCGAAAGGAGCGATGATCATCCCGCGTACCGAGAAATCGGTAACCCTCACAGCCGAAGCCCAGGCAGCGATCGGCCTTGGCCAGCCCACCGCGACGCCGTTCGAAATCATGTCGGCGATCCTGCGCTCCGAGGTGGACCTTCTGTGGTTTGGCGGGATCGGCACCTATATCCGGAGCGCGGCGGAAACGGATGCCGAGGCCGGCGACAAGACCAACGATCCCATCCGCGTGACGGCCGACGAGGTCCGCGCGAAGGTGGTGGGCGAAGGGGCCAATCTCGGCGTCACCCAGAAAGGCCGTATCGCTTTCGCGCTCAAGGGCGGCCGGATCAACTCCGATGCCATCGACAATTCCGCCGGCGTGAATTCCTCGGACGTCGAAGTCAACATCAAGATCGCGCTCGCCAATGCCCTGAAGGATGGCCGTCTGCCCCGACCCAAGCGCGACAAGCTGCTTGCCGAGATGACCGACGAAGTCGCAGCACTCGTTCTCCGGAACAACTATCTTCAGACGCTAGCGATCTCGCTCGCGGAAATGAAGGGGCGCGGCAACCGCGAGGAACTGAGCCGACTCATGAACGTGTTGGAGGCCGCAGGTCGCCTGAACCGCCGGGTCGAGGTATTGCCCGACGAAGCGGCAATCGCCGAGCGGTACAGCTCCGGAAAGAGCCTTACCCGGCCGGAGATCGGCGTTCTCCTGTCCTACGCCAAAATCGTGCTGTTCGACCAGCTCGTGGAGAGCAGCCTGCCGGACGATCCCTATTGCCAGAAGGCACTGCTCGAATACTTCCCAGCCAAGATGCACAAGGGATTCAAGGCTGACATCCTGAACCATACCCTTCACCGCGAGATCATCGCGACGGTGCTGGCCAATCACGTCGTTAATCGCGGCGGACCCGGCTTCGTCGTGGCGATGACGGACGCCACCGGTGCGTTGCCGGCAGATGTGGTGAAAGCGGCCCTGCTCACCCGCGACGGTCTCGGCTTGCCGACGATCTGGGCCCGGATCGACGCGCTTGATGGCAAAATTCCGGGCCTTGTGCAGAACCGTCTCTACAGCATCGCCGGGGAAGTCTATTCCGAGCTCACCCGGTTGCTGCTGGAGACGGGAATGGCAGCCGGCGAGATCGGCCCCGCTCTCGAGAAGCTTTCGAAGGCGGTCGGCAATCTTCGCTCGGCGATCGCGCAGGCACTGCCTCAACCGAGCCGTGATGCGATCACGCGCAAGATCGAGAAATTCGTAGAGGCCGGTGTGCCAAAGGACTTGGCCTCGGAGGTTTGCTTCCTTCCGTCGCTCGCAATCACCCCCGAGATCATGGAGATCAGCGAACGCACGGCAACGGCGTTTCCGCGTGCGATCGCCGGTTATTTCTCAGTAACCGAGACCTTCCAGATCGACCGCGTGCTGGATCTCGCAAACCGCGTCGTGACGGTGGATCACTACGACAACCAGGCGCTGATGCGCAGTCTCGACCGTATCGGCGAGACGCGCCGCAGGATCGTCTGCGCGGCTCTTCTCGGCCACAAGTCCGATCGCGACCCTGTCTCGGCCTGGTCGGAAGGCGACGCGCAACGAATCGCTCGTGTCCGTGAGGAGCTCAGACTTCTCGTGGAAAGCGGAGAGCCGAGCCTTTCGCGCGTCACCGTCGCGGCCGGCCTTCTCGGTGACCTTGCGCACGACCGAGCGAAATGACACTGTCGCCCTGCTTCAACCGGCAAGGGCTTGGTGTCGAGTATGGCTGAAAATTCGGAAGTCGCGCCGATCACAGGCACCACACGGCGGGGAATATGGAGCTGGATGCTGTTCGACTGGGCAGCCCAGCCCTTCTTCACGGTGATCACCACCTTCATTTTCGGGCCTTATCTGGTCTCGCGCATGACGGAGGATCACGCCGCCGGACAGACGGCATGGAGCTACACAATTTCCATTGCCGGCGTGATCATCGCCCTTCTGTCGCCGGTGCTGGGCTCAATCGCCGATGCAGCGGGACCGCGAAAGCCCTGGATTGGCGCCTTCGCCGTGATCAAGATCTCAGCGCTCGCTTCGCTCTGGTTCGCGACACCTGGCTCCGATCTCGTGTTCCCGCTTGCCATGATCGTGCTGGCGACGGTGGCGGCGGAATTTTCGATCGTGTTCAACGATTCCATGATGCCGCGGCTGGTGTCACCGGCCGAGATCGGCAGGATCTCCAATTTCGCTTGGGGTATGGGTTATCTCGGCGGCATGGTCATGCTGATCGCAGTCGTCGCCCTGCTGGCCGGAAGCACCGAAACCGGCAGGACGGTCCTGGGACTGGAGCCTCTGTTCGGGCTCGATCCGACCGAGGGCGAGGATGCCCGAATTACCGGGCCGCTTTCTGCCCTGTGGTACCTGGTCTTCATCCTGCCGATGTTTCTCTTCACGCCGGATCAGAAAGGTGGAAGGGCGCTCGGACCGGCCATCCGCACCGGCCTCATGGAAATCGGCGGAATGGTCGCCGAACTCAAGATCCGGCGCGGTATACTTCGCTTTCTCATCGCCCGGATGATCTATCAGGACGGCGTCAATGGCTTGCTCGCCCTCGGAGGAACCTTCGCCGCCGGAATGTTCGCCTGGCAGACGGTGGAGCTCGGCATCTACGGGATCATTCTCAACATCGTCGCCATCGGCGGCTGCCTCTATGCCGGGCGGCTGGACAGCCAGGTCGGTTCAAAAACAGTGGTGCTGATCAGTCTGGTCTGCCTGACAATCGCGACAATCGGCATCATCTCGACGGGACCGGGCTTTACCCTGTTCGGCCTCGTTCCGCTCTCCACCAACGACCAGGGCGGGCTGTTCTCCACGTCTGCGGAAAAGGCCTATATCCTGTTCGGTCTGCTGATCGGGCTCGCTTTCGGACCGGTCCAGGCATCGGCCCGCTCCTATCTCGCGCGCAGCGTCTCGCCGGACGAAGCGGGACGCTATTTCGGCCTGTTTGCCCTGTCAGGGCGCGCCACTTCGTTTTCCGCACCGCTGGCAGTCGGCCTCGTCACGGCCGCCACCGGTTCGCCCCGAATGGGCATGGCCATGCTCGTGGTCTTCCTCATCGTCGGACTGATCGTCCTGATCGGCACACCCTACCCGGCCGACAGGCCGGATAGGCACTAGCAAGAAATCGGAATCCGGCTCACGAAAAGGCGGAGTCGCCTATATCAATGCCGGAAATGACGGACGCCGGTGAATACCATCGCCACGCCGTGTTCGTCAGCTGTGGCAATCACTTCCTCATCGCGCATCGATCCACCCGGTTGGATCACCGCAGTAGCACCGGCTGCGATGGCGGCCAGAAGCCCGTCGGCGAACGGATAGAAAGCTTCGGAGGCGACAGCCGAACCACGGGTGAGCGGCTGGGCAAGCCCCAAGGCCTTTGCGGCATCCTCTGCCTTCAGCGCCGCAATGCGGGCGGAATCGACGCGGCTCATCTGGCCGGCGCCGATGCCGGCCGTCTGCCCGTCCTTGGCATAAATGACCGCGTTGGACTTCACATGCTTGGCGATCTTGAAGGCGAACTTCATGTCGGCAAGCTCCGAGGGCGTCGGCGCCCGCTTGGTCACGACCTTCAGATCCAGATCCTCGACCACCACATTGTCGCGCGACTGCACGAGCAGACCACCGGAGACGGTCTTTGCGGTGAGACCGGGGGCGCGTGCATCCGGCAGGCCACCCGCCTTCAGGAGCCGGAGGTTCGGCTTTTTGGCGATGATCGCGCGAGCGTCCTCATCGACGTCTGGTGCGATGATGACCTCGGTGAAGAGCTTGACGATCTCCTCCGCCGTTTCCGCGTCGAGCCGCTGGTTGAGTGCAATGATACCACCGAAGGCAGACACCGAATCGCAGGCCAGCGCGCGCCGATAGGCCTCCGCGAGCGTCGGACCGGTCGCGACGCCGCAAGGATTGGCATGCTTGATGATGGCGCAGGCCGGGCCGTTCTCCGGCAGGAATTCCGCTACCAGTTCGTAGGCCGCGTCCGTATCGTTGATGTTGTTGTAGGAGAGCTGCTTGCCCTGCAGCAGCTCGGCCGTCGCGACGCCCGGACGTTTTTCGCCGGTGACGTAGAAAGCGGCACTCTGATGCGGGTTTTCGCCGTAGCGCATCTTCTCCTTGAGCGAACCACCGATCGCCCGGTAGTCCGGCGTGTCGATGGCGAGCGTCTCGGCCAGCCAGTTCGAGATCGTCGCGTCATAGGCCGCCGTGCGGGCATAGGCCTTTGCCGCCATGCGCTGACGATAGGCGTAGCTGGTGCGGCCACCATGTTCACCGAGTTCACCGAGAAGACCCTCGTAATCGGACGGGTCGGTCAGCACCGTGACATAGGCATGGTTCTTGGCGGAGGCGCGGATCATCGCCGGACCGCCGATATCGATGTTCTCCACCGTGGTCGGATAGTCGCCACCTTGGGCGCGGACCTCTTCGAAGGGATAGAGATTGATGATGGCCAGATCGATGCCGCCGATGCCGTGCTCCTTCATCGCCGCGACATGCTCGGCATCGTCACGGATGGCAAGCAGGCCACCGTGCACGCGCGGATGAAGCGTCTTCACCCGCCCGTCCATGATTTCCGGAAACCCGGTAATCTCCGAGACATCGGTCACCGGCAAACCGGCCGCCGCGATCGCCTTGTGCGTGCCCCCGGTCGAGAGCAGACGTACGGCCTTGTCGTGCAGCGCACGCGCCAGATCAACTACACCCGTCTTGTCGGAGACCGACAGAAGCGCGGTCTTCACATCAACGAGATCCGGAACGGGAATTTTCTTCGATACGACGGCCATCGCGCTTCTCCGCTGGTTCGTGAAATTCGGCCGGCAACGGCCTCCGGCGTGCGCCTAGCACAGCTTGGAAGATGATGAAACCAGCCTTTCGGCATAGCAGCGCTTATGGTCACGCATGGTGCGTGAACGACCAGACCACCTCAGGCCCCTGAAACGTCATCTCGATCTGTTCCGAAGGGCGAACACCGGAAGCATCGGCAAAGAAAACGTCCTCGGTCAATTCTGCCGTTCCGGAAACCGCCTTGAAGATCCAGCTCTCACGATCGTTGGCCTCAAGCCGGATGGTCTGCTCGTCGGCCTGCACGCACCGGATCGCCGGATGGACATGGAAACGGGCAACCGTGGGCTCGGGATAAACGCCGGTCGCCAACTCCTTGTCGGGCAGCAGAATACGGTCGCGGCCGATGATCTTCCTGCCATCGGCACTGATCCGTACCTCGCGCTCATGCAACACACCAAACGGACCGAGATAACCATTGTGGCGCGCAAGGAGACGATCGCTCCCGTCCGTGCCGGTCTGCCGATGGACCTCGACGTCAGATACGCCGTCGACGAAGAGCGGCCCGACGAAGGACGACCGCGAGATGCTGCACGACGAGCGGTCCCCCATCACCACTGTCGAATGCGCTGCGGTTTCGCGCGCAAGTTGCCGGAGCTTTGTGCCGGCAAACCGGGGCGAACCACTGTTGACAATAAATCGCTGCTTGCCCGACGACATCTCGAAAGACAGGCAGCCTGCATGAGCTGTTCGGGAAAGGGCATCCGAAATTGGGTAGCCGATATCCATCAACAGAACCGTGTCCCCGGCGGCCAGCCGCTGGTATTGGCTGTGCGGCAGAGCCTTGAACGGCTGTCCGGCCGTCTCGTCATACCGCAGCACCGCCATAAGGTCATTGGCGAGCGTCGAGGTCGCGCCATTGAAAAGGGCAAGGTCTCCCCCTTGGTGGCGGAAGAACCGGATCGCCGGAAACATTCGGTCGATGGCGGGGATGAGCCGGGCAGGGACGTCGTGCCCGAGATTGATATAGGTCTGCCGCAGCGGCAGCAGATCATAGAGCAGCTCGACAGCCGCCTGCGGATTACGGGATATATGGCCACCATCCGGCAGGATCTGCCTCTCGATCTCGCGATCGAGGTTGCGGGCCGCGCGGCGGATGACCGACGCAGACGTCTGCAAGGAGATTGAGGCCATCGCAAGCGCTATGCGAACCCGGAAACGAGGTAATCCTTCGTACGCGCGATCTGCACCATTGTTGAGATAGCGGATCTGGTGAACGAGGCTTGCGAGGAACCTGCGATAAAAGCCGGCATCGGCCTCCTGCAGCACGACCGGAGAATGCGAAAGCCAGGCGATCACCCGCTGCGCAACCACATCCATATCCCAGGCAACGCCCGTCGTCCGCGAGCCATACCGATCGATCCAGTCCTCGATAACAAGACGGGCACGGGCGCAGCTTTCTTCACTTTTGTCGGCGCGGATGTGGCGCAGCCAGGAGAACGCCTGCAGACGCACCGCAAAGAGCTCGGAAGGCATGTCGAAGGCGAACGGAGAATCCGACCCGACGTCGAGCACTTTCCCGGCAAGCGGGAATCGTCCCGCCAACATCTCCTCGGCAACATAGGGATCGATAGCCCGCAAATCCGTCGGCGCAACGAGAAGCTTCGCGCCACGCCCCTTGCCCAGCCCGAACCTGGGCCGAATGACAAACCGGCAGAGCACCCTGCGCCAGAACTCGCGCACGTAGAGCCGAATCAAACTTCCTCGCTCCCGGACCCGCAGTCCCCCGGGCATACCTCGCTTCCGCAAAGGTCATCCGCACGGTTCAAACGCTTGTTACTCCACCGACACTCATAAGCGATCGCTGCCACGCGACCTCGTACCGTCGGGTTCAAATCGTAATTCATTAAACGTTTATATTAAAACTTCATAAATTTCTGGATAAAACGCAAGCGTAGAAACCATCCATGCCGCCGGCTGATCCACCATCCGCCGGCAGCATGTCCGGTGTGGTGCGAAATTCGCCTTTTGCAGTAATGGCCTCTTCGAGGCCCGGCCATTGCGCCGCATCGACAGGCATCCGCCTGAAATGCGGATGGTCGGCAAGAACCCGTTCGACGAGCAGTTCTCCTTCGAGGGGATCAACCGAACAATTTGAAAAGACCAGCGAGCCGCCGGGTTTGACCAACGTCATGGCATGGCGAAGCAGGCGCTCCTGAACCGAGGCTAGCTTTTCGATATCCTCCGGCCCTTTCGTCCATAGCACGTCGGGATGCCGGCGCGTGGTGCCGGTCGAGGAACAGGGCGCATCCAGGAGAACCGCATCAAACAACTCATCCGGACGGAAATCGAGAAGGTCGGACTTGATGCACTCCGCCGTCAATGAAAGGCGCATCAGATTGGTCTCAAGCCGACGCAGGCGATTGGCCGATTGCTCGACGGCCATGACGTCGGCACCTCGCTGGATGAGCTGAGCCGTCTTGCCGCCCGGTGCAGCACAGAGATCGACCGCACGCCGGCCATCCAAAGAATGAAAAAGCTGCGCCGGCAGGCTGGCGGCGGCATCCTGCACCCACCACTCTCCTTCGTCATAGCCTTCCAGTTCTGAAACAGCCCCCTTAAACGCATCCAAGCGAACGCTTCCCGTCGGAAGAACACGGCCTCCGAGTCGTTGCGCCCAGGCATCAGCGTCTGCCTTAACCGTGAGATCGATCGCGGCCGAGGTGAGCTGGGCTTTGGCGATCCGCATTGCCCGCGCGGCGCCATAAGCATCGGTCAGACGCTTCAGGAACCATTCGGGCACACAGAGCACCGATGAAACCACTTCAAGCAGATCCGCCTTCTCCCGAACGATGCGGCGCAGGATCGCGTTCACCAGCTTGGCAAAGCGTCGGTTGCGGGGATCGCGATTGGCCAGTTCGACGGCCAGATCGACGGCGGAATGATCGGGAACATCGAGATAAAGGATCTGCGCGGCACCGACGACCAGCACATGCTGCAGCGAACGTGCGCCCTGCGGCAGCGGATTTTCAAGAAGCCGCGACAGGATCGCCTCGATCCGCGGGAGGAACCGGAGTGCCGATTGGACGATCGCCCGGACCAAGCCGCGATCGACATCGTTCAGCGCCAGATAGGCGGGATTTCCATGCTCCGGATCGAGCATGCCGTCGAGCGAGGTCTTGCGGTCGACGACCGCCGCCAGCAGTTTCACCGAAACGGCACGGGCCTCAAAACCCGGCTTATCCTTCTCAGGCGCCGGTCGCCGTGAATGGCGTGCGACACCCTTTCTGTTTTCGTTCAAGACCAGGGTCCCTTGCGCGGCTCGGATCCACCGCGACCCCAGCCGGTATCCGGAACGGTTCGCGATCTGCGCGCGGGCTTAGCAGCCGAAGCCTCGGGGGTCGAGCGGAAAGTGGCTTCCCTCGCCATCTGTTCCAATGCCGCGATCCGGTTCTCGGTATTCGGATGCGTGGAAAACAGGTTGTCCATGCGCTCGCCCGATAGTGGGTTGATAATGAACATGTGCGCGGTCGCCGGATTCCGCTCTGCATCCTCGTTATGGAGCCGCGTGGCTGCGCCGGCGATCTTGGCGAGCGCTGACGAGAGCCATAGCGGATTGCCGCAGATCTGCGCGCCGCGATGGTCGGCGGCATATTCACGCGTCCGGCTGATCGCCATCTGCACCAGCATGGCCGCCAGCGGCGCCACGATCATCGCAATCAGGACGCCGACGAAACCAAGGGGATTGTTACGGTCGTCCCGGCTTCCGCTGAAGAAGAAGGCAAAGTTCGACAGCATGGAGATGGCACCGGCAAGCGTCGCGGTGATGGTCATCGTCAGCGTGTCGCGGTTCTCGATATGGGCGAGCTCGTGCGCCATGACGCCGGAGACTTCCTCGGGGGTCAATCGGCGAAGCAGCCCGGTCGAGGCGGCGACGGCGGCGTTCTGCGGATTGCGCCCAGTGGCAAACGCGTTTGGCTGCTCGCTGTCGAAAACGTAGACGCGCGGCATGGGCAGGCCGGCATTCGCCGAAAGATCACGCACCATACCGTAGAATTCCGGCGCGGTTCGCTCGTCCACTTCCTGCGCATGATAGGCCGAGAGCACCATCCGGTCGGAATTCCAGTAGGAAAAGAAGTTCATGCCGGCAGCGACCACCAGCGCAATCATCATCCCGCCCTGGCCGCCGATGAGATAGCCGACCCCCATGAAAAGCGCGGTCATGAAAGCCAGCAGCATTGCAGTCCGCATGAGGTTCATCGTGCTTCTCCCTGTTGCGCCGATCCATCATCCTGTCTTGGTCGGCGCGCCAAACTGCACTAGATGTAAATTGCACGCGCCAAGATTCAATAATTGCGGAAGCGAATCGATCATGAGTACCTACGCTGACAATGACAATCAGCAACAATCGTCAGACGTCCTGGTCGAGCCAACTCCACCGAAAAAGGTGTTGAGCGAGGCGGCCAAGCGTGCGCTGGCGGAAGCGGAGGAACGGCGGCGTAACCGCCCGATTCAGGAACTCCCGCCGGAGATCGGCGGACGCGGCGGCGCCGACCCCGCTCGTTTCGGCGACTGGGAAATCAACGGTCGCGCGATCGATTTCTGATGACCGGATTGGCGATCAGACAATAAAAAAGCCCCCCTCTGCGAAGAGGGAGGCTTGCATGTACGGATCGTGATTACGCGGTCTTGTTCTGGCGATTGGCAATCAGATCGTCGACCACGCTTGGATCGGCGAGCGTCGACGTATCACCAAGGGAGCCGAAATCGTCCTCGGCGATCTTGCGCAGGATGCGGCGCATGATCTTGCCGGAGCGGGTCTTCGGCAGGCCCGGCGCGAACTGGATCTTGTCAGGGGTTGCGATCGGGCCGATCTCGTTGCGGACATGTTTGACGAGATCCTGCCGGAGAGCTTCGTCGCCCTCGTGATCGGCCATAAGCGTGACATAGCAATAGATGCCCTGGCCCTTGATCGGATGCGGATAACCGACGACGGCCGCTTCCGACACCAGATGGTGCGATACCAGAGCCGACTCCACTTCCGCCGTGCCAAGACGATGGCCGGACACGTTGAGCACGTCATCGACGCGACCGGTGATCCAGTAGTAACCGTCCTCGTCGCGGCGGCAGCCATCGCCGGTGAAGTACTTGCCCTTGTAGGTGGAGAAATAGGTCTGCACGAAGCGGGAGTGATCACCGTAGATCGTACGCGCCTGACCCGGCCAGCTGTCGACTATGCAAAGGTTGCCGTCGGTCGCACCCTCCAGCACCTTACCTTCGTTGTCGACGAGCTGCGGCTGTACGCCGAAGAACGGTAGCGTTGCCGACCCGGGCTTCAGATCCGTGGCGCCGGGAAGAGGCGTGATCAGGATACCACCGGTCTCGGTCTGCCACCAGGTGTCGACGATAGGACTACGGCCCTCGCCAACGACATTGTAGTACCACTCCCAGGCTTCCGGATTGATCGGCTCGCCGACGGAACCGAGAAGCCGCAGCGAAGCGCGGGAAGACCGCTTTACGAACTCGTCGCCAGCACCCATCAGGGCGCGGATAGCGGTCGGCGCGGTGTAGAAGACGTTGACCTTGTGCTTATCGATAATCTCCCAGAACCGCCCCTGATCCGGGAAATTCGGGACGCCCTCGAACATCACAGTCGTCGCACAATTGGCGAGCGGGCCGTAGACGATATAGGAGTGGCCGGTGACCCAGCCCACGTCTGCCGTACACCAGTAGATGTCCCCGTCCTTGTAGTCGAACACGTATTCGTGCGTCATCGACGCGTAGACAAGATAACCACCGGTCGTATGCAGAACGCCCTTAGGCTTTCCGGTCGAACCCGAAGTATAGAGGATGAAGAGCGGATCCTCTGCCTTCATCTTCGCCGGCGGGCATTCCGGCTTCACCTTTGCAATTTCCTGATGATACCAGAGGTCGCGGCCCGGTGCCCAACCGATCTTGCCGCCGGTGCGGCGCACGACCAGAACCTTGTTGACGATGACGTACTGCTTGGCAGCGATATCGATGGCGATATCGGTGTTTTCCTTGAGCGGCACCGGCCTTCCGCCGCGCACGCCCTCGTCGCAGGTAATCACGAAGGTCGACTCGCAGTCGACGATTCGGCCGGCGAGCGCTTCGGGCGAGAACCCACCGAAGACCACCGAATGAATGGCTCCGATGCGCGCGCAGGCAAGCATGGCGTAGGCAGCCTCCGGGATCATCGGCATGTAGATCGTGACGCGATCACCCTTCTTGACGCCATGCGCCTTCAGTACGTTCGCCAGGCGGCAAACCTGCTCGTAAAGCTGGTTATACGTGATCTTCTTGTCGATATACGGATTGTCACCTTCCCAGATGATGGCGGTCCGTTCGCCATGGGTCTTCAGGTGACGGTCGATACAGTTGTAGGAGACGTTGGTAACCCCATCCTCATACCACTTGATCGACACCTTACCCTTAAAGGAAGTGTTCTTGACCTTGGTGTACGGCGTGAACCAATCGATGCGCTTGCCGTGCTTGTCCCAGAACTTGTTCGGGTCCTCCACGCTGTCCTGGTACCATTTGTGGTATTTGTCGGTATCGATCAACGCACGGCTCTTGGCCGCTTTGAGAAGCGGGTAAGTTTTGGCAGACATGAACTCCTCCTCATGTTTATGCGCATCTATTTTGGGAAGGTCCTCACCCTCCGTTTTTGGCGACCATACATAGCAAATCGCAACGCCCCGGCAATTAGACAAAGGTCATTGCGGCCTGAAACAAATTGCATTCGCCAGAAATTGAGTTTATATGACGCTGAATTTCCGGAAATTGTGGTTGAAACCCACGCCCGCGAGCACCGGCGCGGACGAAGACAAGGACTATTTTCAGATGGCACAAGCACTGCTCATGCCGAAGGCGACCGCCGTATGGCTGGTGGACAACACCGCGCTTTCTTTCGATCAGATCGCTCAGTTCTGCAAGCTTCATCCGCTTGAGGTCAAGGCGATCGCCGACGGCGAAGCGGCCCAGGGCATCAAGGGCCTGGATCCGATCGCCACCGGTCAGCTTTCGCGCGACGAGATCAAGCGCGGCGAAACCGACCCGTCCTACAAGCTGAAGATTTCCGAACCGAAGGTGCGCGTTCCCGACTCCAAGCGCCGCGGTCCTCGCTATACGCCGGTCTCCAAGCGTCAGGATCGCCCGAACGCCATCCTGTGGCTGGTCCGCAACCATCCCGAACTGAAGGACGCGCAGATCTCGCGCCTGGTCGGAACCACCAAGAGCACGATCGAACAGATCCGCGACCGCACCCACTGGAATTCGAGCAATCTGACTCCCATGGATCCGGTCACGCTCGGCCTCTGCAGCCAGATTGATCTCGACCTCGAAGTTGAGAAGGCATCCAAGGGTAAACCGCTGCCGACCGCTGCCGAGATCGGTGCGACCCTGCAGGCGGCTAACGAGACGGAATTCCTCGGCAGCGATTATCAGCGCGAGGAAGAGAAGGAAATCGACGCCAACGCCGTCTTCGCCAAGCTCCAGTCCCTCAAGTCCGACCGCAAGGACGACGAGGACGACGACAACTTCTGAGCCAACAGGCTTGGTCGAACATCAAAAAAAGCCCTGGTGATGCCAGGGCTTTTTTTTGGCTTGAGTTCAGGCTGGCTTACTGCGCCATCCCGTTCTGTCTCAGAACGCTGGTGATCTCGTCGAGAATCGCCGGATCATCGATCGTGGCCGGCATTTTCCACGGCATACCATCGGCGATTTTCTGCATCGTGCCGCGCAGAATCTTGCCTGAGCGGGTCTTCGGCAGACGTTCCACTTTCATCACCGTCTTGAAGGCCGCGACAGGGCCGATCTCGTCACGCACCAGCTGGACGATCTCCCGCTGGATCGCTTCGAAATCACGATGGACATTGTTCTTCAGGACGAGAAATCCACAGGGGATCTGACCCTTCAAGTTATCAGCAATGCCGATAACAGCGCATTCGGCCACGTCCGGATGCATGGCGCAAACTTCCTCCATTGCTCCCGTAGACAGGCGATGACCGGCGCAGTTGATAATGTCGTCGGTCCGGGCCATGACGAAAACGTAGCCATCCTCATCGACAATGCCGGCATCGGCCGTCTTGTAGTAGCCGGGAAACTCATCGAGGCACGAACTGCGGAACCGCTCATCGGCGTTCCAGAAGGTCGTGAGGCATCCGGGCGGCAAAGGTAGTTTCACGACAATGTTGCCGAGTGTGCCAGCCGGAACGGCGTGTCCGGCATCATCCAGGACCTCGATCTTGTAACCTGGCATCGGCATTGCCGGAGAGCCGTGCTTGACCGGCAACAGCCCAAGACCTGCCGGATTAGCGGCGATCGCCCAACCCGTTTCCGTCTGCCACCAGTGATCGATCACGGGAACGCTGAGATGCCTTTCCGCCCACTTGATGGTTTCGGGATCGGCTCGTTCACCGGCTAAAAAGAGCGCCCTCAGTCCTTCGAGGTCGTATTTTCCAACATGTTCCGCTTCCGGATCGTCCCGCCGTATCGCGCGGAAAGCCGTGGGGGCGGTGAACAGCACCTTCACGTCATATTCGGCACAGACGCGCCAGAAGGTGCCGGCGTCCGGCGTGCCGACCGGCTTGCCCTCGAAGATGATCGTGGCATTGCCCGCTAGCAGCGGTGCGTAGACGATATAGGAATGGCCGACCACCCAACCGATGTCGGAGGCGGCCCAGAACACCTCGCCCGGCTTCACGCCGTAGATATTCTCCATGCTCCAAGAAAGCGCAACCATGTGTCCGCCGTTGTCGCGGACGACGCCCTTCGGCTGGCCGGTGGTGCCGGACGTGTAGAGGATATAGAGCGGATCCGTTGCCGCGACCGGAGTGCAGGGGACCTCGGTGCCCTGAACCTTCTCGACCTCTATGGCGTGAGCGAAATCCACATCCCCGTGCTCGTAACGAAGGGGAGAATGCATCTGGTCGCGCTGCAGGATGAAACAGTATTCCGGTTTGGTCTTCGCCATATCGATGGCATGATCGAGAAGGGGCTTGTAAGCGACGATTCTTCCGGGTTCCAGACCGCAGCTGGCGCCGATCACCGCCTTGGCCTGGCAGTCGTCGATGCGAGTGGCGAGTTCATGGGCGGCAAAGCCGCCGAACACCACGGAATGCACAGCCCCGATGCGGGCACAGGCAAGCATCGAGAACACGGCCTCCGGGATCATCGGCATGTAGATAATGACGCGATCGCCCTTACCAATCCCGTGGTTATTCAGGACGGCAGCAATCGCCTTCACCTCGGTGAGGACCTCATTGAAGGTATATGAGGCCTTCTTGCCGGCCGCCGGGCTGTCGTAGATGATTGCGGTGTCGTCGCCCCGGCCCGCATTGACATGGCGGTCAACGCAGTTGTGGCAGGTATTGGTTTCCGCTCCGACGAACCAGCGACCATAAACCCCTTCGGACGGCGAGAAGGTTTTTGCGGCGGGTTTGAACCAATCCAGCTTTGCCGCAGCCTCGGCCCAGAAACCCTCCGGATCATTAGCCCATGACCGGTAGGTCTCAGCGTAACGACTCGACATCTCATCCTCCCAATGTCGCTTTCCAAGTATGTTTTTATTTTAGAAGGCCCATGTCCGGCGAGGGAAGTGAGACGAAAGCGGTATCAGAATTGCGTTTCGTCAAATTTAAATCGATCAGCGTGCTCCGAAGACCGCCGATCCTACCCTTACGCTCGTCGCACCGAAGGAGATCGCTGTTTCGAAATCCCCGGACATGCCCATGGAAAGCTGCGCCAATCCGACCTCCTTGGCAAGCTTTGCGAGAAGAGCAAAATGGGGCCCGGGATTTTCGTCGACCGGCGGAATGCACATCAAACCCTCGACTGGTAATGTCAGTTCGCGGCACAGCGCGACGAAAGCGGGAACATCAGCCGGAGCGATTCCAGCCTTTTGCGGTTCGAGGCCTGTGTTTACCTGTATGCAGAAACGCGGGTTGCGCCCCTGCTTACGCGTTTCCTCGGCGAGAATCCGTGCGATTTTTTCACGGTCGACCGTCTCAATCACGTCAAAGAGGGCGACCGCTTCCGCCGCCTTGTTCGATTGAAGCGGTCCAATCAGGTGCAATTCGATGTCGGGTGTCTCGGCCTTAAGAGCGGGCCATTTCTGTTGCGCTTCCTGGACCCGATTCTCGCCGAAAATCCGCTGTCCCGCATCAATCACCGGGCGGATAGCCTCTGCGTCGAAGGTTTTCGACACGGCAATGAGCTGAACAGACCCTGCCGTCCGGCCCGCCGCGCGGACTGATTTCTCCATCCGCTGTCTGATATCGAGAAGCCGCTCTTGTACTGTCATGACCATTCCAATCTGCACCACGTTCGGGCTGGATAAAAAGCCGCGCACGTCCCATATTCGAGAGGCGCCATAAAAGCCTTTGGCATACCGCTTGTCAAAGAGCGCCAATCCTTCATGACACCCCTCCAAAACTTGACGCTTGGACGGTTTCGTGATGAAGGTCACGCCAACTTCTTCCTGATTTCCGGAACACCAAGACATGAGCAGCGAACGCTACAATCCGCGCGAGGCCGAACCCCGTTGGCAGGCTAAGTGGACCGAGGCCGAGGTTTTCAAGACCGACAACAACGATACGCGCGAGAAGTATTACGTGCTTGAGATGTTCCCGTATCCTTCGGGCCGCATCCACATGGGCCACGTCCGCAACTATGCCATGGGAGACGTGGTCGCACGCTACAAGCGAGCTCGCGGATACAATGTCCTGCACCCCATGGGTTGGGATGCCTTTGGCATGCCGGCCGAGAATGCCGCCATGCAGAACAAGGTCCATCCGAAAGACTGGACCTACCAGAACATCGCCACCATGCGCAGCCAGCTCAAATCCATGGGGCTGTCACTGGACTGGTCGCGTGAATTCGCAACCTGCGACGTCGACTATTATCACCGCCAGCAGCACCTGTTCCTCGACATGATGGAAAAGGGCCTCGTCTATCGCAAGCAGTCAAAGGTCAACTGGGATCCGGTCGACCAGACCGTTCTGGCGAACGAGCAGGTGATCGACGGCCGCGGCTGGCGTTCCGGAGCTCTGGTCGAACAGCGCGAATTGACGCAGTGGTTCTTCAAGATCACCGAGTTCAGCGAGGATCTGCTGCAGGCCCTGGACGGTCTCGACCAGTGGCCTGAAAAGGTACGGCTGATGCAGAGGAACTGGATCGGCCGTTCGGAAGGCCTGCTGCTGCGCTGGGAATTGACGGCGAACACGGCACCGGAAGGATTCTCCGAACTGACGGTCTACACGACAAGGCCGGACACGCTGTTTGGCGCCTCCTTCATGGCGATCGCCGCCGACCATCCAATCGCGAAGGCAATGGCCGAAAGGAATGCCGAGATCGCTGCATTCTGTGACGAATGCCGCCGCGCCGGCACCTCGCTGGCCGCGCTCGAAACTGCTGAAAAGAAGGGCATGGACACCGGTATCCGTGTCAAACATCCCTTCGATCCATCCTGGGAACTGCCGGTCTATATCGCCAACTTCGTGCTGATGGACTACGGCACCGGGGCCATCTTCGGCTGCCCGTCCGGAGACCAGCGCGATCTGGATTTCGCACGCAAGTACGGGCTGCCAGTCGTTCCTGTCGTCATGCCCAAAGACGGAGATGCCGCCAGCTTCACCATCGGCGATACCGCCTATGACGGCGACGGCGTAATGATCAATTCCCGCTTCCTCGACGGCCTGTCCAATCAGGACGCGTTCGACCTGGTCGTGCAAAAGCTATCGTCGACGATACTCAACGGAGCGCCACAGGGCGAGCGCAAGGTCAATTTCCGCCTGCGCGACTGGGGCGTTTCCCGTCAGCGCTACTGGGGCTGCCCGATCCCGGTCATCCATTGCGAAAGCTGCGGCGTCGTGCCGGTGCCGAAGAAGGATCTGCCGGTCAAACTGCCCGACGACGTGACGTTCGACGTGCCGGGCAATCCGCTTGATCGTCATCCCACCTGGCGGCACGTCGCGTGCCCGCAATGTGGCGGTGCAGCCCGGCGTGAAACCGACACGATGGACACTTTCGTCGATTCGAGTTGGTATTTCGTGCGTTTCACTGCTCCGGGGCAGGACGAACCGACCGATCCGAAGATCGCAAACCGCTGGCTGCCGGTCGACCAGTATATCGGCGGCATCGAACATGCGATCCTGCATCTGCTCTATTCGCGCTTCTTCACCCGGGCGATGCGCGAGACCGGCCATCTGGATATCGCCGAGCCGTTCAAGGGGCTCTTCACACAGGGCATGGTGGTTCACGAAACCTACAAGTTAGGAACGGGGGCGAACAGCCAGTGGGTCGCGCCGGCCGAGGTCCGCATCGAGGAGGTGGATGGGAATCGCCGCGCGGTCATGATCGCCAGCGGCGAGGAAGTAACGATCGGCTCGATCGAGAAGATGTCGAAGTCGAAAAAGAACGTCGTCGACCCCGACGACATTATCGCGTCCTATGGTGCCGATACCGCTCGCTTCTTCGTACTGTCCGATTCTCCGCCCGACCGTGACGTCATCTGGTCGGAAGCGGGCGTGGAAGGCGCGCATCGGTTCGTCCAGCGCGTCTGGCGTCTAATCTCGGAAGCTTCGGACGTGCTGAAGACGGTCGATCCGACTCCGGCTAAGGATGGCGAGGCGCTGCCGATTTCACAGGCTGCGCACAAGACGCTGAAAGCCGTGCAGAACGACTATGACAAACTGTCGTTCAACAAGGCCGTGGCGCGCATCTATGAGCTGGTAAACAGCCTGGCTGCTCCGCTGACCAAGGTTGCGTCCGGGCCGGCCGACACTGCCTATGTTGCCGCCGTGCGGAACGCCACGGAGATTTTGATTCACCTCGTTGCCCCCATGACCCCGCACCTGGCAGAGGAATGCTGGTCCTGCCTCGGCAACGAAGGACTGATCGCCCTGGCACCCTGGCCGTCCTTCGACGAAACACTCGTGGTGGAAAACGAGATCGTTCTTCCGGTTCAGGTCAACGGCAAGAAGCGCGCAGAATTGACAATCGCACGCGACGCGACCCAAAATGAGGTACAGGATGCCGTTCTGGCTCTGGACGTGATCAAGAATGTCCTGAACGGTCAGGCGCCGAAGAAGATCATCGTCGTACCGCAAAGGATAGTGAACCTTGTCGTCTAGCCCAGTCTCCGCCTGGTCGCGCCGCGCGCTGCTGACCCTGTCCGTCGCGGCCACGGCGGTATTCCTGCAGGCATGCCAGGTCCGACCCCTCTATGACGAAACTTCCGGTGCGGCGGAAAAGCTGGCATCGATCGGCTTTTCCGAAGCCTCTGATCGGGTCTCGCAAGTCGTCGGGAATCATCTGATCTACCTGACTTCAGGCGGAGCAGGGGAACCGGACGCCCCAGAGTACCAGGTCGAGCTAAAGGTCCAGTCCCAGACCATAGGCGTTCTGCTTGAGCAGTCCTCGGATACGGCGAATGCCGGCCGTATCGTCGTGACGGGTGATTATACCCTGACGAAGACGAGCGACTCGACGGTTCTTCGTACCGGGCGTCGGCAGGCTGTGGCGCTCGTCGATTTCCCGTTTCAGGAATTCGCTAAGCTCCGAGCTGTGCGGGATGCCGAAAATCGTGCTGCGCGTCAGTTGGCTGAGTTGATCAGGGCTGATCTGGCAACGGTCCTCGGCCGCTAAACTAGGGCTGATCCGGGAGAACGGATGACCGAAATAAAATCTCACGAGTTTGACGCGACCGTAGCAAAGCTCGTGAAATCACAGCGGATATTCGTCTTCTATGGCCCTGACCGGGGACTGGTTTCCGAAAGAGCTGCCCAAGTTGCAACCCTATCGGGAATACCGCTTGATGACCCTTTTTCTCTTATCCGGCTCGACGCCTCGGACCTTCAGGGAAATCCCGGCCTTCTGGTTGACGAAACACGTTCCCTAGGTCTCTTTGGTGGCGAAAGACTGGTATGGGTGCGCGGCAGTGGAACAGAGAAACCACTTGTCGAAGCTCTCGACATCATATCGTCGGAACCGCTCGAAGGCTGCTACCTCATCGTCGAAGCCGGCGATGTGAAAAAGGGCGCTGGGCTACGCAAGACGGCTGAAAGCTCGAGATCCGTTATCGCAGTTGCCTGTTACGCCGACGATAACCGAGCCATAAACGCCCTGATCGATTCCGAACTCTCGAAAACAGGCCAGCGCATGACCCCAGCCGCACGGGATTATCTCATCTCGTGCCTCGGCGGAGATCGGCTGGCCTCCCGAAACGAGCTTCAGAAGCTGCTGCTCTATTGCAGGGGCCGCGAGCAAATCGATCTGGAGCAGGTGACTGAAATCATCGGCGATGCCAGCAGCATTTCCGTCGATGAGGCGATCGACGCGGTGCTCCGTGGCCAGCGCGACGAATTCCTCCACGCGGCGCAAAAGGTGATCTCCTCCAAGACGCCGGTGTTTATGCTGCTGCAGTCCTGCATACGGCTATTCCAGCAGCTCGACACCATGCGCGCGGAGATGGAGGAAAAACGCCTCCAACCAGCCCAGGTCATGCAAACACTTGGCAGATCGATCCATTTTCGCCGCAAGCCAACGGTCGAACGCGCTCTCCGCTCATGGTCGGCAGTCGATCTGGTTCGTGAAACGTCCCGCCTTCAGGCAGCCGTACTGCAAACACGCCAACGTCCAGCCCTCGAGGTTGAAATTGCGCTGCAAACACTGTTATCGACCACGCTCCAGGCCGCAAAACGATTGAGTTAGCCAGCTAAATCAGCTGCGCGCTTCAAGCAGTCGGCAGATTTCCTCGAGCTGTTCCAGCGTCTTGTAATTGATCCGCAGCTGGCCCCCATCGCCCTTGTGGTTGATAGCGACGCTAAGGCCGAGCCTATCGGAAAGGCTGCGTTCCAGGGCAAGGGTGTCCGAATCCTTCGGCGCCTTAGCCGAAGATGTCGCGGTTTGCATCTCCCCACGGATATGGTTCTGCGCAAGGCGCTCGGCATCGCGTACCGACAACCCCTTCTGCGCAATGGTCTTTGCAAGACCGACCGCATCACTGGTCGAAACCAACGCGCGCGCGTGACCGGCAGATAGCGTGCCATCGGCCAGCATAGAGCGGACCTCGTCAGGCAATTTAAGAAGCCGAAGGCTGTTCGCCACATGGCTGCGGCTCTTGCCGATCACCTCGCCGAGGTCGTTCTGCGTGTAACCATGCTCGGCGATCAGCTGTTCGTAACCCAGCGCCTCTTCGAGAGGATTGAGGTCGGCGCGCTGAACGTTTTCAACGATCGCGAGCTCCAGCGCCGTGCGATCGTCCACATCCCGTACGATAACCGGAATCTCAACCAAACCGGCCAACTGTGCCGCGCGCCAGCGGCGCTCGCCGGCGATGATCTCGTAGCGATCCTGCCCCAGAGTCCGCACGACGACAGGCTGGACTATGCCATGCTGACGGATCGACCCGGCAAGCTCCTGCAACTCCTCCTCGTTAAAATAACGTCGAGGATTGCGCGGATTGCGGGACACGAATTCAATCGGCACGGTCCGGTCAGGATTTACGCTGGGCTTCGCGTCGCCAGCCGTCACCGGCTGGTCCATCTCGCCAATCAACGCGGCCAAGCCACGTCCAAGCCTGCGTTTCGAATGATCGTCGCTCATGCCTTCACTCACTTACTGATAGTCTTCACGCCGCCGCGCGGCGCTGCCTTTCGCGCTGAATGACCTCCGAGGCGAGCTGCAGATAGGCCTGGCTGCCTGCGCATTTGAGGTCGTAGAGAATTGCGGGCTTGCCATAGGAAGGCGCTTCCGACACCCGAACATTCCGGGGAATAAGGGTATGGTAGACCTTCTCCCCGAGGTGGGTCCGGACATCGGTGACGACCTGCTGCGCCAGATTGTTGCGCGCATCGAACATTGTAAGCACGATACCCTGAATATCGAGGGTCGGGTTGATACTCCTGCGCACCTGATTGATTGTCTCAAGGAGCTGACTCAGTCCTTCGAGCGCGAAGAACTCGCATTGCAGCGGCACCAGCACCGAATGCGCGGCCGCCATGGCGTTCATGGTCAGAAGGTTGAAGGAAGGCGGGCAATCGAGCAGAACATAACTGTATTTTGCAGCGCTCGCGTCCTGCAGCGCCTTTTTCAGGCGAAAAACACGGTCTGCCTGCTGTGCAATCTCCATTTCCAGACCCAGAAGGTCCAGTGTGGAGGGGACAATCGAAAGATTGGGCACGGCAGTCGCAAGAACCGCTTCTCCGATCGAATATTCTCCGACTAAGACATCATAGGAGGAGAGCTTGCGATCTTTACGGTCGATACCCAGACCCGTGCTGGCATTACCCTGGGGATCCAGATCAATGATCAGTACCTGCTCGCCGATTGCGGCCAGAGCAGTCGCCAGGTTAATCGCCGTCGTCGTCTTGCCCACACCGCCCTTCTGGTTGGCGATAGTAATAATACGGTTCAATTCGATAGCCATGCCGCACCTGAAAATGGATCAGATCTTGCGCGAAAGACTGCTGACTTCCAAAATGACAGAGTCCGCCTCTACGGCGCTACGATGTAATATCAGATCGAACTGCCAACGGTCACGTGCTTTGTCGATTTCCGTAGCGTAATCCCGGCCTTTCTGGAAAATTCCCCGGGTTTTCCCTTTCGTGGTTAGCCACGGTTCGGCGTACTCCAGAAGCTGGTCGAGGCTGGCAAGCGCCCGTGCCGACACTACATCCGCCTCCAGGCCTTGTTCCCACACCTCCTCGATCCGGCAGGCATGTACGGTCCCGCGCGCTTCTGTTTCGAGAAGAACAGCCCTCAGGAACGCTGCCTTTTTATGGTTACTTTCAACGAGATGAACCCATCCGTCACTGCGATCACTCATCAGGATCGCGACGATCACGCCGGGAAATCCCCCTCCACTTCCCAGATCTATCCACTGTTTCGTGCTCGAAACAACAGATCCTAGCTGTAGACTGTCTAGGACATGGCGAGTCCAGAGCTGGTCCTTCGTCGAGGGTGCGATCAAATTGATTTTTGAGGACCATTTCAGGAAATAGTCAACAAACCTATGCAGCTTATCCACTGTTTCACGTGAAACAGTCAGCCCAATTGCGTCCTCAATCTGCTTTTGGTTCATATCAGCGCCCGGTAACGCGTTCTTGCTTCTTGACCATGCCAAGAATCAGCGCAACGGCGGCGGGAGTTACCCCATCAACTCGTGCCAACTGCGCTATGTTCGCCGGCCTGAAGCGGCTAAGCTTCTGCTGAAGTTCCGTGGACAATCCCGGAAGACCGTCGAATTCAAAATCCGTGGGGATCACTCGTTGCTCTTCCCGACGGACATGCTCAATATCTTCGAGCTGTCGATCAGCATAAACGGCATAAGCTGACTCATTCAGAATGGCCTCCCGGACCTTTCCGTCAATCTTATCAAGCTGAGGCCAAACTCCCGCCAAATGCTCCCAGTTGATATTCGGATAGGAGAGGAGTTCTTTTGCAGACCGTCGGCGGCCATCCTGATTCACGCTCAAACCATGATTGCGTGCCTCGGCCGGCGTTAGGGTCAGCTGTTCAAGGGCGGACATTCCCTCATCATAACCCCGTTTGAAGACCTGGTACTTTCGCTTCCGTTCCGGGCCGACACAACCCAGCTCGGTACCCTTCCCAGTCAGCCGCAAATCGGCATTGTCAGCCCGAAGCGTGAGCCGGAACTCGGCCCGTGATGTGAACATCCGGTAGGGCTCTGTCACTCCTCGAGAGGTCAGGTCATCCACCATCACGCCAATATAACTTTCGGTACGGCTGAAAACAGCGGGCGCGTCGCCGCGCACCTTGAGCGCAGCATTCAGGCCTGCGACAAGGCCCTGAGCCCCCGCCTCCTCATAACCGGTTGTTCCATTGATCTGCCCAGCCAAAAACAGGCCTGGTTGCGCCTTGCATTCCAGCGTCGGCAGAAGCTGCCGAGGATCGACATAATCATATTCGATCGCATATCCGAACTGCTTTATAACTACTCGCTCAAGTCCAGGAATTGTTCGGATGAAGGCTTCCTGAATATCTTCCGGCAGTGAAGTAGAAATACCATTCGGATAGACGGTATCATCGTCAAGTCCTTCTGGTTCTAGAAAGATTTGATGTCCTTCTCGGTCGCCAAATCGGTGGATCTTATCTTCAATTGATGGGCAATAGCGCGGCCCAACACCCTTGATCTGGCCCGAATACATGGCCGACTTCAGTATGTTATCGCGGATGACCGCATGCGTATGTGTCGTAGTCCTCGTGATCCCGCATTCGATCTGAGGATTTCGAATCTCATCGGTCATAAAGGAAAACGGCACCGGTTTTTCGTCGGCACTCTGCTTCTCCAAGCTGTGCCAATCAATCGATCGGCCGTCCAACCGCGCAGGCGTTCCCGTTTTCAGTCGTCCCAACGACAAACCTAATCTGGCCAATGTAGTAGAAAGCCCCACGGATGGACTCTCACCAACTCGCCCCGCCGGAATTGTTTTGGTTCCGATATGAATTAGGCCATTCAGAAAAGTTCCGGTCGTCAACACAACAGCGATACCGTCGATCGCTTCACCGGATCCCAAACATACACCGCTTATCTGCCCGTCGTTAATCTTCAGATCAAAGGCGTCGCCTTCAATGACATCGAGATCTTCCATCTCGTTGAGCAACTTTTGCATGGCATGACGATAGAGCTTCCTATCCGCCTGGGTCCGAGGCCCGCGCACGGCGGGACCTTTCTTTCGATTAAGAAGACGAAACTGTATGCCGGCCAAATCAGCGCACCGCCCCATCAGACCGTCAAATGCATCAATCTCCCGGACCAGATGCCCCTTACCCAACCCACCAATAGCCGGATTGCAGGACATGACGCCAAGCGTATCGCGTTTATGCGTGATCAACGCCGTCTTCATACCCATACGCGCGGACACACCGGCCGCTTCACAGCCGGCATGACCACCACCGATTACGATTACGTCGTATTTCATGTCGCAGATTCCGAATTCATTCATGCGGATGTTTCACGTGAATCATCACTTTCCGACGCAAAACTCCGAAAAAATCGCGCCTAGTAGCGTTTCGCTATCGATTCGACCGGTCAGTCTGCCAAGCTCGTCAGATGCTTCCCGAAGAAATTCCGCTCTTACTTCTAGCGGCAGATCTCTGTTTTCAAGCGAGGTAGCCAAAGCATCAGCGCAACGTCGAAGATGTTCGGCATGTCGCCGGCGGCTAGGCACCACAAAGCCGCCGCCGCCTTTTTTCTCTATTTCGTCGACCAGCAGATCGCGCAAGGCATCGAGCCCTACGCCCGTTTTCGTCGAGATGCCGATAACATAAGGTTCCCCGATGCGCAAATCATGCCTTTTGTCAATCTTCGTCGCCACATATCGAACCGGTACCGATTCGATATTGGTAAACATAAGCGGCTGATCCCCCTCGTTCAGCAAAAGAACCAGATCCGCCGTTTCCTTAAGGGCCATTGCCCGACGGATGCCCTCGCGCTCAACGACATCTTCCGTTTCCCTAATGCCAGCCGTGTCATAGAGTCGAACCAGATATCCACCGAGATTAAGGTCGCAATGCACGATATCTCTAGTGGTACCAGCAACCTCCGTCACGATCGCCACTTCTCTTTCAGCTAACGCGTTGAGAAGACTTGACTTCCCAGCGTTTGGCGGCCCCGCGATCACCACCTTGAAACCGTCCCGGACGATTTCCCCACGGCCTTGGCCAGCGAGATGAGAAGTAATTTCAGCCTCAAGATCCGACAGTTCCGGCCAAATCTGCGCGCTCACTCCGCCTGGAATATCTTCCTCGTCGGCAAAGTCGAGCTCAGCCTCAATCAGCGCTCTTGCACGAACGAGCTTCTCTCTCCAGGATTCGTAAAGCGCCGACAGATGGCCATTTGTATGTTCCACAGCCAACCTGCGCTGCATTTCTGTCTCGGCAACCACCAGGTCAGCCAAACCTTCGATCTCAACGAGATCAAGTTTGCCATTCTCGAACGCTCGACGGGAGAACTCTCCAGCTTCAGCCAGTCGGCAACCCGGTTCTGAACTCAATTCATCAAAGAGAGCAGCCACGACCGCCTTGCTGCCGTGTACCTGGAGTTCCAGGGAATCCTCTCCCGTGAAAGAATTCGGGCTAGGAAAAGCCAGCACCAATCCAGTGTCGATTATCTGTCCGTTTCGTCTTCGAATTGGTCTTAACGCAGCATAGCGAGGAGAGGGTATCTCGCCGATAAGCAGACGAGCTAAATCAAAAGCTTTCGGACCACTAATCCGAACAACGGCGACACCTGCGGGCAAATTACCCGACGAAAGGGCATATATGGTATCCGATGCTGCGGCCATTGATCTCACCGTACGTCACAAAATTCCGCAACCGATTCAAAACACGAAACCCCGCCGTTACCGGCGGGGCGCTTGTAGTCCGGAGTATGAATGCGGATCAAGTATTCATCGAATCGAAGAAATCGCTGTTGTTCTTCGTCTGCTTCAGCTTGTCGATCAGGAACTCGATTGCATCCGTCGTACCCATCGGGGCGAGAATACGACGCAGAACAAAGATCTTCTGCAAATCCTGGCGCGGTACGAGGAGATCCTCCTTACGCGTTCCGGACTTCAGAATATCCATGGCCGGGAAGATACGTTTGTCGGCAACCTTGCGATCAAGCACGATTTCCGAATTACCGGTGCCCTTGAATTCTTCAAAGATGACTTCATCCATGCGGCTGCCGGTATCGATCAGGGCGGTCGCAATGATGGTCAGCGAACCGCCTTCCTCAATGTTGCGGGCCGCGCCGAAGAAGCGCTTTGGACGCTGGAGCGCGTTCGCGTCGACACCACCGGTCAGAACCTTTCCGGAAGACGGCACAACAGTGTTGTAAGCGCGGCCGAGGCGAGTGATAGAGTCCAGCAGGATGACGACATCACGACCATGTTCGACGAGTCGCTTGGCCTTCTCGATGACCATCTCAGCGACCTGGACATGCCGCACCGCGGGCTCATCGAAGGTTGACGAAACGACTTCACCGCGCACCGAGCGCTGCATGTCCGTCACTTCTTCGGGACGTTCATCGATCAACAGAACGATCAGATAGCATTCCGGATGATTAGCCGTGATCGAATGGGCGATATTCTGCAGGAGAACCGTCTTACCGGTTCGCGGAGGCGCCACGATCAGGCCACGCTGACCCTTTCCTAGCGGTGCGACGAGATCTATCACACGAGCGGAAAGGTCCTTCGAAGTCGGAACGTCGAGTTCCATCTTGAAACGCTCGTTCGGATAGAGCGGTGTCAGGTTATCGAAATGAACCTTGTGCCGGATCTTCTCCGGATCCTCGAAATTGATCGTATTGACCTTGAGCAGCGCGAAATAACGTTCGCCTTCCTTCGGTCCACGGATCGGGCCTTCCACCGTATCGCCCGTCTTCAACGAGAACCGGCGGATCTGCGAAGGCGAGATGTAGATATCGTCCGGACCGGGAAGATAGTTTGCATTGGCGGAACGCAAGAAACCGAAGCCGTCCTGGAGCACTTCCACGACACCCTCTCCGATGATCTCCACATCCTGAGAGGCCAGCATCTTTAGAATGGCGAACATCAGCTCCTGCTTGCGCATTGTGCTGGCATTCTCCACTTCGAGGGATTCGGCGAAAGTCAGAAGATCCGTCGGCGATTTACTCTTGAGTTCCTGTAGCTTCATTTCAGCCATGAAGGTAGACCACGCGTTCATTTCAAAAAGGGGAGGAGTGTGCCGGTTGCGTTTCGGTCTTGTTGCGAAAGGCCGCAAAAATTACGGAATGCTACGCTGGCCACGAAGGTGAGTTGCGGGAAAATAGCGATTCACCACCTTGCCCGCAAGGCAAAAAGGAAATGCTGTTGATTGTGGAAAAGCCGGCTCGGATCAAAACGGCTTCACTATGACGAGGACCACGACCACAATCATCAAGATTGTCGGAACCTCGTTCATAATCCTCCAGAATCTCCCGCTCCCTATATAGATGCCTTTTTCAAACGCGCCAACAGCTCTGCCAAAATAAATATGAGCAAAAGTTAAACCAACGACTGCGAGCAGCTTCGCATGGAGCCAGCCGGCATTAAAACCATAACCTTCCCAAGCAAGATAAATCCCGAAAACCCAGGCCAGTGTCATAGCCGGTGTCATGATGATCCGGAAAAGCCGGCGTTCCATTATGGAAAACGTTGCTGCTTGAACCGATCCCGGCTCGGCATCGCAATGATAGATGAACAGCCTCGGCATGTAGAGCAATCCAGCCATCCAGGAAATCACCGCGATGACATGAAGAGCCTTGATCCAGAGATAGCGGCTATTTTGGTCCAACGCGACGAGCGCTGCACCACCGAGAAGAAAGACAATCAGACCAATGGCGGCTCGTCGACCTGCAGAGCCACCCTTGCCAGCCTGTTCCATCATCTCCGCTCCCGCACACGCCGGACCAGGCGTTCCACATTCGCGGGATCTGCCTGAGGCGTAATGCCATGGCCAAGATTGAAAATGAGCGGTCCGTCGGAAAGCACGTCGAGGATACGATCTATACCCTCCTCGAGGGAAGAACCGCCGGCAACGACCCGCAGAGGGTCAAGATTACCCTGTACCGCACCCTCCTTCTGCAAATCCTTTGCAAAGGACAAGGGTACACACCAGTCCAATCCGATCGCGTCGGCCTTCGTCTTGCGGCGATAATCCTTAAGCAGCAGACCGGCCCCCTTCGCAAAGGCTATCACCTTAACACCAGGTCGCTCGGAACGAACCATATCGACGATCCGACCAACCGGCCGCGCGCAGAAACGATCGAATTCGTCCTCACCGAGAACACCGGCCCAGGAATCGAATATCTGCACTGCATCTGCCCCGGCATCGATCTGGTCGATGAGATATCGGGCCGACAGCTCGGTCAGGGTATTCAGAAGCTGATCGAATTCCTTGGGATGACGATAGGCGAAAAGGCGAGCGGGCGCCTGATCTGGTGTTCCATGCCCCGCGATCATATAGGTCGCTACCGTCCACGGGGCTCCGCAGAAACCAAGCAAGGTTGTCTGCGAGGGAAGTTCCCGGCGCAACCGACGCACCGTCTCGATGACCGGCGCGAGCCGCGCCGCTTCATAGTCATGCTGCAGATTTGAGATAGCCTCAACCGATATAGGGTCGAGTTGAGGACCATGTCCTTCGCTGAACCTGACATTGCGTTTCAAGGCGTCGGGAATGACAAGGATGTCGGAAAACAGGATCGCCGCATCGAAGCCGAACCGCCTAATAGGCTGTAAGGTGACCTCTACCGCTAGGTCCGGGCTGTAACAGAGATCCAGAAAGCTCCCCGCCTTTGCCCGCGTCTCCCGATACTCCGGCAGATACCGACCCGCCTGCCTCATGAGCCAGACTGGTGGGGGCGTGATTGTTTTCCCCTCGAGTACGTCGAGGAGAATGCGTCCATGTTCGTTCACGGGATAGCCTTCATAATCCAAAAGAGATTTAGAATCTTTTCTATTTCTAAGAGTCTATGGGTATCAAGTATTATCGATGTCGCACCGGTTTTGCCGCAAAGCTGCTGATATCCATGCGGATCCTGACGTCCTGATGGTTGATGTCGGGAATTGTGTATTATCTAAAAAAACTGTTTTGATTCAGCCTGATAGGAGAGCCATGGAACGGAACCGGCTGTGGAAAAACAGGCAATGAAGGTATGAGAAGTCAAGTTGTCCTCATTTTAAACAACCACTACCGCTCGCCATCCCAAGCGTTCGTGGTTGTGGACAAATCCGCTCTTTTCACAGTGCCGTCGGTAGGGCATCGTGACTTCGGAACTCTATCCAAGCTTATCAACAACCTCGGGAATAAAGCGTGGAGAACAAAAAACTTTTCTTCCACCTACACCTGATTTCTGACTCGACGGGCGAAACGCTGATATCCGCGGGACGGGCGGCTTCCGTTCAATTCAAGGCATTTTCACCGATCGAACATGTCTACCCTTTGATTCGTACCCGACGTCAGATGGAGGCTGTCATCGAATCGATCGACCAGGAACCTGGTATCGTACTCTATACGATCGTCGACCAGGACCTTGCCCGGATGCTCGATGAACGCTGTGCCTTGATCGGTGTTCCCACCGTCAACGTCCTGGAACCCGTAATAGCGACATTCCAGACCTATCTCGGCATCTCATCAAGGCGGCAGGTTGGCGCCCAACACGCGCTGACTGCGGACTATTTCGCACGCATCGAAGCTCTAAACTACACGATGGATCACGACGACGGGCAGTTACCGGAAGATTATGACCAGGCAGACGTGGTGCTCATCGGCATCAGTCGGACCTCCAAAACCCCGACGAGCATCTATCTCGCCAATAGGGGGATCAAGACGGCGAATATTCCGATCATCCCCGGAGTACCGCTTCCGGAGAGCCTTCTCCGGGCGACGAAGCCGCTGATCGTTGGCCTGATTGCAACGAGCGACCGGATATCCCAGGTGCGGGAACACCGGGACCTTGGCTCGACAGATAATTTCCGCGGAGGCGACTATACCGACCGGGCCTCGATTGCGGAAGAATTGAAGTACGCGAGAGGATTATGTGCGCGACACAACTGGCCGGTTATCGACGTAACCCGACGTTCTATCGAGGAAACGGCGGCGGCGATCGTTGCGCTGCGCCTGAAGCTCAGATAGTTCGATTCCTGAATTATTGCAGGGATAACGATGGCCAGACAGATCATTCTCGCATCCGCAAGTCCATTCCGACGCCAGCTTATGACGAATGCCGGCATGAACTTCGAATGGGAGGAGTCGGAGATCGACGAGCGAAAGATAGAGGAGGCTGCGGCTCTGAACGATCCGGCAGCCATCGCCTTGCTGCTCGCAGCGGAGAAGGCCAAAACGGTGAGCCGCCGTCATACGGATGCCCTGGTCATAGGCTGTGACCAGACGATGTCGTTGGAGAACGAGGTCCTGCATAAGTCCGGATCGACGGAAGAAGCTCGGCAGACCTTGAAACGATTGGCAGGAAGATCGCACCGATTGAACAGCGCCATCGCGATTGCCATCGATGAGGAACTCGTCTGGAATCATGTCGGTGTGGCGGAATTGACCATGCGCCGGTTTTCCGATTCCTTCCTCGACCGCTACATCGAAATGGCAGGTGATGCGGTGCTGAGAAGTGTGGGTGCCTATCAGTTGGAGGGAATTGGAATCCAGCTGTTTGAAAGGATAGATGGTGACTATTTCACCATCATCGGGTTGCCCTTGCTGCTGCTGCTTCAGCAATTGAGGCAGATGGGAGAGATGGATGAATGATTCACGTGAAACACGGTTAACCAAAGCTTTTGTTGTCGGCTATCCCATCAAGCATTCCAGATCACCGATGATCCATAATTTCTGGATCAGGACGCTGGGACTGAATGGGATGTACGAGGCAGCCGAGGCGACTCCGGACGACTTCCCGTCCTTCCTTGCATCCCTCAGGGATGGAAGCTCCGGATACACTGGAGGAAACGTGACCATCCCACACAAGGAGGCTGCCGCCAAGTTGGCCGATGTGCCCGATGATCTGGTTGAGGAGCTGGGGGCAGCCAACACTCTCTGGGTGGAGGAGGGGAAGTTACACGCGACCAACACTGACGGTCTGGGTTTTCTGGCCAATCTCGATGAACAGGCTGACGGCTGGGACAAGATCGAAAGCGCAATCGTGCTGGGCGCCGGCGGTGCCAGCAGATCAGTCATTCAGGCGCTGAAACGTCGCGGCATAGGTGAAATCCATGTGGTCAATCGGACGGCAGATCGGGCTCGCGAGCTTGCGGACCGCTTTGGCGGGAACGTCCATGCCCATGGTCTCGAGGCGTTGAACGAGGTGACGACCGGAAGCGGTCTTTTTGTCAACACGACATCGCTCGGCATGGATGGTACACCGGTTCCGAAGCTGCCGTTCGACAAACTCAATGGCAATGCCCTTGTCACCGACATCGTGTACGTGCCGCTCGTTACACCGGTTCTGCAGCAGGCCAGGCGGTATGGCTTGAGGACGGTCGACGGTCTGGGAATGCTTCTTCATCAGGCTGTACCAGGATTCGAGAAATGGTTCGGCCGTAAGCCTGCTGTGACACGCGAGCTTCGAGACCTGGTTCTGGCGGATATGGCTGGACATAAATGATACGGGTCGGCCTCACCGGATCGATTGGGATGGGCAAGTCGACCACAGCGCGCCTGTTTGCGGAGGAAGGAGTCCCGGTTCACGATTCCGACGAGGTGGTTCATCGCCTTTATCGCGGAAAGGCTGTTCCAGCTATCGAGGCGGCATTCCCTAGTGTTGTCGAAGCGGGTGTCGTTAACCGTTCCAAACTTGCCGAGAATCTGGCTAAGAAACCGGATAAGTTCCCCATACTTGAAAGCCTCATTCATCCTCTCGTTCGAGCTGAGGAGAAGGAGTTCCTATTTGCGCAAAGGGCTGCGGGAGCCACTATTGTCATCTTGGACATACCGCTGCTTTTCGAAACCGGCGCCGACGGCAGGGTGGATAAAATCGTGGTCGTCAGTTGTGATCCGGTGCTCCAGCGGGAACGGGTCCTGGCGAGGCCCGGAATGACTGAGGAGAAGTTCAATATGATCCTCGCGCGTCAGACTCCGGATGCGGAAAAGCGCCAGCGGGCTGACTTCGTCGTGGACACCGGGCATGGAATAGAAGACGCTCGCCGGCAAGTGCGAGAAATTCTTGCAGCGCTGCGCGCGACGGCGGGACCGAGGGAATAGATATGCGAGAGATTATTTTCGATACGGAAACCACCGGCCTCGAATTCAAGAACGACCGGGTTATCGAAATCGGCGGAGTCGAACTACTGAATCAGTTCCCGACCGGGCGGACATTCCATGTCTACATCAATCCCGGCAATCGAAAGGTTCATCCCGATGCCTTGGCCGTTCACGGGATCACCGATGAGTTCCTCAAAGACAAGCCTCTGTTCGAAGATGTCGTTAAGGACATTCTTGAGTTCTTCGACGGGGCCAAATGGGTCGCGCACAACGCAAACTTCGACATCAACTTCATCAATGCTGAATTCGAACGTCTCGGCCTGCCCCCGGTCAATCCTGATATGGTGGTGGACACGCTGGCACTTGCCCGACGCAAGCATCCGATGGGGCCGAACTCGCTTGATGCACTTTGCCGCCGTTATGGAATAGACAACTCCCACCGGACAAAGCACGGGGCGCTTCTCGACTCCGAACTCCTGGCTGAGGTCTATATCGAGATGCTCGGTGGCCGGCAGGCAGCCCTGGGTTTGGTTCAGACGGAGGTCAGGGGTGCCACTGTCGGTGTGGAAATCGAGCAGGATATTGTCGTCGCGATTGCCCAGAGACCAAGGGAGCTGCCTCCGAGACTGACCGAGGAAGATTTGGCGCGGCACAAAGCACTGCAGGATCGGCTCGGGCAAAAAGCGATCTGGAACCGCTATTCATGAAAAGAAAAGCCCCGGTCGAACCGGGGCTTCTGGGCTATCTGTGATTAACGGTCTCTTAGTTGGGAGTCGAGCTGACCTGCTGCGCGCGGGCTTTCTCTTCGGCCATACGCTGGGCAAACATCTGTGCGAAATCTATGGGGTCGATCATCAGCGGCGGGAAACCGCCGTTGCGGGTTGCGTCTGCGATGATCTGCCGCGCAAAGGGGAATAGCAGGCGCGGGCACTCGATGAACAGCAGCGGCAGCATGTGTTCCTGCGGAAAACCGGCTATGCGGAATACGCCACCATAGACGAGCTCGGCTGCGAACACCACCTTGTCTCCGTCCTTTGCTTCCGCGCTTAGACTGAGGACAACGTCGAAATCGTTCTCAGACAGCGGGTTGGCGTTGACGTTCACATTGATATTGATCGCGGGGGCCTTGTCGCGTGCCTGAAGCGAACGCGGGGCGCCGGGATTTTCGAAAGAAAGATCCTTGATGTACTGGGCAAGAATGTTCAGTGTCGGGCTTGCCGGTCCCTGTGTGCCGTTCTCGTTGGCCATCGATTCCCTCGCAATCTGAAGTGTTGAGCCATCTAACACTTCAGTATGGGGCTTACAACCCTCACCCGCGGGCAAGCCACGATGGCTCTAAACCGCTTGTCGCCGGGGACGTCCTTCGTCGATATTTGAATGATCCGCCTTTGCGGACTATATGAGAGTGCAAATTTAATTGGGAGCGCGGCCGGTTCACCATGGGATCGAATGAATTCATAACTCTCTTCTTTCTTGTGGCGGCTGTGCTGATCTTCCTTCAGTTGCGCAGTGTTCTCGGCCGCCGCACCGGCAACGAAAGGCCGCCGTTCGATCCCTACAGTCCGCGTGAAGCTGCTAAAGGGCCTGTCGCAGAGGAGGGGAAGGTGGTGACGCTTCCCAAGCGCGATGCACTTGATGACGACAGCCAGTTTGCCGCCGTGGATGACTATGCGCCGGCTGGAACGGAACTGAACAAGGGCCTGCGAGAGCTCGCGAAGATCGATCCCGCTTTTAATCCGAAAGAATTCCTGAACGGCGCCAGGATGGCCTATGAAATGATCGTGATCGCCTTTTCCGAAGGTGATCGCAAGACCTTGAAGACGCTCCTGTCCAAGGATGTGCTCGAAGGCTTCGAACAGGCGATCGCCGCTCGTGAAGGTCGGGGTGAGACGGTGAAGTCCACTTTCGTCGGTATCGAGAAGGCAGACATCATCCAGGCCGGGGTGAGGGGCAATGAGGAGCACGTAACTGTTCGAATCACATGTCAGCTTATCCAGGCCACCTACGGCAAGGACGGCAACCTGGTTGACGGCGATCCCGAAGCGGTTTCGGAGGTCAACGACATCTGGACGTTCTCTAGGGACGCCCGGTCTCGCGATCCGAACTGGAAGCTGATTGCGACCGAAGCGGACCAATGACGAGTGTTGATCCGAGATTTTCTCTGGAAGCCTGCAATTTCTCCGAGATTGAAGGTTGGAAGGAGGATGATCCAAGACCGGTCTTTCCGGCGCTCGCCAGATGTCTGGATCATATAGACCGGATAAAACCGTATCGAACCGGTTCGATCGGATTGACTTCAGCGGACCTGGCAGCCGCCTTGGTCGAAATGCCGGAAGCGAGTGAAATTTCCGCGGAGAGTGCCAGAACCTTTTTCGAAGATCGCTTCGTGCCGTTTCGGATAGTGCCTGAGGCAGGCACGCACGGTCTTGTTACAGCCTTCTACGAGCCCGTTGTTGAGGTGGCGGATAAGGAAGACGAGATCTATCGCTATCCCTTCTACCGTCAGCCCTCGGATCTCATCGAGGTTACAGAAAGCCTGACTCCGCCGGATTGGAATCCTGAATATCGCTTCGGGCGCCGGACGAGCAAAGGGCTGGAGATCTATCCTGACAGGCAGGCGATCGATTGCGGTTTTCTTGCCGGGCAGAATCTCGAGATCGCCTGGGCGAAATCAAAGGTCGATGTTTTCTTTGCCCATGTGCAGGGCGCGGCCAGGTTGGCCTTTGCAGACGGTCGCCAGTTACGAATTACCTACGCTGCAAAGAGCGGTCACCCGTTTTCGGGGATTGGCCGGTATCTAGTCGAAGCCGGGGAAATTCCCACAGCGGGCATCTCGATGCAGGCCATAAGACACTGGTTGGCCGAACATCCCGATCGCGTGGACCAGGTTCTGTGGCGGAACCGCTCCTACATCTTCTTCCGGGAAACGCCGGTGGACGATCCTGATCTCGGCCCGATCGCCGCTGCCAAGGTGCAACTGGTTCCGGGGCGTTCTCTTGCGGTCGACCGGACGATCCACACCTTCGGCTTTCCGTTCTTCATTCGGGCGGAGACGATTACGCACATGGATGATGGCCGGCCGTTTGCACGGCTGATGTTGGCGCTCGATACGGGATCAGCGATCCTCGGGTCTGCAAGGGGCGATATCTTCACCGGTTCGGGTAATGCTGCGGGCGAGATGGCTGGCGCGGTGAAGAATGATGCTGATTTTTTCATCCTGATTCCGAAGCATGTGGCACCGAGGTTTGTGGGATGAGTGGCGGACGCAAACTATCCTCCGAAGATCGCATCCTCTGGGGCAAGGTCGCTCGAAGCACCCGACCGATGCCAGGCCGGCTCGAGGAGCTTCTGCAATTCACAGAGGAGTATGAGGACAAGCAGCCGGACCCGCAGCCCGGGAGCTTTCCTACGCTGACAGCCGAAAGAGTTGCATCCGATTCGAAGACGCAAGGCAGGAAGTCGGCAGGCGTACACCATCCTCTGGAGCGTCCCGTCAAGCGTAAGCTTGCGCGCGGTCATCTGGCCCTCGAAGCGCGGCTTGATCTGCATGGGCTGATTCAGAGTGAGGCGCATGCTGTTTTGCTGGACTTTCTCAGACGCGCCCATGAGCGAGGTCTGCGTCATGTCTTGATCATCACAGGGAAAGGCAGTTCGCTCGGAAGCGACGGTGCGTTGAAGCGAGCCGTCCCCCTCTGGTTCGCTAAACCGGAATTCCGTCATCTGATTTCTTCCTACGAAGCGGCGGCGCATCATCACGGTGGTGAGGGTGCGCTCTACGTCCGGCTGTCGCGCAGGCGCGGAGATGGACCATGACGCCGTTCGCCGATGCCGTTCGAGAACTGAGACGACGCAAGGGCGTGTCGCAAAAAACGATGGCCCAGGCGATCGGGGTGTCGCCGGCCTATCTATCCGCACTCGAACACGGGAGGCGGGGAAAGCCGAGCTTCGATCTGCTTCAACGGATTGCCGGCTATTTCAACATCATCTGGGATGAGGCGGAGGAACTGTTCGCAGTAGCCGATCTTTCCGATCCCCGGGTGACGATCGATACCGCAGGCCTGCCGCCCGAATACACCGCATTCGCCAACGTTCTGGCCAGGCGGATTGGCGATCTGCCGCCTGACACGCTACAGGAACTTAGAGATACGTTGGACAGAAGCCAGAAACCCAGGGATTGATGCCCATTTTCCTCATATTTGCCGCGTTCTAGCGGGCAGAGAAGTTTGGAAGGCTGGGGTAAAACCTTTATAAGTCCTAACCGGAAATGCCGTTGATTCGAGCGGCGGCCGTTTCGTCCCGATGAGAAAGAAACCGAATGACCGATAATCCCGTTACAGCAGCCGATGGTGCGTCCGAATACGGCGCCGACTCCATCAAGGTCCTAAAAGGGCTTGATGCTGTCCGCAAGCGTCCCGGTATGTATATCGGCGATACGGACGACGGCTCCGGCTTGCACCACATGGTCTATGAAGTGGTGGACAACGCGATCGACGAAGCATTGGCCGGCCACGCGGATATCGTGACCGTGACCCTCAATGCCGACGGCTCCGTGACCGTCACGGACAACGGACGCGGCATTCCGACCGACATCCACCCGTCCGAAGGTGTGTCGGCAGCCGAGGTCATCATGACCCAGCTACATGCTGGCGGTAAGTTCGACCAGAATTCCTACAAGGTGTCTGGTGGTCTGCACGGCGTGGGTGTTTCGGTGGTCAACGCTCTCTCCACCAAGCTGTCGCTCAAGATTCGGCGCGGCGGCAAGATCCACGAGATGAGCTTTACGCATGGCGTCGCCGATGCGCCGCTTGCGGTCACCGGTGAATATGAAGGTAGGTCAGGGACCGAGGTAACCTTCCTTCCGAGTCCGCAGACCTTTACCAAAACCGAGTTCGATTACGGCACGCTTGAACACCGTCTGCGCGAACTGGCCTTCCTGAACTCAGGCGTGCGGATCCTGCTGACCGACCGGCGTCATTCCGACGTCCGTCAGGACGAGATGGTCTATGAAGGCGGGCTTGAAGCATTCGTGGCCTATCTTGACCGGTCGAAGAAGCCGCTGGTGGATAAACCCGTCTCGATCCGCGGTGAGAAGGACGGCATCACCGTTGAGGTGGCCATGTGGTGGAACGACAGCTACCACGAAAATGTTCTCTGCTTCACCAACAACATTCCACAGCGCGACGGCGGCACGCACATGGCCGGTTTCCGCGCGGCGTTGACCCGGCAGATCGTGGGTTATGCCGACACCTCGGGCATCACCAAGAAAGAAAAGGTTTCTCTTACGGGGGACGATTGTCGCGAAGGTCTGACGGCGGTTCTCTCCGTCAAGGTGCCGGATCCGAAATTCTCCTCGCAGACAAAGGACAAGCTCGTCTCCTCCGAGGTCCGTCCGGTTGTCGAGAGCCTGGTGAACGAGGCGCTCGGAACCTGGATGGAGGAGCATCCGGCCGAGTCAAAGGTCCTGGTCGGCAAGGTCGTCGAAGCGGCAGCCGCGCGCGAGGCCGCACGCAAGGCGCGGGAACTGACCCGCCGCAAGGGTGCGCTGGATATCGCTTCGCTGCCTGGAAAACTCGCCGACTGCTCGGAAAGGGATCCGGCCAAATCAGAACTCTTCCTTGTCGAGGGTGATTCTGCAGGTGGTTCGGCCAAGCAAGGCCGTTCTCGTGAAACCCAGGCGATCCTGCCGCTCCGGGGCAAGATCCTCAATGTCGAGCGTGCGCGCTTCGACAAAATGCTATCCAGCCAGGAAATCGGCACGCTGATCACGGCACTCGGCACGTCGATCGGCAAGGACGAGTTCAATCCGGATAAGCTGCGCTATCACAAGATCATCATCATGACCGATGCTGACGTCGACGGTGCGCACATCCGAACCCTGCTTCTGACCTTCTTCTTCCGCCAGATGCCGGAGCTTATCGAACGCGGTCATCTCTATATCGCCCAGCCGCCGCTCTACAAGGTGACGCGCGGCAAGTCTGTCCAGTATCTCAAGGACGAGAAGGCGCTTGAAGACTACCTGATCTCGATGGGTCTCGACGAGACAACGCTGACGCTAGGAAACGGCGAGGTCCGCGCAGGGTCTGACCTGCGTGAAGTGATTACCGATGCGCTCAGACTGCGCTCTCTGCTGGACGGACTACATTCCCGTTACAATCGCAATGTCATCGAACAGGCTGCGATTTCCGGAGCCCTGAACCCGGAGCTGACCGGCAACCGGACGCAGGCGGAAGCGACCGCAGCGGAGGTCGCTCGGCGGCTGGACCTTATCGCCGAGGAAACCGAGCGGGGCTGGAGCGGTCATGTCACGGACGAAGGTGGATTGCGTTTCGAACGTACGGTGCGCGGTGTGAAGGAAGTAGCCACGATCGACGTCGCTCTGATTGGTTCTGCCGATGCCCGCCATATCGATCAGCTTTCGGGCAAGCTGAAGGAGGTCTACGAGGAGCAGCCCCTGCTCTCCCGAAAGGATGGGCAGACTCACGTCTCCGGACCGCGCGCGCTTCTCGACGCAATCTTCGCAGCAGGCCGCAAGGGCCTTTCAATGCAGCGCTATAAGGGCCTCGGCGAAATGAACGCCGAGCAGCTTTGGGAGACGACGCTGGATCCCAACGTTCGTTCGCTGCTTCAGGTGCGCGTGACCGATGCGACCGACGCGGACGGATTGTTCGCTCGTCTTATGGGGGACGAGGTAGAACCTCGCCGCGACTTCATCCAGGAAAACGCGCTGAGCGTGGCGAACCTCGACATTTGATAGGCTTCACGTGAATCAATTAACCTTGATTCACGTGAAACATTCTCGTTAGCCGGCGCCGAAGATGTGCCTGAACACCATTTGGCCCAGCGGACGGCGATCGTTGGGAACCTCGCGCTGTCGAAGATTCTCCGGCAACAGCGATTTGTCTGCTATGCGGCCGATCGCAACCGCCGCCTCTATCTTATGATCGGCAGGAACCCGCAATACGCTGGCGGCCCGTTCGAAATCCACTCCGCCCATTGCGTGGGCGGCGAGCCCCGACTTGAGCGCTTGCAACGCCAGCATAGCCCAGGCGGCGCCAGCATCGAAGCTGTGACTGCGAAGCGGGCTGGTGGTGCCATCCGGTTTTCTGCTGAGTGTGTCCGAGACGATGAAGACGAGGGCGGAGGCAGACTTTACCCACAGCTGGTTGCCGGCATCCAGAAGATCGAGTCCCTGCTGGAAAGATGCGTCGTCGCGTACGAAATAGATGAAACGCCACGGCTGCCTGTTTGCGGCGGACGGCGCCCAGCTTGCTGCTTCGAGGATCGTCATCAGCAGGGGTTCGTCGATTGATTCGCCGGAAAACGAGCGGGGAGACCAGCGATCGAGAAACATCGGGTCGATGGGATATTGCGAGGTTCTGCCGTTTGAAGTGGTCATGCCAGGCTCTTGTCCTTGGGGCCCCGAACCCTGGAGTGCGAAATGTTGTTTTTTAACCAGGCTATCGAGAGGAAGCTTAATATGGAACTGTTATCGGTCATTGCGCGTAGCTGCAGTTGCGTGGACGCCTTCGCAACCGCAACAAAGAAGTTACGACCGTGCTTAAACTCTGTTAGTTTCCTCGATGGCGCAACCCGTCCGTGAATTTGATCCCTACGAATAGGTGTGGTGGCTCATGTTTTATCAGCTCTACGAGATTAACCACGCGGCTATGGTACCCTTCCGGGTGATGGCTGATGCGATGCGTTTCGCCTATCAAAACCCGTTGAACCCCATCTCCCATACCGTTCTTGGACGAACGATGGCTGCCGGTCTCGAGGTTTTCGAGCGAGCAACCCGACGCTACGGGAAACCCGAATTTGGCCTGAAGACCACCTCGATCGCCGGTCAGACCGTGTCGGTGCACGAAGAAATCGTCTGGCGCCGCCCCTTCTGTAACCTGATTCATTTCAAGCGGGCCTTGCCTGCCGGCCATCCAAAGGACCAGCGCATTCTGATCGTCGCACCGATGTCGGGACATTATGCGACTCTGCTGCGGGGCACCGTGGAGGCTCTTCTTCCGAATGCGGATATCCACATCACCGACTGGATCGACGCTCGTATGGTTCCGATAACGGAAGGCAATTTCGATCTCGAAGATTATATCGATTATGTCATCGAGATGCTGCACTTCCTCGGCCCAAACACTCACGTCATTGCCGTCTGTCAGCCGGCGGTTCCGGTGCTGGCCGCTGCCGCGGTTATGGAAGCCGCTGGTGATCCGCTGGCACCGGCCTCGATGACCCTCATGGGCGGACCGATCGATACGCGCATAAATCCCACCGCGGTCAACGAACTGGCACAGAAAAAGCCGCTCGAATGGTTCGAGGAAAACGTCATTATGAATGTGCCCTGGCCGCAGCCGGGCTTCATGCGGCGGGTTTATCCCGGCTTCCTGCAGCTCTCCGGCTTCATGTCCATGAACCTCGACCGGCATATGATCGCACACAAGGATTTCTTCGTGAACCTCGTGAAAAACGACGGCGACTCGGCCGAGAAGCATCGTGACTTCTACGATGAGTATCTGGCAGTCATGGACTTAACTGCCGAGTTCTATCTACAGACGGTCGATACGGTCTTCATCAAGCATGCCCTGCCGAAGGGGGAGATGCTGCATCGCGGCTTGCCCGTCGATACCACCAGGATTCGCAATGTGGCGCTTCTAACCATTGAAGGTGAGAACGACGACATCTCCGGCATCGGTCAGACCAAGGCGGCGCAGACCATCTGCACGAACATTCCCGATGGCATGAGAATGCATTATATGCAGCCGGATGTCGGTCACTATGGCGTCTTCAATGGCTCTCGCTTCAGGCGGGAAATAGCGCCGCGCATCATATCCTTCGTCAACCAGCATGCGCGGACATCCTCGCCCGTCGTCAAAAGGGTCATCAAAGGCGGACGTTCCGCCTGAAATCCCACCGTTCGATTTAGAAGAGCCTTTCCAGAGGCTTGTGCGAATTAATCTTCGTTTTCCTTGACGCCGAACAGGGACTTTCCCACATCGGATTCGTCGGGTTGCATGGCGCAGCCCGAGGAAAGCGAGGTATTCGAAATGAACCAATCAGCACTGCTGCGGCCGGATTGGACTCCGGCTACCGTTGCCTTGATGGTCCTCGGCTTCGTGGTGTTCTGGCCCCTAGGTTTGGCCATGCTCGCCTACATTCTATTCGGTGACCGGTTCAGGGAATTCAAGCGAGACGCCAACGGCAAGGTGGACGGTATGTTTTCCAGATGCCGTGCCGGTCGATTTAATCGGATGGGTGGACATTTCAGCGAGAGCGGCAATGTCGCCTTCGATGGCTGGCGCAAGGCCGAGATCGAGCGCATTGAGGCCGAACGTCGCAAACTCGATGAAATGCGCCAAGAGTTCGATTCCTATATGCGGGAACTTCGGCGCGCCCGTGATCAGGAGGAGTTTGACCGCTTCATGCGCGAGCGGGGCCGTACTGACCGCGGTGGCGAAACTTTTGGCGGCAGCCAGCCACAGACCTGAATCTGTCAAAATCGATGATCCAGCCGGCGCTTCATGGCGCCGGTTTTTGTGTCCAGCCGGCCGAATCGGCTAAGGAGGCTGCATGATCTTTTCACTGCAAAAGAAAAAGACCTTGCGGCAACCGCCGGCCGATCGCGTGCTCAACATCGACGGCCGATCCATCCCGCTGGTCATTCGAGAGAACGAAAGGTCCACTCGCATTACGCTGCGTATCGAGCCTGGTGGCCGTTCACTGAAGATGACCGTGCCGGGCGGCCTCAGCGAGTATGAAGTCAGCGACTTCCTGGAACGGTACCGCGGATGGCTTTCCACTCGGCTGGCCCGGCTCGATGTACACGACGGCCTTCGCCATGGTGGCGAACTGCTATTGCGCGGTGTGCCTCACAGGATTCATCACACCGGCCAGTTGCGCGGATTGACAGTGGCGGATCTTGATGAGGGTCAACCTATTCTCAGGGTGGGGGGGCTCGAAGAACATATCGGACGGCGCATTTCGACCTATCTGAAAAAGGAAGCCCGCGCCGACCTCGAACCGTTGGTAACGCGCTATGCCGCTGCCATTGGCAAGCCAGTTAAATCCTTGGCGTTCAAGGATACCCGCAGCCGCTGGGGCTCCTGCAGCTGGGACGGAAACTTGAGCTTCTCCTGGCGTATCGTGATGGCGCCTCCGCTTGTCATCGACTATCTCGCTGCGCATGAGGTCGCGCATCTGAAGGAGATGAATCACGGTCCGCGTTTTTGGAGTTTATGTCGACAGCTCTGCCCGGAAATGGACAAGGCCAAGACCTGGCTCAAGCGGCACGGCTCCGGTCTCCACGCAATCGATTTTAGTTGAACGGCCGCCGTTAACGCGACGCTGTCGCAATTTGGCTCGACTCTTCACGGATTTCATGCGACTGCGCTGCCATGTCACTTGATATCAAGATATGCGGCCTGAAGACGCCGGATGCCGTGAGCAAGGCCATTGCGCGCGGAGCGAGCCACATTGGCTTCATTTTTTTCGACAGGAGTCCGCGTTACATCGATCCAGAATCTGCAGCGGAGCTGGCGCACTCGGTGAGGGGCAGGGCGAAGATCGTTGCCGTGGCCGTCGATCCGAATGACGAAGAGCTCGATGATATCGTGACGGCCCTGCGGCCGGACATCCTGCAATTGCACGGTAAGGAAACCCCGGAGCGAATTCTGGCCATCAAGGCGTTCTACGGTCTGCCGGTAATGAAGGCGTTTTCGATCCGCGATGCCGATGATCTGAAGCGGATCGATCCCTATATCGGGGTTGCGGATAGGTTCCTGTTTGATGCCAAGCCGCCGGCCGGCTCGGAATTGCCTGGCGGCAACGGCATTGCCTTCGATTGGTCGGTGCTGCGTGCGCTTGACGAAGATGTGGATTACATGCTTTCCGGAGGCCTGAACAAGGACAATATTGCGGAGGCTCTGGCCGAAACCGGCGCCCGCGGTATCGACGTCTCGTCCGGGGTCGAATCGGCACCCGGTGTGAAGGACCTGAATATGATCGACGCCTTTTTCAACGCGGTTGCGGCCGCCAGATTGCAGAAGGCGGCCCAAGGGAGAGTGTAGTGAACGAGACGGTGAGACCGAATTCCTTCCGCGAAGGTCCTGACGAAGACGGCCGTTTCGGCATTTTCGGTGGCCGCTTCGTGGCCGAAACCCTGATGCCACTGATCCTCGACCTGCAGGCCGAGTGGGAAAAGGCGAAGAACGATCCCGAATTCCAGGCGGAACTCAAGGAGCTCGGCAAGCACTATATCGGTCGTCCGAGCCCGCTATATTATGCAGAACGCCTTACGGAACATCTCGGTGGCGCGAAGATTTATTTCAAGCGCGAGGAGCTGAACCATACGGGCTCCCACAAGATCAACAACTGCATCGGCCAGATTCTGCTTGCCAGGCGTATGGGCAAGACGCGTATCATCGCCGAAACCGGTGCCGGTCAGCATGGCGTGGCGTCCGCGACTGTTGCCGCGCGCTTCGGATTTCCCTGCGTGGTTTATATGGGCGCGACCGATGTCGCCCGTCAGGCGCCGAACGTTTTCCGCATGAAGCTTCTCGGCGCGGAAGTAAAGCCGGTGACGGCTGGACACGGCACGCTCAAGGACGCGATGAACGAAGCGTTGCGCGACTGGGTGACCAATGTGGACGACACCTACTACCTGATCGGTACCGCGGCCGGTCCGCATCCGTATCCGGAGATGGTCCGCGATTTCCAGACCGTCATCGGGCAGGAGGCAAGGGAGCAGATTCTCGAGGTCGAGGGCAGGCTGCCTGATCTTGTACTCGCTGCCGTTGGTGGCGGTTCGAACGCGATCGGCATCTTTCATCCATTCCTGGACGACAAGGACGTCAAGATCGTCGGCGTCGAGGCCGGCGGCAAGGGCCTCAGCGGCGACGAGCATTGCGCATCGATCACCGCCGGATCACCGGGCGTGTTGCACGGCAACCGCACCTATCTGCTTCAGGACAGCGATGGCCAGATCAAGGAAGGCCACTCCATTTCGGCGGGCCTCGACTATCCCGGCATCGGTCCCGAGCATGCATGGCTTGCGGATATCGGCCGGGTGGAATACGTGCCGATCATGGACAATGAGGCGCTGGAAGCCTTCCAGCTTTTGACCAAGCTCGAGGGTATCATTCCGGCCTTGGAACCCAGTCATGCGATCGCCGAGGTCATCAAGCGGGCGCCGAAGATGGGCAAGGATGAAATCATCTTGGTCAATCTCTCCGGTCGCGGCGACAAGGACATCTTCACCGTCGGCAAGATTCTCGGAATGGAACTCTGATCATGACCGCTCGTATGGACAAACGCTTTGCCGATCTGAAGGCGGAAGGTCGCCCGGCGCTGGTGACCTACTTCATGGGGGGCGATCCCGATTATGCCACTTCGCTGGCGATCATGAAGGCCTTGCCGGAAGCCGGTGCCGACGTCATCGAGCTCGGCATGCCGTTTTCCGATCCGATGGCGGATGGTCCTGCAATCCAGATGGCCGGGCAGCGCGCGCTGAAATCCGGCCAGACCTTGGCCAAGACGCTTGAGCTTGCCCGGGAGTTCCGTAAAGGCGATGCCGCTACGCCGATCGTGATGATGGGCTACTATAACCCGATCTATGTCTACGGCGTCGATCGCTTCCTCGACGGAGCACTCGAGGCAGGCATAGACGGCCTGATCGTTGTCGACCTTCCGCCGGAAATGGATGACGAGCTCTGCCTGCCGGCTCGCAAGCGCGACATCAATTTTATTCGTCTTGCCACACCCACCACCGACGACAAGCGCCTGCCTAAGGTACTGCAAAATACCTCGGGCTTCGTCTACTATGTCTCGATGACCGGGATCACCGGATCGGCCCTGCCGGACACCGCAAAGGTCGGTGCTGCGGTACATCGGATCAAGCATCACACAAACCTGCCCGTCTGCGTCGGTTTCGGCGTCAAGACGGCCGAGCACGCCCGCCTTATCGGCGCTAGCGCTGACGGTGTGGTCGTCGGCACCGCGATCGTCAACCAGGTCGCCCTGAGCCTGGATGGGCAGGGTAAGGCCACGGCCGACACGGTCCAGGCCGTTGCTACGCTGGTGCGCGGACTTGCGTCCGGCGTGCGGCAGGCACGGTTGGCCGCGGCGGAATGACGGCCGCAACCCGATATAACCAGGAGTAGTCTGCAGTGAACTGGATTACCAATTATGTCCGCCCGCGCATCAACTCGATGCTGGGTCGCCGTGAAGTTCCGGAAAACCTCTGGATCAAATGCCCGGAGACGGGTGAGATGGTCTTTCACAAGGATCTCGAGGAAAACAAATGGGTGATCCCGGCTTCGGGATACCACATGAAGATGCCTGCAAAGGCGCGCCTGGCTGATCTGTTCGACGGTGGCCGCTATGAGGCCTTGCCCCAGCCGAAGGTCGCTCAAGACCCCCTTAAGTTCCGCGATTCCAAGAAATACACCGACCGCCTCAAAGACAGCAGGACCAAAACCGATCAGGAAGACACGATTCTGGCCGGTGTCGGCACCGTTCGCGGCGTGAAGCTGGTTGCGGTCGTACACGAGTTCAATTTCATGGGCGGTTCGCTCGGTATCGCTGCCGGCGAGGCGATCGTCAAAGCCTTCGAGCGCGCGCTCAAGGAGAAATGCCCCCTGGTGATGTTCCCGGCATCTGGCGGTGCCCGCATGCAGGAAGGCATCCTGTCGCTGATGCAGTTGCCGCGTACCACGGTTGCGGTCGACATGCTGAAGGAAGCGGGTCTGCCGTACATCGTGGTTCTGACCAACCCGACCACCGGTGGCGTAACGGCCTCTTACGCCATGCTGGGGGATCTCCATCTTGCGGAACCCGGCGCGGAGATCTGCTTCGCTGGAAAGCGCGTGATCGAGCAGACGATCCGTGAAAAGCTGCCTGAAGGCTTCCAGACCTCCGAATACCTGCTGGAGCACGGCATGGTTGATATGGTGGTCAAGCGGCACGACATTCCTGATGTGCTCGCTCGTACTCTGCGCATCATGCTGAAGCAACCGCAGCTCGACACGCGCAAGAAACTACCGGCACCTGATGCCGTGGCCGCTGCTTCTGCCTGATCAAATGCGCGGCCCGGCCGCAGGACGAGACATTGATGACAAAGCCCGCCATGAGTGAGGCAGAGCTGGAGATCGAAAGGCTCATGGGCTTGCATCCCAAGGGCTACGATCTTTCCCTGACGCGAATCACGCGCCTTCTGGAAACCCTTGGAAATCCCCATCATCGCCTGCCGCCGGTGATTCATGTCGCCGGCACGAACGGCAAGGGGTCCGTGTCCGCGTTCAGCCGCGCGCTGCTCGAAGCGGCCGGCCTGAGTGTGCATGTCCATACCTCTCCGCATCTGGTCAACTGGCATGAGCGCTACCGGCTTGGCCGGAAAGGCGCTCCGGGCGCATTCGTCGGCGATGCGAAGCTGGCCGATACGGTGCGGCGAGTGGCCGAGGCGAATGGCGGCCAGCAGATAACCGTGTTCGAAATCCTGACCGCCGTTGCCTTTCTGCTCTTCTCGGAAGAGCCGGCCGATGCCGTGATCATGGAAGTGGGTATGGGGGGGCGGTTCGACTGCACCAACGTCATCGACAAGCCAGCCGTCTCGATCATCATGCCGATCTCGCTGGATCACCAGCCCTATCTTGGTGACAGAGTGGAACTGATCGCAGCCGAGAAAGCCGGCATCATGAAGCGCGGCTGTCCAGTGGTGATCGGACATCAGGAATTCGATGCAGCGCTGGATGTGTTGATGGCGACTGCGGAACGGCTGTCCTGTCCTGTGAGCGCCTACGCGCAGGACTATATGGCGCATGAGGAATTCGGCCGGCTGATCTACCAGGATGAATTCGGGCTCCTGGATCTGCCGCTTCCGCGGCTTCCGGGCCGGCACCAGTATGCCAACGCCGCTGCGGCGATCAGGGCCGTGAAGGCTGCCGGTTTCCCTGTGACTGAGGATATCGTCGCCAAGGCCATGACATCGGTGGAATGGCCGGGTCGCTTGCAACTGCTGACGGAGGGCACTCTCCACGCCGCTGCTCCAGCAGGATGCGAATTATGGGTCGACGGTGGTCACAATCCGGGCGCCGGCGAGGTGATTGCCGAAGCGATGGCGAGTTTCGAGGAGCGGAAGCCACGTCCGCTTTTCCTCATCATCGGCATGCTCAACACCAAGGATCCGATCGGCTATTTCCGGGCCTTCGCCGGCATCGCCGCACATGTCTACACCGTTCCTATTCGCGGCACGGACGTGGCGCTCGATCCCGTCGTACTTGCCGATGCTGCGATGGAAGCGGGGCTCATGGCCGAACCGGTATCGAGCATTCTGGAGGCCTTGCAGGCGATCACCGAAAAGCACGGAACTGAGCAACCGCCGCCCCGCGTGATGATCGGTGGTTCGCTTTATCTCGCCGGCAACGCGCTCGCCGACAACGGCACGCCGCCGGCATGAAAAAAGCCCGGCTTGTGACCGGGCTTTTAACTTTCAATTTGGATATGCCTTACGCAGCGCCGGAAATCCAGCTCGAAAGGGCGGTCTTCGGTGCGGCGCCCACTTTGATGTCGGCCACTTCACCACCCTTGAACATGGCGAGCGTCGGGATCGAGCGCACGCCGAACTTGGCGGCCAGTTCCGGGTTTTCGTCGATGTTGAGCTTGGCGATCTTCACCTTGCCGGCCATCTCCTGAGCGATTTCCTCAAGGCTCGGAGCGATCATCTTGCATGGGCCGCACCATTCCGCCCAGAAGTCCACGACCACGGGTTCGGCGGATTCGAGAACCTCTGCCTGGAAATTTGCGTTATCGACTTTAACCGTAGCCATCGGTTGCTCCTTTCGCGGTCGATGTGTGGTCCCGACATGTGAGCATGCCGAGGCGCTTTTTCAATGGCTGGTATTTCACACTGTCTTGAGCTCGGCAAGCGTCAGGTTCAAGAGCGCGCCGGGCAGCCGCAGCAGACTGGCGTTCTCGGTGTAGATCAGCAGGCAGTCGAATTCGCGGCCGGGATAGACTGCCGCCAGCAACTCCCGATAGATGGCGAGCTGCGCTCGATGGCTGAAGGGAACCGAAGTCGGGTCGGCTGGCGGCACGCGGTTGGTTTTGTAGTCGAGAAGCGTTACCCGGTTGTCGGATACGGCAAGTCTGTCGATACGACCGCTGACCGCACGCTCCTCGTCGCCGAGACGGATGGTACCCATGATCGCCACCTCTGCCTGTCCCCGTAACGAAAATACCTCCGCCAACTCGGGGTGCTGCAGGACCCGAACAATCTGCGCGTGCAATGCCTCTTTCTCTTCTGTCGGCCAGAACCGGGCGGCCCGTTCCAGATACCGCCGTGCGGCTATCTCCCGATCGCTTTCCGGCAGCGTCGGCAGCACCTGAAGCATGCGATGGGTGAGGCGGCCCTTCTGAAGCGCGCGGTCCGAGCCTGGCTTCGGTGTGAAGAGCCGGGACGTCATCACGATATCGTCAGTATCCTCGTCGACGAACACCCCGGCACCGGACGGGCTGAGCGGACGCGGCAGGCTCTTCATCGGCGGCAACGGACGCAGTAGTGCCGGCGGCAGGACCACCTCGGTTTCCCCGGCTTTCGATTGTTCGGAACGCTCAAACCGTGCTGGCGGGGAGGCGGGCTCCCAGATCAGCCCCTTCCAATCACCGTCCCTGCCATGGAAATGCGCTTCCTGGCAGTTCTCTTCGCATTGGCGGAGCGCCTGGGCGATCATCGGGTGCCAGGTATCGGCTGGAAGCTGCTTTCCATGGTATCCGCAGACGATCAGCCGGTCTGCCGCACGGGTCATAGCGACATAGAGAAGCCGACGGTATTCCTCTTCCGCAAGTTGGCGGGCTCGTTGCTTGTCGCTGTCAGAAACGCTGTTCTCCAGCGCCTTAACTGGCACCCAGATCGGAATTTCCTCTCCATCGGAAAGAGCGGCAAGGCGGAACCGTGCGAGATGATTGCTATTGAACGGCTTGGATCCGCCGTCGACGAGGAAGACCACCGGTGCCTCGAGACCCTTCGAAGCGTGCACGGTCATGATCCGCACTTCGTTGCGAGACTGGTCCTGCTCCCGCTTGATTTCCGGCGCCTCTAGATCAAGAGCCGCCACGAACGCCTGCAAACCTGGTAACCCCGTCCGTTCGTAGTCCAATGCGAAATTCAGGAACTCATCGAGAATGTCGGCAGCTTCCGAGCCCAGCCGTCCGAGTATTTTTCGCCGTCCACCAAGCTTGCCGAGGACATGGGCGTAGAAGTCGTGCACGGAAAGCCGCCTCGACAAATCGATCAACGACGACAGCTGGCCGGATACGGAGTTCCAGATGGTTTCGGGTGTTGTCGCGCTGGCCTGCAGGATGGCCTGCCACAGGGACTGTCCTTCGCTTCGAAAAGCCGCGACGGAATAGAGCTCTTCTTCAGTGCGGTTAAACAACGGACTTTTTAGGATGGACGCCAGCGACAGATCGTCCGCCGGCAGAAGGACGAAACGTCCGAGCGCGAGAAGATCCTGGACGGCGATGTGCGAGGTCAGTTTGAGCCGATCAGTACCGGCGACGGGGATATTCCCGCGCCGTTTGAGTTCTCGGGTCAGGGCGGTGACGAAGCTGTCGCGCTTACGCACCAACACCAGCATGTCTCCAGCCTCGATCGGTCGCTCGACTCCTCGCTCAACGATCGTCTCATGACCGATAATCCGTTCCATCGTTTCGGCTATACGGCGGGCGAGGATGGCGGGCGGAGCGCTTTCCGGCGTAGCGTCGAACGGCGCCGTCCAGTCGTCGTCCTTGATCGGAGCATCCGGAGCGACCATGTCCCAAAGCTCGACCCGGCCCGGATGGCCGATACGATTCGACATGTGAACGATCGCCTCTGCAGTAGCGCTCAGCCCGCGTGCATTTTCCTGAAAACGAAAAACCTGATCGACTGCGGTCAAAACGGCGTTGGTGGAGCGGAACGAGAGAGGCAACCGTATGGAACTGAAATCGAGCCCGCCCTCAGCGACCTCACGGGCTGTTTCGCGGCCCTCCAGTGAAAACCGTTCCGGGCGGGCGCCCTGGAAGGAATAGATCGACTGCTTCTCGTCGCCGACCGCGAAGAAGGTGCGAAGCCCCGGTCTGGCGCTGTCTCCACGAAAAAAGTCGTCGCGCAGCGAACGAATGACAGACCATTGGATTGGACTGGTATCCTGCGCCTCGTCGACCAGGATGTGGTCGATGCCCTGATCCAGCTTGTAGTGGACCCAAGGGCCAGCGTCGCTCTTGGTCAACAGCTCGGCGGTTCGCCCGATCAGATCCTCGAAATCGAGTTGGCTGCGACGCTTCTTGCGTTCCTCGTAGCCTTCTATCAGCTCCTTGGCCAGTGTAAGTGCCGAGCACGTTGCCTCATACATGCGAACCAGCCGTACCCGATCACGGCAGGCGAGAAAACGTTCCAGAGCTGCGGTAATAGCATCGGCAATGGCCGGCTGCGCATCCAGCATGGCTTTGGTTGCCAGTGTCTTCAGGCTCTTGGGCACGCCGGACTTCGTCAGTAGTGCGCTTTCCAGCCGTTCGAAACGCAACAGCGGATCGGCTTCGGCAATCGCCGTTCGTAACTCGTCGGCGATCCCCTGAACTGTACTGCCCCCTTTTTCATCCGCCAGGTCGAGATAGGCGGTCAGCATGCCACCACGAAGACCTGCAAGCGGCCATGCGTCGGCCGCTGCCGATTCGACGGTGTCGTCCTCCCGAAGACCGAGCTGGCCGCGGAGTACACTTTGGAATCCGCCTGAATGATGGGCGTGCTGCAGAAAATCCCTTACCTTCTGGCGATTGGCGACGATGTCACCCAGCAAGGTTTCAAGCCCGTGTTCATCGGCTATAGAGAGAATTTTCTCGAAGGCTTCCAGAAGCAAGGGGTCGTCGCCGGCCGCCGTGACGGTCAGGAGGGATTGCTTCGCATCAGCGAGCAGAACTGCCGATGCCCGGTCGTCCAGCACCGAGAAATGACCGGCGACATTGGCCTCGAGTGGAAACTGGTGCAGCAGCGCCTCGCAGAAGGCGTGAATGGTCTGGATCTTGAGCCCGCCAGGCGTTTCAAGTGCCTTCGCGAATAGACGTCTGGCCTGATCCAGCTTGATGCGATCCGGCTTGTGGCCCTCGATCTGTTCTATGCGGAAGGCAAGATCTGCATCATCGAGTCGCGCCCACTCCGCTAGCCGGGAGAACACGCGGTTCGACATTTCGGAAGCCGCTGCCTTGGTATAGGTCAGGCACAGGATGGAGGAGGGACGGGCTCCAGCGAGTAGGAGCCTGATGACGCGCTGGGTAAGGACATGCGTTTTGCCCGAACCGGCATTGGCGGAAACCCAGGCCGAGCGGCGGGGATCGGAAGCTAGCCCCTGCTGTGCGCTCGTCCAGTCGATCGGATTGACGCCTTCAGGTAGCAGATCGTCACTCATCGCCGGCCTCCTCGCTTTCGGCGGTGGACCATTCGGCGACCCTCGCGAGGTGGTCGTAGTCGCCGCTCAGATCGCCTTGCATGAACGGTATCAGGCGCGACACGAACCCCCTTTCTCCACTGCGCAGGAGTTGAACGAACCGCGACAGTTGCTCGATCGCATCCGCACCCAGATCGAGCGCCGATTTCGCCTTGTCGCCTTTTCCCGTCAGTTCGTTGTTGACGGTTTCCGCGCTGAAGCGATCTCCCGGACGCAGACGTACATAGATGAGGTCGGCCGGTTTCAGGGCTCCCGCAGAGCGAAAGGCACCGGCCTGAAGGGCTGCTGCTTCCAAAGGCAGCTGCGGATCGAGAAGACTCCGTGCCTGGGCGGGACTTGGGCTGGAACCAGTCTTGTAGTCGATAATGTCGGCAAAACCGCCGGGACGGATATCGATGCGATCCGCAACGCCCGTCAAACGGATGCCGGCTTCCGAAAGCTCGTATCCGGCAGGAACCTCGGTAAGGCTTCGGATATGATTTCCTTGTCGTTCTCGTTCCCATGCAAGGAAACGGTGCGCGACCTCAACGAAGCGTTGGCGCCAGACGACATCGATATGCGGCGGCAGTCTTTCCTCCGCAAATGCTTGGGCGATGATTTCGCTCAAGACCTCCTCAGCTGCGGGATCATTGACCGGAATCGCTCGGCGGACGAAGCGGTCCACGATACGGTGGTAGAGCGTCCCCCGTTCAGCCGGCCCCGGCTCCCGGTTGAAAGGCTGGACCGGATCCAGCCGGAGGATGCGCTTGGCGTATATGGAATAGGGGTCCCGGCGCAGTCGTCCGACCTCGCTGAACGAATACTGCCGTGGCTGCAGGTCCGCTTCCGGTTTGGGAGCCGGACGTTGCGCCGGCTGCTGATTTTCACCTTTATCCAGCAGCGCCACGAACCGTCGATATCGTTCCCCCCGCTCTCTCAACTGCTCGCTAAACTCCGGCCCTCCCAGCGCAAGCAGCCGCTGGAGCCAACGGGAGGCGACAGTCGGGGCGTTTCCCTGGCGAAGAGAGCGTGAGTAAATGAGATTCCGGGTGCCGCTCGCCATTTCGAAATCGTGCGCGAGTTGACCTGTTCGCCGTTCCGGAGGTTCGAGCCCCATGTCCGTTTTCATCGTTCGCGACAGGAACGGATTGTTGATGGTCTGGCTCGGCCAGGAACCCTCATTCAGCCCGCCAAGTACGATCGTGTCAACATTCTGAAGCCGGGCCTCCAGCGTACCGAAAATGAAGACGCGGGGGTGGCGCATGGCACGTGGCTTTACGGCTTCGCCGACGCTGAAGGCCGTAACGATGTCGATCCATTCGACACCATCGGCTTCGAGCATGCCGTTGGTCTGCATGATCTCCTCGATCAGACTGGCAAGCTTTTCTCCTGCTTCATTGCCCCAGAGCGTGGCGAGATTACCCCGTTCATCAGCACAGACAGCTTCGAGAGCATGCGCGCTGCGTTCGGCCCATTCTGCGATCGGCAGTGTCAGCCCCTCGGCACTGGTCAATGGTTCGAGCGCGCTTCGGATAGTTGAAGCGAGCATTGCCGCCTGCGACGCGGCATCCTCCGGCAGGCTTTTTCGCCACTCGGGCGGATGCCGGTCGCCGGAATGCGCCTCCATTCGACTTTTCAGAAGGTCCTCGAGCTCGCCGATACCGGCACTTCTGATGCCGCCCCGCAGCGCAAGGAGTTCGAGCGCGTCGACCGAGGTACGGAAATCCGCTTCTCGGTATCCGAACCGGACAAGAGGGTGCTTGAGGAAGGCAACGATGACCGTCGGATCACCGGGACGTAGGCACGCTTCCAGCATAATCTGAAGGAGCGTGCCCTGATCGGTGGCAGAGAGAGGCGTGCCGGCGGTGTCGTCGGCCATGATGTCGAAACGGGCGAGTTCGGCTCTCACGCGTTTGGCGAGGTTGCGATCGGGCGTCACCAATGCCGCGCGGCTTTCGCCGGACGACCCAGGCTCTTCGAGTGCCAGTCGCAGGGCGATTGCAATGGCAGCCGCTTCTTCCCGCTCGTTTGCTGCTTCGATGAGACTCACCCCGGCAAAGGCTCTGTTGAAGCGTTCCGCCGGGAAGTCCTCACGCCATTCGGTCCAGCTGTCGGTTGCGGCGGCCGGAGCAAGCGCTCGCGACAAGATTTCCGCCCGGTCGGCCAGTGCCGGCTCCGCCCTGTTCAGAGCTTCTATCTCCTCCCTTTCCAGACCGAGACGGTCGATCAGATGATAGAGACCGTATTGGGGATGGCTCCGGCTGGTGGGGTCGGAGAAAAGACCGTCAGATTGCGCGCCGACCAGGCGCCAGTGATCCAGTGGCATGATCTGATCGAGGCCGGGAAGCACGACCACGCCATTCGGCAGGGAGGCGACTGCAGAAATCAGCCGGGCTGCGGCCGGGATGGAGCCGGTCGAGCCGGCGACGATCACCGGATCACGGTTCGTCGAGGCGAGTATCCGGTCAGCCTCGGCCCGCAGCATCGCGTTGCGATGATATGCGGGCGAGGAGCGGTTCAGTTCCTTCAGCCGTTCCGGCCAAAAGGCTGTCGCGATCTTCAGGAATTCGAGGGTCAGCTGCCACCAGCTGGCGAAATCACCTGCCTGAACTTTGTCGAGAGATCGCCAGTCACCCTCTTCGGTTTCGACCGCGTCGATCAACTCGGTCAGTGCGCGCGCGAGCCAGATCGCATCTGCCGGACTCGCCGGAGCGACCAAGGGCGTATCTGAATGAATGCTTCGGACGATCTCCGGTAGTTGATTGCGCCAAGCGAGGATGAGGCGCGCCAACTCGATCAGTCTGGCTGTACCAGAGATGGGCGGCGCCAGATCCAGCAGGGTCGGGTTTTCGACGCCGAAATAGCCATCGTCTTCTTCGGTCTCGCCAAGCGGCTTTATGATCGGGAGAATTGCGGCGCGGCCTCCAAGAAGCTCGACAAACTCGGACCGCAGTTCACGTGCGGCACGACGAGTGGGAACGAATATGGTCACCTTTGCCAGTGCGAGCGGATCGTCTGCATGAAAGCGGAAGCCTTCGGTCAGCCGTCCATCCAGCAATGCCTGTGCCGTTTCTCGGAGAAATGGCAATCCAGGAGGGAGGGTGAAGACCTTCTTCTTTCGCCTGTCCGACATGGCTCAGGAGCTTTCAGTCAGTATGTCGATCACCTGCTCGGCTGCCTTTATCGCCTCAGGGGTTCCGACCGTTATCCAGCGGCCCGAAAGCTGAAGACCATACAGCCGTCCAGCAGCGATCGCCTTGTCGAAATAGAGGTTCAGGTTGAATGCCCCGTCGGGAGCATCGTCGAACAGCGCTGGATCTAGCACCATGGCTCCGGCATAAACGACAGGGTTTTCGTCGCCTTCTCTGTATCTGGTAAGGCGGCCGTCGACCGCCATCGAGAAGTCGCGTTTATCGTTGTGACCTGTGGTCCGGTCAGGCGGTACGCACAACAGGGCCATGTCCATGGTTTCGGGATCGAAGAAATCCGCGAGCCGTCGCAGATTGGAATTGCCCCCTTCTTCGTCGCCTACCCAGAAAAGATCGGCGTTCATAACGAATACCGGATTACGGCCAAGCAGACGAAGCCCCTTCACCAGTCCGCCGCCGGAATTCAGCAGCGTATCAAGCTCGTCGGAGATAAGCACTTCCATCCGGGGAAAGGAAGAGAGATGCGCCACCATCTGGTCGGCATGATGATGCACATTAACCGCCGCACGCGCTACCCCGGCATCTGCCAGAATATCCAGGGCGTAGTCGATAAGGGGCTTTCCTGCCACCTTGATGAGTGGCTTGGGCGTCGTTTCGGTCAACGGGCGCATACGCGTCCCGAGGCCGGCGGCAAGCACCATCGCTTCGGTGATTTTCATGTCGATCTACCGCGTTGATTCGCTCGTGCCGATTCCAGCCCTTGCGCACCAGTCGCGCAAGGGGGCAAGCACTGGATGCTCGAAAGCGACGGAAAGATGCCACAGCGTGCGCGGCATATGGCGCATGTAGGCAGGCTTCCGGTCACGCTGCATCAGGCGCACCCAGAGACCGTTGAGCTTGCAGGCGCGCTGGGCGGACATGATGTGCCAGCTCTTGAGGAACGCCGCTTCGTCGAAACTATTGTCGGTGCGGCGAGCCGTCAGGTAACGTTCCATAAGACTGTCCGCTAGCGGCCGTTCCACGGTTACGCGGGCATCCTGCACGATCGAGACGAGGTCATAGGAACTCGGGCCGATCATGGCATCCTGGAAGTCGATCAGCCCGACACGGCCGATGCCGGTTTCTTCCGGCCGCCAGATGATATTCGGGGAATGAAAGTCGCGAAGGACCAGCGTTCGCTCGCAATCCGCAAGTTCATCGATGAGGTGATCCCAGACCGCGATATAATCGCGGCGTTCCTGTTCGGAGGCTGCCTGACCGCCTTGCTTCCAGGGGAAATGCCAGTCGAGCAAAAGCTCGGCCTCCATTTTCATCGCCGCTCGGTCGTAATCCGGGATGCGATGGACGTGGCCGTCGGCAAGAACAATCTGGCGGGCGAATGTCATTCCGTGCATGTGCGCAAGACATTCCACGGAAGCCCGATACCGCTCCGCAATTGGTGCTCCGCTGTTGTCCAGAACAGAGCCGCTGCCGAGATCCTCAAGTAGGAGAATGCCCTGTTCGCAGTCGGACGCGTAGATTTCCGGCGCCGCAAATCCCTTCTCGCGCAACATCTGATCTATGGCGACGAAAGGATAGACGTCCTCCGCCAGATGAACGATCTGCGAATAGGGTTTGCCGTCGCGAATCGGCGGGCCGTTAGGCTGTCTGGGAGCGTCCATCAGCACCATGGATGCCTGGCCCGGAACTCTTATCCGTTCATAGGCACGGGTGGACGCATCTCCGATCAGAAAGCGGCGCTCGGCATCGGGGAAGCCCTTGTGATCGAGAAAGTGCCGGATGGTAAGGATCCGCGCGATACGCTCCACCCTTGCCGCAGGCCCGTGCACCATGGCATGGCGTCCATTACCCTCGAAGGAGAGCTTGATCTGGATCGTGTCCGAGGGAAGGGTGCCGGCAGCGCGTTCGGGCCATTCGATCAATGCCACACCCTGATCCACTGCCTCGTCAAGCCCGAGCTCATCGAGTTCCGACACATCACCCAGGCGATAGAGATCGAAGTGGGATATACGCAGCCGAAGCTCGTAAGTCTGTACGAGAGTGAAGGTCGGGCTGGGGACGTCGAGATGGGGATCGTCGGCGACGGCTCGGATCAACGCTCGTGAGAGGGTCGATTTGCCGGCACCGAGATCGCCGTAAAGAGCAATGCTATCGCCAGGCTTCAGAGCCAACGCGAGATCCTCACCGAAGCGGATCGTGTCGCTTTCCTGGTGCAGCGTAATGCTGAGAGTACCCGACGTGGTCATTCCGCGGCGGCAACCGATTGTATCGGGCTCGCAGAAGGAATACGGCACCGGACCGTCGTGCCGTGGCCGGGCTCACTCTCGATGGAAACCCTGCCGTGGTGAAGGCTGACGAAGCTTTCCACGATCGACAGCCCGAGGCCTGCTCCGCTGCGCTTGCTGCCCTTGGCATTGGCGGAAAAGCGGTCGAACACGCTTTCCAGCATTGCAGGCTCGATTCCACAGCCGTGGTCGGTGACCGTGAAGACGAAGTCCGTTCCCTCACGCCAGCACTTGAACTCCACCGCGGTGCCTTCAGGAGCAAAATTGACGGCGTTTGTCAGGATCTTGATGAGAATCTGCTTCAGTCGCTGCTGATCGGCAACGATCGGACCAAGTCGAGCCGGTGCCGAAATCTCCAGCGTGACGTTTCCTTCCTGCAGGCGATCCGTCATCTGCATGGAGACATCGTCCAGCATTTCGTCCAGATCGATCTCCTCGTAATTCAGATGCATGATGCCGGCATCGACTGTCGCGAGATCGAGAATGTCGTTGACGATCGTCAGCAAGACCGCCGACGATGTGGAAATATGATCGACGTATTCGGCCTGCCGCTCGTTCAGGGGTCCTATGCCGGGCGTCTTCAGCAGATCGGTGAAGCCGATGATGTTGGTCAGCGGCGAGCGTAACTCGTAGGAAACATGCTGGACGAAATCGTTCTTGAGTTCGTCGGCTTTGCGTAGCGCTTCGTTCTTCTCCTTCAACGCCCGCTCGGCGCGCACGCTGTCGGTCATATTGACGAAGGTCAGCATGGTCTGGGCGTTCGGAAGAGGGATGACCGCATAGTCGAGCACCAGGCCCGAATGGAGTTCGAGCGTGCCCTGCAGTGAGGGGCGCTCGTCGTCGAAGCTGGTGATCATCCGGCTGAAAGTCTTCCAGCCGTCCGGTTTGTCATAGGACGGTGCGCAGGCCGCTTCGATCGTCTGGATATGTGCGTCCGGGCAGGCGACCGCTTCGCTGATGCCCCAGAGGGCACGGAATGCCGGGTTGGAGAGCCGCAGCCGACCGTCGGGACCGAACACGGCCACACCCTCAGACAGATGGTCGATCGTTTCGCCCTGTACCCGCACCAGGGTGTTGTAGCGGGTTTCCAGATCGACCTGCTCGGTGAGGTTCTCGAACGCCCATGTCGCCCCACCCTGCGGGTGGGCGGACATGATCACGCGCAGGGTCTGCCCGTTCGGCAGGTGCCAGAGGTCCGTCTGTGTTTCGAGCGAACGATAGACGGCGAGCGCCTGCTCCTTCCAGGTTTTCCAGTTGAGCTGTTCAGGCAGCTTGTGTTCCGACCGCAGCCTGTCGAGCAGCTCCGCATTGTCCGGTTTCGATTCGAGAAATGCAGTGTCGAGGTCCCAGAGCTGCGCGAAAGCCTGATTGTAGAATTGCAGGCGGCGGCCGCCGTCGAAGATCGCCACGGGGGTTGCGAGATGGTCCAGTGTTTCCGCCTGGCTCTTCAACGTCCGCGTAAGCTCTTCGCGGAGCGCTTCCAACTGGCTGACATCTATCGCCATTCCGCACGAACCGTCGCCGGTCTTGGCATCGACGACATCGAGGAAAACACGGTTGCCGTGCACCACGGTGGAGATCGTGCCCTGGAAGGGAGATTCCGGCGTTGTCCTGGCCCGGATGTTGGCCCGATCCACGGAACCGAGCAGTTCACGCTGCTGGCCGACGGCCTTGTCCGGCGTGCCTGCCTCCACCGCCTCGCTATAAGCCTGGTTGACCCATATGAGTTGCCCCTCGCTGTCCCTGCGCCAGACCGGCTGTTCAATCGTGTCAAGCAGCGCCTCGAATGCCGAGATCGTGGATAGCAGACGGCTTTTTTCGATCTTGAGTTCGGCCAGTTCGGCTCGCAGGTTGTTCAGGGCCACGAAGCGGGCAAAAGCTCTGCCGCCTGAGAGGCGTCCTTCTACCTCGAGTACATCCCCTCTTTGCGTTTCGATGACGATATCGAAGGTTCGCGCGTCGAAGCGAAGGGCTTCAATGCAACGTTCAAGCTCGATGGCCGAGCCGGGTTTCAGCCAGCGTCCGAAGGCCAGGAAATCCGCATCGCCTGAAGGTGCGCCCGTATCGACGGGCAACTGACCGATGAACTCCGCCTTGCCGGTACGCCCGTCCCATATGACGATCCGGCGGTTCTTCTCGGCGATCAGGGCTTCGTAGCGCGACAGACGCTGATTGGCGTCCGCGAGAAGTCCACGCATTTCCTCGCTTTCCGCCTCGATATTGCCTTTCTGGCGCACGAGCCAGAGTGCGGAGATCATACTCGCGGACAGAATTCCGATGATGATGGAAAACCCGACCATCTCGGCGGAGGTGAAGAAACGGACATTGGCTGTGGTTGCTATTTCCCCTGCGAACACGAGCGATGGCACGGCAACCAGCGCGCTGTTACCGGCAAGAACTCGCAGGAAACGGCGCTTCCAGGTCAAACGGGGGGGAATTACGATGCGGAAGTTCTTCGAGTTATCGCCGAAAAGATGACGCATCCGCTCAAAGACAGGCGCTCGTCCGGACGACTTACTCCGTCGTCTGGCAAATTCATTCTCTTTCACCGACATCCCCGGTCTGTCTCCGTCCTATGTGCCGCATCTCGACAAGACATCCCAATTTCGCCTCCTGCCGATCGCGCGGAGGGGACGAATCAAGTTCTAAAACAATACTGCCTAAGGGAATCGCAGTGAAGGCATGGGGCCAAAAAAGAAGCCGCAGTCTTTGTCAAGGCTGCGGCCACTATATATTGTGGATATGCTAATTGTGATTAATAGCGGTAGTGGTCAGCCTTGAACGGGCCCTGCGGCGTTACACCGATATAGGCAGCCTGCTCATCAGAAAGTTCGGTCAGCTTGACGCCGAGCTTATCGAGATGGAGGCGAGCGACCTTCTCATCGAGGTGTTTCGGCAGGACATAGACCTTGTTCTCGTAGCCGTCGCCCCTGGTGAACAGTTCGATCTGGGCCAGCACCTGGTTGGTGAAAGAAGCAGACATCACGAACGAGGGATGACCGGTCGCGTTGCCGAGGTTCAGCAGACGGCCTTCGGAGAGAAGGATCATCCGGTTACCCTGCGGAAACTCGATCAGGTCCACCTGAGGCTTGATGTTCGTCCATTTCAGGTTCCGCAGCGCTGCGACCTGTATCTCGTTGTCGAAGTGGCCGATATTGCCGACGATCGCCATGTCCTTCATCTGGCGCATGTGCTCAAGGCGGATGACGTCCTTGTTGCCGGTGGTGGTGATGAAGATGTCTGCGGTTGATACAACGTCTTCCAGCTGGACGACTTCGTAGCCATCCATCGCCGCCTGAAGGGCACAAATCGGATCGATTTCCGTCACCTTGACGCGGGCGCCGGCGCCCCGAAGCGATGCCGCCGAGCCCTTGCCGACGTCGCCGTAGCCGCAGACCACCGCTACCTTACCAGCCATCATCACGTCGGTGGCGCGACGGATACCGTCGACCAGCGACTCCTTGCAGCCGTACTTGTTGTCAAACTTGGACTTCGTCACGGAGTCGTTGACGTTGATGGCCGGGAAGGGCAGCAGGCCCTGCTTGCTGAGCTGATAAAGACGGTTGACGCCGGTGGTGGTTTCCTCCGTCACACCGCGGATCGCGTCGCGCTGTTTGGTGAACCAGCCGGGAGAGGCTTGCAGCCGTTTTTTGATCTGGGCGAAGAGGATTTCCTCTTCCTCGGAATGGGGATTGGACAAGACGTCCTCGCCGGCTTCAGCGCGGGCGCCGAGCAGGATGTACATGGTGGCGTCCCCACCATCGTCCAGAATCATGTTCGAAAGAGCACCGTCGGCCCACTGGAAGATCCTGTCGGTGTAGTCCCAGTAGTCGGTCAGGCTCTCGCCCTTCACTGCGAAGACCGGAACGCCGGATGCGGCAATTGCCGCGGCGGCGTGGTCCTGCGTCGAGAAGATGTTGCAGGATGCCCAGCGGACCTGTGCGCCGAGAGCGACCAGGGTCTCGATCAGGACGGCGGTCTGGATCGTCATGTGCAGCGAGCCGGTGATGCGAGCGCCGGCGAGCGGCTTTGCCTCGCCAAATTCGGCCCGGCACGACATCAGGCCCGGCATTTCGGTTTCGGCGATCTCGATCTCTTTCCGGCCGAAATCCGCAAGCGAGATATCGGCGACGACGTAATCCTTGATTTGGCTCATGAAGCTCTCCAGCCTGACAGCGACCCATGTCGCGGTTTGAAATCCGCGCATGCGCCTTTTTCCCTTCCGGGTTTTATGCGGCCCCAATAGCAGGATTTGATCAGACTGGCAACATTGATATAAAGAACTCTTTATATCTTTATGTCGCCGACACTCAGGCTTCTTCGCCAAACTTGTCCAGAACGAGCCGCTCCAATGCGTCGAGCACGTCGGCGGCCTGGGGGCCTCTAGCTGTGACCACGATGCTGCATCCCGGGCTGGCGGCCAGCATCATCAGCCCCATGATGGACATTCCGCCGACGGTAGTTCCGTCTTTTGCGACCGATACGACCGCGTCGAAGCTGCCGACGGTCTGGACAAACTTCGCTGAAGCTCGCGCGTGAAGTCCGCGTTTGTTGGAGATGAGAAGTTCGCGTGACAATGCCATTGTGCTGCGGCCCGTTGTTCTTATTTGCCACTCAGGACGCGGCTGGCGACATTGATGTACTTCCGGCCGGCTTCGGAGGCTTCGGCAAGGGCTTTTTCCATATCGTTGTCGGTGCGAACGCCCGCAAGCTTGATCAGCATGGGAAGATTGACGCCCGCGATAACCTCGATCCGCCCGCTGTTCATGACCGAGATCGCCAGATTCGAGGGCGTACCGCCGAACATGTCAGTGAGGATGATCACGCCATGGCCATCATCCGCGCGCAGGACGGCATCGAGGATGTCCTGGCGCCTCTGGTCCATGTCGTCTTCGGGACCGATCGATACGGTTTCAATGAATTTCTGCGGCCCTACGACATGCTCCACCGCGTGCTGAAATTCTTCTGCCAGCTTGCCATGGGTGACAAGCACAAGTCCGATCATTCTTTCTGCCCCTTAGCTGACGCACACTAGGCCAGTTACCGCACTGCAACCCGTTCGTCTATCGGTGGTCGCCAATCTTGGCGATGTCGGCGCTGAGCGCAAGCTCAAAAAAATGATACCTTTTCCGGTGAAATCGTCGCTGCGGACATGAAGAAGTGCCTCCAGAAAGGCCAGTGGCGCCGTAGTATGAACCGGGATCCGTAACAGGGGAACTCTGATCCCGAAAGCCAGTTGGTGATCTTCGTTCTCCTCCGGCAGCCGGTCAGCCTCGGCCCCGATGGGCATGACGCAGGCATCGATGACAGCCGACTTTTGGCTTGCGGCGTTTACAATTCCCGCATGACGCAGTTCTATGAGGCCGGCGATGGCTGCTGGCCGCGACGCGACGATCCGGCCGTTTTGCAGCGAAACATCGACACGGTCGTCAGCGATGAGAGCAGCATATTTTCCCTGCGCCCTTGCCTCCGCGAGACATGTGAAGGCGATTGACGATTTCCCGCACCCGGAGGGACCGACAAAGGCCAATCCCGCGGTTCCTGCCACAATCACGGTTGCGTGTATGTTGATGGCCGTCGCGGTCACGTAGTGCTTTCGATGGGCAGGGTGAGAATGAATCGCGCACCGCGCGGCTTTGCTCCGGCCTCGCCGGGAATATTTTCTGCCCTGAGGGAACCGCCATGCGCTTCAGCGATCTGACGGCTGATCGAGAGGCCGAGGCCGGAGTTCTGGCCGAAACCCTCGCCCTCCGGCCGGTCGGTATAGAAGCGCTCGAAGATCCGGTCGATATCCTCAGCCTGTATACCCGGTCCGTTGTCTTCCACCTGAACGATGCAACGGCCTCGGGTGCGCGATAGACGGACCACGATCCGCCCACCCTGCTCGGGCACGAAAGAACGGGCGTTTTCAATGAGGTTGGTGATGATCTGTCCGAGACGGAGATCATGGCCGTTGACGACAAAGCCCGCCTTGCTGCCCGGTTTTTGGTCGATGACGTAGTCGATTTCCGCCGGTTTCTTGCTGGCCCCGATCTGTCTTGAAACCTCGACCAGGCTGCTGAGCAATACCTCGAGATCGACGGGCTTGGCATCGGCACGGGCCAGTTCGGCATCGAGACGCGAGGCATCGGAAATGTCGCTGATCAATCGGTCGAGGCGTCGCACGTCGTGCTGGATGATGTCGAGAAGCTTCTTCTTTGATTCATCCGTCCGGGCAAGCGGAAGCGTTTCGACGGCGCTGCGCAGCGAGGTCAGCGGATTCTTCAATTCATGGCTGACGTCGGCGGCGAAGCTTTCAATCGCGTCAATCCGGTCGTAAAGGGCGGTGGTCATCTCCCGAAGTGCCAGCGATAGGTTGCCGATTTCGTCCTGACGGGCAGAGAAATCCGGAATTTCCTGCCGCTCCTTCGCTCCCCGTCGGACTCGGACGGCCGCCGCAGCCAGTCGTCGCAGCGGATTGGCGATGGTCGACGAGAGCAGTAGCGACACCACGATGTTGACCAGAGTGGCGACGCCGAACACGCGCATGATGGCAAGCCGCTCGGCGTGGACGATCTTGTCGATGTCGCCCGCCTGGGTCGACAGAAGGAGCACACCGAGCACGGCCCGGAACCGCTGCACCGGAACGGCGACGGATACGATCAGTTCGCCGGTATCGGTGACGCGGACGACTGCGCCGCGAACGCCGGTCAGCGCGTTCATTACTTCGGGATAGATGGAACCATCGCCACCTGGCGCTTCCTTGTAGACCGGCAGATTACCCGGCTGCAGCAGCTTGTTGAACAGGCGTGCGACCGTGTCCGTCACGCCCGTGCTTTCTGTTTCGACCGGCGGAAGGTCAAAACGCAGGATTTGGCCGCGGGAATAGAGATGGCGGGAATCGAGCAGCAGGTTTGCGTCCGCGTCGAACAGCCGCGCCCGTGTCCGGGTGGGGGAGATCAGACGCCTTAGAACCGGCGCCACGCGCTCCGGATTGATCGGGAATTCGAGATCTTCGTCGTTAGGAACGGGAGTGATGCTTTGCCCGGCCTGTAGTTCCAGGAGTTTCTGCGGGTCGATGGTGATCGAGTTGGTGTCCACCGAGGCCGACGCAGATATCGCGCCAGCAATGATCTCGCCCTGCGTCAGTAGGCTCTCGACGCGTGCATCGATTAGGCCCTCGCGAAACTGGTTGAGGTACATGATGCCGCCGACTAGGACGACGAGCGCCGCGAGGTTAAAGAAGACTATCCGGCGGGTGAGGCTCGAAAACAGCGCGTTGCCGAAAATGCGGCGGATAAGCGTGAAGGGATGAACCATGAAGCGTCTCGGCGCGGTGGCCGCGTCGAGTTCATCGAGTTCATGGTCCAGCAGTTTTCGTTCCAAGCATTACACCTTTCGTGCAGGCCACGATATGGCCTGCACTTGTTGCGTGACCGGCATTCCCGACTTCAGGCGGCTTCACGGAAGCGATAACCGACACCGTAGAGCGTCTCGATCATGTCGAAGTCCGTGTCGACCATCTTGAATTTCTTGCGAAGCCGTTTGATGTGGCTGTCGATGGTTCGGTCATCGACATATACCTGTTCGTCGTAGGCTGCGTCCATCAGGGCATCTCGGCTTTTGACCACGCCAGGTCTCTGGGCGAGGGATTGCAGGATGAGGAATTCGGTCACGGTAAGCGTGACCGGGTCACCCTTCCAGGTGCAGGTGTGGCGTTCCTGGTCCATGACAAGCTGTCCGCGTTCCAGGGTTCGTGCCTGTTGTTCGCCGCCGGCCTTACCTGCGCCAGGGATTGCCGGATTTTCGCGGCTTGCGGCCCGTCGCAGGATGGCTTTCACTCTCTCGACGAGCAGGCGTTGGGAAAACGGCTTCGTGATGAAGTCGTCGGCTCCCATCTTCAGGCCGAACAGTTCGTCGATCTCCTCGTCCTTGGAGGTGAGGAAGATGACCGGAAGATCCGATTTCTGACGCAGTCGGCGCAGAAGTTCCATTCCGTCCATGCGAGGCATCTTGATGTCGAAAATCGCCAGCTGCGGGGGACGTGCCAACAGGCCCTCCAGCGCGGACGCGCCATCGGTATAGGTCTCAACCTTGTACCCCTCGGCCTCCAGCGCGATTGAAACGGACGTGAGGATATTGCGGTCGTCATCCACGAGCGCGATTGTCTGCATGAGGCTACTCTCCGTCGTCATTTGCTTTTCGGCTCCTGCTTACGCCCACCAGCCCGGTCGCATCAGGGAACCGCGTTTTGAGGATAAAGGTGGAACAAATTGTGGCAGAGATAAAGAGAGTAGAACCGAGATCAAGGACTTACGGCCTTTTCGCCGCAGTCATTCCGCGGTGTTCAGCATATCACTCAAACCGATTTAAAAAATGCCACCTCAATTTAAATCGATTAATTATTTGATATCGTTATATTATTTTCGTTTTCCGCTTGCGCTCTTCTAAAACTAGCACTAGTTAAGAATGACGTTTCAACGGCCCGTCGGCCCAAAAAACAAAGGAAGCTGTCCATGGAGGAGCTTGGAGTGAACAACCCCTTGATCGGGGTAGCGGCAATAGGTTTAGGCGATGCGGCGCGCGTCTTTTACAATCTGTTGCCGAGTGAACTCTATGAGGAAACCATCCGGCGCGGCGAGGCTGTGCTGACGGCTGACGGCGCTATCTGCGCCGAAACCGGCCAACATACCGGCCGCTCCCCGAAGGATAAGTTCATTGTTCGCGATAAGCTGACCGACGGCCAGATCTGGTGGGACAACAACAAGCCGATGTCGCCGGAACATTTCGGTGTTCTGCACAAAGACATGCTGGCCCACGCAGCGGGCATGGATCTTTTCGTTCAGGATCTGATTGGCGGCGCGGATGCCGACAACGCCCTGCCGACACGCGTGATCACGGAGTACGCCTGGCATTCGCTGTTCATCCGCAACCTGCTAATCCGTCCCGAGCGTTCGGCGCTCAAAACGTTCCAGCCGAAGCTTACGATCATCGATCTGCCAAGCTTCCGTGCTGATCCGGCGCGCCATGGTTGCCGCAGCGAAACCGTGATCGCCTGCGATCTGACGAACGGTATCGTTCTCATTGGCGGCACGTCCTACGCCGGCGAAATGAAGAAGTCGGTCTTCACCGTCCTCAATTATCTTTTGCCGAACAAGGGTGTCATGCCGATGCATTGCTCGGCCAATGTCGGACCTGAGGGTGATTCTGCCGTATTCTTTGGCCTTTCCGGCACAGGTAAGACAACGCTATCGGCTGATCCAAAACGCACTCTGATTGGCGACGACGAACACGGCTGGGGCGAACACGGCGTCTTCAACTTCGAAGGCGGCTGCTACGCCAAAACGATCCGCCTTTCGGCCGAAGCTGAGCCGGAAATTTTTGCAACGACCAAGCGTTTCGGCACGGTGTTGGAGAACGTCGTTCTTGATGAAAACCGCGTACCGGATTTCAACGACGGCTCGAAGACCGAAAACACCCGCTGCGCCTATCCGTTGAATTTCATTCCGAACGCGTCGGAGACGGGTCGCGCCGGTCATCCGAAGACGATCATCATGCTGACAGCGGACGCGTTCGGTGTCATGCCGCCGATCGCCCGCCTGACGCCGGAACAGGCCATGTATCACTTCCTGTCGGGTTACACCGCAAAGGTGGCGGGCACCGAGAAGGGCGTCGTCGAACCCGAGGCGACATTCTCGACCTGCTTCGGTGCGCCGTTTATGCCCCGCCATCCGGCTGAGTACGGGCGTCTGCTGCGTGACCTGATCGCAAAGCACGAGGTCGATTGCTGGTTGGTCAACACCGGCTGGACCGGTGGCGCCTATGGGGTCGGGCACCGGATGCCGATCAAGGCAACGCGCACTCTGCTAACGGCCGCGCTCACTGGCGAACTGAAGAAGGCGGAGTTCCGTACCGATCCGAACTTTGGCTTCAAGGTGCCTGTGGCGGTCGAAGGCGTGGAACAGTCCATCCTCGATCCCCGCTCCACCTGGTCGGACGGAGCCGCCTACGACGCGCAGGCCCAGAAGCTGGTAGCCATGTTCATCACGAACTTCGCCAAGTTCGAGGACCACGTCGATCACAAGGTTCGGGATGCTGCTCCGACGGCTCATGTCGCGGCCGAGTAACCACGTGTTCATACCCGGTTCCAAAACCCGGCGGTTTCCGCCGGGTTTTTTATTTGTGCGCGGGGCGATATCTGTGAAAGAGAAACATCAGGACGTCCGCCCATGGCCAGCGAAGCACTCATCGTCAACAGCAGGATCACGATTGCCGGTTGGGAATTGACCGAGCAATTTGTGTTGGCTGGTGGCCCCGGTGGTCAGAACGTCAACAAGGTTTCGACCGCCGTCCAGCTTTTCTTCAATATCGCCGGTTCTCCTGCGCTGAGCGACCGTATCAAAGCGAATGCGATCAGGCTCGGTGGAAAGCGTGTCTCAAAGGAAGGTGTCATCATCATCGAAGCGAACCGGTTCCGCAGCCAGGAGCGTAACCGTGAGGATGCGCGCGAGCGCCTGCGCGAGTTGCTCGTCGAGGCTTCCGAGCCCCCACCGCCGCCTCGCCGCAAGACCAAGCCGTCCAAGGGGGCGATCGAACGGCGTCTTCATGCAAAGGCAAGCCGCGGGGAAATCAAGAAGCTGCGTGGCCGCATGAAGGATGATTGATAAAGCAACCCGTACTTTAGAAAACTGCTTGTAATTTCTCCTGCCGTGCCGTCTTCTGAACGACATTCATGGAATCGGGAGTAACGTCATGGGTTTGTTCAGCTTCATCAAGGATGCAGGCAAGAAACTGGGGATCGGCGGAGACGACGACACGCCGGATGTTGAAGCGGTGAAGAAGGAACTTGCCTCTCACGGCCTCGGTACGGACAAGGTCGACGTTGAGGTCGTGAACGACAAGGTCGTCCTGAAGGGTGTGGTCAAGGACCAGTCCATTTTCGAAAAAGCCGTTGTTGCTGTCGGCAATACGCTCGGTATTTCCGCAGTCGAGGCCGGCGAGCTCAAGATCGCCGAAACGCCTGCCGGCGAGCCGGCAGCAGCGAAAGAACCGGTCTTCTACACGGTGAAAAAGGGCGACAATCTCTGGAAGATTGCCGAGGCGCACTACGGCAAGGGCAAAGGTCCGCAGCATACGGTGATTTTCGAGGCGAATAAGCCGATGCTCACCCATCCAGACAAGATCTATCCCGGTCAGGTGCTGCGCATCCCGGAACTGTAAATCATACCGGGGCATGACGAGGTGGAATGACGGGCGGACTTGTTCTCGCAGACGGGCTAGAACTGTTTTCAGGCTATCTCGACAAGGGGATGCAGGAAAGCCTGATCCAGACTATTCGCGAGGTTGTAGCCGTAGCACCGTTGTTCGTGCCGGAAATGCCGCGGACGGGAAAGCCTATGACGGTCCGCATGACGAATTGCGGACCGCTGGGCTGGGTGACCGATCGGGTAAAAAGGCTATCGCTATCAGGCTGTGCACCCGAAGACCGGTGAACCATGGCCGCCGATCCCGAAAATCCTTATGGACATCTGGAACAAATTAGCCGGCTATTCGAAGCCGCCGGAAGCCTGTCTGGTGAACTTTTATTCGGCTGATGCCCGCATGGGGCTGCACCAGGATCGAGATGAACGGGATTTCGAAGCGCCGGTTGTTTCGATCTCGCTGGGAGATACGTGCCTGTTTCGCTTCGGCGGAACCGACCGTCCCGCGCCGACAAAGTCCGTGCGGCTGGAAAGTGGAGACGTCCTTGTCATCGGTGGCAGGAGCCGCCTTTGTTACCATGGCGTAGACCGTATCTACCCGGGAACGTCCGTGCTGCTGAAGCAGCCGGGGCGGGTCAATCTCACTCTCCGCCGTGTCAACCCTTAGGCGGGAAAGGTTTTGATCAAAGCTTCCGCAACGCGACCGTTTCGACCAGATGATCGGCGCCCTTGCGCAGGATCAGGTCCGCACGCGGCCGGGTGGGGAGAATGTTCTCCCGAAGGTTCTTGAGATTGATGCTTTCCCAGAGGTCCTCGGCCCGTTCCAGAGCTTCATCTTCGCTGATCGTGGCATAGCGATTGAAGTATGAGGTCGGGTCGCGGAACGCTGTCTGCCGCAGCTTCATGAACCGGTCGACGTACCATTTATGGATATGGCTCTCGTCCGCGTCGATATAGATGGAAAAGTCGAAGAAATCGGAGACCATCGGCACGATCTTACCATCGGCGGGCAGATCGCGCGACTGCAGGACGTTGATACCTTCGAAGATCAGGATATCGGGACGGTCGATGATCGTGTACTGGTTCGGCAGCACGTCGTAGGTGATGTGCGAATAGCAGGGAGCTCGAACATCCGACCGCCCCGCCTTGATCGCCGCAAGGAACCGGAGGATCGCCGCTGTATCGTAGCTTTCCGGAAAGCCTTTTCGATTCAGAATGTTCTGGCGCGTCAAAATGGCATTCGGATAGAGGAAGCCGTCCGTCGTGACCAGATCCACCTTCGGGCTGGACGGCCAGCGTGCCAGGAGTTCCTTGAGGACGCGGGCTGTCGTCGATTTGCCGACCGCGACCGATCCGGCGATACCGATCACGAAAGGTGTCTTGGCAACGTCGGAAAGGCTCAGGAAACGGTTTCGCTGCTCGAACAGCAACTGCGACGATTCCACGTGGGCAGACAGAAGGCGCGACAGCGACAGATAGATGCGCCGCACTTCCTCGATGTCGATCGGGTCGTCGATGGAGCGGAGTCGATGAATTTCGTCGCCGGTCAGGGTCAGCGGCGTGTCCGCTCGAAATTTCGCCCATTCTTCGGAGGAGAAGAAATGATAAGGCGAATAGCTATTCGCCTGGAAATGATCGAGCGTCTCTGGCGACACGGCTTCCCTGGATGCTATCGTCATGGATCTTTCCGACTGGCCTTTTCGCTGAGGCCAGATTGTCCGGTCCGCCGTTCGAGTTCCTGCATGATCGTTTCTAAGGGTATGCCGGCAATTTTCAATACGACCATAAGGTGATAGAGGAGATCCGCCGCTTCGTAGACGAGGTTCTCGCGATCTCCTGTGACGGCCGCCATGACGGCCTCGACGGCCTCTTCGCCGAGTTTCTTTGCAGCTTTGGGCTGGCCGGCTGCGACCAGTTTCGCTGTCCAGGATTCATCCGTCGATGCTTCTGCGCGTCGCGCTACGATCGCTTCCAGATCGGTTAACGAAAAGCCGGTCATGGTCATCCCCCATCAGTCCAGGCGCATGGCGATGCCATGCTCGGACATATATTGTTTGGCTTGGCCGATGGAATAGGTGCCGAAGTGAAAGATCGACGCGGCGAGTACCGCAGTTGCGTGGCCCTCCTTGATGCCATCTACCAGATCGTCCAGCGATCCCACGCCGCCTGATGCGATGACCGGCACACGGACGCTATCAGCGATTGTCCGCGTGAACGCGATGTCGTAGCCGCTCTTCGTTCCGTCTCTGTCCATCGAGGTCACCAGAAGCTCGCCGGCCCCGAGCGCGACGACCTTGGCCGCGAACTCGACCGCATCGATGCCTGTCGGGTTGCGACCGCCGTGGGTGAAGATTTCCCAGCGATCCGTCTCTCCGGGGCCAGACACCTTCTTGGCGTCGATCGAAACGACGATGCACTGGTCTCCGAATTTGTCGGCGGCTTCCGCGACGAAATCGGGATTTTTCACTGCGGCTGAATTGATCGAAACCTTATCGGCGCCACAGAGCAACAGCTTGCGGATGTCGGCGATCGACCGCACACCGCCGCCGACCGTCAACGGCATGAAGCAATGCTCCGCCGTCTGGGCTACCACGTCGAAAATCGTTTCGCGATTGTCGGAGGATGCGGTGATGTCGAGAAAGCAGAGTTCGTCGGCGCCGGCCGCATCATAGGCCTTGGCGGCCTCCACGGGATCACCGGCGTCGATCAGATCGATGAAGTTGACGCCCTTGACGACGCGGCCGTCCTTGACGTCGAGACAGGGGATGACACGTGCCTTGAGGGTCATGGGTTCAGTTCCTTGCCGCCTTGATCAGGGCCAGCGCCTCGGCCGGATCGATCCGGCCATCATAGAGCGCCCGGCCAGAAATCGCACCTTCGAGCTTTTGCGCATCCGGTTGCAACATGCGCCGAATATCATCGAGCGAAGCGAGTCCGCCGGAGGCGATGACGGGAATGGAGACCGCGTCCGCCAATTCGAGTGTCGACGCCCAGTTGATGCCAGTGAGGATGCCGTCGCGGTCGATGTCCGTATAGATGATCGCTGATACGCCCGCGCCCTCGAATTTCCTGGCGAGCTCAATCACCCCGAGCTCGGAGGCCTCCGCCCAACCTTCGACTGCTACCTTGCCGCCCTTGGCGTCGATACCGACCGCAATCTTTCCGGGAAACCGCTTGCAGGCCTCAATGACGAGCTGTGGATCGCGCACCGCGACCGTTCCGAGAATGACACGGGCGAGGCCTCGCGCGAGCCAGCTTTCGATATGCTCGAGCGTGCGGATGCCGCCGCCAAGCTGCACGGGATTTTTTGTCGCCTTGAGGATCGCGTCGACGGCCGCGCCGTTCACGCTCTCACCGGTGAATGCGCCGTTGAGATCGACGACGTGCAGCCATTCGAATCCCTGGTCTTCGAAGGCTTTGGCCTGCGCAGCCGGATCAGGGTTGTAGACTGTGGCCTGGTCCATGTCGCCGAGCTTGAGGCGGACGCATTGCCCGTCCTTCAAGTCGATTGCGGGAAAGAGGATCATGTATTTCCGTCCGATCGTCTGAGAAATCCGGTCACGGCTTCCAGGACAGGAAGTTCGCGATCAACTTGAGGCCGAGTTTCTGGCTCTTCTCCGGATGAAACTGGGTGCCGACCATCGTGTCCCGCCCGACGACAGCGGTCATCGAACCGCCGTAGTCCGTCGTCGCGATCACGTCCTCGGCTCGTTCGGCGGCGAGATGGTAGGAATGTACGAAATAAGCATGCAAACCGGCCTCCCCGGTCGGGATCCCGTCGAACAGCGGATGCTGTCGTTTCAAATCGATCGTATTCCAGCCGATCTGCGGGATTTTCAGGCCCGGATCATTCGGCTCCATCAGGACGACATCGCCCTTGATCCAGCCGAAGCCTTCCGTGATCGTCTTCTCCAGACCCCGAGTGGACATCAGCTGCATGCCAACACAGATGCCGAGGAAAGGACGCGCCTTTCGTTCGACCGCTTCAACCAGAGCTTCGTTCATGCCTGCAACGGCATCGAGGCCGCGGCGGCAATCGGCATAGGCACCAACGCCCGGTAGCACGATCCGGTCGGCGTTTGCGACCACGTCGGCCTTGTCGGTCAAGTGGATCCTCGCGTCTATTTCGGCCTCGCGGGCGGCACGTTCGAAAGCCTTGGTGGCGGATTTCAGGTTGCCCGAACCATAGTCGATAATGGCGACTTGCATATCTTGTCTGCTCTTTCCCCCTCAGACCAGGGTGCCCTTGGTCGAGGGAATGCGGCTTGCTTGCCGCGGATCAATCTCCGTCGCCGTGCGCAGAGCACGAGCGACCGCCTTGAAGCAGGTTTCGGCGATATGATGGTTGTTCGCGCCGTAGTGATTCATCACGTGGAGCGTGATGCCGGCGTTCTGGGCAAGCGCCTGGAAGAACTCACGCACCAGTTCCGTGTCGAACGTACCGATCTTCGGCGCGCTGAACGCGACGTTCCAGACAAGGAACGGTCGGCCGGAAACGTCCACGGCGGCTTTGGTCATCGTCTCATCCATGGCGAGATCAATCGAGGCATAACGGGTGATGCCACGGCGATCACCGAGCGCCTTGGAGATCGCCTGACCGATAGCGATGCCGGTATCCTCGACGGTGTGGTGATCGTCGATATGCAGGTCGCCCTTCGCCTCGATTTCCATATCGATCAGCGAGTGCCGGCTGAGCTGCTCCAGCATATGGTCGAAGAAACCCACGCCTGTCGAAATACGCGAGGTACCGGTGCCGTCGATGTCGACGGATACCGTGATCGCGGTTTCATTGGTCTTGCGGGAAACCTCGGCCTTGCGCTCTGCCATGGGGCTACTCCATTGGAAAATACGGCGTTCCTTATCAGGGCGGGAGGCAAATATCCAGAAATTCCATTACTCTGCAGCATGAGGCTGCAGAACCAGCCTTTCCGCCGTTTGCAAATGCCGGAGCGACACTTACATAGGCCTCAACAGGGGGCCTATCATGGCCCGAACAAAACGCTCGCGCATTGCGAGCCTGAAGGTGCTTGATGACCACGATTATTACAGTACGCAAGAACGGTTCCGTCGTAATGGCCGGCGATGGGCAGGTGAGCCTCGGTCAGACTGTCATGAAGGGTAATGCGCGCAAGGTGAGGCGCATCGGTAAGGACGGCGATGTGATCGCCGGTTTCGCCGGCGCAACCGCGGACGCCTTCACGCTGCTGGACCGCCTTGAAAAGAAGCTCGAACAATATCCCGGCCAGTTGATGCGCGCCGCCGTCGAACTCGCCAAGGATTGGCGGACCGACAAATATTTGCGCAATCTCGAAGCCATGATGTTGGTTGCCGACAAATCCATTACACTGGCGATCACAGGCAATGGCGACGTGCTCGAACCGGAACATGGCACCATGGCTATCGGTTCTGGTGGTAACTATGCGCTGGCCGCGGCGCGAGCACTGATGGACTCCGACAAGACTGCCGAGGAAATAGCCCGTCGCGCGATGGAGATTGCCAGCGACATCTGTGTTTACACCAATGCCAATGTGGTGATGGAACGTCTGGATGAGAGCTGAGGGTGCGATTTCCTTTCGGCCGGTTGGACACACGGACCTTGCTCTGATTGAGCAATGGATGCGCGAGCCGCATTGGAAGGAATGGTGGGGCGAAGCCGATACGGAACTCGGATATATCCGGCAGATGGTTGAGGGACGTGACAGCACCCGCCCTTTCATCTTCATGATCGACGGGAAAGATCTGGGTTACATCCAGTATTGGTTTGTGGGCGATCACCAGAACGCAACCTGGCTTGAAGAAAATCCGTGGTTAGCGGCGCTTCCGCCAGAGACCATAGGAGTTGATCTCTCAATCGGTCCTGCGGCTATGCTTTCAAAAGGCCTCGGGACGAGGGTTCTCAAGAGTTTCGTGGAGCATCTGCAAACAGAAGGCTTCCGGGAAATTATCATCGATCCTGATCCGAAGAATCAGCGGGCTGTTCGGGCCTATGAGAAAGCCGGATTTCGAGCCATTCCGGAACTTCTGGGAAAGAGTGGCGACAGCCTTATCATGCAATACAAGTTCTGAACGCGAGTGACATGTTATGACCAATTTTTCTCCCCGCGAGATCGTCTCCGAGCTGGATCGGTACATCATTGGCCAGCACGAGGCCAAGCGCGCGGTCGCGATCGCGCTACGTAATCGCTGGCGCCGTCAGCAGCTTGACGACAGCCTGCGCGACGAGGTGATGCCGAAGAACATCCTGATGATCGGACCGACCGGCGTCGGCAAGACCGAGATATCTCGCCGTCTCGCCAAGCTGGCCGGCGCGCCGTTTATCAAGGTGGAGGCCACCAAATTCACCGAGGTCGGCTATGTCGGCCGGGACGTGGAGCAGATCATCCGCGATCTCGTTGAGGTTGGCATCACCCTCGTCCGCGAAAAGAAGCGTGCCGAGGTGCAGGCCAAGGCCCATGCCGGAGCCGAAGAACGCGTACTCGATGCCCTGGTCGGAGCGACAGCTTCGCCGGCGACCCGCGACACCTTCCGCAAGAAACTTCGCAACGGCGAGCTGGACGACAAGGAAATCGAGATCGAGGTTGCTGATACGGGCTCCGGTGGCATTCCGGGTTTTGATATCCCCGGCATTCCGGGCGGCAATGTTGGCATCCTCAATCTTTCCGATCTGTTGGGCAAGGCCATGGGCGGACGCACCAAGAAGGTGCGTACGACGGTAAAGGCTTCTTATGACGATCTGATCCGTGATGAATCCGACAAGTTGATCGACAACGAAGTGATCCAGCGTGAGGCGGTTCGCTCTGTGGAAAATGATGGCATCGTCTTCCTCGACGAGATCGATAAGATCGCAGCCCGGGACGGCGGCATCGGTGCCGGTGTATCCCGCGAGGGCGTCCAGCGCGACCTGCTCCCCCTGGTCGAAGGTACGACCGTCTCGACCAAGTACGGACCGGTGAAGACCGATCACATTCTCTTCATTGCATCGGGTGCCTTCCACGTCTCCAAACCGTCCGACTTGCTGCCCGAATTGCAGGGCCGCCTGCCGATCCGTGTCGAGCTGAAGCCGCTGACGAAGGAAGACTTCCGCCGCATCCTGACTGAAACGGAAGCGAGCCTGATCCGTCAGTACAAGGCCCTGATGGAAACGGAAAACCTGAGCCTCGACTTCACCGAGGACGCGATAGACGCGCTTGCCGATGTTGCCGTGAAGCTCAATTCCTCGGTCGAAAACATCGGCGCCCGTCGTCTGCAGACGGTCATGGAGCGGGTTCTTGACGATATTTCGTTCAATGCTCCCGACCGTTCCGGGTCGACGGTCATGATCGATTCCGAGTATGTCCGCGAACATGTCGGCGGGATCGCTGCGGACGCCGATCTGTCGCGCTACATCCTGTGACCGGGATCACGCAACCTTGAACGATCGGCTCGGGATGCCGGATGATTCGACCTTGTGTGGCCTCGACAGCTTCCCATTCGCTTTATAAGTATGGCCGCGCCTCGAAGGCGCGGCCCTATCGGCTTCTGATTGTCGACCTGCATAGAGAAGGCATATTCCATCGTGCGACGTTTCGTTCTGGCAATAATAGCGGTGTGCGGCCTGGTTCTGCCGGCCGGAGCGGTGGGGGCGGTCACCAAGGTGCCGCCTGGAAACCGCAACGCCGAACAACCGGCTATTCCCGGCGCATCCGTCCGTCGTACGAAAGCGGGCAAGACCACGTTCGATCTGAAATACGAAAAGGTCAGGGACTTGCTTGCAACCGACCGTGAGCTTGTGTCCAAGATCAAGAAGACGGCCGCGCAATATGGTATCGATCCCATCCATATGGTCGGGGCGATCGTCGGCGAACACACCTACAACGTCGATGCCTATGACCGGCTGCAGAGCTACTACGTCAAGGCGGCATCCTATGCCGGCAACATGTTCGACTTCTCCTACAAGGGAGAAAAGGTCGCCGATTTTGTCGCCCGGCCAGAATTTGCCAGATGCGCGGAATTTTCCGACTCCTATTCGTTGTGGACATGCCGCGACGACGTGTGGCGTTCGACGTTCCAAGGCAAGAGCGTCGGCGGGCGCAGCTATCCGGACAATCGCTTCAGCGCCGTTTTCTTTCAGCCTTTTTACGCCGGCCAGACCTTCGGCCTCGGCCAGATCAATCCGCTGACTGCACTGATGCTGAGCGATCTCGTCCACGAGACCTCGGGCTATCCGAAGCTCGACGAGAAAGATGCGGTGAAGGTCTATCAGGCAATCATGCAGCCGGACATTTCGCTGGCTTTCATGGCAGCCGCCCTGCGTAAGTCCATCGATGACTACCGGAAATATGCCGGCATGGACATTTCCGAAAATCCGGGCGTTACCGCCACGCTCTTCAACGTGGGCGACTCGCAGCGTCGTGCCAAGGCCTTGGGGCGCAAGAATGCCGGCGGCGGACAGGTTTGGCCGGAAGAAAACTACTATGGCTGGCTGATCAACGACAAGTTGAAGGAGTTGGAGGCACTCCTCTAGCTCGGCTTCGCAGTCGAACTTTCTCCTTGCATCCGTAACATTGAAATCGCGGCGTTTCTTGCCGTTCGTCAACTGGCGTCCGGGCGTCGAGCTGTGCCATAACTCCGGTCGACTGAATGGAATGCGGCGGAGTGAAGCGTGACTTCTGAAATATTGCTGGGCATCGATACGGGTGGAACCTATACCGATGCGGTGCTTTTCAGCGAGGGTGACGGAGTCGTCGCCAAGGCCAAGTCCCTCACTACGCGCCATGATCTCGCCATCGGCATCGCGGGGGCAGTCGACGCCGTTCTCGAAGGATCGGCAATTTCGGCGGAGCGCATTGCTCTCGTCTCGCTTTCCACCACTCTTGCGACGAACGCTCTTGTCGAAGGACAAGGTGGCCGGGCCGGTCTGATCATGATTGGCTTTGGGCCGGAGGATCTGCAACGTGACGGTCTGGATCAGGCGCTTGGTCGGGATCCGGTTGTCTTTCTCAAGGGTGGTCATGATGTCCACGGCACCGAGACACCGCTGGATCTCGGCCCGCTCGAAGGCACGATCAACGAACTCAGGGATACGGTCACGTCATTCGCCGTCGCCGGCTATTTCGCCGTGCGCAATCCCTCGCATGAGTTGCGGGTTCGCGATTTTCTCCGCGCGCACTCCCAGCTGCCGGTCACCTGTAGTCACGAACTTTCCTCGAAGCTGGGTGGACCGCGACGTGCGCTGACGACCCTGCTGAACGCCCGGCTGGTATCAATGATCGACAGGCTCGTGGGCGCTTGCGAAACCTTCATGGCGGCTCGCGGCATCACCGCGCCTATGATGGTGGTCAGAGGAGATGGAGCCCTGATTTCCGCGGCCGAGGCACGCCTGAGGCCGATCGAAACCATCCTGTCAGGCCCGGCCGCAAGTCTGATCGGTGCACGCCATCTCACAGGTCTCGATGATGCGCTCGTGTCCGACATCGGCGGCACGACAACCGACGTCGCGGTCCTCGATGGCGGGCGGCCGAGGCTTGACCCCGAAGGCGCGCTGGTCGGCGGATACCGGACCATGGTCGAGGCGGTCGCCATGCGCACCTATGGTCTTGGTGGTGATTCCGAGGTGCGCATCAATGACCGCGGCCTTGTGGCATCGATCGATCTCGGTCCCCGGCGCATGCTGCCGCTCAGCCTGGCGGCGAGCTTGCACGGCCATAGTATCGCTTCCGTTTTGGAGCGTCAGTTGAAGGCGAGCCACGTCGGTCGCCACGATGGGAGGTTTGCGGTACGCACTGGCATCCCGGACCGCTTTTCTGCCGGCCTGGAGAAGAAGGAGCTGGAGCTCTTCGAAAAGATTGGATCATCTCCGGTGCCGCTCGAAGAGTTGATCACGCTCACCGCCCAGAAGGCGACGCTCGATCGCCTGGTGGCGCGTGGTCTTATTCATATCTGCGCCATCACCCCGTCCGACGCCATGCACGTCCTCGGCCGCCAGAACCAGTGGAACCGCGAGGCGGCTTTGCTGGGACTGGAACTCGCGGCACGGACCAGGGACGGTTCGGGCAAGCCGATCGCAGAATCGGCAGAGGCGATGGCGGAACTTATCGCGGCTAGGCTTGCGCGCCAGTCCGCCGAACTCCTGATCGCTGCGAGCCTTTCAGAAGATGGTATTTCGGACATTGACCCGGCGAGATCAGTGCTTATCAGCCGGGCCTTGTGTCGCGCCGGGGGCATCGTCCGCTTTTCACTGGAACTGGATCGGCCGCTCGTTGGCCTCGGAGCTTCCGCCGGGGTTTATTACCCGGGGATCGCCGAACTGCTGTCGGCTGAGGCGGTCATTCCGGGCGAAGCGGATGTCGCCAATGCCGTCGGAGCCGTGGTCGGCCAGGTCCGGTCAACTGTTACTGTGGTCGTTACCTCGCCGGAAGAGGGGCGCTTCGTACTGTCCGGGGCGGGAGAGAATCGTCTTTTCCTCGATGAGGAAGCGGCACTCACAGCCGCGCGGGAAAGAGCATCGTCGGTCGCGCTTGAACACGCGGCAGCAAATGGAGCGGCCGAGCCCGTTGTCGTGATAGACGCGCAGATCGAGGCGCCGGAAATCGAGGGTCGAAGGAAGCTGATTGAAGCCCGGGTCACCGCGACGGCCAGTGGCCGGCCGCGCTTCGCTAGCTGACATTCTTTCCAATTCGGAAAAAATGCTTGGAATTTATGCCTCGTTGACAAGGTGCAGCAACGGGCGTTTGCTGCCGCCTCATGTCATGGACGGCCTCCGGAGGAATAGATGGATCGCGTTGAAAAATATGGCCTCGCTTTCGATAAAGCGCTCTATGAGTTTCTGGTGGAGCAGGCGATTCCCGGCACCGGCGTGAATCCGGAGACCTTCTTCGCCGGTTTCGCCAAAGTGGTCGAGGATCTTGCACCAAAGAACCGAACGCTACTTGCCGTCCGTGATGAGATGCAAACAAAGCTCGACGGCTGGTACCGCAGGAATGGCGCGCCCACCGATGTGAAGGCCTATCAGGATTTCCTGCGCGAGATCGGTTACCTGCTCCCGGAAGGTGGGCCTTTTTCCGTCACCACCGCAAACGTCGATCCCGAAATCGCTGAAATCGCCGGACCACAGCTTGTCGTTCCTGTCATGAACGCAAGGTACGCGCTCAATGCTGCCAATGCCCGCTGGGGGTCGCTATACGACGCCCTCTATGGCACCGACGCGATACCGGAAACCGAGGGGACCGAAAAGGGAAAGGGCTACAACCCCGTCAGAGGAGAAAAGGTCATCGCCTGGGCCAAGGCATTCCTTGATGAATCCGCTCCGTTGACGGAAGGGCGTTGGCAGGATGTCGTTTCGCTTTCGGTCGTCAATGGTGGGCTGACGCTCGGCCTCGCGGGCGGAGGCGAAACGGCGTTGAAGGCCACGGATCAATTTGCCGGATACAGGGGCGATGCCGGGAGACCTGCGACCGTGCTGCTGCGAAAAAACGGCCTCCACGTTGAGATCGTCGTCAACGCTGACGGCAACATCGGTAGCACCGATCCGGCTAATATCAACGACGTGAGGCTGGAATCGGCGATCACCACCATCATGGATTGCGAGGATTCCGTCGCGGCTGTCGATGCCGAGGACAAGGTGACGGTCTATTTCAACTGGCTCGGGCTCATGAAGGGCGATCTGACAGAGGAGGTCAGCAAGGGCGGTCGGACGTTCGTTCGCTCTCTCAATCCCGACGTGACCTATACGGCGCCGGACGGTTCGACTTTCGAGCTGCGCAGCCGCTCGCTGATGCTGGTCCGGAATGTCGGTCACTTGATGACCAATCCCGCGATTCTCGACAAGAATGGCGCTGAGATCCCAGAGGGGATCATGGATGCAATGATTACCGCGCTGATTGCCCTCCATGATGTCGGACCGAACGGCCGGCGCAAGAATTCACCCGCCGGCTCGATGTATGTCGTTAAGCCGAAGATGCACGGCCCGGAGGAAGTATCATTCGCCTGTGAGATCTTCTCGCGCGTCGAGGAGGTGCTGGGAATGGCGCCGAACACCATGAAGATGGGTATCATGGACGAGGAGCGTCGGACCACCGTCAACCTTAAGGAATGCATCCGCGCTGCTCGCGAACGGGTGGTCTTCATTAATACCGGCTTCCTCGACCGTACGGGCGATGAAATCCACACGTCCATGGAAGCGGGACCGATGATCCGCAAGGGCGACATGAAACAGTCGACCTGGATTTCCGCCTACGAGAACTGGAATGTCGATATCGGCTTGGAATGCGGTCTGTCCGGCCACGCGCAGATCGGCAAGGGTATGTGGGCCATGCCGGACCTGATGGCGGCGATGCTGGAGCAGAAGATTGCTCATCCGAAGGCCGGTGCCAATACCGCCTGGGTTCCCTCGCCAACCGCTGCGACCTTGCACGCCACGCATTATCATCGGGTCTCCGTTGCCGAGGTTCAAGAGAAGCTCAAGAGCCGGGAACGGGCCAGGCTGGAAGACATCCTGTCGGTTCCCGTTGCGACGCGGCCCAACTGGACGCCGGAAGAGATTCAGCGCGAACTCGACAACAATGCGCAGGGTATTCTCGGCTACGTGGTACGCTGGGTCGATCAGGGCGTTGGTTGTTCGAAGGTTCCTGACATAAACAACGTCGGTCTGATGGAGGATCGTGCGACCTTGCGCATATCGGCGCAGCATATGGCCAACTGGCTGCACCACGGCGTGGTCACGGAACAGCAGATCATCGAAACCATGAAGCGCATGGCCGTGGTGGTCGATCACCAGAATGCGGACGATCCGGCCTACCGACCGATGGCCACGGACTTTGACGACTCTGTCGCGTTCCAGGCTGCGGTCGAACTGGTTCTCAAGGGTCGCGAACAGCCGAACGGTTACACCGAGCCGGTCCTGCACCGCCGCCGTCGCGAATTGAAGGCCAAGCTGTCGGCCTGACGCCGAATTCGCGCAATAAAAAAGCCGCCGGTTCCGGCGGCTTTTTCTTTCTCATCAGACCCCGATCACTGAATGACCACGACCTTGGCATTCTTGCCGGGGCGTACGCGGTTGTAGAGGTCGATGACATCCTGGTTCATCAAGCGGATGCAGCCCGAGGATGCTGCCGTGCCGATGGAAGCCCATTCCGGCGTTCCATGCAGACGGAACAGGGTATCCTGTCCCTTTTCATTGAAAAGATACATGGCGCGTGCACCGAGCGGGTTATTAAGACCGGGGCCCATACCTTGTTCTACATACTTGGCTACTTCCGGCTTGCGGCTCGCCATTTCCTTGGGCGGATGCCACGTCGGCCAAGCCTGTTTCCAAGCGACATAAGCCGTTCCGGACCAGGCGAAGCCCTGCTTGCCGACGCCGATGCCGTAGCGCATCGCCTTGCCGTTCGGCAGGATGTAGTAAAGGAAACGCTCACGGGTGTTGACGATGATCGTGCCCGGCTTCTCGCTCGTCTTGTAGGAGACGATCTGGCGATGGAACTTCGGGTTCACTCGGTTAATCGGGATGGCCGGCAGGGTGTAGCCCGCGTCCGTGACCTTGCCATAGGAATCAGAGAAGATCTGGCCCTTCTCGATGGTGGCAGATTCTGTTGAATTTTCAGTGGTGGTCGTGCATCCGGCAAGTGCAAGCGTAGCAACAATGCCGAATACGGTCAGGGTATTGCGGAAGCGCATGGAGGGCTCATATTGAAGGCTGGCTGAGATGGTGTTTCGACCATCGATGATTATGGTTTATTTTGAATTAATTCGGCGTTGGCAAGAGCGAGCTTATCGGCAAAGCTGAACGAGGCCGCAAATTAGAGTCGCATTGCTTTTTTGCAACATGCGCCGATGCTGTCTGGAGGTTACCCATGACTCTTTTGTCGATTGCGGCAAACAATCCGTTATTGGACGGCCGCCAATCGGTTAACGCCCTTCTCGTGCGCCGGGGGGTGCAGATACTTCTGAACGAGATGCGTTATGCCGTCCTACCGGAACTGACGCTGGCGAGCGGGCGACGGGCGGATCTGATCGCGATCTCGGAGAAGGGTGAGATCTGGATCGTTGAGGTGAAGTCTTCCCTGGAAGATTTCAGGACAGACCGGAAATGGCCGGACTATCGACATCACTGCGACAGGCTGTTCTTTGCAACCCATCCCGATGTGCCAACCGACATCTTTCCGGAGGAATGCGGGCTCATCCTGTCGGATGGGCGTGGTGCGCATCTCCTGCGCGAGGCACCATTGCACACCCTGCCGGCCGCCCGGCGCAAAGCGGTCACGTTGTCCTTTTCCAGGACTGCGGCACAGCGATTGATGCACGCAGAATGGGCGGCTGTAGGTCCGATGGGTGGTCCTTGAGCCTATTTCGGTGCGCGCTTGGCGAGAATCCGCTGCAGCGTGCGCCGGTGCATGTTGAGACGTCGCGCCGTCTCGGAGACGTTACGTTCGCAAGCCTCATACACCCGCTGGATATGTTCCCAGCGCACCCGGTCCGCTGACATCGGATTTTCCGGTACCTCGGCCTTTTCGCCCGGCCGCTGCGTCAAGGCATGGAAGATGTCGTCGGCGTCGGCCGGTTTGGAAAGGTAATCGAGTGCGCCGAGCTTCACGGCCGTCACCGCAGTGGCGATATTGCCGTAACCGGTCAGAACGACGATCTTGGTGTCATCCCGGCGCTGGCGGATCGCCTCGATTACATCGAGACCGTTCCCGTCGTCGAGCCTCAGATCAACCACTGCGTATTTGGGTGGGGTAGCCTTGGTTTTGGCGATTCCTTCGGAAACCGAAGACGCGATATCTACCACGAAGCCCCGCGATTCCATGGCGCGGGCGAGCCTGCGCAGAAACGGCCCGTCGTCATCAACGATCAGCAGGCTTGCATCTGCTCCGATGACATCTTTCGCGGTTTGGCTGGCGGCGGGTGAATCGCTTTCGTTCATAATTCCTCCAGGGTCTATCTACCCGGCGTCTCTGCTCATTGTCATCGACACTATAATGTCGGTGTAGTCAATTTGTCGAACTCGTATCCAGCAGTCGGCGTGGCCAGCGGACGCTGACCCGCGCTCCCGCCTGCTCGCCCGGTCTGTTTCCAAAACGCAAGGTCGCGCCGGATCGCTCCAACAGTGTCTTGGCGATGAACAGGCCAAGGCCGAGACCTCCGGCGCTGTCGGTTTTCGTTCGGCTTGTCATATAGGGCTCGCCGATGCGCGCGAGAACGTCCTGGGCGTAGCCGGGTCCGTCGTCCTCCAGAACGATCGAAATCAGATCGTCGGTATAACCGACAGTGACGGTCACCTCCGTTCGGGCGAAATCCACGGCGTTCTCGATGAGGTTCCCCAAGCCGAAGAGAATGCCCGGGTTCCGGTTGAGCATGGGTTCCCGGGACGAGTCTTTATTTTCGATGAGTTCGATCCTGATGTCGAACTCCCGATGCGGTGCCAACACCTCCTCGATCATGGAGGACAGCGTCAGCCGGCGCATATGCTCCTCGCTTTCCGACGGAAGGGAGGTCAGTCGGCGCAGGATGTCGCGGCATCGTTCGCTCTGGCTGCGCAGCAACTGCACGTCCTCTCCGAAACGTTCGTCGCTGCCAAGCTCCCGCTCCATCTCCTTTGCCACGACGCTGATGGTGGCGAGCGGCGTACCGAGCTCGTGCGCCGCAGCCGCCGCCAGCCCGTCGAGTTGCGACAGATGCTTTTCCCTTTCCAGCACGAGTTCCGTTGCCGCGAGCGCGTCGGCAAGGAGGGAGGCTTCCCCGGATACGCGATAGGCGTAGAAGGCGGCAAATCCCATCATGGAGACAACCGAGACCCAGGTGGCGAGATGCATCAGGGGCTGGACGGTCAGCACTTCCCCGGCGAACCATGGCAGTGGATAGGGCGAGAAAAACAGGATCGTCACGGACAGGATCGCGAGTCCCATCAGCGCAACGGAATACCGAAGCGGTTGTGACGCAAACGAAATGATCACGGGAACGCAGATCAGCGGCGCAAACGGGTTTGCCAAACCTCCTGTGATGAACAGCAGAGCGGCCAGCTGAAGGAGATCAAGGCCGAGAAGACAGGAGGCGGCTAACGGCTTGAGGCGGTGCGTCGGTGGAAACGAAACAGCAAGAACGATATTTGCGGTTGCCAGAGCCGCGATCAGTCCGAGGCTGGCGGCCATCGGCAGGGGAAAGTTGAGCCAGAAGGCGACGACCAGTACGGTCACGCTCTGACCGCCGACGGCAAGCCATCTCAGTCTGACCAACGTTTCCAACCGAAGGCGGCGGCTGGAATTGTCGGAACCTCTTTGGGCGACGACGTCGATAGCCATGATGAAAGTTCCTGTTCAGCGCGGTCGCGGTTTTGCCCGCGTCGTCGGATTGGCGTCCGCCGGATTCTCCGGCCATTCGTGTTTCGGGTAACGGCCGCGCATGTCGGCGCGCACATCCCTCCACGATCCTGCCCAAAAGCCGGGCAGGTCGCGTGTAGTCTGGATAGGCCGGTGCGCCGGCGAGGTCAATTCGAGCAGTAGCGGCAACCTGCCCCCGCCGATCCTAGGATGCTCCTTCAGTCCGAACAGCTCCTGGACGCGGATCGACATCGTCGGTTCATCCCCGTCATACCGAATGGGATGCGTCTGCCCGGTCGGCGCAGTGAAGTGCGTTGGCGCCAGCCGGTCGAGTTCCCTTTGCAGCTCGAACGGCACCATTGACATAAGGCCGTCGTGCAGGCTGCCCGGCGAAATGTCATCGATGCTTCGTGTTGAGCCTTGGTAGGGGACAAACCAGTTTTCCAGCTCCGCCAGCAATGCCGCATCTGAAAGATCCGGCCAGGGGTCGCCGATCGGTCTCCTGAGGAAGCTCACCCTCTGCCGTAATTGTTCGGAAGCGGAGCTGAACGGCAGAATACGAAGCCCGAGTTGTCGCACGCCGTCTGCGAGACCTCGGGCGAGCGCTTCGCCGGTGGGTGGCGGGAGCGGCGTTTCCTCGAGAAGGATCGCGCCGATGCGTGTGACACGCCTTGCCCGAACCTGCCGGCTCGTTGCATCGAAATAGCTTTCCTCGCCCTTTTCGATGACTTTCGGCACCAGAGCTTCGATATCGGACCGTTGGATCTCGGCGGCGGAGAGGATGCGAGCCTGGGCTGCCTTGCCGGTGAGATCGGCCACAACCAGCATTTTCTTGCCCGCCAGTCGTTCGCTCTGTTCCAGTTCGGCCCCGCGGCCGTTCGCCAACAGAAAACGACCGCGGGCGCCCCGGGCGTAAGCGATCCGGTCCGGAAAGGCGAGCAGGAGAAGCTGACCGGCCGTCAGCGGCATGCCTGACGAAGCATCGAGCACCCGTGCCATCTGTTTTGCCAGTTGCCGCGCCGATTTTGCCCTTTCGGAACCATCCTGTTCGAACCGGCGGAGCCGCTCGTCAAGATCGACATCCGGGCCGCCGAGACCCTGTTCGCCGAGCATGACCGCGAGCCGCGCAGCCCGTTCCGTCTGCCCGTGCTTCGCCGCCTCGATCACCATGGCGGCGAGTCGCGGCTCCAGACCGAGGGTCCGCATCAGACGGCCCTTCTCCGTCAGGGAGCCATTGTCATCGAGCGCTCCCAGTTTCACGAGAAGAACGCGGGCTTCGGTCAAGGTCGAAGCCGGCGGCGCGTCGAGGAAGGAAAGCGTGGACGGATCCTTGACCCCCCAATGGGCGAGATCGAGCGCGAAGGCTGAAAGATCGGAACTGGAGATCGCCGGGGCCGTGAAGGCGGGGAGCGAGGCGGTCTGGCCACTGTGCCACAGGCGGATGGCGATGCCGGGCTCGGTGCGTCCTGCGCGCCCTGCGCGCTGATCGGCGGACGCTTGTGAGACTCTGACAGTTTCCAGCCGGGTGATCCCGGTTGACGCCTCATAGACCGGTACACGCTGCAGGCCGCTGTCGATGACGATGCGCACGCCGTCGATGGTGATCGAGGTTTCGGCGATCGACGTGGCGAGCACGACCTTGCGATACCCTTCGGGCGGGGGTCTGATTGCCTCGTCCTGCTCCTTGCCGCCGAGATTGCCGTAGAGCGGCGTGATCAGCGTGTCGGCTCCAACCCGGTCTTCAAGCCGCTCGGCCACACGGCGGATTTCCGACTGGCCCGGCAGGAAAGCCAGGATCGATCCGGTTTCGGACCGCAGCACCTCGACGACTGTCTCCGTCATCGCGTCCTCGATGCGCGTGCTGCCGGCTCGATCCCTGTATCTTGTCTCGACGGGAAAGGCCCGTCCCTCGCTACGGATGACCGGAGCAGACTCGAGAAGCGCCGAAATGCGCCCGAAATCGAGGGTCGCCGACATCACGAGAATCTTGAGGTCGGGTCGCAGGGCAGCCTGGACGTCGAGCGCCAGCGCAAGACCGAAATCCGCGTCCAGCGAACGCTCGTGAAACTCGTCGAACACAATGGCCGCTATGCCTTTGAGTTCGGGATCGTCGAGGATCATGCGTGTAAAGACGCCCTCGGTCAGTACTTCGATCCGGGTTGCGGCGGAGATACGGTTGTCGAGGCGCATGCGATAACCGACCCGTGCTCCGACCTCTTCGCCGAGAAGGCTCGCCATCCGGCGGGCCGCCGCCCGAGCGGCGAGCCGGCGAGGTTCGAGAAGCAGGATACGGTGATCCCCCCGCCAGGGCTGGTCGAGCAGATGCAGGGGAACGAGCGTTGTCTTGCCGGCGCCGGGTGGAGCCGTCAGGATCGCCCGGTTACCCGTCCGCAACGCTTTGCCGATCTCCGGCAAAACCTGCTGGACGGGAAGATCGGCCTGTATGTGCCGCACGGTCATGCCGGGCCGGAGCGCCCGCTGACCGTTTCATAGGCCAGGATCGCGCCGGCGAGATCCTCGATCGCTGCCCCCACGGATTTGAACAGCGTGATGGCGGTGTCGCCGCTTCGGCCGGCAATACGGCCGGTCGTGAGATCGAAGAGATCACCGCGTATATCGTCAGGTTTCAAGGCTCCGCTCCGCAGTGCCTGAACGATGTCACCCGCTTCCGCCAGCGCGCCGGCTTTCGTGTCGACATAGACCTCGGCGTGCCGGACTGCCTCGTCGTCGCTTTCGCGCATCGACGGCTTGAAGGCGCCGACGAGATCGACGTGACTTCCGGGTTTCAGCCATTCGCCATGGACAAGAGGTTCTTCCGACAGCGTGGCGCAGGAAATGATGTCGGCCTGTCGGATGCCCGTCTCAAGATCGGCGCTCGGCTCCGCCGCCAGGCCGAGTGCCCGTGCTGCCTCGACCGTCTGCCGGACCTTGTCCGGCGAGCGTCCCCAGATAAGGAAGCTTTTCAGTGGGCGGACGGCCGCATGCGCCTGCATGAGATTGAGCGAGAGCCGGCCCGTGCCGACCATCATCATCGTCTCCGCGTCAGGGCGCGCCAGCGAGCGTGCCGCGAGAGCCGAGGCTGCGGCGGTCCTGCGGGCGGTGAGTTCGCCGCCGTCGACCACGGCCAGCATCTCGCCGGTGCTGCCCGACGTGAGCAGATAACTCCCCTGCACGGCCGGAAGCCCTCTCGATCCGTTTCCCGGATAAACCGAAACGAGCTTCACACCGACATAACGGCCTGGAAGCCATGCCGGCATCAGCAGCAGTGTCGCGTTCGGTTGCCCGGGCACCTCGACGTCGTGATGATGGCGCACCGGCATCACGCCCCGCCCCTTGAACATGGCCTCGAGCGCATCGATGAGGGGTGTCCAGGGAAGAGCTGCCGCAGTTTGTTGTTCGTCCAGAATGAGCATGTTGGTAAGTTCCCGTTTTCGCCGGTGGGATTAGTATCGACCAGAACGCGGCGATCAACCGGAAAATGGTTTGGCAGTCCCCGTGTCCATGCAAGAGACCACTATAAGTTCTCACGAAGGCCGCCAGACGGACTTATTCGATCATACGAAGATGCCGTGAGAGAGTTAATCAAGCAATATCAATGTCTTGCCATTTTTTTTCAGTTTTCTGAAAACGACTGTTGACGGCTGGAAAAAGCGAATCTATAACCCCGCTCACTGACGAGGGCGGCGGCGCTGCTGGCGACGCTGGTTCTTGTTCTGATAGATCTCTTGGAAATTGGCTGAGATGCTGATTGTGGGCCGGGTTACGGTTTGGCTCTGAGGGATCTGACGTCTGGATTGATCTGGATGTCTGTTATTTGACAATTGAAGAATGGAAGAAAGAGAAACGTGGACGGCGGTGTCGGCGTGGCGGGTTTAGGCTCGCTATATGAAGACAACGACGGTCACGTTTTGAGAGAGAACACCCGCTTTGGCCGGAAGGTTGAAGCGTAGTGAGTTCTTGTCAATTCAGTGATTTAGTCGGATTGAATTCTCAACTTGAGAGTTTGATCCTGGCTCAGAACGAACGCTGGCGGCAGGCTTAACACATGCAAGTCGAGCGCCCCGCAAGGGGAGCGGCAGACGGGTGAGTAACGCGTGGGAACGTACCCTTTTC
>Ga0065721_10003680_pt1 | contig 107945 bp, 71 predicted proteins | sample Mesricmetagenome_FD_59108 | JGI IMG/M metagenome (GOLD analysis project Ga0065721, IMG submission 59108) | Mesophilic microbial community from rice straw/compost enrichment Sample: eDNA_1 v2 (version 2) | ecosystem: Engineered > Solid waste > Grass > Composting > Bioreactor | place: USA...
GCGAAGCGCGTGCCGAGGGCGAAGCGATCCGCGGGCGTGGCGATGGCCTCGCCGCGCAGGGCGGGCGAGGCGATGGCGAGATTGGACGGCAGGCCGGCGGGCGCGAGCGGGGCGTCGCCGGCGGCGTAGGTCGGGAAGGCGCGCATCCCGCACAGGCTCAGCACGAAGGGCGTTTCGGGGCCCGCGGCGGCGCGCAGGGCCGAGACGATTTCCGGCACGCGGCGATGCCAGCCGGACTGGTCCGCCGGCGTGCGCCAGAGGACGCGACGCTCCTGCGGACGGGAGGATTCCGACCAGCGCAGCATCGGATCGCGTTCGCACAATTGGTTGAGCGCGGCGTCGAGCGCGCCGGCGTCGCGGCTATGGAGAAGGAGGGCGCGTTCCAGCGTCGCGGCGGAGCGCGGGGCGACATCCGGCGCGAGAAGGCGGACGAGGTCGCCGCGTTCGGTGGCGTCGAGCCAACGGCGGGCGCGCACGCGCCGCACGCCGTCCTTGGTGGCGACGACGACGGAGACGAGCGCGTCGCCCTCGCGCTCCGCGGCGACGGGCGCGGTGTAGAGAAGCGGAGTCGGCGTCCCGGGACCGCCGGCGGAGAGAGCGCGCGCGGCGAGGATCTCGACGAAGGCGGGATCGAAGCACGCGTCGTCGGCGCCTTCGTCGCGCCGGGCCTCGTCGAGCCAGGCGTTCCATTCCGGGCAGGGCTCGGAGGGCGGACGGGCGGTGTTTTCCAAGGCGCGGGTCGCCTCCCAAAGCAGATCGCCCGACGGGTCGAGAAGGAGGGTGGAGAGACCTTGCCGCGCCAGTTCCCGGGCGGCGGCGAAGCCGACGAAACCGGCGCCGCAGACGGCGACGTCGAATTCGCGTTCGAAGACGGAAGCAAAGGCGGAGGAGGTCGGGGCGGGAGAGGACATGCCCGTGATCATACCCGCGCCCGGGGATGCTTCCTAGTGGCGGGATCGGTCGAAAAAGTGTAGAAATCGGCTAAATCCAACAAATGCCTGCATTCATTGAACCCGCCAAACCGGAAATCCCCGTCTCCTCGGCCGAGGTGGAGCGCGCGATCGCGGCCTTCTGCGCGACGACCGGGCTGGAGGTTTGCGTGAAGTTGTTGCGGGCCAAGTTGCGGCATCCGACGGGCTTGGAGGAGATTTCGGCCCGTCGCGCCCTGCACGAGAGCGCGTTTTGCACGGGGGTGAAGCGCACGCTCAACGCGCGCTGCAAGGACTGCGACCTGCGTCTGGTGCCGGAGCGGTGCGAGGTGGAGAAGCGGCAGTTCACGCATGTGTGTCACGCGGGGGCGAACGAGGTCATCATCCCGCTTTTCGAGGAAGGCACCTTGGCGGGGGTTGTTTACGTGGGGCAGTTTCGGACGACTGAGGAGCAGCCGGCGGTGCTGCGGCTGGTGTCGGCCGAGGAGCAGGAGAAGATCGAGGGGCTGGCCCTGTTGCTCGGCGCCTACCTGGGGGCGCGTTTGAACGAGCCGCGTTTCGTGTCCGAAAGTTCGAAGGGGTATCGGGCGGAGGCGATTCGGATCTTCCTGCAACGGAATCTCCCCCGGAATCCCGGACTGGCGGAGCTGGCCCGGCATCTGGGGCTTTCGACGACGAGGACGGCGCACGCGGTGCGCGAGGCGACGGGACGCTCGTTTGTGGCGCTGCGCGACGAGATGCGCCTCGAACGGGCGGAGGCGTTGCTGGCCGGCACCTATCACAAGATCGCGCGGGTCGCGGCCGAGTGCGGCTTTTCCTCGCCGCAGTATTTCCACCGGTTTTTCCGGAGGCACAAACGCATGACGCCGCTGGCCTTTCGTCGTCGCCAGCGGACGCCGGCCTGACACGCCGGGGGGGCGGGCGGCGACCTCAGCGCGCGGCGGAGCCCCAGTGGCGCAGGCCGTATCGGATCTGGGCCGCCTCCAGTTCGCGGAATGTCTGGCCTTCGAGGAGACGGCTGGCGCGCGCGGCGTCGCTCGGGTCCCCGGAGAAGCGGAAACCGACGAGCGCGCCGTCGTCGGTCCGGCTGTTGCGAAGTCCGTCGGCGAGCGCGGCGGAGAGGTCGGCGCGGACGGCGGCCTCGAAGTCCCGGTCCATCGCCCGCGCGAAACGTTCCGGCGAACCGCGCGGTCCGACGAGCTCGTGAAAATGCGACTGGTAGACGCGGACGCATTCGCCGCCGCCGCCGGGCGCCACCCCGGTGAGCTCGCAGCTGAAGCCGGCGGGCCAGCCCTCCTCCAGCGGCGCGAAGGCCTCCATTTCCGGCGGGGAGACGACGCCGAGCACCGAGGAGAGGCGGTTGCCGCGGGCGGTCGCGCGCTGCGCGCCGGGCAAGCTGGTGAGAAACCGGAGGAAATCCACCGCCCGCTCCGCGTGGGGCGAGGAGCGGGAGACGCCCATCGCGTTGGCCGGCGGGACGCCGAGCTCGGAGACGGGACCGAGGACGTTGCGCCCGAAACGAGGATCGTCCCGGCCGGGGACGGGCACCTCGAAGACGGCCAGCTCGAAGGGCGCCTGGAGCCGGACCGTATCCGCTTCCCAACTACCGGTGGCGAGCATCACCGCGCGGCCCTGCGCGAAGTGGAGCATGCTGTCCTCGCGCCGGAGCTGGCTGAAGCCCGCGACGAACTGGCGGCCCACCTCCCCGACGATCCCGGCGCCGGCGAGGACGGCGGGGCGGTCCCACCGCCAGTCGCCGCGCAGGTAGGCGAGGGCGACATCGCGCGGGACGGTTTCCAGGGATTTGTAGGGGTTGATCTCGAGCGCGAGACGCTGGGTCTGGCTCGAGAAAAGGTGGCGGAGGATCGGCGGGGCGTGGCTCTGCGAGCCCGCGATCGGCACGAGCGGGAGCCCGTGTTTCTGCGCGTAGGCGCGGATCCGGGCGCACAGCGCCATGAAGGCGGCGTAGTCGCGCGGCGGCTCGATGGTGCCGTTGATCGTCCGCAGCAGGTCGGCGTTGGCGAAAACCCGCGAGATGCCGACGGCGTGGGGGATGCCGTAGACCTGCTGCATCGCGGGACGGTAGGCGGGGGCGTTGGAGAGCCCGTCGATGAAGGTGTCGCGCCAGGCGACGCCTTCGAGCGCGGTGCCGGCGTTGTAGGGGTTGGGCTGTTCGGTCCAGGCGCCGAGCGGGAGGAAATGGCGGGCGACGAACTCGTCGCCGTGACCGCGGTCCATGTCGGCGATGTCGGGCGCGGTGCCGCCGATCATCTGGGTGCGCAGCCAGGAGGGCCACAGTTTCAAGGGCACGAGGATTTGTTCCACGCGCACGCCGGGGTTGAGCCTTTCGTATTCGCGGGCGGCCTCGTCGTAGGCGGCGACGACGCCTTCGTGCAGGGTGACGTGGGCGAAGCGCAGGTGGACGACGTCGCCGGCCGCCCGGAGCGGGGCCGTCGGCCGGAGAAACAGACGCGCGGCGGAGAACGCGAAGCAGGCGAGGAGCAGGCCGAGGCCGACGAGGGGCAGAGGGTTTTTCATCGGTCGGGCGCGGGGGCGGCTTCGCCGAGTCCGGCCAGGCGTTGGCGTATCATGTAGACGCGACGGTCGCGGCGATGGGTGTCGAGAAACTCGCGGTAGGCGTCGCGCGCGAGGTCGGCGCGTCCGAGTTCGCGCGCGAGCTCGGCGATGCCGGCGAGCGTGGCCGCGGCCTGGGCGGGGATGAGTTGTCCGGCCTCGCGGGCGGCGAGGAGGTGGGCGAGCGCGCGCTCCGGGGAGGCTTTGAAGAACAGGTAGCTGCGCGCCATGACAAAGTGGTAGTCGCGGCGGGCCGACGCGTCGGTCAGCGCCGACGCCCAGGGCTCCGCGGCCGCGAGCGCGTCGAGCGGATCCTCCCCGAGGGAATACACGCGAAGACGGACCAGCTTGGGCACGGCGGCTTGCGCGAACGGATGCGTCGGGGCGTCGGCGATCAGCTCCGCGTAGCGGCGCGCGGCGAGCTGCGGGTCGGGCTCGAAGAGATGCGCCTCGGCGACGCGGGCGCGCAGGTAACGGGCCTGGAGGCCGACGTCGTCGGCCTCGCGCGCAAGCACGGCGAGGAGGCGGTCCGCTTCGGCGATGTTCTCGCGTCGGCGCGGCTGACGGTTGAGGAGGGCGACCGCGTGGCCGAGGCGGAGCACGGCGGACGCGGGGCCCCGGCGGAGCGCGGTCTCGAAGGCCGGGGCGGCCTCGACGTGGCGACGTTCGCGAAGCGCCCGCCAGGCCTCGGCGGCGGGATCGGCCGGCGCCGGCGCGTCGTTTGCCGAAACGCGAAGCGCGACCAACAGCGAAACGAGGACGGGGCGAAAAAGGCGGGGCATCGGGAGGGCGGCGCGCGAAACGGTTCGCGGCCGTCCGCAGGATGAACGAAGCGGGGGGCGGGGGATGAGCGTGCTACCATCTTACGTAAGAACGCCGCGCCCTTCTCCCGTCGGGAGGGCGGCGGCAACCTGGCGGGACCTCCGTTTCCGCCCCATGCTTTCGGTTTCATCTCGCATCGCCCCGTGGCGCGCGTCCGTCGTGCGTCGCGTCGTTTGTCTTGTCGTTGTTTTCGCCTGTGTCGCGCGGCTGTCCGCCGCCTACGACGGCCTGGTGGTTTTCGGCGACAGCCTGTCGGACATGGGCAACCGCTACGTCCACTCGGGAAAACCGAACCTCAAGTGGCGCCGCAACTGGGTCTCGATGCTGGCCGATCCCTCGATGATGAACGTGCCGGATTTCAAGCCCTCGGGGACGAGTTCCTACTACGGCGGCACCAACTACGCGGTCGGCGGCGCGGGCACGGCCTATACGGCGGAGCTGACGCTCGGCCGCAACAAAGGCACGGACCTCACCACGCAGATCAGCGGGCGTTATCTCAACCCGGCCTTCAACACCGACGGCGTGCGCAAGGACGCGCTTCACATCGTGCGCATCGGCACGAACGACCTGGTGGCCGCCCTGGTGTCGCCCAAACAAATCCTCGCCGGTTGGAGCAACCTGGAGGAGGCCGGCGTGGGCGTGGCGCGCAGCGTGGAGGAGCAGATCCAGGCGCTGGCGAGCGCCGGCGTGCGCCATGTGCTCTGGGGCAACCTGACCGACACGGCGAAGATCCCCTCGGTCGTCGCCCACGTCTCGCGAATCGCCGGTCCGGCGGCGCCGGGCGTGCTCGAGGCGCTCAAGCGCGCCACGCTCGCGCACAATCGCGAGATGGACGAGGCGATCAAACGGTTGGAGGCGGCGAACCCGGAGCTGAGGATCATCCGTTTCGACCTGTATTCCTATTTCGAGGATCTGGCGGCCGATCCCGGGAAATACGGCCTGGACGACGTGACCACGGGGGCGAACAACCCCCGGCATCTGTTTTTGGCCGACGGCCTGCATCCCACCTCGACCGGACACCGTCTGCTGGCCGAACAGGCCTGGAAGGTGATTCGCGAAACGGCGGGGGCGACGGTGGCGGTGGCGACGAAGCCTTAGGAAATTTCGAGGCAGGGCCCGACCGCCGGGCGAGCCGAGTGGGCGTGGCGAACGGCGGTGAGGCAACGCAACGAGCCCGCCCTACCTTGCGAGCGAAGCGCGGGTGCGGAGGACGAGGCGGCGCACCGGCGAGGCGGTGCGCGCGACGACGGTGGCGTGCGAACCGATCCGGTCGATCTGCAACGTGCGGTCGGGCATCGGTTCGAGCGAGAGGGTGACGGGCACGTCCTCGTCGCCGCGGCCGGCGCAGGCGAGGACGATGTCGTCGACACGGACGCCGCCGGGGATGAACTCCGCCTTCGCGTCCGCGGCGGCGCCGAGGTGCCAGCGGAAGACGACGATCTCGGGCGACGCGAGCTCGACCTCGTCGACGATCGCGGCGGAGGCGGCGTCCCATTCGACGCGTCGCGTCCAGCGCACGAGACCGGCGTAGCAACGCGAACCGTCGAACTCGACGAGGCCGCCGGTGGCGTCGAGCCGCCGCACGGTCAGCGGAGCCGCGCGATGGTCCGCGTCGAGGAGCTGGCCGGCGCCGGCCGCGAGCACTTCGCGGGTGAGCGCCGCGGGGGCGTGAGGGCCGACTTGAAGGACGTTGTGCCCGGCGACGCCGCGGAAGTGGGTGGGGTGCTCGGGCAGCCCGTAGGAGGCGTGCCCGGCCTCGATCAGAACCGGGCGGCCGGCGACGACGAGGTTGACGTGGCCGCGATCCTGGTGGTCGTGCGCGTCCGAGGCGTGGCCGCCTCGAATCCAAAAACCGGATACGCGGGAGGCCGGTCCGGAATCGAAGGCGGCGTGGCTTTCCAGCCAGTTGACCCGCGTGGCGACGGCGTAGGCGGCGAAAAGCGGCGGCGGCCGCGAGACCTCGGCGAGGAGGGGAAGGGCGGCGAGCGAGAACACCCCGGTCGGTTCGGGCCGTCGGCGGGAGAGCGCCCAGGCGGCTTCGCCGTGTCGCAGATCCGTCACCGCGCGGGAGAGCAGTTCCGGGTCGAGCTCCTGCGCGAGATTGTCGAAGGCGTTGATCACCTGTCCGGCGGGTTGGCGATGATGCAGATACCAGCGGGGAAAGGCGCGCAGGTAGGGATGGGAAAGCAGCCGGTCGTCGCCGGCCTCGGCGGCGGCGCGCGCGGCGGAGTGGAGCGAGTGCAGGGTGATCGCGCCGTATTCCATGCCCTCGACGAACTCGCCGTCGGGGCCCTGGGCGTCGAGGGTGCGGAGCAGGTTGGCGACGCCGAACTCGTGGTCGTCGCGGTGCGAGTCGAGGCCGAGGCGAATGCCGGCGAGAACGAGCGCCTCGAGCGGCAGCACCCATTGGTTGCTGTAGACGGCCTGGTCGCGGATGAACCAGCTCCGTCCCGTGGTCCAGTCGTCGCGGATGGCGGCGGCTTCGGCGCGCAGGCGTTCGTCGAGCGCGGAGCGCAGGCCGGGGGAAAGGGCGGAATCCGGCAGGAGGGCGAGCGACCAGAAGATGGCGCGCACGGCCCAGCCGGTGCCGAGCCAGGCGCCGTCGGCGGCGGAACCGCTCGACCAGCCCGGACGCATCAGCGGGGACCAGGAGGCCAGTTCCTCGAGCTGACGACGCAGATGGTCGAGCAGGGCGGGGTCGTTTTCCAGCCGGACGACCGCGGCGAGCGCGGGCAGCAGATCCGAAAAGACGCGGTTCGCGTGGCAGTCGCCGAGCGAGAGCGCGAAGCGTTCCCAGGCGGCGTCGCTCAAGTCGCGCCGATGGGCGGGCTTCTCCCGATATTTCATCCGGAACGCCGGATTGGCGGCCAGCGCGGCGAGATCGGCGGGGCGGCGGATCAGGCCGAACTCGGAAACCCGCTTGCGCACGGCGGCGGAAAAGGCGGCCGCGGCGGACTCGCCCTCCGGGGCGGAGCGCACGCGATCCAGCAGGGAGACGAGCGGTTCGATTCCGTTTCGGGGGATGACGGACGCGGGCATCGGGGGGGGGGAGCGCAACCGAGGCCCGCGGTCAGGGCAAGGCGCGGGCGGCGAACTCCGGGGCGAGTTCGCGCGCCGGGGGGGCGGAGGCGGGACGCGGGGTCGCGGAGGGCAGGCGGGCGAAGGCGCGGCGCACGATCCGGCGCGGATCGGTGGAGAAGACGCGGGCGGCCTCCTGGACCGGGAGCCCGAGGGCGATGCGGGCGCGGGCGATCGCGAAATGGAGCTGCCAGGTGTAATCCTCGCGGGCCGGGCGCCAGTCCTCGGGGGCGGGCTCGGTCTCGACGGGCTCCTCAAGCGTGGAGCCCTGCGGATCGCGCACGGCGCGCGGCGGCGGGGTGGCGGTGAGCTGGTCGAGCAGCCTGACCGCGCGGCCCCGTTCCTCGGCGGACAAGGTGGTGCGGTTTGCGAGCGCCTCGACGGCCAGCGCCACGGCGTTGCGGATGTTGAGAGGGAGCGAGGGCAAGGGGGCCATCAGCTCGAGAAGCGGCAACGACTCGCGGGTGATGCAGCGCTTGAGCAAGGTGACTGCGGCATACCAGCGGGGCACGTAGAACCATTCCTGCTGCGGGCGGGTGATGTCGCGCGTCTTGTCGTTTTCGCGGGTGCGGATGGCGCGCAGGAGCCGCGGCTCGGCGCGGGCGTCCCCCCACATCGCGAGGATGCAGGCCGCGCGCCAGGAAACGGCGTCGTCGGGATCGTCGAGCAAGGCGGCGACGCGCGCGTGCGCGCTCTCCCCGGCCCGGTAGAGATGCCAGAGCGCGGCGGTGGCGGGGCCTCCGCGGAGCTCGGCGAGCCAGTCGTCGAGGCGGCCCGGAGCATGCTCGAAGTAGTCGGGATCGGCCTGATGGCCGAAGGAGCGGTCGGGCGATTCGGCGAGGAGCACGGCGCCGGTTTCGAGGAGGCGCCTGCGGAGGGCGTCGAAGGGGATGTCTCGAAAATCGCGTTTCTCCCGGACGGCGAGCGCGGCGGCGGAGCCGGCGACCTCGCCGATGCGCTGCATGTCGCGCTGCATGCGGAAGGAGTGGTGGGCCTCCTCCGAGACGCCGACCGCGCGGCAGGCGAGCACAAGGTTCTTGAGGTCGCGCGGGAGGAGGGAGCGGTAGGGGATCTCGCAGGCGAGGCGGCCATACCACTGCTGGCAGGCCCAGACCCAGAAGGCGGCCTCGTCGGTCTCGAACTCGTAGTCGCGGGCGTGGTTGTCGTAGTGGCAGCCGGTGTAGCCGACGGCGTCGGGGAATCGGCGTCGGCCGATGAGGTCGTCGAGCGAGAGCACGTAGTCGGTCTCGATGTGACGGGACTGCCTCAGGCCGATGACGGGGGCGACGTAGGTGGGGCGGCGTTCGGCGTCGTATTTGTCCTGCAAATACAGGGAGACGGCGAGCAGGCGGGCGCGGGTGAGATCCTGCTCGTCGGTGGGATCGCAGAAGCCGGCGTCGAAGTTGACGATCTGGAGCCGGGGCGAGCCGTGGTGCAGGGAGGCGCGGCCGGAGGACTGGCCGTAGGCGTGGAGGAGTCCGTCGCCGAGGCGTCCGAGGCGGTGGGCGGCGCCGGCGCCGGCGGCGAGGTCGCCGTCGCCCGTGGCGTCGATCCAGGCGGCGGCGCGCACCCGCACGGGGCCGGAGGGGGCGGCGAGCGCGAGCTCCTCGACCCGGCCGGAGACGACGCGCACGGCGTGGAAGTTGGCGTCGGAGACGACGGTGACGCCGGCCTCGGCGAGCATTTCGTCGAGGACGAGTTTCTTGGCGTCGGGATGGAATCCGCCGATCTGGGCGGGGGTGCCGAAGAGCGGCATGAGCGCGCGCACGCGGCCGTCGACCTCCTCCTGCAATCCGCCCTTCACCCCGAAGTAGTAGACGTGGATGCCGCCGCCGGAGCCGACCCCTCCGGGGAAGGGCATGGCGTCGAAGGCGAAGACGCGGGCTCCGCCGCGCGCGGCGGAGATGGCGGCGAGGGCGCCGCCGGTGCCGAGGCCGGCGACGACCACGTCGGTCTCGAGCGATTCGCGGGCGTCGGGTTCCGGGAGCGGCGCGTCGGCGCGGGGATGATCGACGCAGGGGGGCAGCCCGGTCGAGGCGTCGGCGGCGCGCAGACCGGCGTCGAATTTCTCGGCCGGGCGGGTGCCGTTCGCGCCGGCGAAAAGAACGTTGGCGGGCAGGCCGGGCGCGACGTCGGTCCGGACCGGGAAGGCGTCGAGGGGGACGACGCTGCCGTGGGTGAGGACGGCGCCGTCGACAAGCTCCGGGGCGGCGGAGTGCAGGGTGCGCAGGGCGGGAAGCCAGGCCTCGCGGGGGCGGGGAAAATCGCCGGGCAGCTCGATGCCGAGGACGCTTTCGCCGGTCCAGCGGCCCGGGGCGTGGTGGAGCCGCGCCCCGGCGGGGATGCCGGCGGGCGGGGCGAGTTCGCCCGCGCCGGAGACCTTGTCGCCGGCGTGGCGGAAGAAAAGGCGCAGGGAACGGCCCCGGGGGACGGGGCGTATCCATCCGGGTGATACTATCGCGGCGAGCTCGCCGACGTCGGTGGCGTCGATCCAGCGACGCGCGCGGAGCCGGCGGGGGCCGGACTTGGCGGCGAGGACGACGGCGGCGAGCCGTCCGCCGTCGTCGAATTCCGCGGCGACGGGCGCGGCGTAGTAGAGGACGGGGAGGTCGCGCGTGCGGACGAGCTCGGTGGCGGAGACCTCGGCCACGGCGCCGTCGATCCAGCCGGGGCCGGCGGCGCCGCGACGGCGAAGGTCGGAGACCCACTCGCGCCAGAGCGGGTCGGCGGAGTCGCCGGATTCGTCCGCGAAGGCCCAGCCGCTCTCGACCAGCAGGGCGGAGCGACGGTCGACGAGGAGGGCGCGTTTGCCGGCGCGGCGGAGGGCCAGCGCGGCGGCGAAGCCGGCGTAGCCGGCGCCGAAGACGACGACATCCCAGACGGAATCGTATACGGAGCGAAAGGACATCGGAGATCAGGCGAGGGGCCAGCGGACGAGAAGATGGCGTTGCCGACGGGGCAGGCGGACCAGGAGGGAGGAGCCGGAGCGGAGTTCGGCGGCCCCCTCGCCGGAGAGAACCTCGACCGACGCCGCGGCGCGGGCTCCGGCGAGGACCGTGGGCAGGGCGAACGTGGCCGTGTCCGACGGGTGGAGTTCGCGGAAAAGCAGCGCGTAGGCGAAGCCGCCGGAGGCCTGGCGGTCGGCGGACGGGCCGGCGACGAAGCCGGTCCAGGAGAAGCCGTCGGGCGCGTCGCCCACCGGGAAGACGGCGCCGGCGTGGAAGGCCTCGCGGTGGGCTTTCCAGACGTCGACGAGGGGGCGCCAGCGGCCGACGATGTCGGCGGGCACGCGCGAGTTTTCGAACCACGCGAGCGGGGCGCCGGGCAGCGCGATCGCGAGCAGATATTCGGGCGGGTAGGCGGCGGGACGAAGCGGATCGCCGCGGTAGTCGGCCTCGTTGCGCGCGGGGTTGAGGAACTCGATTCGCAGGCGACGCGCGGCGACGTAGGCGGAGAGAGTCCAGACGGCGCGCAGGGTCTGATGCGGCTGGTAGTTGGCCTGTTCGGTGAAGCGGTTCTCGAGGAACACGGGTCCGCCGCAGGCGCGTCCCCAGTAGGTCGGGCGGTGCTCGGCGGTGGCGTCGAAGTCGAACTCGATCGCGCCCCGGCTTTCGCGCTGGACGCGGTCGCAGAGCGCGTGGAAGCGCGTCTCGGCGAGGCGCGAGTGGAGCTTGACGGCGTCGAGTTTGTAGTGGCGAACCCGATACTCCCGCCAGAGTTCGAGGATGCGGGCGGCGTCGCGCTCCCAGTTTTTCAGGTCGTCGGTCGAGTCGGGCGCATACCACAGGCCGAGTTCGACGCCGGCCTCCTCGGCGGCCCCGACGATCGGGGCGAGGCCGCGGGGGAAACGGCGGGGATGCACGGTCCAGAATTCGGGATCGGCGGCCCAGAAGCCGTTCCACACCCCTCCTTTTTGGACGGTGTTGACGGTGTCGCCCTTCTGCCAGCCGTCGTCGATCTGCACGATCTCGACGCCGAGCCGTTTCGCGGCCGCGATCTCGGCGAGGACGAACTCCTCGCCCAGGTGGGCGGCGCCGGCGCGGTCGCCCCAGGTGTTGGAGAGGAGACGGGGAGGGCGGGAGGAAAGCGGCTCGTGGACGACGCGTTGCAGGGTGTCGAGCGCGAGGGTGAGACCGGCGCGGCCGCCGGAATAGGCGACGCGGGCGAGCGAGTAGCCGACGGGGCAGGCGGCGGCGAGGAGCGCGCCGTCCTGGAAGGCGAAGACGAAATCGAGGAACGGGTTCCAGCCCGCGCGCACGCGCGGGAGTGGGGCGACGAGCAGCCACGCGAAACCCTCGTCGCCGTGGTGGGCGTTGCTCTCGACGCAGACGAGGTTGGCGCGGAGCGCGAGGCAACGCTCGCCCGGGTGCATGAGCCAGGAACGTTCGTGGACGAGGTTGCTGTGGTGATCGGTCTGATCGACGAAGGCGACCTCGCGCACGGTGACGTGCGGGGTGGCGAGGGCGAAAGGCGGCAGGGTGGCGGCGGGCGGGGTGACGAACGTCTGTCCGTTCGGCTTCACACGCAGGCGGCCGGCGAGGGCGGATCCGGGGGGCTCGCCGGAACGCGAGCCGGGATCGGCGGAGAGTGCGGCGAGGGTGGCGTCGATCTCGGTGCCGTCGACGCGGTGGACGGAGCCGGCGAGATCCGGGTGGAGACGAAATTCGTGCGAGCGCCAGACGCCGTCGGGGCCGGTGAACTTCAGTTCGGCGACGAGGACCGGTTCGGCGAGACCGTCGTGCGATTCGACGCGTGTGCGAAAGGCGGACGTCCAAGGTCCGGTCGGCGAGGCGGGCGACGGCGCAAAGGAGGAGAGCGGCGCGTCATCCGGACCGGGGGGAAGGGGGGGCTGGGGGGCGATCCATTCGGGTCCGTCGGCGCGTCGAAACGAAACGAGCCGCAGGCGTCCGTCGGGTGTGGCGCTCCATCGTTCGACAAAGCGGGTGTTGCAGAGGGTGAGGGCGCCGTCCGCCCAGGTCGCGACACAGTCCTCAGCCGGAAAGGGAGGGAACCCGGCGGGGGGCGGATCGGAGGGCGAAAGGAGCGTGGTCATCGGGGGGAGCGGACATGGAGCCGCGGGAGGAGAGTGCAGCAGGATGAACCGGCTCCAAAGAGGCCTTGCGTCTTACATAAGACTCCCGCGAGGCCGCGACGGGCAACGGGGGGAAAGCCGCTCCCGTAGAAGGGGTTGGCTCCCGACGGGGCGAAACCGTGGCCGACGACATTCAACGCTTAACCTCCAACGTTCAGCGTTCGGCGGCCGGTGATCGCTCGTCGCGGGATCGACGGAGCGGGGCGACGTCAGTTGTCGAAGTAGATGCCGGAGGTGCGGAGATGTTTTTCCTGGGCCGGGGTGCGCGGGGGCGGGATCCACCGGAGACTCGTTCCGTCGGGATGCCAGGTGTGGGCGGGATCGAGCCAGCGGTTCGTGGCCAGGCCGTCCGAGCCGTCGTCGGCGGGGGCGAAGGTGGTGTGGGCGAACGAACGCACGCGGATCGGGTAGATCTGCGGGTTGGCGGCGCTGCCGTAGCGATGGGCGTTTCGCCCGAACTTGTTGTAGAGAAGCGCGACGGCGATCGCGGGGTGTTTGCCGGAACCGCTGACCGCGACGGCGGTGTGGTATTTGTCGAAGTAGTTCGCCGCGATCACGACGGTGTAGTCCTCGGGATGGGCGGCGTCGGGATAGGGGAAGCGGTTGACGTTTTGCTGGGCGAGAACGCCGGAGCCGTTGGCGGCGTAACCGCCGTCGAAGAGCGGGCGCCCGGTGGTGGCGGGGCGCGTCATGGCGGGCGACTGGGGGACGCCGCGTTTCGGGTTGTCGCCGAAACCGAGACGCGAGCCGGGGAGGCTGCCGGGCCGGCCGGGGACGGGGAGGCCGAGGCCGGACGGATCCTCGGTGCAGTCCCACGCGTCGTTGGAGAGGAAGGCGTTTCCGTGGACGTAAACGCCGGTGCCGGTCCAGGGCTTGAGGCCGGTGACCGGGTGGGGCGTAGTGGCGCGGGTCATACGTCCGTAGGCGCCCTGGATTTGCACGCCGTCGGAGTGGTTGCCGTCGCGGTGCCTGGTGTCGACCCACGGCGTGTCGTCGGGTTGGGCGTCCTTGCGGAGGACGTAGTCGGCGTCGCGGCCGGCGGGGACGTAGGCTCCGGAGCTGGTGAGGAGGCGCGCGGTGGCGTCGGAGTAGTGGGTGCCGGGGAAATAGACGAGATATTCGACGAGACAGCCGGCGATCTCGACGTGGGTGTCGCGTTTGGAGGACGGGTGGGTGAAGACGCCGAAGCCGTCCACGACCCAGAACGCGTGGCAACGGAAGGCCTTGAACTCATGGCCGACGACGGCGTTCAGGTTGGCGTTGGGGAACTGTGGGGCGAAGGTGCAGTCGACAAAGACCCAGTCGCCGCTCGCGGTGTCGTGGCAGTTGACGATGGCGGTCTCGTTGGGCGGGCGGACGGGAGGGCCGCGGAAGAGGCAGTTGACGAAGCGCACGTGGCTCGCCTTGCGGACGACCTCGCCGTAGATGATCCGGTCGCGGACGACGAGCGGGGAGGATGCGGTGCCGCCGTCGGTCCAGTCGAACTTCCGGGTCTCGGGCGAGTTGTATTCGGAAAGTTGAGACAAGGTCTTCGCGGTGACGCCGACCGTGTCGCGGGTGGGGATGTAGGCGTCGTAAACGAGGACGCGATCGCCCCGTCGGGTGTCCGGCGAGGGTTGTCCGCAAAGGGCGAAGCCCGACGCGAAAAACGCGAGGACGGACAGCAGGCGGAGCGGGCGGAAGAACCGCCGTTCGCTGTCCGATGGCCGGGGGCAGGGGAGCGGCATGGCGGGATGTTATGAGGAAATCCGCTCCGGGAGAAGCTATTGCAGCCCGACGGAAGCGGAGCCGAGTCCGCCGGGCGGGCAGTCCACGAGCATCTCGCGACCATTCACGCGCGCACGGAGCGCAAAACCCTGCTGCGTGGGGTCGCAGGCGCGCAGATGGGAGCGGCCGAGCATGAGCAGGCAGGGCCGATCGACTTCGAGGGTTTTGTCCGCGGCTTCGAGACGACCGGGGCGATAGAAGGCCGCCATGAGCGTGCCGTCGGCGAAGCGGAGCGCCTGACAGCCGGCGTCGTTGCGCAGCACTTCCCATGCGGGGGTGGCGGCGAGGGCGGCGGCGTCTTCCGGCGTGGGCGCGGAGGCGAGGACAAAGCCCGATGCGGCGGAGCGGGGCGCGTGGCCGTGTTCGAGGACGGGCAGAAACACGGGCAGGGTGACCGGGCGGGCGGGCTGGTTGAGGTTGATGTCGCGCCAGGAGCCGGTGACCGGGCCGAGCGAGAGCGTCAGCGTTGACGCGCGAAGCGGGAGGTAGGCGAAGCCGTCGTGGTGCAGCCAGGCGACGTCGTCGATGTGGTGGCTCCCCTCGGGAAGCGTGCGCGTTTCGCCGCGCGCGGTGCCGAGCGTGACGGGGCCGGCGAGGCGGCGTTGGTCGAGGGCGGTGCGGACGGGTTCGGCGGCCGCGGTGCGGGTGAGATCGCCGATCAGGGCGATCGCGAGGTCGCGGTGCAGGGCCCAGAGTTTGCGGGCGTGGAGCGCGTGGGTGTCGTTCGCGTCGTCGAGCGTGTAGTCCATCGCGACGAATCCCGAGCGCCCGTCGCCGAGAGCGCCGCTGAAATGCGGCGGGCGGAGCCGCCTGGCGTCGCGGGTGGCGGTGACGCCGGGCAACTGGTCCCAATCCCAAACGGGCGGGAGTCCGTCGTAGTGGGAGCGGTTCGTGAGCAGATAGTGGTCGCCCCAGCCGAGACGCCCGCCGCGGAGGTTTTCCCGGTTGATCGACTCCGTCGGGAGCGTGCGCGGAGAGAGCGTCTTGAGGAAGAAACTGAAGGCGGGCCGATGATAGGCGGTGAAATCGGAACGAGGAAAATGACGGAACCCGAGCACGGGCGCGGCGGCGGCGACGTGGAGGCGGTGAAAATTCTCCAGCTCCTGGCGACGAGCGGGCAGGAGGTCGGCGAGCATGGCGGGTTCGCTGGAGAGACGGGCGGCGCCGAGTCCGCCGACGCGGCTGACCGCGCGGTCGATCGTGCCGGGAACGGTGTGTTTGCCGCGGCTCATCCAGCGGCCGCCTTCGAGCAGATAGTCGGCGAGCAACCGGACGGTTTCGGGCGGGAATGCCCAGGGGGTGTCGCGCAGCAGCCAGGCGACGCGCACGGTGTCGCGGAGAAAGGCGCCGCCGTAGTGGAACTGTTGGAGCCGTGGTCCGTGCTGGTGAAAACTGAAGTCCGTCTGGATGCCTTCGGTTTTGCCGACGCCGATCTCGCCCGCGATGCGTTCGGCGGCGAAGGCGATGCCGGCGGGGTCGCCCCGGAGCGCGGCGGCGACGAGCGCGATGTCGGCGGTCCAGATGGTGTTGGCGCCGTCGCCGGCTTTGCGGACGACGACCTGGTCGATCACGGCGAGCGCGTCGCGAAAGCGGGTGTCCGACAGGCGCGGACGCAGGAGCACGACGATGTCGCGCATCACCAGGGGAACGCCGATGCGGTTCTGCCACCAATTCGGGTTTTGGTAGCGGTGGCGCGTCCAGTGGTCGAGGGCGAGGAGCGCGGCCTGCTCGAGGCGGGGGGCGCCGTGCATCGGCGAGGACGGATCGACGAGCGCGCGGGCCAGCGTGCGAACGCGTTCCAGGTGGTTGAGCGTCGGCCAGGCGCCGCGGGCGTCGCTGGTGTAGTCGATGTCGGGCCAGGCGCCGTCGGAATCGAGGGCGGAGATCCAGGTTTCGAGCGCGGCGGTGTGCGAGGCATGATGATTCGCGCCGGCGGTGGACCGGGGCAGCAGCAGGTCGCGGTATCGGGAGAGGACGAGTTGCGCGTGCGCCGCGCCGGTTTCGGCGGCGGGAGCGGAGTTGGCGAAGGCGGGGGGAGTCGCCGCGCCGAAAAGGGCGAGGATCAGCGCGAAGAAAGGGAGGCGCGCGGCGCGGCGAGGGGCGGGGCGGAGCATCGAGGGAACGATGGGACGGCGGGCCGTCGTGGGGAAGCGGATACGGTGAAACGGCTCCGCCGCCCCGTCACGGGCGGGCGTCAGCGGACGCGGGCGAGCTCGTAGGCGAGGCGGGCGCCTTCCCGGGTGACGGTGGCGAGCTTGAGCTGGTGGGCGTCGCCGGAGCGGGTGAGCGCGACCTCGCCGCGCCGGGCGCCGGTGGCGTCGACGGCCCAGGCCTTCCAGTCGCCGGCGGGGAGGCGGAGCGAGAGCTCGGCTTCCCCGCGGTGGAGGAGGTGCGGTCCCTTGCCCCAGTTTTCGAGGAGTTTGCGGTCGGCGTTGGCGAACTTCATGCCCTCGGGCAGGGCGTCGGTGAGGTGGGTGACGAGGATGCGGCGGGCGTCGGCGAGGCCGGGGATCTTGCCGGCGGAGTCGGGCGGGTCGATCGCGAGCACGGAGATGGCGGCGCGCCGGGTGACGCCGGAAACGGAGACGCGTTCGCCGCGCAGCTTGGAGCCTTGCTGCGCGAAGAAGTGTTCGCCGCGGGGGGTGACGATCTTGAAGGTGCGTTCGGCGGAGTTGAGCTCGATCTCGCCGGTGTCGCTGGTGAAGCGCGTGTGGTCGGCGTTGGCGGAGCCCTTGGGAAGAACGCCTTCGCGCTCGAGCTTGAGGACGAGGTTGGACTCGGAGAGCACGGTCTTCGCCGGGAGACGGCCGGTGGGCGCGGGAATGGCGCCGGTGACGACGCCGGCCAGGCCGGGCATCTTGGCGAAGGCCTCGGCGGGTTCGCCGGGGAAGCTGCCGATGCGCGAGACGAGGCCGACGGCGTTGAAATCGTGCGGGAAGAGACGGCCGATCGAGGAGAAGGCCTCGGCGGGGCGGGCGGCGTAGACGACGGCGTTTTTGCCCGGGGCGATGTCGCCGCGCTGGAAGACGAAGGAGCCGACGCGGTCGCCGACGAGGCCGATGGGATCGGTGGCGATGGCGAAGTAGTTCTGCACGCCGCCGTTGATGGCCATGTCGTCGCTCATGGCGTATTGAAAGTTATACATCGCGTCCCAGTCCTGGAGGCTGGCGTAGGCCGGCATGAGCAGGGCGCCCTCGGCGCGGTTCTGGTTGGGGCGGCAGAAGTTGAACTCGGTGACGGCGAAGGGGCGGCCGAAGATGCGGGTGGGCATCATGCGCGCGGGCATGGTGGCGCGGGCGGCGAGGGCGCTGTTTTGCGCGAAGCGGTAGGGCGGGGCCCAGGACTTTCCGGGGAACTTGGGGTGATCCCAGTAGCTGTGGCAGTCGACGTAGTCGTAGTGCTGGCGCACATACGCGAGACCCTGGGCGATGGTGTAGTTGGCGCCGGTGAGGAGGGCCTTCACGCCGAGGCCTCGGAGGTGGGCGAACATGCGGGCGTCGGCGCGGGCGTTGGTCTCGTGGATGAAGCGGTTGAAGGCCGGGCCGTCGAGCGGCTCGCGGGGATGGGCGGCCTTGAAGGCGGCGTCGTAGCGTTCGCGGATGTATTTTCCGGAGATGCGGTTGAAGAGCGGGTTCTCGTTGACCGGGCAGATGCCGATGAGGGCGGGGTCCTCGGCCCAGGTGAGGCCGGTGTAGGGATTTTTCCGCGTGAGCAGGTTGTCGGCGAAGCGGCGCCAGGCCTCGTAGGCGGGTTCGTCGAGTGGGAGGATGGACTTGAACTGGTTGTAGCCGATCTTGCCCTCGGGGAAGCCGAAGCTCTTCGCCTCCTCGGCGTTGAAGCCGCGGCTGGAGAAGAGGTCGATGTTGATGTAGATGCCGCGCTTCTTCATCGCGGCGAAGAGGTAGTCGAGCCGGTCGAGCTGGGCGGGGTCGAGTTTCCAGGAGGGCCCTCCCTTGACGACGAGGTCGCGGTCGAAGTGGTGGAAGCGGACGGTGTTGTAGCCGGAGAGGGCGAGACGTTCGGCGAGGAGGTCGGCGTGCTTCTTTTCGAGGAACTGGGCGGAGAAGCAGAGGTTGACGCCCCAGAAGCGGACGCGACGGCCGGGCTGTTTCTCGAACTCGAAGTGGCCGGAGGGGGTGGCGCGGACGGCGCCGTGTTTGCCGGCGGGGGCGTCGAGGTGTCGTGAAAAATCGAATACGCCGCCGCGGGCGATGTCGAGGGAGTGCTCGTAGGGGGCCCAGTCGGGGCCGGCGGTGACGACGAAGGCGTCGCGGGGGACGGCGGGGAGGGCGATGTCGCGGTCGGAGACGGAGAGCCCGGCGATCATCCAGACGCCTTCGCCGCCGTGTTCGAAGGAGACGGAGGCGAGGGCCTTGTTTTGCAGGGGGAAGCGGGAGACGTAGAGGCCGATGGCGGCGGTGGCGTTTTCGCCCTGCCAGGCGATGGCGGCGTTGTCGGCGGCCCGGGGGTCGCGCCAGTCGCCGATGTCGCGTCCGTTCAGGATCTCGTGGCGGCTTTCGGTGCCGTCGGCGTAGCGGGCGACGAGGTCGCCGACCGCGGCGGGGGCGCGGGGCGGCTTGGCGGCGGCGTGGAGGACGTAGAGGCTTTTCCACGCGCGGCGGGAGTCGGCGTGCACGGTGGCGCGGGCGAGGGTGAAGGCGCCGCGGGGCGCGTCGTCGGCGGCCTGTTTGCGCTCCTCCCCCTGGTCGACGAGGTCGAGCCCCGTGCGGCCGAGCACGATGGCGGCGCGGTCGCCGTTGAGCTTGGGATCGAGGACGTCGAAACTCACGCCGTGGACGGCAAGGCGTCCGGGGCGAAGCGTGGAGATGTCGTTGTCCGGCCCCTGGTCGGTCCAGCCGCCCTTGCCGTCGCCGGGAGCCTCGTCGCGGAAGCCGCGGTTGGCGGCGTCGCGGAGCGGGAGCGGCTCGACGGCGGCGGTGCCGGAGAGGCAACCGCTCCAGAGGAGCGCGACGAGGAGCGGGAGAGCGCGGGAGCGCGATAGGAGGCGACGAAGGGGCGACATCAGGGGAGGCGGGCGGGGGGCGGGGCGAGCAGAGGCGAGCGGATTGCGAGGCGGGCTCGGATTTTAGGGAATGGAGGTGCCGACGATGACGTTGTCGATGTAGATGCGGCGGTCGTGGAGGGCGTCGAATTCGATGAGGAAACCGATGCCGGAGACGACGCGACCGAGGGGGGCGCCGACGGGGGCGGACGCGACTTCGATGGGGATGTGATCGCCGAAGGCGATCCGGTGCCAGTCCCGGTTGGCGAGTCCGTCGGGGCCGGCGAGATCGAGCGAGTGGAGCTCCGCGTTGGTGACGGTGGCGATGCCGCTGGTGGCGGCGTTGGTGAAGGTGCGGGGGGAGGCATACCACTTGTCGCCGCAGCGGACGAGGAGGCGGACGCCGCCGTCGAGGCTGGTGGACGCCTGCGACCAGGTGACGGAGCCGAGGCGATCGTCCTCGATCGAGAGCGGGGCGAACTCGACCACGGCGACGAAGCGGTTTTTCGCCTGCTCGCCGGTGCCGGTGCTGGCGGCGAGGAGCATGGTGCCGTCGGCGCTCTTGATGTTTTTGATGCGGCCGAGCCGGGGCTGGGTGCTGTCGAAGGAGATGGTGGCGGTGTAGTTGACGGCGCGTTCGTCGTTACGCGCGCCCCAGCCGGACCAGCCGAAGGAGGCGAGGGTGTGGATCGAGCCGCGGTTGTCGAAGGTCCACTCGTGGATCGCGGCCTGGGCGCGGAGTCCGGGGGCGGCGCCCGCGAGGGCGAGGAGCGCGAGTGCGAAACGGCGGAGGGCGGTGGAGATCAGGAGGGCTGGGGAGCGCATGGTGGGGTGGGGAGTGAACGGACGCGGGGATCGGCCGGGGGCAGGACGGGGGTGCGGACAGAAAACGGCCGCGCTCCCCGGGGAGATGCGCGGCCGGTCGACTGACGAACGAAGCTTAGCGGCGACGACGGCGGCCGAGGGCCGAGCCGAGGACGCCGAGGCCGACGAGCGCCGCGGCGGCGGACGGCTCGGGGATGGCGGCGGCGGTGATCCGGATGCTGTCGATGAAGACGCGGCGATCGTGGGCGGATGAGCCGGTGCCACCGCGGAAATCAACATAGAAACCGATACCGGAGATATTGGTGCCGATCGCGGTGGACACCAAACTTGCGCCTACCGCGACGGGACTACCGTCGGCGAAACTGATTGTGCGCCAAGCAGTCGTGCCAAGGCCACTTGGTCCATCAAGTTCGAGGGTGTGAGTGAGCCCGCCAGTGCCCATATTGCCTGCGGCACCGTTGGTGGGGTTCTTGAAGGGATTCTCCGAAGCATACCAAGAGCCGTCAACTTGAACGAGAAGATACACATTCATGGCGACCGCGGACGCGTTTCCGCCTGATGGAGCATAGACAGACTGATACCAAGAGATCGAATCGAGTTGGTCGGTGGCGAGATCAAGGGCGTCGAAGGTCGTGGTAACGATCATCGTTTCATGGATCGTGCCACCGCTTTGGCCGGCAGCGAGGAAGAGGTAACCTGCGACGCCACCTTCGCCTGCGCCACCGTAGTTACGTGCCCTAGGACCGTTGCTGGCAGTATTCGTGAAAACGGCGTCGGATAGGTTATCGCTGACGGTAGGGGCACTGAATGCGGACCAAGGGGCGGAGAGGCTCACGAAGTTGGTGCCCGTGGGGCCGGTGAAATCCCACTCAAGCAGAGTGGTTTGGGCGGAAGCGGTGGAGACGAGCGCCACGGAGACGACGGCTGCGCCGACGAGGAGGCGGGCGGACGGGGATGATGTTTGGGGCGATTTCATATGGGTGGATGGACAGTTGCTGAAGCTGACTCGAGGGGTGGGGAGCACAGGGGAACGCGGGTTTTCCCCGCGCGGGAAAAGCTATGGCACAGGAGGAGCGGGCGGGAATAGACCTTGATAATCTTACATAAGACTCCGCGGGGCCTTGACCGTCCGTAGTGGCGCCTCGCATACAAGGTGCGCCCCATGAAGAAGCCCGTTGGCCTGAAGGAGATCGCGGAGCGTGTCGGCGTGTCTCGCATGACCGTTTCTTGCGCCTTGCGAAACTCGCCGCGCGTCAACAAGGAGACCGCGGCGCGGATCCGCGCGGTGGCGAAAAAGCTCGGCTACGCGCCGGATCCCCGGCTGGCCGCGACGATGGCGGGCATCCGCAACGCGAAGAAAAAATCCCTCGAGCCGATCGCGTGGTTGAACGCCAACCAGAACGCGCGGGCCTACCACGACTACCCGTGGCTGCGGCCTTATCTGGCCGGGGCGCGGGAGCGCTGCGCGGAGCTGGGCTACCGGCTCGACGAGTTCTGGCTGCGCGAGCCGGGCATGACGGACCGGCGCATCTCGTCGATCCTGGTCAACCGCGGCATCCGGGGAGTGGTGGTGTGCCCGGCGGTGTTGCCGGAGATCACGCATCTGCGGCTGGATTGGAGGCAATTCGCCGCGATTTCGTTCGAGACGGCGGTGTTGCTGCCGCGTCTGCATCGCGTGGCGCCGGACTACTACTACAACATCCTGCTCGCGCTAAAAATGCTGCGTCGTCTCGGCTATCGGCGCATTGGAATGTTTCTCCACCGGCAGGAGGAGCGGCGTTCGCATCACACCTATCTGGCGGGCTTCCGTTACTTCCAGTCTGGCATTCCGGAGGAGGAGCACACGCCGCCGCTCATCTACGATCCCTTCGACGAGATGGCGCTGCGGCGCTGGCTGGCGGAGGCGCGTCCCGACGTGGTGATCGGGCATCATAGCAAACTCGTGGAGTGGGTCACCGCCGCGGGCTATCGCGTGCCGGAGGACATCGGCGTGGCCCACCTTTCGCTCGACGGCGACTGCGAGGACTGGGGCGGGATCTGGCAGCACAAGCAGCGAATCGGCGCGCAGACCGCGGAACAGTTGATCTCGATGATCCAGAACAACCGTATCGGTTTACCGGATATAGCCTACGAGACCCTGGTGCCGGGCGAATGGCGCCACGGACGCACGCTGCGGAAACATCGTTGAGGCGGCATGTCGTGGTATCGTCGTGGTGGGGCGGGCCGACGAAAATGGAGTTACGTGACGCGGCGCGATGAGCACATGCGGCGGTCGCATGTGTCGAGTGCCCGAGCGCGAGGGGCGCCTCGCCCGCGTGACTCGCGATGATGCGGTGCCGAGGAGTCGAGGACACGAAAGAGCCCGCCTCGTGGGGAGGCGGGCTCGGCTCGCGGCGCGAGCGAGTGGTGCGATGGTGATCGATGGAAATCAGCGATTTTCGATCACCTTCATCGGGTCGACGTTTTCCGGGATGCGGCCGACGCTCCAATCGAAGAAGAGCGCGTTGCGGTGGGCGCCGTAGACGGGCTTGGGCGCGGCATCGTTGGCTGCGACGTAGGGGCCGTTGCCGCTGCCCCAGTCTTCATAGAGCTTACGGTCGGCCTGCATCATCGCCCACACACGGGAGACGGGCAACATCGAGGCCACGTGCTCGTAGCGCTTCGGCGGGCCGGAGTCGTCGCCGCTCGTCCATCCGAAGGGATAATAAACCTCGGACGGCACCTGAGGGAAATTCGACTGCTCGATACGGCTGTTCAACACCCAGAGATGCACGTTCGCGTCGGGATTCGGCGCGGTGAGGCGGGTGGCTTCGTCCTGGAGGAAGGGAAGCGTCACCGCGCCGGTGGAGGGGATGTTCATGCCCGAGTAGGGGGCGAGGTGGTAGTTGAGGGTGCGCTTGTCGTTCGCCGAGGTCACGGTGTAGCGGATACGGACCGCCGACAGGAGGCCGAGCGTCGTGCCGGCTCCGTTCGTGCCGCTCGGGCCGGGCAGGTAGCCTTTGTTGTCGCTCACGTAGGCGGCCATGGCGACCCCGACTTCGCGGAGGTTGGACACGCATTGCGCCTGGCGCGCGGAGAGTCGGACTTTTCCGACCACGGGAATGATGATGGCCGCGAGGATGCCGATGATGGCGATCACGGTCAGCAACTCGATCAGGGTGAAGCCCTGCCGATTGCGATGGGGGACACGAGTTTCATGGAGGTGACTTGGGGATAAGGGATCAAACACGCGGGCCTCGTCGTAAGAGGAGGCGGAGGGGCAACGGGGTGAACGAAACGAGAAATGAGAAAAATTTCGGGGCGAGAAAACGACCCGGCTGTCTTACATAAACATACATGGACGGAGCCATGTGCCGGGGCGGGCGAATGACGCCGCACGCTCCCCGACCTGGGGCGTGCGGGGCGGGGGGGGGACGGAGTCTTACGTATCCATGGAGCGTCCTCGCCGATTGTCATGCTCGATCCGCCATGGTTCATCCTAACCCTATTACCCCTCATGAAATCTCTCAGGTTGCTCGGTCTCCTCTTGGTCGCGGTGCTCGGCTCCGCGCTCGTTTGTCGCGCGGAGAAATTCACGCTCGTCGTGCTCCCCGACACGCAGACCTCGGTCAACTACCGCCCGCAGCTCTTCAAGAGCCAGGTGCGCTGGATCGTCGGCCACCAGGAGAAACGAAACATCCAGTTCGTGCTCCACGTCGGCGACCTCGTGGACTGGACCGACGACTACCAGTGGGCCAACGCCGACGAATGCATGGCCGTGCTCGACCGCGCTCAAATCCCCTACGCGATCGCGGTCGGCAACCATGACACCGCGGCCGTCACCGTCGGCGGCCACGCCGCGCCGGGCGACGTGCGCGCCAACCTCCGCGACACGACGCTGTTCAACCGTTACTTTCCGCCGGAGCGTTTTCGCAACCAGGCGGGAGTGATGGAGCCGGGCAAGAGCGACAACAACTACGCCTATTTCTCCGCCGGCGGCGTGGACTGGCTCGTGCTCACGCTCGAGCTCTGGGCGCGCCAGGAGGTGATCGACTGGGCCAAGACCGTGGTCGCGAAGCATCCGCACCACAACGTGATCGTGCTCACGCACTCGCACCTCGAGCGGAACGGCACGATCAAGCAGAACAACGGCGGTTACGGCCACACCAGCCCGCAGCACATGTGGAACGAGCTGCTCAGCCGGTATCCCAACATCCTGCTCGTGCTCTCGGGCCACGTGCAGGATTCCGCCTGGCGGGCCGACGAGGGCGTGCACGGCAACAAGGTCTATCAGTTGCTGCAAAACTACCAGGGCCAGGACCGCGGCGGCGGTTACATGCGTCTGCTCGAGGTCGACACCGAGGCGCGCAAGATCTCGGCGCGGATGTATTCATCCTACTACGACAAGACCCTCGCCGACCATTCGCGTTTCGTGATCGAGGACGTGAATTTCATCCCGCCGGCGAAACGCTGACGCGCAGCGGATAGTGGTCCGAGAGCCGGTCGAACACCGGCTCTCTCAGCACCCGGGCGAGCGCGGCGAGCGCGGCCGGGCGCACAAACGCGTAATCCAGTCGCAGCGAGAGACCGAGCTCGTGCGCGCGCGGAAGGGCGGTCGGCACGGTCGCTCCGTTTTCCGGAGAACCGGTGCGGACCTCGCGAAAGCCCTCGTGGCCGAGCCGCTCGATAAAGGCGGAGGAGATTTCGCCCTCGTGGAGATAATGCTCCGGCGCCGGGCGTCCCTCGCGGGCGAGCCGTTCGCGATCGTCGGGGCGAGCGAGTTGAAATCGCCGACCAGAACGATCCGCCCCAGCCCTTCGAGCCGACGCAGCAGCCGGTCCTGCTCGGCGAGCACGGCCGCGACGCCGGCGGGACTGGCGTGGTAGTTGACGATGTCGAGCGCGCCGACACGCACGCGCAGGAAGCGAAAATCGTCGGCCGTCTCGACTTCGGAAAAGGCGTGGCGGGAAAAGACGGCGCAGAGGTTGGCGTAAGGCGCGGACGTGTTGATCGCGTGGTGCACGTAGCCCGCGTTGAGCAGTCCGGAGCACAAGGCGTCGTCTCCGGGGCGATATTCGTTGAAGGAAAGCAGATCGGGCGATTCGCCGCGCGCGAGCCAGTCGAGGAAGATCGCGACGCGGCGCGCGTCTCCGGCGAAACCGTCGAGGATGTTGTAGTGGAGGATGTCCAACGACGGGGGCATGCGAGTGGATGGATGGGGACGCGAAACGGCCGTTTAACGGCGGACTTGCACGCGGAGGAAGCGTCGCGATTTGCCGTCGAGCGTCATCTCGTCGGGCACGGTGATCGGGCCGGGCTGGTTTTCGACGCCGGTGCTCGTCCAGATGTCGGTCCACGAGTCGGGGGGCTCCATCGTGTCGGCCGTCTGCACCGCATAGACCAGCGAGGGATCGGCCACGCGGGGAAAGGTGAGTGCGAGCGAGGCCTGTTGACCATCGCCCGAGACCTGCAGGACGGGAGAGGGGGCCGAGGCGGAGTCCAGCGGGTCGCCACCGAAGGCGTATTCGAGCAGATTCGCCACGCCGTCGCCGTCGGCGTCGGCGGAGTCGGCGGCGAGACCGATGTTTTCCGCCTCGCCGAAGGTCGCCCGTCGCCACTCGCGCAGATCGCCGTGGGTGCAGAACTCCAGCTCGGCGACGTCGGAGTAGCTGCCGTAGGCCCCGTAGTATCGAACATAGCGATACACGCCGGGCGCGGTGAGGCGGATCAAACTGAGCACGTTGCCCGGCGGCGTCTCGGTGATGTAGCCGAGGATGGTGGCGTCGCGAAAATCGGGCCGATTGGCGCCGTGAATAACCGCGCCGCGCATGCGCGCCTCCTGGCCGATGCGGGGCGCGTAGCGCAGCTCGACGAGACGGCGCGGTTCGCCGAGATCGAGGCCCACCCAGCCGCCGTTAGACGAGGTGGCGCCGAAGGTGGTGGACAAATTGCCGTCGAAGGCGCGCTCCGGACCGCGGCCGCTCGCGGCGGGGCTGGAGATGATCGTGCCGCTCAGGCGGACTTTCGGCGGCGGCGGACCGGGCTGCGGATCCACCTGCACGCTGTCGAAGGTGGCGCGGCCGAGGACGCCGTTGCTGAGGCTGCAATAGGCGAGGCCGACATACACGGTTTCGCCCGGCACGGTGACGGTGTCGATCGCGGTCCAGTTGACGCCGTCGGCGGAATGGTGCGCCGTGACCGAGGAACCGGCGCGAACGAGGCGAAGCCAATAGGGCACGTGGACGTCGATCGCCGGGTTCGAGCTGCTGGTGCCGCCGGGCGTGGCGCGGCGGATGAGGTTCACTCCCTTGCCGTTGCGCAGGTTGACCATCGCGTGGGGCGAGTTGGCGGCGAGGGAGGAGCGAATCATCAGACCGCCCTTGGCGTCGGCGTGGGTGCGCTCGACGGAGGTCACGCGCGCGGTGATCTGTCCGTCGCCGCTGAGCGGGCGATAGACGAAGCGGAAGGAATCGGCCGTGCCCCAGATGTTGGCGCCGGAGCCCGTGATGTGGAGGACGCCGTCGGAAACCTTCGCGTGACCCGCCGCGACGACCGAGCCGATGTCGCGTGTCTCCCAGCCCGTCGGTAGCGACTCGATGGATACGCGGGAAAAGGTGGCGGTGGCGAGGGCGGAGGCGCTTCCTCCCGCATGGGCGAGGCCGCCGTGGAGCAGCGCNGGAGCCTCNANGACGNCGGCGCCTCCCACCGGAGTCCAGTTTGTGCCNTCGGTGGAAACGTCCCCCGTGAACGTATGTCCGGCGCGGGTGAGTCGCAGCCAGACCGGGCCGCTCGCGACGGGCAGCGGCGCGTTCGACACCGTGGCGCCGCCGGTGGTCGCGCGATGCGACAGCACGACGCCCGAGGCCCCGCGGAGCAGTTGCACCGAACGGGAACCGGCGCCGAGGGTTTCGCGGAACATGAGACCCGCGGAGCCGCTCGCGCCGACCGAATCCACCCGCGCGATCAGACGGCCGTCGGAGTCGACGGTCTGGAAGGCGAAACGAAACGCGTCGGCCGTCCCGCCGATCGCCGCGCCGGTGGCGGAGAGGGAGTAGGCGCCGGTCACGGAATCATAGGTGGCTCGACCGCGTTTTCCGACCGCGCCGATGTCGGCGCCTTTGAAACCGCCGGGCAGGGCCTTGAGGTAGTTCAGCCAGATGTCCTTGTTGTAGTAGTAGCCGGTCGTCGCGAGGTTCTGTTTCTTGTCGGAGAAGCTCTCCTTGTATTCGGAATTCTGCGACCCGCCGTTGCTGCCGCTCCAGCCGACGAAGCCGTTGACCGCCTTGAAAATCAGGTCGTCCGAGCCGACGCGCATGCGCGCCTCGACGTCGTCGCGCAACGCGATGGCCTCGCCGCCGGGCCCCTGCCAACGACCGAGGGCCTCGAGCATGGCGCGGGTCGAGACGCTGTTGTTCCAACCGTCGGCGACGTAGCTGATGCTGCTGCGCGGCGAGGGGTTTTGCGCGGAGCCCTGGTAGGCGCGAAACTCGAAGGCCATGCCGGGCTCGCCGATGTGGGGCGATGGCACGCTGGAGTTGGTGTAGGACTTGACGACGCCGTTGATGACGAGCCCGTCGTTCACCCGCGGCGAGACGGGATAGATCGCGACCGACGCGGTGTCGTCGGAGCCATACATGTAGTCGGCGAGTTTTTTGTAGAGGCCGAAGGGGTCGTCGAGGCCGACGCCGCGGTAGGTGAAGGTGTTTCGCACGCCGGCGCCGTTGCCGTAGCCGGTGCTTCCGACGGTGATCGGCCCTCCGTTCATGAGGATGGAGCCGACGTTGTCGTGGTTCCAGCGGGCGAGAATGTTGGTGAAGCCGAACTGCGTGAACTTCGCGATGTAGGTGTTGTAGTCGAAGTTCAGGAAAATCTGGTTCAGCTCGTCGGAGCCGAAGTAGAGCGCGGCGGCGATGACCACGCCCATGTAGCCCTCGCGGTAGTTGGGATTGGATTTCTTGTTGAAGTTTCCCTCGTAGCCGAGGCCGGTGCGGTAGTCGTTGTCGTCGTCGAACGAAAAATGTCCGGCGACGGCCAGCGCGCGCATGATCCAGTCGAGACGCTCGATGTTTCCGGCACCGAGCTCGGGATCGTTCCAGACCGCGGGCGTGTGTTTCGCCAGGGCGAGGGCGCAGGCGATGCTGCCGTGCGTCCAGCCGCTGAGCGAGCCGTTGGCGTTGGGCTCACGTCCGCCGCGGGCGAAGTTCTTCAGCTGCCTGATCAACTGCTCGCGCACGAGGGTGTTGTTGGTGGCGCGGGCCTCGGGATCGTGGTGGGCGACAAGCGCGAGGTAGAACACCGCCTTGGCGCGCTCCATCGGGGCGTTCTGGAGCTCGTTGCCGGAAGTGTTGACGAAGGTCATCAATGGCTCGGCGACGGCGGCATCGATGCGAGCCTGGGAGAAATTGGCCGCGCGGAGGGAGGCGAGGCCCGAGATCAGGGCCAACGCGTGGGTTGCGATACGCATCAGGGTATTCATCGCGAATCGGGGGTTGAGGGTTGGGGTGGCGGCTGGAAGAGGGGCTGCGGAGAAACATCCCCGCGAAGACCGGGCTCAGGACGCGGCGAGCATTTCGCAGGCGAGGATGTTCCAGGAGAGGAAGCCCTTGTTCATGATCGGCGCGCCGATCTCGGGATCGTAGGCCTCGTGGGTGTCGCCGTGGCGGGCGATGCCGTCGGCGAGGAGCTCGACGGTGCGGTGCGCGAGTTCGTCGGCTTCGGCCTTGAAGCCGTAACGCAGCAGACCGCACCAGACGAGGTGGCTCGCGAGGATCCAGACCGGGCCGAGCCAGTTGCTCGGGTTGTTGCTGCGCGCGAGGGTGAACATCGGTTCGCGGCGCGAGAGCGAGCGCAGTCCGTGCGGAGCGAAAAAAGTCTCGGGGTTCATCGCGTGGTCGCGCAGGGCGGTCGCCTGCTCGGGCGACGCGGCTCCGCACCAGAGGGGAAGAAACCCGGTGAAAAGCTGGATGCGGATCGGCAGGCCGCTCCATGCGAGCGGCAGGCCGGGCTTGGCCCAGGGGATCAACTCGGCGCGATGGTCGGCGCAAAGAACGTCGAGCGAGTAGAAGAAGCCGTCACGGGCATCCCAGCAGTGACGGCGGATGGCGGCGGCCGAGGCCTCGGCGCGGGCGGACCAGCGCGCGGCGCCCTTCTCGTCTCCGAGCAACCGGGCGCACCGGGCGGCGGCGGCGAGATCGGCGTGATGGAGACAGTTGAGCAGCAGGTTCGCGGAGGAACGCGGCGGGCGGGCGTAGCAGGAAGGGTCGTTGTCGACGCCGATGCCGACATCGCTGCCCCAGACGAGCAGGCCGGTCGGCTCGTGAATGTATCTATTTTCCCAATACGCGTGGAAACGTTCGATGCGCGGCAGCGCCTCGGCGAGCCAGTCGCGCGCGGCCTCGCCCTCCGCTTCCGCGAGAGCGAGCGCGAACCGGGCGAAAACGGGCTTGGCCTGGTTGCGCTCGGGACCGCCCGGCTCGAAGCAGCCGAAGACGTCGGGGTTGTCCGCGCGCATCATGATCGGCAGACCGCCGGACGGATCTTGGTGCTCGAGGAAGTTGAGCAAGCTGCCGCGGCCGTGGCGCAGCGCGCGCCCGCGCAGTTCCGTGTCTCCGGCGGCCTCGGAGAGGCGGAGCATGCCGAGGGTGGTCCAGTAGCTGTCCCAGTCCCACAGCTCCCGCCCGTAGATGGAGCCCGGCACCACGAAAGGATGCCGCAGCACGCCGGCCGGCTCGCGGAACAGCGCGGGCGCGGCGCGGCGGAAGTGAGCGATCAACGGATGCGGGGCCATGTCGGGAGGGCGGGGCTCGCGTCGATGATCGCGATGGCGGAACGGCGGCGTCGTTTCGCCATGCGGGCGGGCGGCTAGAGTCGGGCGGCGTGGGGCAGAACCTCGCCGGACCAGGTCGTGAGGTGTTTGTTGGGCGTGGCGATGATCACCGACGCGTCCTGCCCGGTGGAGCGGGAGCGCAGCTCGAGTCGCACGCGATGGGTCGGCTTGGTCGGGGTGAACCCCGCGCAAGATTCCGATGCGGGACGGTGCACCGCGGGCACGAAAGGAACGCCGGCGGGGCAATCGATCACGGGGGCGCCGTCGATCAGGAGGCGGCAGCCTTCGCGGGCGAGCGCCACGAGCAGGACGCCGCTCCGGGTTTCGGCGCCGACGGTCCAGGTCCACTCCGCGCCGCCGGCGGCGAGCACGGAGCCCGGCAGCTCCCCGTTGGCCCAGGCGACGGGCGTCGAGCCGTCGAGCGGTTCGAGCAGGATCGTGCCGGGGAGGGCGGCGGACGAGAGGGGCGGCGCGGGGTCGACACGCACGGGCGTTTCCGGAGGCTTGGCGGCGAAACGCTCCGCGAGCGCGAGCGTGCGCGCGGTGAGGTCGGCGAGGGTTTTCGGCGCGTCGATGCCCTGGATGCCGGGGCCGATCCACACGGCGTCGCCGATCGGCTCCTTCCAGCGCGAGGGGATGCGTGCCGCGCCGAGCAGCATGCCGAGCGTGGCGCCGACGGTGGCGGCGGTGCAATCGGTGTCGTAACCGCAGTTTGTGCCGAGCAGGAGGGAGCGGTCGAAGTCGCCATCCCCGTAGGCGAGCGCCCAGCCGATGAGGCCGAGGTTGAGCGGGGCGTGGGTGAAGTTGTCGTGACCGTGTTTCGCCACGAGCTCGCGGTAGGCGTCCCATTCGGGAAGTCCCTCTCGGTGCAGCCGGAAGGCGAGCCCGAGGGCGCGGGCGGTCTCGGTGGAGGAGTCGATCGCGGCGAGTCCGCGTTCGCAGGCCTCGCGCAGGGCGACGCCGTCGAGCACGAGACTCTGCATGACGGCGAGGAACACCTCGCCGGCGATGCCCTCGGCGCCGTGGTCGAGCGAGGCGTCGAGGGTGGCGTAGGCGGCGGCGTGCTCGGGGCGGCCGGCGCAGAGGCAGGCCCAGATCTCGGAGCGGATGGGGGAGCCCATGCCGGAGACGAACCAGTTCTCGAAGACGCCGGCGGCGGCGGGAGGAACGCCGCGGCGGAGGTTCCAGCGGCAACGGCCGTATTCGTCCCACATGTAGTGGATGTGGGCGAGCCAGCCTTCGGCGAGGTCGCGCTGGGTGAGCGCGAAGCCGCGCTTTTCGAGGAGGTCCAGCCAGACGAGCTGCAGTTCGAGATCGTCGTTGGGCGGGGCGGAGGTCGGCACGGGGTCGTAGAACGAGAAGTTCAAGGGACCCGGTTTGCCTTCGGCGGGCAGGCCGAGGGTGCCGCCGATGGATTTGCCGAGCCAGCAGCCGGCGACGCGATCGGAAAGGGAGAGGGACGGGGTGGACATCGCGGGGAGTCTACGGAAAGCGGTTTCGGGCGTCTTGTTGCTTTGGAACAAAAAATTGAACTTTATTGATTCTCGAGAATCCCATGCAGCCGGAGCACACGATCGGTCAGGAACACGTGAAACTGTCGGACAGGCGGCCGGCGCGGGCCCAGTCGGTGCCGAGGCAGGGGAACTATCCGCCCCACGACCACGAGTTCTACGAGGTGGGCGTGGTGACGGCGGGGCGCGCGCTTCATAGGACACGGGATGGCGAGGAGTGGTTGGAGCGGGGATCGGTGGTGGTGATCCCGCCGCGCGAACCGCACGCGTATGAACGGGCGTCGGGTTTTGGGGTGATCAACATCTACTACCTGGCGGAGTGGTTTCTGTCGGAGCCGAACGGTTTGCGGAGCGCGCCCGGATTGGTTGAACTTTTTTTTGATAAAGCGCTTTTCCCGGGCGGCGCCGCGGGGGGCGTGAAGCAGGTGCGTCTGGGCGAGGCGGAGCTTCGCGCGTGTCTCGGGGATCTGGCGGATCTGGAGGCGGAGTGGGCGGCGGAGTCGCCGCAGCCTCTTTTCTGCGAAGCGGCGGTGTTGAAGTGCATGGTGCGGATCGCGCGCGCGGCGAACCGGGCGCCGGGAGGGGAGGGCTCCCCCGCGAGGCCTCGGGCCGTGACGGTGGCGATCGCGAGCATCGAGCGCGCGGTGCGGATGGGGCGCGGACTGGAGCTTCCCGGGGTGGCGAGGGAGGCGGGCATGTCGGCGGCGCATCTTTGCCGGGTGTTTCGCGCCGCGACAGGCACGAGTCCGGGCGGGTATTTTCAGCATCTAAGGATTCAGCGGGCGTGTCGCGCGCTGCTCGCGGGACGAGAGACGGCGGCGGAGATCGCCCATGCGCTCGGTTACGCGGACAGCGCGCATTTCAACCGCGGGTTCAAGAAGATCGTGGGCATGACACCCTGCCGTTACCGGGCGAGGTTTTCGGGCGGATGAGGGACGGCGTGGGGAGCGGCGGCCGCCGCGGACGCATCCGGCGTGGATTCCGTCCCGGGCCGGCCGGCTTCCACGCCTCGACGAGCTTTTCATGGTATTTGAGGATTGGATACGAGTGCGGGCGGCGACGCCGTTATGACCAGGGGCCGCCGCGGAGCGGAGTTCACGGGGGCGGGCGCATACATAAGAGGGACGAAACGGCAGGGCCTTGTTTTATGTAAGAATATAAGCCGATTCCCTTAACACCGGTTCGCGGTTTTGTTGCCATTATCCCACCCATTCCCACCAACCCCCCAATCTTTACCCCTTTATGAACCGGATGCCTGAGTCTTGCCAGCGGCGTGGATTTACCCTGATCGAGCTGCTGACGGTGATCGCCATCATCGGGATCTTGGCCGCGATTCTCATTCCCACGGTCGGCCGGGTGCGTGAATCGGCGCGCGCCACCGCCTGCAAAAGCAACCTGCGCCAGTTCGGAATGGCTTCGGCGCTTTTTGTCCACGAGAACAAGGGGCGTCTGAATTACCAGACGGGCTTCGGCAACAGCCCCTGGTGGTATGATCGTTTCACGCCCTACATCTCGCCTTCGACCGTGCGCAATTCCCAGACGATCTGGCTCTGTCCCTCCGTGCATGACGACGACCGCACGTTGACCTCCGACGTCAACAAGCGCGACTACGCGATGTCGGGGGCGACGCTTCAGCAAAACAACGGAAACGGCCAGGGCCTGGGGCGGTTGTTGAGCGATTTCGCCGACCCCGCGCGCAAGGCCTACATCGTCGACAACGGGAAGAACTCCGCGATCGTGCAGCCGACCGAGTTCTACTACAGCACGACCGCCACGAACGCGAAAATCGCCCTGCGTCACGGAGGCAAAGCCAACGTGTTGTTTCTCGACGGCCATGTGATGACCCTGGGGGTCCCGCCTTTGCCCACGACCTCGGGCGCGGCGTCCGCTTGGCTGACTCATAACACGCCCGCGCCGGTTTTCTAAGGCGGGCGGACGATCGTCCTTCCTTTTCCCGATCCGGGTTTCGACACGGATCGTCGAAAACACGAGGAGCCCGTTCCCGAGGACGGGCTCCTCGTGTTTTCAGCCCCGGCGCTTGCGGGGAGCGGCGGGGGGCTTGCGCGTCGAGTTGCCCGCCACGATGACCTCGATGCCGAGATCCTCGAAGCGTTTGAGGAGCGCCGCCGGCGCGCCGTCGTCGGTCACCAGCAGGTCGATCTGCTCGGGGCGGGCGAAGAGAAAGGGCGTGGTGCGGCCGAGCTTGGTGTGGTCGGTCACGACGCAGACCTTTTCCGCGCGCGGGATGACGCGCTCCTTCAACACGGCCTGGCCGGGGTTGAGCTCGCTGGCGCCCAGCTCGGGGTGCAGTCCGTCGAGGCCGACGAACATCCAGCGGATCACGAAGCGGCGCAGCGCCTCCTCCGCGCCGGGGCCGACGTAGGAGCGGGATCGCTCCTCGTAGTTGCCGCCGGTGCAGATGAGATCGCAGTTGGGGCGTCCGCCGAGCGCGACGACGACATGGTGGGCGTTGGTCAGCACGGTCACGGGCTGGTTGCCGAAATGGTCGGTCATGGCGAGGACCGTGGAGCTGGCGTCGAGAAACACCGTGTCGCGGGGCTGGATGAGTTTCACGGCCTCGCGGGCGACGAGATTTTTTTCGCGCCGGTGGAGCGCGGTGCGTTCGGGCAGGGGAAGGTCGTGGCGGGGATTGCCGCCGCGGGTGGCGCCTCCGTGGATGCGAAGCAGACGACCGGCGGAGGCGAGCACGTCCAGGTCGTGGCGGATGGTTTCGTCGCTGACCTTGAACCGGCGGGCCAGGGGCAGGGTGCGGACGACTCCTTCGGTTTCGAGGAGTTCGAGGATGGCTTGCTGGCGTTGAGCGGGAAGCATTGCGGAGGGGGAATCGCCGTGGGGCTGCTTGGTTGCGGTTTGGGTTTGGAGAAAAATCACCAAGGGGAGCGGTCGCGAGGTCCTTGGCCGAGGACAGGGAAGGCGATCCCGCGCAGATCGCGGACGGCGCGGGCGCGGCGGCGGGTGGCCGGCTTTCGGCTGCGCGCGTTGCGAAAGCGGACGTTTCTGATTTCGTCCATCTCTTGCATGTCGGCTTGTTCGTCCGCCGACGGCGCGGACTTCACGAGGAGACGCGGAAAAACGCCCTGCTTGGAATGCCAAGGCAGGTTTTCGGGGTTCGTTTGGTCTTTGGGTGTCACCGGCTTGGGTTTGTTTGGTTATGGGTCATCGGGCGACTCGAATCGTCTGAATTGGTTTGGAGTTTTTGGTTAATTTATTCGTTACTTACTATAAATAAATATCTTGAGTAATATATGAGAGTCGGGTTTGAGGGATGGAGAGATTTGGGGATGAAAAAAGAATCCAAGGTCACGGTCGATCATGGCGGTCCTTTCGCCGGGGTGTCCGCCGGGCGCGCGTGGAGCTTTCTTGTCGCCGGTGCGGGAAGCGGAGGCGGTGCGGGGGGGCGTGTTCGTCGGTGGCGTGGAAATTCGCCGCGGAAGGAGGCCGGGAAATGAGCGAGCTCGAGATCGCGGGTGGAATTGCGCTGATCCTGTTCGGGATTCGTTTTCTCCGGAAAGGCCTGGATCGGCTTTTCGGCGGCAGGTTGCTGCTGTGGATGTCGCGGCTGACGGCGAGCCGTCCCAAGGCCTTTGCGGCGGGCGTGGTGGCCGGTGCGGCGACGCCGTCGTCGGCCAGCATTTCCCTGCTCGCGGTGCAGTTGCTCGCGGACCCGCGCATCCGGATCGGCGGGGTGCTGGCGATGGTGCTCGGAGCGAACGTCGGCATGACGGTCACGGTGCAGGCGATGGCGTTTCGCATCCAGGACTACGCGGTCGTCGGGATTGTGGCGGGCGTGGCGGGTTTTCTCTATGCGAAGCGCGATCTCTGGCGGGGGATCGGCCAATGTCTGCTCGCGCTGGGGTTCATTTTTCTGGCCATCCAGTGGATCGGTGTCGGCGCGGAGCGCATGGCGGATTCCGAACGGGCCCGGCAGGTTTTCGTCCTCCTGCAAAGCAGTCCCTGGGGCGTGTTTCTCGGGACGCTCGCGCTGGTGATCGTGTTGCAAAGCTCCACCGCGACGATCGGGCTGGGAATCGGTTTGTGCGCCTCGGGCCTGCTCGGGGCCGCGCAGCTTGTCCCGTGGATCGCGGGCACCAACGTCGGCGTGGGCGTGAGCACCTTGATCGCCGGCTGGCGCACCATGGAAGGGCGCCGGCTCGGCGTGGCCAACATCCTGTCGAAACTCGTCCTCGCGCTGCCCCTGCTCGTCTTTGTCGCGCCTTCGCAGGCCTTGTTCGACCTGCTTCCCGGCGACGCCGCGCAGCAGGCCGCGACCGGCCACACCTTGTTCAACCTGCTCACCGGCGTGGCGGCCTTGATCTGGATGCCGGCGGTTGTGCGTCTGGCGGGGCTGGTCGTGCCCGATCCGGATCCCGGCGTGGAGGCCGTGATCAAGAGCCACCTCGATCCCCGCGCGCTCGACACGCCCTCGCTGGCGCTGGCCCGGGCCACCCGCGAGGCCCTGCGCATGGCCGACAAGGTCCGCGCGCAACTGGAGGCCTTCTGGAAGGCCTGCCGGAGCGGCGACGTCGAGCTGGCCAGGCGTGTGCAGAAAAACGACGACGCGGTGGACCGGCACAACCGCGAGCTCATCGACTACCTCAGCCGCATCAGCGGGGAGAAGAGCCCGAAGGACAACCGCTGGCAGCTCGGGCTCATGCATTTCAGCACCGAGCTGGAGGCGGTCGCGGACCAGTTGGAAAAAAACCTCTGCGATCTGGTGGCGAAGCAGCGAAACGACGGGGTCGTGCTGACCGAGGCGGACTGGGCCGATCTCGAGGGCGTTTATCGGAAGCTGCTGGCGCGCCTCGACCGGGTGATGAGTCTGCTCTCGCTCCCGGAGAGCGGCGCGACCCGGGATCTGGCCGACGATACGCGGACCTTCAACGAGGAGTGCCGGCGCCTTCAGCGGGAGCACTACGAGCGCATCCGGGCCGGCGGCCCCGGCGGGTGGACGAGCAACAACTACTTCCTGGATTACCTGAACGGGTTTCGCCGCATCCACAGCCACATCACCGGCCTGGCCTACGCGATGATCGAACCGTCGCCGACGGGCGGCGCCCCCGAGGGGAAAAAGTCGGGCGTATGAGAAAAACCAATACGGATTTGCACGGGATCCGGCGTCTTGCGCTGGACATGGACGGGACGATCTACCTCGGCTCGCGCCTGTTCGACTGCACGCGTCCCTTCCTCGGGCTGCTGGGGAAGCTGGGCATCGGTCATTCGTTTCTCACCAACAACTCCTCGCGCAGCCGCGACGACCACCTGCGCAAGCTGGCCCGGCTCGGGATCGAGGCGGAGCCGGAGCAGTTGATCACCTCGACGCACGCCACGGCCGATCATCTGCGCCGACATCTGCCGGGGGCGCGCCGGCTTTTCGTGCTGGGAACGCCGAGCATGCAGGCGGAACTCGGAAGCCTGGGATTCCACTCCTGCGAGGACGATCCCGACGCGGTGGTGGTCGGCTTCGACACGACCCTTTCCTACGAACGCCTGTGTCGCGCGGCGTGGTGGATCTCGCGCGGGAAGCCCTTTCTCGCCAGCCATCCCGATCTGGTGTGTCCGACCGATCAGCCGACCTTGCTGGTCGATTGCGGCGCGATCTGCCGCGCCCTGGAGACCGCGACCAGGGTGTCGCCGCTCTACGTCGGAAAGCCCAGCCCGCGCATGATCGAGGGCATACTCGAGCGCCACGGTCTGCGTGCGGACGAGGTCGCGATGGTGGGCGACCGCCTCTCGACCGACATGGCCCTGGCCCGCCAAAGCGGAGTGTTCGGCGTGCTGGTGCTCACCGGAGAGGCCACCCGCGCGGACGTGAAGACGTCGCCCTGGAAACCCGATCTGATCGTGGAGGACGTCGGCGAGCTCGGCCGGCTTTTGGCGGAGGCGAAACGCGAATCCCGTCCCGTCCGATGAACCCCTTTCCCCACAACGGCGTCACCGCCCACCGCGGCAACTCGGGCGAATTTCCCGAAAACACGATGGCGGCTCTCCGCTCGGCGGTGGAATTGGGGGCCGACTGGGTGGAGGTGGACGTGTTGGCGACGCGCGACGGCGTGCTCGTGTTGAGCCACGACGCCACCACGGGACGCACGGGGGATCGCGATCTGACGATCGCGGAATCGACCTTCGCCGAACTGCGGACGGTGGACGTGTCCGCGGGCTTCGGCGGCGGACCGGCGCGCGTTCCGAGTCTGGCCGAGGCCTTGGAATTTTTTGCCGCCCGGAAGCGGACCCGGCTTTCGATCCAGCCCAAGGCGGACGTGCTCGACGCCGTGTTTCGCGCGGTGGACGAGGCGGGCGCGCGACGGCTGGTCGGATTCAACGACGGCTCGCTCCCTCTCATGCGGCGGGTGAAGGCCTGGGACGCCCGTGTGCCGGTCTTCTGGGACCGTCACGACTATACGAACGAGGCGGAACTCGACGCGGACATCGCGACCGCGAAGGCCGAGGGCTTCGAGGCCTTGGTGTTGCGGCGCGACACGGTGACACCTCGACGCGTCGCGCGCATCGCCGCCGCCGGCCTGGAGCCCGGAGCGTGGACGGTCAACGCGCCCGAGGAGATGCGGGCGCTGCGCGCGGCGGGCGTGCGCCGTCTTTACACCGACCACCCCGCGCGGGCGCTGCGGCTCGCGATGCCGGGACGCTGACACCTTTCCCATCATGCAAACCACCATGCGACGCGACACCCATCTCGACCACCTGCGTTCCGGCGAGAGGTTCGATTTCCTCATCGTCGGCGGAGGGGCCACCGGGCTCGGCGCCGCGGTCGAGGCGGCTTCGCGCGGATGGCGCGTGGCCTTGATCGAGCGCGGCGACTTCGCGCAGGGAACGTCGAGCCGCTCCACCAAACTCGTGCACGGCGGCGTGCGTTACCTGAAGCAGGGCGACGTGGCGCTGGTGCGCGACGCCTTGCGCGAGCGCGGCCGTTTGCTGCGCAACGCGCCGCATCTCGTGTCCGACATGGCCTTCGTCATCCCGAGCTATTCGCGGTGGAACCGTTTTTTCTACGGCACGGGCCTGGCGGTCTACGACCGGTTGGCGGGCAAGCTCGGCATGGGCGCCTCGCGACGTCTGGGGCGTGAAGAGACCTTGCGTCTGCTGCCGACGGTCAAACCGGAGGGGCTGGTCGGCGGCGTGCTTTACCACGACGGCCGCTTCGACGACGCGCGGCTGGCGATCAACCTCGCCCGGACGGCGGTCAACCACGGCGCGGTGGTGGCGAACCACTGCGCCTGCGCGGGCTTCGTCAAGGAGGGCGGCAAAGTCGCCGGCGTGCGGGCGCGCGACGCGGAATCGGGCGCGGAGTTCGAGGTGCGGGCGCGGGTGGTGGTCAACTCCACCGGCGTGTTCGTGGACGAGCTGCGTCGGATGGACGATCCGGCGGTCCGGCCCGTGTTATCGGTCAGCCAGGGCGTCCATCTGGTGTTGCCGCGCGAGTTTTTGCCGGGCGACGCCGCGATGATGGTGCCGAAGACCGAGGACGGCCGGGTGTTTTTCGCGGTGCCCTGGCACGGGCGGGTCGTGGCGGGCACGACCGACGTGCCGATGCCCGGCGCGTCGGCGGAGCCGAGGGCGTTGGCGGAGGAACGCGAGTTCCTGCTCGCCCACGCGGCCAAGTATCTGCGCCGCCCGCCCCGGGAGGAGGACGTGTTGAGCGTCTTCGCCGGGCAGCGGCCGCTCGTGCGGGCCGCGCATGCGGGAAGCACGGCCAAGCTGTCGCGCGATCACACGATTCTCGTCGGTGAAAGCGGTCTAGTGACCGTCACCGGCGGCAAGTGGACGACCTACCGGAAAATGGGCGAGGACGTCGTCAACCAGGCCGAGGCCGTGGCCGGGTTGGAGCGGCGCGCCTCGGTCACCCGGGATCTGCGCATCCACGGTTGGGCGGAAAAAGCGAACACGGACAAAGCCGACGTGTTCGCGGTGTATGGCGCCGACGGGGAGGGTATCCGCGCGTTGGAGCGCGAGAACGCGTCGCTCGCGGAGTTGCTGCACCCGGCCCTGCCGTATCGACGGTCCGAGGTCGTCTGGCAGGCGCGGCACGAGATGGCGCGCTCGGTCGAGGACGTGTTGTCGCGTCGGACGCGGGCCTTGTTGCTCGATGCGCGGGCCTCCATCGAGGCGGCTTCGGCGGTCGCGGAATTGCTGGCGGCGGAGCTCGGACGCGACGGGGAGTGGCGCGCCGCGCAGACCGCCGCCTACGAAGCGTTGGCCCGCGGATATGTGTTCACCGATTCCGCGAGCCAGGCCTCCGCTTGAGCGCCGGGTGGTCGGGCCCGGCGCGCGGACGATCGTCGGTCAGCGCCGGCGGCGGCCGCAGGCGGCCGTGAGCAGACCGGCGAGGCCGAGAAGCGAGGCGGCGGTCGCCGGCTCGGGAATGGCGGCGACGCCCAGGCGCACCAGGCCGTCGACCCCGAAGTCGAGGGAGTAGCGCTCGCCGAGATTCGGGTCGAGGGTGAGGCCGGAGGCGTCGAGCTCGCCGGCGTAGGAGAAGAGCGTGTGAAGACCGACGCTCCAGCTTTCGGAATCGGTGATGGTGAGGAAGCCGGCGAGCGTGAGATCGCCGGAGACGGAAACGGAGTCGCCGAAGTCGAAGCGCAACAGGGCGCCGTTTTCGAAGGCGAGGCCGCCGTTCACCGTGAGGGAGCCGGCGAGGCTGGTCGCGCCGTCGGCGTCGAGATCGCCGGGGGTGAAGATGCCGCCCGACTCGACGAAGACGTCGCGGTTGATCACGCCGCCGGCGCCGCCGAGGGCCGCGCCGGATTTGACCGTGAAGACTCCGGGAGTGTGGGCGAAGTTGGCGTTGGAGATCGTGCCGTGGACGAGGAGCGTGCCTTCCTCGACGGTGGTCGCTCCGCTGTAGGTGTTGGTTCCATACAGGGCGACGATGCCGTCGCCGGTCTTGCGAAGGGTGTCGCGCGAGCCGGTGGCGTTGGCCTCGCGGACGATGTTGCCGCGGATGTTCACGCGCCCGCCTTCCGCGGCGGTGACGGTGAGCGGCATGGCGTCGATGGCGGAGACGTCGTAGCTCTTGAGGTAGACGTTGCCGGTGAACTCGGAGACGTGCGCGCTCGCGCCGCCGATGGTGACGAGACGGCCCGCGTCGCTGCTGGTGAAGACGCGGATGTGGCGGGACACGGTGATCGCCGCGTTGGTGAGGAGCGCGGGGGTGCCGGCGCTCGAGCCCGATTCGGTGCCGAGGATCACCGTGCTCGTGGAGGCGCCCAAGGCGGAGCTGGAGCCGAGTTTGACGGTGACGTTGCCCCATATCTTGGTCGTGCCGGTGTAGGTGTTGTCGCCGTTCACCTCGACGACGCCGTGGCCGTTGAAGGCGACGGTGCCGCCGGTGGCGCCTTTGATCGCGCCGTCGAGCGTCAGGGTGCGGCCGGCCTCGGCGATGAAGCGGACGTTGGTGACGTTGTTGAGGTCGAGTTCGCCCTTCAGCACGAGGTTGCCGGTGTTGGCGCGGAAGGCGCCGGCGGCCATCATGCGGAGGTTGTTCTCCACGGTCTGGGTGAGGCCGGCGGCGTAGGCGCTGCTGGAGACGAGGAAGTTGCTGTCCGCCCCGGCGCCGGTGCCGCGGAGGTCGATCCGCTCGCCGGTGAGCGTGTAGGTGCCGGCGTTGGCGGTGAAACCGATGTTGGCCACGTCATACGGCGTATCCACATGGGAAATACCGCCGGCGGCGGAGCTCAGGTAGACGGCGTAGCTGCCGTCGTTCACCGGCGGATTGTTTCCGCTCCAGTTCCCGGGGGTGCTCCAGTTGTCGTCGGAGCCGGAGCCGGTCCAGGTGGCGGTGTTTTGGGCGAGGGCGGACGGGGCGACGAGGGGGCCGGCGAGCGCGGCGAGGGTGGCGAGGGCGACGGTGTGACGGGGCGCTAGGGAGCTGGAGTTGGTTTTCATGGTTCGGACGCGAGTCGAGGTTTGGGGAACGGAGGGGGAAGCGGGGCGGTCACGTCGTCATTGGCCGAGGAAGTGGCGGTTGTGCCAGGGGGTGCCGCTGCGCATCTCGGCGTAGTCGTAGGTGAACTGGCGGACGGAGCCGTCGACGAAGGCGAGGTTGATCTTGCAGCCGTTGGCGGCGGCCTGGTCGGAGCCGTTCTTCCCTTCGCGGAAGAAGGCGAAGTTGGTGGAGTCGTAGAGCTCGGCGGCGCCGTCGGTGTAGAGCACGGCGTTGGCGGCGTTGCGGGGCGCGATGATGATCGTGTTCGAGGGATTGGCGGTGGTGCGGTAGGAGCTCGGGCGTTCGTCGGTGGAGAGCGCGGACACGACGAGGCGCGCGTTGACGCCGAAGCTGCGTTTGAGGGGCTGGTCATAGCCGGGGCTGATCTTGCTTCGCGGAACCTCGTCGAGCGGCGAGGCGAAGACGGACTCGGGCAGCTGCTGTGAACGGATGAGCTCCTCGGCCCAGCCGTCGTAGGGCGCGGTTTTTTTGTGCGGGAAGAGCCCCTTGTTCTCGAGGCTGTAGACCTGAAGAGCCTGAGCGATGGAGCGCAGTTGGGAGCGTTCCTGCGCGGAGCGGGCGTTGGTGCGAACCATCGCCGTCACCGGGATGATGATGGCGGCGAGGATGCCGATGATGGCGATGACGGTGAGCAGTTCGATGAGCGTGAAGCCGGCGCCGAGCGCGGGACGCCGTCCGATGCGGAGGGGATGGGGGCAAGGGGTGTTCATGACGGGCGGGGCGGGGTTGGATCACTCGAAGCGGAGCTCGAAGATGGAGTCGCCGGCGGGAGCGGTGAGGTGGAGCCGCCCGGCGGTGTCGGGGCGTTCGCCCAGCGTTTCCCGGTCGCGGGTGAGCGCGGCGAGCGGCGCGGCGACATCGAGGACGAGGCGCTCGGGCGTGCGGGTCTGGACGCGCAGGGTCGCGGTGCGGGTGGCGGGATCGTAGGTCCAGCGGGAGATGCGCGCGCGGTCCCAGGAGCGGAGCACGGCGGGGAAGTCGCGTCCGGCGAGCATGGCGTAGAGCGCCGCGTTTTCCTGCGCGACGATGTCGCGCGGGGCGAGGCCCCAGCCGGTCTGCTTTTTCAACTCGTCGCGCAGCTCGTCGAGCGGGGCGCCGAGCAGGCCGCGCAGGTAGAGGTGCGTGCTGATGTTGGCCGGGTGATTGTTGCGGTTGCCGGGGTGGCTGACGCGCCAGTCGGGGACGACCTTCTCGACGTAGTGGCGTTCGAGCCAGTCGAAGAAGTCGCGACCGAGTCCCCAAAGATGCGCGTCGTAGACCTCGGGGAACTGGCCGAGCCAGGCGAGGGTGAGCGCGAGCTCGCCGTTCACGTGGTCGGCGCCGAGCTTGGAGGAGAGGAGGTCGAAGCCGGTGTTTTCGCTCAGGCCGACGCCGATCGAATCGTAGTCGGCGGGTTGGCGCGCGGGGTTGATCCACTTGTTGCCGAGCCAGCGCATGGAGAGCGACACGCCGAGGCGGGAGAGGAGGAAACGTCCCCACGCGGCGTCGTCGGCGTGGCCGAGCAGGCGGGCCATTTCGGCGTAGGCGAGCACGCCCTGGAAGCCGATGCAGTCCATGTCGATCGCGGAGGAGCCGTTGTGCTCGCGGGCGCCGCTCTGCATGTTGTTCCAGTCGTGGTAGACGACGAAATACTCCATCTGCGCCTTCACCGCGGGCCAGTGTTTGGCGGCGTAGTCCCAGTCGCCGCTGGTGCGGGCGTAGGAGTAGAGCGCGTAGAGGGCGGCGCCGAGGCCGGAGTTGACGTCGGCGAGCGTGTCGGTGCGCGCCTCGTGCCATCCGAAGGAGACGGGGTAGGTCGCGCCGCTGAAGGGCTCGCGGCGCAGATACCACGACGGCGTGGACAACATGTTGTCGAGGAGCTCGCGCCAGGCGGAGAGGAAGGCCTCGCGGCCGGCGTCGTCCATCAAGGGAAGGGCGAGGCTCGAGGAGGACCAGAGGCCGAAGGCGGCGAGCGAATCGAGCGAGAGCGGGTTTTTGCCCGAGACGCGCGGTTCGACGAGGCGGGCGACGACGTGCTTCGTGACCTCGTCCTGCTCGGACGGCGCGAGGTAGAGGCGCGTCTCGACCGGCGGCACGGGCAAGGTGTAGCGGAGCGTGTGGCCATCGCGGAACGCGTAGGGACCGTATTTCGTGTCCCAGCCGGAGTCGACGAGGTCGCCGGGCAGGCGCACGGGATAATTCGCCGAGCGCGCGGCGAAGGCGAGCAGCGGCGCGACGGGCGCGACCGGGCGTCCGGACTCGTTCCAGTCGTTGGTCCAGAAGAGGTGGGAAACGGTCTCCTCGATCTCGATGCCGTCGTCGGTTTCGCGGAAACGCTGCGCGACGTCGACCGGGTAGGCGCGGAGGAGCGAGGCGAGCAGGCGGGAGCGTTCGGCGAGGGCTTGCTGCGAGAGCAGGCCGCCGCGCGGTTTTCCGCCGGGGCCGATGTAGCCGAGCGGGTGACCGAGGGCGACGCGCTCGAAGGCGCCTTCGAAGAACAGGGTCAGGCGCGCGTCCGTATCCGAATACTGGATGCGCGAGGGACGTTTCTTCGGCGCGAAGAGAACGGGCGAGGCGGGCTCGGCGTCCCAGGTCACGACGAACCAACCCTCGGAGAGGGCGCGCAGGTCGAATTCCTTGGCGAGGCGCGCGCGCTCAAGTCCGTTGGCGGTCGGATAAAGGATCCAAGCGGGGGAGGTGCCTTTTCGCTCGCCGGACGCTTCGAGCGTGAGGCGGAGCCGGTCGTCCTGCGAATCGACGAGGATGCCGGGGGCGAGGATGCTGCCCGTGACGCGCTGGGGGGCGCGGCTGCGGCGGAGAAGATTGGGTTCCTTGTCCGAGAGCTCGTTCTGGATCTCGGCGGAGTATTCGTAGACGGCGAGGTGCTCGGCGGCGGTCCAGCGGGCGCGTGTGCGTTCCCAGGAGACGACGTCGGCCTCGCCGCACTGGATGCGCCAGGTGGCGGTGGCCAGCGGTTTGCCGGCGCCGTTGACCGAGACGGTGTTGGCGAGGGTGCGAGGCGAGAAGGCGCCGACGAGGAGGCCGTTGTTTTGCAACCAGCCGAAGCGGCCGAAGCCCTCGGCGGGAATACCCTGGCGCCAGCCCTCCGCGTCGGGCGTCCAGGTGCGGACGGGGATCGACTCGAGCGCGCTCGTCAGGCGGCGGGCGGGATCGGTGACAAACTTCCAGGAGACGACGCGCCAGTCGGCCTCGCCGGAGGGTTCGTCGAGCGCGAGCTCGAAGAAGTTGAGCGGGGAGATGTCGGCCGGGAGGTTGAAGTCGGACTCGAGCCGGCTCCACTCGACGCGGTGTGTGCTGCGGCCGGCGGGGAGCGGCGGGAGCGGGGCGCGCAGCCAGCGCGCGATGCGGAACTGGTTGGCTTTGCCGATCAGGGCGGCGTCGGCGACGGGCGCGGCGCACTCGACCTCGAACTCGACGCCGATGCTGTCGGCGGGCACGGGGCCGACCGAGGAGAGCTTGAAGGAGAGCGGCGGGGCGACGGGGAGCGCGACGCGGAGCGTGCCATGGGTGTTGGCACCGCGGGACGGCGAAGCCTCGCGCACGAGGAGAGCGAGCTTGGAGAAGGTCCGCGTTTCGCCGAGATCGACGACGTCGACCTGGTAGGGCTCTGGCGAGACGTATTTGCCGGGCGAGATGGCGGGCGCGGTGAGGGTGAACTCGCCGACGAGGCGGTCGTCGAGGGCGAGCGCGACGCGGTCGGGGAGAGCCCAGTCGGGCCAGCCGATGCGCAGCAGGGCGAGTTTGCGCAGCGTGACGGGCTCGCGGAATTTCGCCTCGACGCGCGTGTCCGCGAGCCGGGCGAAGCGCGTGTCGCCGCCGACGTTGCGGTAGAGAATCTCCTGCAGGTCGCCGGTGATCTTGCCGGACGTGGTCGCGGTGACGGCGCCCGCGGGAGGCGGCCGGAGCATGCTCGGCCTGACCTCCACCGACGGGGTCGAGGCGCGCGCGACGAGGGCGACCACGAGAAGACCGGCGAGGGCGATCCCGCGACGGAGAACCCGGAGCGGAGCGGGCGAAGGGAGGGCGGGCATGTTATTTCCGCGCATCTTTGGGGACGAGGAGGCGGAAGGTGCCGTGGCGGTTCTCGCTCTTGAGGATAGATGTATCCAAAATCTCGATATCGATTCGCGTCGCGCGGAAGTCGGCGCCGAGGTCGATCACGTCAACGTCCTCGAAGTCGGCCTTGGGATGCATGCGCGGCGCGGTCAGCGTGAAGTCGCCGACGGACTTTCCGTCGATGGAGATGGCGACGCGGTCCGGCACGTTCCAGTCGTCCCAGCCGACGCGCGGGATCATCAGCCGGCGCAGGGAGGTGGGTTTCTCGAACTTCACGGTGAAGGTCGCGCCCGCGAGGGTGGCGACGACGGGATTCCCGTTCATGAGCGGGTTGAGGATGTTCTCCACCTCGCCGAGCTTGATCATGGAGCCCGCCAGCTCGACGGAAGCGGCGCCCGGCGAGGAGAAGGTGCGGACCGGAACGACCGACACCGAAGGCGGAGCCGCGACGAGAGCGTCGGTGAAGGCGAGCGACGCGGCGATAAGAAGACACGGAGCGAGGCGCCGGATGGCCCGGCGGATGGCAAGGGGGTAGGGGGTCATCGCGGGTGAACGGAATCTGAAATAATGCCTCGGTCAATCAATTTGATTACCAATTAGCGCCCGGGCTGCCGTTTTGAGGGGGATCTGTGGGGTGAAATCTTCTCAACATGTTGTATGAAAGGAGCTTGCGTTTAGATGCTCAAGTGGAGCGGCGCGACGTGGCGACAGCGCGCCGGAAGGGTGGGGCGGGGAGACCGAGCCGCTTCAGCGAGGCGGCGAGCGGGTGGCGATCGGTCGGGGGATCAGCCGCTGGTGCGCACGACCAGTTTTCCGCGGACCTGGATTTCCGGGTAGTCGTCGGTCTGGCCTTCGGCGGTTTTCTTGAGCAGCTCGAAGGACAGGCGGCCGAGCTTCTCGTAGTCGACGCGGTAGGTCGTGACGGGCACCTCGCATTCGGCGGCGATGCTGTAGTCGTCGATGCCGACGACGCGGAAATCGCGGGGCACGCGCAGGCCGAACTCGGGTGCGACGCGGACGAGGGCGATGGCGAAGAAATCGTTGGAGCAGACCACGGCGTCGATGTCCGGTTTGCGCGCGAGGTAGCGGCGGGCGATCTCGGTCGGTTCGCCCAATGGATCATCAAAATTGGCGTGCATCTCGGGCGAAAAGAACACGCGTCGGCGGTCCTCGGGGATGCCGGCCTCTTCAAGTGCCTGTAGATAACCGAGATAACGATCACGCACGCCGGGGGTCCAGGCGTAGTTGGCGAGGAAACCGAGTTTGCGGCAGTTTTGCGCCAAGAGATGCTGGGTGATGGTCTTGCCGGCGTGGATGGCGTCGGTGACGACGGCGGGGCGGTTGGTGCCCGGCAGGTTGAGGTCGACCAGCACCAGCGGCAGCTTCGAGGCGAGGATCATCTGGCTGTAGTAGATCTGATCCTGCGGCGTCTGGACGACGGGGTAGAGGACGGCGCCCTTGACCTTGAACTCGTGAAGACGGCCGACGATCTCGGCCTCCTTTCGAAAATTTTCGCCGGTGCTGAGCATCAGGCTGCGGTCCTTCGCGGCGAAGGCGGCCTGTTGGAAACCGCGTCCGATCCGCCAGATACCTTCGTGTTGATCGCCCGGGCAGATGAAGCCCCAGGCGTCGAGCCCGATGGAGGGCTGGGGCGGGGGAGGCGCCTTGTTGTCGATGACGCGGGTGCCGGCGCGCGGGCGACGCTCGATGCGGCCGGCGTGTTCGAGCCGGGCGAGCGCCTTGCTGATGGTGCCGCGGCTGCATCCCAGTTCGGTCGCCAGCTCGTTTTCGGTGGGCATTTGATCCCCGATTTTCCAACGCCCCGAGCGGATGCCCTCCTCCAGGCGGGAGAAAACCACGTCGAGCTTTTTGGATACAACGGCGGGCGGCATGCCGCATGGTTTGAGAATATGAATACCAAATACAATTCTCTTTCCGCGGGGAAAATCGCGGTGGCCGATAGAAACGCCCGCCGGCGGCATGAGCCCGGGGAGGATCTTGCGTGATGAAGGGCGTCGACGCCGCCTGGCCTCAGGGAGTGAAAACGGGGGCGTTTCGCCGGACGCGCGGGCCGGGGCCGCCGACGTCGGTCTGGGAGTTGTTGGGCACGGGGCGTATGAGGCGGCGGCAGGGTGTTTTGCCACGCCGTCTTCGCGTCCTTGTTCGGCGAGCCGTCCATGATCTGCCATCCGGAGAAGCCGTTTGTATTCGTCGGAATATTACCGGTGGCGCTGGCGTGTCTGGGTTGGAAGACGACGCTCACGTAGACGTCCTGGCCCTTGAAGCGCGGCGAGAAGAGCCGGTTGAGGGCGTTGTCGTGACTGGAGCCGAGGCGGAGGGCCTTGCCTCCGCCGTCGGGAGGGGATGGTCGGGATGAAGGCGGGCCCGCATGGGCCCGCCGTGGGGAAACCCGAGGACGCACGCGGGCGCTTCGGGCGGGATGGGAGCGGCGGCGCCCCGGGCTCAGTCCGCGAGCAGGCCCTGGCTCTGGAAGAAGTCGTAGGCCTTGTTGGCGAGCACCTCGTGACCGCGCGCGGTGGGATGCACGTTGTCGTAGAAGAGGTAGTTGTTCGACGTGGTGCTGGAGCCGGTGACGTTGGTGAAGCCGTAGGCCGTCTTGTTGGCGATGATGTCGGCGAACCACGCGTTGGCGGGCATGCGATGGACGGTCGCGCCGGGGTAGTCGGCATGGATGCCGGCGATGGCCGAGTTCATGCCGTCGTTGAAGTTGTTGGTCGCGTTTTGCAGCGTGGGGGCGACCAGACCTCCGAGGTAGCCGAGGGAGGCGACGATGGGCGTCTTGCTCAAGTCGGGCATGTCGACCCACACGAAGGTGGTGGCGCCGGCCGCGGCGAGACGGCGGATCTCTCCCTTCATGTTCTCGCGGGCCTGGTTGGCGGCGGCGATCGCCGCGGACGAGAAGTTGAACGGATTGTCCTGCATCGCCTTCGTGATGTCGTTGGGACCGCACCAGAGCACGTAGAGGGCGGAGGGATCGGCCGAGCCGCCGCGCGAGCTGAGGTATTCGGTGACCTTGCCGATCATCTGCGAGGTGGTGTGGCCGCCGATGGCGTAGTTGGTGCCGCCCACGGCGTAGGAGTTGTGGAGCACGCCGTAGCTGGCGGCGGGGGCGAGTTTCTGGATCCACGTCTGGCGCGAGAAGCCGCCGTTGGCCGGCGCGGGCACGGGACCGGTCGCGGGCACGCCGCTGGCCCCGCCGGAGCTGAGGCTGTCGCCGAAGACGACGAGCGCGGGGTGCGCGGGTTCCTCGGCGGGCGAGGGCGTGACGGAGACGACGTCGTTCCAGCCGGTGCCGATGCGGATGTCGTCCACGAGCTGGAAGAGGCTGCTGTTGGCGAAGACGGTGCGGACGACGAGGCCGATGAAGCCGTTGGAGCCGTCGTAGTTTGGCGTGTCGTCCGGGTTGTCGGCCGGCGCGGTCTGCAGCTTCATGCGGGCGTTGTTGTAGGCGCTGGTTTCGGGCTCGAGGGCCGGGTTCAGCCAGACGCGCACGGTCTTGTAGCGGGACCTGTTCCAGCCGGTGTATTTGACGACGACGAAGTAGGTGGTGTTGTCGAGCAGCGGCGTGTCGAACGTCGTGGTGTTTTTGATACGCGCGCCGACCTTGCCGCCCGCGCCGACGACGCCGATCGTGTCGGTGGTGTGGGCCGCGCTGGCGTCGAGCGCCTGCCATCCGGAGAAGACGTTGGCCGAAACGGGCGAGCCGGGCGTGCCGCCGCGGAGCTGCACGAGGAAGCTCACGTAGAGCGTCTGGCCTCCGACCTGCGGCGGAATGAGGCGTCGAAGCGCGGTGTCGGAGTTGCCGGCAAGCTTGAGCGACTTGCCGCCGCCGATGGTGACGGAGGGGTCGTTGGGGAACGTGTAGGTGAGCGAGGAGGAGTTCACCGTGGCGGTGCCGATGGCGTGCCACTCGTTGATCCATCCGACGCCTCCGGTCTTGTTGTCGAGGGCGGCGCCGGTGGAGTAGCTGTTAAAACTCTCGTAGGCGATGAGCTCGGCGCGGGCGGCGACGGCCGCGAAGAGACAGAGGAGGGCGAGAAACGCGCGGACAAAAAGTCCCGCGGGAGCGGTGAGGGTGGGGTGGGTGTTTTTCATCGTCGGTGTGGTGCTTTGCGGTCGGTCGACCGGCAAAGGAGCGCCTGGCCGCGGCGGAGGCGGGGCCGCCGGGATGATCAGGAGCGGAGCTGAGGCGTGGAGGATCGGGCGGAGCGCCTCGGGGAGGCGCGGGGCGGGGTGCGGCGCGACTCGGGCTAGATGGCGACGAAGTCCGGCGCGGGCGGACGGACGCGCGCGCCGGGGCCGCCGACGGCGTCGGCGGAATTGTTGAGCACGGGGACCATGTGTTTCAGCAACACGGTCTGCCATGCGGTCTTCACCTTCGCGGCGGCGGTCGGATCGACCTGCCGCTCGGCGTAGAGAGAGACGTAGGTGGAGCGGTCGGCGACGTAGGCGCCGTAATCGCGGAGGGCGTAGGCGAGGGCCTTGCCCTCGTCGGTGAGAAGGCCGGGCCGCTCGATGTCGAAATCGGGATGGAGCACGAAGTGCGTGCCCATGCGGACGAGGCCGGAGTAGTTGGCCGGTCCGTCGCCGTCGTGGCCGCGGGCGGGCCATTGGTATCCGGGAGTCGGATACGAAGTGTCCTGGTTCGGGTTGAGGAGCTGGGCGTTGTTGATCGCGAGCGCGAGGGCGTGACGGATGGCGTTCTTCGGATCGGTGGAGGCCTTCTCGAGCTCCTTCTTGCGGATGAGGCCGCCGAGGAAGGTGAGACCGGAGGCGCGGGCGCCGCGGACGGACCAGCCGTCGCCGCGCAGGTCGAAGGTTTTCACGGTGCCCTCGCGCGCGACGAGGACGCGGTTGGTCGTGGTGTTGCCGCCCTTTGTCCAGCAGGTCTTATATGCCTCGACGGCGGTCATGGTGACGGTGTCGATGAGCGCCATGAAACCGTCGGGGGTGTTGGTGAAGGAGATGCCGCCGCCGTCGTTGTAGGTGATGGCGGAGTTGAGCATGTCGCCCGCGAGGAGGATGTTGGCGGGGGCGCGGGGGACTTTGATCTCGTCGCCGATGCGGGGGCTCCAGCGGCCGGCGGCGACCTGATGGATCTTCAGCTCGGCGCCCTCGGCGCCGGCGATGTTCACGGGCGTGCTGAAGGTGGACCAGTTGAGTTGGCCGACGTGGGTGTTCAGTTTTTTGGCGAGCGGATGGTCGGAGCCGCCGCGGCGGACGGCGGCGCCGACCGGCGTGTTCCAGAGGGAGTCGGCGGAGTAGGGCCAGAACTGCGCCTCGCGCGTCTCGCCGGCGAGCGGCTCCGGCGTTTCGGCGAGCGAGACGTGAAGGCGGAGGAAGCGGCGCGGGCGCGAGGCGAGGGGCACCTCGTCGACGACGGTGACGGGGCCGGCGATGTTGTCCGCGCCGAAACTGAGCCAGATGTCGCCCCAGGACGTGGGCGAGGCGAGGTCCTCGGAGGCCTGCACGCGATAGACGAGGGCCGGATCGGCGATGCGGTGGAAGGTCAGGGAGAGCGCGGAAGCGGTCGGCTGGGACTCGAGCGGGGCGATCTGGATCGTGACGGACGGGGTGGAGGTGGCGTCGGTCGGATCGCCGCCGAGGGCGTATTCCAGGAGATTGGGGAGGCCGTCGCCGTCGGGATCGGAGGTGGGACCGGAGATCGCGGGGGCGTCGAGCTCGGCGGGCGAAAAGTGGGCGGCTCTCCACGCTTCGTAAGGGCTCGGCGGCTCGGGCTCGGGAGGCGGCACGAACTCGAGCTCGTAGGCGAGGCGCGCGCCGGCGGGGCCGACGGTGGAGAGCGTCATCTGCCAGGTGTCGGGCTCGGCGGTGCGGGTGAGCGGATGCTCGGCGACGCGGGCGCCGGTGATGTCGACCGTCCAGGCGCGCCAGTCGCCGGCGGGCAGGCGGACGGTGAGCGCGGCCTCGCCGCGACGGACGAGGTGGGGGAGCGAGCCCCAGTTTTGCAGCACCTTGCGATCGGCGTTGGCGAAACGCATGCCGGTGGTGAGCGCGTCGGTGAGGTGGGTGACGAGGATGCGGCGCGCGGTGGCGAGCGTGGGGACGGGCGCGCCGGACTCGATTTCGTCCCCGGTCTTGAGCGCGAGCAGGGAGACGACGGCGGGGATGTCGGAAAGGTTGGCGACGGAGGCGACCTGCTTGCCGGCGAGCTGGGAGGAGGGCGGGAGCAGGAAGTGTTCGCCGCGGTCGGTGAGGGCGCGGAAGGTGCGCGCGACGGAATCGAGTTCGAGCTCCTTGGTGTCGCTGACGAGCCGCGTGGTGGACGGGACGGAGTAGGACGGGAGGATGCCGTTGTTTTTCAGCGTCGTGAGTAGTGAGCTGTTGGATACAAAGGTTTTCGCCGGGAGCGGGTTGAGCGCGGGCGAGGAGCCGATGACGGCGGCGGAGAGGCCGAACTGAGGGTTGTCGGCGAGGACGGAGGCGGGGTCGCCGGGGAGGCTGCCGATGCGGGCGACGAGGCCGACGGTGCGGAAGTCGCCGGCGAACTCCTTGCGCGCGTAGGTGTCCTTCGCGGCGTTGTAGGCGCCGGAGTAGGCCTCGGCCTCGCGCACGGCGTAGACGAGCGCGCGCTCGGCGGGGGCGATGTCCTCGCGTTGGAAAAGCAGCGAGCCGAGGCGGTCGCCGACGAGGCCGACGGGGTCGTTGGCCAGGGAAAAATAGTTGTCGGCGGATCCGTTGGTGACGGAGGCGAGCGTGGTGGCGTAGTGGAAGTTATACATGCCGTCCCAGTCCTGAAGGCTGGCGTAGGCGGGCATGAGGAGGACGCCCTCGGCGCGGTATTGGTTGGGGCGCGAGAAGTGGAACTCGGTGCTGGTGAAGGGGCGGCCGAAGATTCGGGTGGGCGCCATGCGAGTGGGCACGTAGGCGCGGCTGCCGGTGGAGCTGGTCTGTTCGAAGGTGATGGGGAGCGACCAGCCGCTCGGGTGGTCCTGGTAGATGTGGTTGTCGACGTAGTCGTAGTGCGAGCGGACGAAGGTGAGACCCTGCGAGATGGTGAAGTTGGCGCCGGTGATGAGCGCCTTCGTCTGGAGCGCGTCGCGCAGGAAGGCGCGGCAGCGGGCGTCGAACTCGATGTTGCTTTCGAAGATGAAGCGGTTGAACGCGAGCGTGCGCCCGGCGTCGGTCTTCGGGACGCCGATCCACTGCGGGTGGAGTTGCTCGAAGCGCGCGTGGAAGAGCGCGGGCTGGTCGTCGTAGACCTCCTGCGTGGGATCCTCGTTGACCGGGCAGATGCCGATGAGCGCGGGGTCGGCGCCCCAGGTCATGCCGGTGTAGGGGTTGACGTGGTTGAGAAGGGCCTCGGCGAAGTTTTTCCAGGAGTCGAAGGCGGCGTCGTTGATGCGGACGAAGGCCTTGAAGTGGCTGTAGAGGTTGGCGGCTGTGGTGCCGACGGCGTTGGCTTCGGCGGAGCTGAAGCGGCGGTCGGAGAAGAGGTCGATGTTGATGTAGATGCCGCGCTGCTTGAGGGCGGCGAAGAGGTAGTCGAGCTGGTCGAGCTTGGTGGCGTCGAAATGCCACGAACGTTTGGAGGGATTGCTGAAGGAGGTGCCGACGAGGTCGCGGTCGAAGTGGTGAATGCGGACGGTGTTGTAGCCGGAGCGGGCGAGACGCTCGGCGAGTTTGTCGGCCTGCGACTTGGAGAGGAAGAGGGCCTCGTAGGTGAGATTGACGCCCCAGAAACGGACGCGTTGCCCGGGGCGGTTCTCGAACTCGAAACGGCCCTCGGGCGTGGCGACGAGATGTCCGTGCTTGCCGGCGGGGGCGTCGAGGCCGGCTTGTCGTGAAAAATCGAATACGCCGCCGGGGACGATGTCGAGGGAGTGGGCGAGGGGCGTCCAGTCGGGGCCGGCGGTGACGGTGAAGGTGCCGCCGGGGACGACGTCGCCCCAGGTTTGTCCGACGCGGAGCTCGTCGACGAGCTGGTAGGTGTTGGAGTTCAGTCCGTAACCGCGGACGAGGAGGCCGAGGATGCCCGCGGAGCCGCCGGTGGTGGTGTCGATGCTGCGGGTGACGGCGGTGTTGGTGCTGTTCTCGTCGTTCGGCGCGGGGTTGAGCCAGACCTGGGTCTTGCGGTAGCGGCCGCCGCTCCAGCCGGTGTATTTGATGACGAAGCGATAGGTCTGGCCGTAGCGCAGGGCGGTGTTGACCGCGGAGCTGTTGCCGTTGACGCGCGCGCCGGCGTAGCCCGTGCCGCCGACGTAGCCGATGTTGTCGACGTTGATGTCGGGAGTCGCGTCCTCGGCCTGCCAGCCGGTGAAAACGTTGCCGCTGAAGGTGGCGCCGGGCGTGGGGCCGACGATGCGGAAGAGGAAGCTGACGAAGTAGTCGGCGCCGCTGGTGTCGAGTTCGGGGAGGAAGGCCCGACCGAGGGCGTTGTCGTGGTGCGCGGTGATTTTCAGGCTCTTGCCGCCGCCGAGACCGTCGAGCGTCACCGGCTCGTCGGAAATCGTGACACCGGCGACGCCGCGCCAGGGAGCGCTCCAGCCCGAGCCGCCGTCGAGGCCGTCGAGGGCGGCGCCGACGTCGTAGGATTCGAAGTCGTCGTGCGCGAGGATGGCGGCGTGCGAGAGGGGCGCGGCGGCGAGCGCGGCGAGAAAAGCGGCGCAGGGGAGAAGGCTGCGGCGAGGCTGACGAAGCGGGGCGGGCATTCGGGACAACGGGGCGGGGAGGAGTGGCGGGCGACGTGGGGAGAAATCGCGCGTGCGCGAAAGGACTATGATGCGGCGTCGGATGCCGGGGAGAACCGCGAGGTTTTCTTACATAAGGTGGTCCCGGGTAAGCGGGAGGGGCGCGCGGCCCCGGAGGGCGGGGGAGGAGAAAAAACGAAACCCCGCCGCGGGCGACGGCGGGGTTTCGGTGGGGGGGCGCGGCGCGTCAGTTGGCGGAGCCGCGGAACAGCTCGTAAAGGAGCTGGGTGCCCGCGGTGGTGACGGTCTCGAGCGTGAGGGTGTAGGCCGTTTTCCCGCCGGACGAGGCTCCGGCGACCATCGGGATTTCGCGACCGACGCGGCGACCGGTGTGGTCGATCACGTGGGCTTTCCAGGTCTGGTTGGAGGACGGCGTGGCGAGCCGGATGGTGAGCTCGGTCTTTCCGCGGGCGACCATGTGCGAGGTCCCGCCCCAGCTGGTGAGCACCTTGCGGTCGGCGTCGGAGAAGGTGGCGCCCTGGGGCAGGGAGTCGGTGAGGTGGGCGACGAGGAGGCGCGAGGAGGAGCCGATCGCGTGGCCCTGTGTATCCACTGCAACGATACAAACCGAGGCGGGGATGCCGTGGTTCCTGATCGAGGTGACCTGCGCGCCGGCGGCCTGAGCGCCGGGAGGGAGCGCGAAGAGCTCGCTGCGGTTGGAGACCGCGGTCGCGACACCGGTCACGGAGTCGAGGGAGATCCACTCCGGGGGATTCGCGTCGGACTGGCTGACGCTCTCGAGGGTGGAGGGCTGGTTCTGCGGGTAGGCGACATCGAGCACGCCGGGGGCGATGTGGCCGCCGTTCCTGAGCTTGTCGTCGATGCCGGTGTCGGAGGTGTAGCAGTTGCCGGGCGGCGGGTTGCCGATGCCGGGCGAGGTGCCGGTGACGGCGGCGGCGATGTTGCCCGAGTCGCGGACCGCGGTGACCGATCCCTTGAGCATGCCGATCTGGGCGACGAGTCCGACGTTCCAGAAGTAGGGGGAGACCATCTTGGCGAGGTCGGAGTTGTTCATGCCGGAGCCGCTGTTCACGATGCCGGCGAACATCTCGTTTTCGCGGACGGCCCAGGCGATGCGTTTCGGGGCGGGCTTGAAGTCGCCGCGGCGGAAGATCAGTCCGGCGAGGCGGGAGGTGACGAGGTTGATCGGGTCGGCGGTGACGCTGAAGGAATTGGAATACTCGCCGTAGAGCATCGCGTTTTTGGTGTGGCCGTATTGGAAGCAGAAGAGACCGTTCCAGTCCTGGAGGCTGGCCAGGGTGGGCATGAGCACGGCGGCCTCGCCGCGGTATTTGCTCGGGCGGGAGAAGTTCCACTCCGAGATGGTGAAGGGTTTGTTGAAGATGCGGGACGCCATCACGTTTCGCGGGAGCTCGGCCTTGGTCTGCACGAGGCTGCCGAGCTTGCCGCTGGTGATGGGCGGCGCGCCGGTCTTGCCGGGTTCGTAGTCGGGGTGGTTGTGGTAGATGTGCTCGTCGACGTAGTCGTAGAGCATGCGCTGGTCGACGAGGGCCTGGGCGGGGCCGCCGTAGTTGGCGCCGGTGATGAGCGGCTTGATGCCGCCGGAGCGGAGGCTGTTGAGGAAGGCGATGTTCTGCGCCTCCGAATCGCGGTGTTTCTTGAAGATGAAGTAGGCGAGTTTCTCGTCGTCGTTGTTGCCGGGGGTAGTGGCTTTTTGATCGTCGAACTCGTCGTCGTAGAGGCTCTTGATGTAGGCGTTGGTCGCCCAGTGTTTGTAGAGGTTGTCCTCGTTGACCGTGCAGATGCCGATCAGCGCGGGGTCGTCGAGCCAGCGTTTGGGTTCGGAGGTGCGGGCGGGATGGACGTAGTTGAGCAGATCGTTCGCGTATTTCTGCCAGGAGGCGCGCGCGGCGGCGTTGATCGGCAGCAGGGCCTTGAAGTGGTTCGAGGTGAAGGCGGTGTAATGGATGTTGTTTCCGACGAAACTCTGGACCTCCCCCTCGCCAAATTTCCGGTCGGAGAAAAGGTCGATGGTGATGTAGATGCCGCGGCTCTTCAGCGCGCGGAAGAGCGCGTCGAGCTTGGCCAGGTTGCCGGTGTTGAACTTGAACGAATTTCCATCCGGATCGGTGATGGCGTCGTCGAAGTGGTGGAGGCGGACGGCGTTGTAGCCCGAGCGCTTGAGGTCGTCGGCGAGCAGGTTGGGCTCGTTGCCCTCGAGGAACTGGGCGGCGTAGCAGAGGTTGACGCCGACGAAGCGGACGGGGGTGTTGGGCGCGTTCTGGAAGGTGAAGTGGTGGTTGTTCGGTTTCTTGATGAAGCCGTTGGCGCCGGCGGCGGCGGAGCCGTTGAGCGCGGACCAGTCGAAGACGCTGCCGGACACGATGCTCAAGGCCCGGGGCTGGGTGCCGTTGACGGGAACGGCGAGCTGGTAGGGCGCCCAGCCGAGGTGGGTGCCGATGGAGTGCGAGCCGTCGGCGGGCGTCTGCGAGGTGACGTCGCTCCAGGTGGTGCCGATGCGGAGATCGTCGATGAGATGGTAACCGGATTCGCCCAGGCCGACGGTGCGCACGCAGAGACCGGTGAAGGCCGACGAGCCGGCTCCGGAGGTGGTGACCTTCTTGTAGACGGAGTTGGTGGTGGTTTCGCCGCCGACGGCGGGATTTATCCAGAGGCGGACGCTCGTGTAGTTGGTGGATTCCCGGAAGTATTTGATGACGCAGAAATAGGTCTGGTTGTAGTTGAGCGTCGGCGAGCCGAGGGTGGCGTCGCTCGAGGCGACGCGCGCGCCGGCCTTGTTGCCGAGACCGATGAAGCCGATGGAGTCGTTGGACGGGGAGGGATTGCCGTCGCGCGCCTGCCAGCCGCTGAAGCGGTTGGTGCTGGTCGGGATCGCCTCGACGGCGCCGCCGGGTTTGACGATCCGGAAGACGAAGCTCACGTAGCGCGTTTCGCCGTTGGCGGAGGGGACGGCGCGCTCGAGGAGCTGCTGGGCGTTTCCGGAGAGGCGGAGCGACTGGCGTTTGCCGAACTTGGGGGCGTTGGTGCCCGTGCCGTGCTCGTAGGCGGGGATGGTCTCGTGCGTGATCTCGGCGCCGGCGAGCGCGGACCAGGCGCCGCTCCAGCCGGTGCCGCCGTTGAGGCCGTTCAAGGGGCCGGGGACGTAGGTGTCGAAGTTGTCGTAGGCGATGAGCGCGCCGCGAAGCGAGGTGGTGGCGAGGGGGAGGGCGAGGAGGAGCGACGCCAAGCCGAAGGCATGGCGAAGCCAAGCGGTGTGTTTTTTCATCGATGTGCGGGGTAGGTTAACTCGGGCGGCTCCGGATCGGAGTCCGCGAGGTCGCCGTGCGGCGAAAGGGGGGAACCGTGCGGCGATGCGCACAGGACCGCAGAACGAGGAGGCGAGATGAAGCGCGCCGCTTGCTTACATAAACGATCGGACGCGTCGCGCCGGCCGGGTTCCGGAGCCGATCAAGGCGCGACGGACGCGCGGGTGGTGAGCGTGAGAACGCGCGTCGGCCCGGCGGTTTTCGTCACGACCGTGGCGTGTCGACCGGGTGCGAGCGCGAGGGTGTTGTCGGGCATGCTTTCGACCGAGATCTCGAGCGGAACGGAGTCGTGGGGCCGGTGTTCGAGCCGGATGCCGTCGATCTCGACGCAGCCCGGCGCGGGGCGGGAGACGGAGGCGTCGGCGGGCGCGCCCAGATGCCAGCGAAAAACCACGACCTCCGGCTCGACGAGCTCGACCTCGTCGCGCACGGCGAGCTCGCGGGCGTTCCAGGCCGCGACGCGGACCCAGCGTTTGAGACCGGCGTAGCAGGCGGAGACGTCGACGGCGACCTCGCCGCCGGAGGCGTCGAGGCGGCGGACGTCGAGGGGAGCGCCGCGGTGGGCCCGATCGAGGATCTGTCCGGCGGAGCGAAGCACGGAGGGCGTGAGCCCGGACGGCGCATGCGCGCCGATCTGGAGGACGTTGTGTCCGGCCACGCTGCCGTAGTGCGTCGGGTGTTCCGTGATGCCGTAGGAGGCGAGCCCGGCCTCGATGAGGACGGGACGGCCGGCGACGATGAAGTTGACGTGCCCCCGGTCCTGGTGGTCGTGCTCGTCGGAGCGATGGCCGCCGCGCATCCAAAATCCGGATACGCGGTTGGCGGGGCCGCGTTCGTGGGCGGCGTTGCTTTCGATCCAGTTGACGCGCGCGGCGACGGGGTAGGCGGCGAAGGTCGGGGGCTCCCGGCCGGGAACATCGGCGAGGCGGGCGGCGCGCAGAAGGGCGAGGCTGCGCGGCGCCTCGGCGGGGGGAGGCCGGCGGTCGAGCGCCCAGCGGGCGTGGGGATCGCGAAGCTCTACGGCGAAGCGGGCGAGAAGAGACCAGTCGAGATCGGGGTTTCTCGCGTCGAAGGCGTTGACGAGAAAACCGGCGGGCTGGCGGTGGTGCAGGTGCCAGAGGGGGAAGCCGGCGAGGGCGGGATGGCTGACGAGGCGATCGTCGCCGGCGGCGCGGGCGGCGACGGCGGCGGAGAGCAGGCTCTCGAAGCTCATGTTGGCGTATTGCATGCCTTCGACGCCTTCGCCGGCCGGGCCTTGGGCGTCGAGGGCTCGGAGAAGTCCGGCGACGGCGAACTCGTAGTCTTCACGATGGCGGTCGAGGCCGTTGTGCAGGCTGGCGAGCGCGAGGGCCTCGAGCGGGAGAATCCATTGGTTGGAGTAGGCCGCGTCGTCGCGGACATACCAGGCGCGACCCGCGCGCCAGTCCTCGCGGATGCCGGCGATCTCGTCCTCGAGGCGGTGGCGCAGCGCGGCCTCGAGCCGGGGCGGGACCGAGCCGGCGGGCAGTTCGGCGAGCGTCGTGACGATGCCGCGCACGCCCCAGGCGGTGCCGAGCCAGGCGCTGCGGACGGGTTCTCCGCCGGACCAGCCGGGGCGCTGGATGGGCGCCCAGGTGGCGGCCTCCCCGAGTTGCGAGAGCACGTAGTCGAGCAGGGCGGGATCGCGGGCGAGGCGGGCGGCGGCGGCGACCTCGGGCAGGGCGTTGGCGAGGATGTTGGCGGCGTCGGCATCGGCGAGCGAGAGCGCGAACCGTTGCCAGGCCGAGTCGTCGATGTGCGCCTGGTGCGCGGGCTTCTCCCGGTATTTCATGTTGTAGGCGGGATCGGCGGCGAGCGCCTCGACCGTGTGGTGACGACGCCAGATCGGATGTCGGGCAGCCCAGTCGCGCACCGAGGCGACGAAGCGGGCTTCCTCCCCGGTGAGCGCGACCGCGGAGCGGGAGGCGGCGGACGAGGCCGGTGTGTCGGCTCGCGAGAATCCCGCGACCGAGAGAAGGAGAATAACCAAGGCGAGCGGACGTGGGGGCGGCAGGCGGGGCATGGGGCGATGAGGGCAGGGTTCGACGACGGCGACGCGAATGCGCCGGGCGAAGCGAGCCCGGGGGAAGGCGGCCGGCGCGGGAAGCGGCGGCGTGTCTTACGTAAGCCGTCGGAGTGATCCCCGGTCGCGGCGCCCTCGCCGCCGCCGCGCCTCAGCTCAGCACGAGGTCGGCCGAACGCGCGCGGGGCGGCTCGGCGGGAAGCCGGATCTCTTCGATCGCGGTGGCCTGATCGAGCCGCTCGAGGTCCTCGTCCGAGAGGACGATCGAGGTCGCCCGCACAAGGTCGTTCATCTGCGCGACGGAATGCACGCCGACGAGCGCGGAGGTGACGGTCGGATTGTGCAGCACCCAGGCGAGGGCGATCTGCGCGGTCGAAGCCTCGTGGCGCGCGGCGACGTCGGCGACCGTGGAGTGGGCGAGACGTCCGTAGGCGTTGCCGAAGCGGGCCATCAGCCGTTCGCGGCGGACGGTGTGAAGCATCGACTCGAGGGCGCGTTCGCGGGCGAGGAAACCGCCGGCGAGGGGCGAGCTCGCGAGAAACCCGAGACGGTGTTCGCGGCACAGGGCCATCGTCTCGGACTCGAGCCGCGCGCGGGTCATCAGCGAGTAGTCGGCCTGAAGCGCCTCCATCCGGTTGTGCACACCGTGGTAGGCGCGACCGAGCGTGTCGGCGACGCGCCAGGCGGGGAAGTTGGCCGCGCCGATGAAGCGGGCGACGCCGGAGCGGATGACGAGGTCGAAGGCCTCGAGCGTCGCGTCGACCGGCACGAGGCCGTCGTTCCACTCGAAGATCACGAGATCGAGGTAGGAGGTGCGAAGCCGGCGCATCGAGTCCTCGAGGGTCTCGCGCACGATCTCGGCGAAGTTGCCCGCGCCCTTCTCCGGCTGGCGGACATGGACGCGGGTGGCGAGCGTGAGCTCGCGGCGCGGGATGCCGCGGAGCGTCCACCAGCGGCCGACGAACTCCTCGGACCAGCAGAAGGCGGCGGAGGGGAGGATCGGCTCGCGGGAGAAGCTCGTGGACTGGATGAAGGCGCCGCCGGCGGCGTGGTAGGCGTCGAGGATGGCGTGAGCCGTGGTCTCGTCGGTTTTCCAGCCGAAGTTGAGGGTGCCGAGGCAGAGCTCGGAGAGTTTGAGGCCGGTGCGGCCCATGAGGCGTTTGGAGATCATGAGGCAGTTCGGTTTCGGGCGCGCCTGGGCGCGCGGTCGTGATTGATGGGTTGGCGCGCCGCGGGAGGCGCGTCGGTGTTCCCGTCCGGCGACCCGAGGCGGCCGGACGGGGCGGGATGCAGGGCGGGCGGGCCCGGCCTGCTCCGGAACCGAAGACGAGGCCGTCAGCCCGCCGTGTCGTGCACGGACGAATACAGGACGGGGGTCATGAGGAGGGCGCGCCACGGATGGCGGCGCCGTTTGCGTGTTTCACGCGGCCGTGGCGTGGACGCGGATGTCGTCGGCGTTGCGGCGGCGCAGCAGATTGCTCGCGCGTTTGCGGAGCATGCGATCGAGCTTGTCGATCAGCAACGTGACCGAGGTCAGGGCGGAGTCGGTGCGGACGGAGGCCGTGAGGTCGGGGCCGGCGAGTTCGAGGCGAGCCTTGGCGGTGAACCAGCCGGTGCGGCCGCGGATCTCGCGTTCAACGTCGACGCGAAGCCGAAGGATGTCGGATTCGTGCCGGAAAAGTCGTTCGGCCTTGGTTTCGATGAGCGCCCGGGTGGCGTCGTTGAGTTCGAAGTGGATTCCCCGAAGCAGCAGCTTCGATTCGGGAGCGGAGCGAAGGGTGGGGCGGATCATGGTGTGCGGGGGAAAGGGATGGGAGGGAAGATCAGGGCGCGCGGATCTCGCGCGGTCTCGTTGGGCGATCGGGGCGCGGCGCGCGGGATCGCGAAGGGGGGCGGAGGACGCCCCGGGATTTTGCCGGCGCTTGGAGAGCAAGCGCGGTCCGGTCGGGAACACCCGCCGGGACACGTCGCTCACCGCGCCGGAACGGCGGGGCAGACGTAGACCGCATGGACCGATTGCAGATAGGCGGTGCAAAACGAGATCATGGGCGACGGGGGTGCGTGAGCACCAACGGCCACGATTCCACGCGTGTCAAGCCCCTCGCGGCGCGCCGCCGGGGCGAGTGAGTCTTAATACCCACATCCCCGGTGTCGGCGGCGGTTTCCGGCCCGTTTTCCGGGGGGCGGACGAGGGACGGCCAGGAGACGGAGAGGTGTCATGAAAAAATGGATACAGACGCTTCGCGCCCCGAAAACGCCGGGGGGCTTGACACACGGTTTTTCCGGGTCACTGGTGCCTCACGGTGAAACCCCACACGCTGCAGAACCCGCTATTCTGCGTTCGTCGACAACCGACGGCGAACGGTGCGTCGTATATCTGTCCGGCCTGGCCCGGCGCCGTGTGCTGAAGATGGTGTAGCGCCGTGCGCGCACGCCTCCAGGCCCCGGCTCCGGGATAACCGTTAGCCCGCCGGGCGTCCGTCTTTTTCTCCATCCCCTCCGCGGCGCGGCCCTGTGGCCGAGCGCGCGCGAAAACCCCCGATCCCCCCGCCGCGCCATCGCGCGGTCACGCAACGAAACCTCCCGCCACGGAGAGCGCGTCCGCGCGCCTGTTCCGGGGCGCAGCCTGGGCAAATTCCATGATCATCCTTCACGTAACCGATTTCCACTTCAACAAACGCTGGTTCGACTGGCTCCTCGAGGACGCGCCGCCGCACGACCTCGTCGTGATGTCCGGCGACATGCTCGATCTCATGTCGGTCACGCCGCAGCGGCGTCAGATCGAATGGGTCTCGGCTTGGCTGGACGGGTTTCCCCGTCCGCTGGCCGTGTGCAGCGGCAACCACGACCTCGAGTGGGATCCCGCCACCGAGCGCTGGCGACCGGCCTACTGGCTGCGTTCGATCACGAATCCGCTCGTGTGGACGGACGGCCGGCGCGTGCAGATGGACGGCCTCTCGGTCCTCAACATCGGCGCGACGACGCGTCCGAAAGGCGGCAGCGCCGACGTGTGGGCCGTGCATGCGCCGCCCGCGCGCACGCTCGTGGCCACGCGTTTCCGCGGAGGCGACGCCGGCGATCTCGATCTCATCGAGTCGGTCCGTCGTTTCGCGCCGAAGCTCGTGCTTTCAGGCCACGTGCACTCGCCGCTGGACTGGCGCGAATTCCGGGACGGCACGCTGTTCCTCAATCCGGGATGCGAGTCCGAGGCCCCGTTCCCGAACCACATTCTCGTCAACACCGAGCGGATGAGCTGCCGGTTCGTCACCGCGACACGCGAGGATTCCCACGACTCCGTGCTTCCGGCGCCCGCCTCGGAGGACGACGAGGCGGCCGCGCTGGCGGTCGCTTGAACGCGCGGACGCCGGGCGTCCGAGCACCCCGAAAACGACAACACCCAAACCCCGAAGACATACCATGAGCCACAATCCCATCTACCTTTCCCGCGACGAATACAGCCGGCTGCGACTCTTCCTCGCGACCACGCCCCGCACCGGCTCCGGCAACGCGCTGCGAAACCTGGCCGAGGAGCTGGACCGCGCCCTGATCCTCGATCCGGCCGCGTTCCCCGCCGGGGTCGTCACGATGAACTCGACCGTGCAGTTCCAGGATCTCGAGACGAACGAGGTCGAGGAATACACGATCACGTTCCCCGACCGCGCGAACGTGGAGCACAAGCGAATCTCGATCCTGGCGCCGATCGGCACCGCGCTCATCGGCTGCCGCGTGGGCGACACCGTGAAGTGGTCCACGCCGGGCGGCACGCGGGAGCTCAAGGTGCTTCGCGTCTCCTCGCCCGCCGTGACCGAGTCGTCGGCGCAACCCGCCGCGGCCGCGGCGTAGCCCGGGCGCGCGGGAGTTCGCCCCGGCCGGTTTTCCGGCCGGGGCTTTCCCCGTGTTTCTCCAGGCCCGTTCCCTCTTTTTCCGCATGACCTTGCCCGATTCCTTTTTGTTTTCCTTCGTCCCGCCCGCGGCCTCGCCCGCGCCGGGCGTCGATGCGCGGCCATGAACTCCGTCGCCTATCTCACCAACGAGGCCGGCCTCGCGGGATGCGACGATCCGTATGCGACGTTGTCCCGGTTGATCGGCAACCTCAGCGGCTTCGTGTATCGGCGCCGCGACGATCCGCACTGGACGATGGAGTTCGTCAGCGAGGGATGCCGCGACCTCACCGGTTACGATCCGCATCGCTTCATCGATCCCGCGAGCATCGCGTTCGGCGATCTCGTCGCGCGGGCCGACTGGTCGCGTGCGAACGAACGGGTGCGTCTCGCGATTCTTCATCGCCGGCGGGCGACGGTTCGCTACCGGCTGCGCACCGCGTATGGCGCCTGGGTGCAGGTGGAGGACCGCTTCACCCCGGTCGTCGACGCCGACGGACGGGTGCTCGCCATCGAGGGCGTCATCGATCGCGCGCGGGGGAATCCGCTCCCGTGCGATCCTCCCGACCGCGAGCCCTGACGCGTCCGAGGCGTCCGCACGCCGACCGTTTTTTCCGTCGCGCCGGGCGAGACGGCGCGGCGCCCGCGCAAGGGCGGTGTCGCGATCAACCCCAGCGGGCCGACCGGCCCGGTCTTCCGATTTATGAACTCAGAAACCAGTTCCGCACTCAGCAACAACAGCCTGCGTCGCATGCACGCGTGGGCCCGTGAAACCTATCCCAACGACTGGATCGACCGTTGCGCGGTCGCCGTCGAATACCTCGCGCAGTTGAGCGGGGAGCAGGCCGCGAACCTGATCAAAGCCGGTTGGCCGGCGTTGTTTGCGGCGGCCGAACGCGACTGGCCCGAGGCCTTCGAAGGCTGGTCGTCGCTGGCACCCGAGCCGGGCGAGGAGCAACCCGTGTGATTCTCGACAACAAGCATCCCGCCTCTTTCCCGAGGCGGGATTTTTTGCCGTGCGCGCCGGCGCGCGTCAGGCGTGGAGGGCCGCCGGGGAGTTTTCCCCCGGATCGGGCGGGAAGGCCTTGATGAAGGTCTCGCGGATTTTGTCCTCGTCGGGCGCGTGGGCGAGGACGGTGACGTGGTCCCAGCCCTGGAGGCGTGTTTCGCCTTTCGGGAGGACGACTTGGTCGCCCCGCGTGATGAGGGTGATGACGGCGCCTTCGGGAAGGGAGAGGTCGCGGATGCGCGGGCCGTCGACGCCCTTCGGTCCGGGCATGTCGATGGTGACGACATCGTAGTCGCTTTGCGCCATCGTGATCATCTCGAGGCTGAAGAGGGGCTTGGGGCGCGCCGGTGCGGAGAGGCCGAGCCATTTGGCGACGGTGCCGAGGGTGGAGCCCTGCACGAGGATCGACAGGATGACGGCGAAGAACACGAGATTGAAGACCTGGTTGCCGATCTCGAGGCCCGCGGCGGCCGGGTAGGTGGCGAGGACGATCGGCACGGCGCCGCGCAGGCCGGCCCACGAGGCGAAGAGTTGGTTGCGGAAGCCGAAGCCCATGCCGAGGGTGCCGATAAACACGGCCAGCGGACGCGCGACGAAGGTGAGCACGACGAAGAGCAGGATGCCCTGCAGCCAGAGCGTCGACCACTCGCTGGGGAAGACCAGCAGGCCCATCAGCACGAACATGCCGATGTTCACGATCGTCGAAAGCGCCTCGGAGAAGTTCAGGACGCCCTGCTTGTGGACGAAGGAGCCGTTGCCGAGGACGAAGCCGGCGGTGAAGACCGCGAGCATGCCGCTCGCCTGCACGAGCTCGGCGAGGCCGAAGGTGAGCAGGACGAGGCCGATGAAGAGCACGTAGTAGTTGCCCCGGTCCTGCGCGGTCAGCCGGTTGAACATCCAGATCATGGCGCGTCCGGCGGCGAAGCCGACGACCGGGCCCGCGCCGAACTTCCAGAAGAAAAGCAGCACGGTGGAGAGGTCGAACTTGTCGCCGGAGGCGAAGGTGGCGACGGCGACGGTGGTCATGAGGATGGCCATCGGGTCGTTCGCCGCGCTCTCGATCTCGACCGTCGAAGAGAGACGGGGCGGGAGCGACTGCCGGCGCAGGATGGAGAAGATCGCGGCGGCGTCGGTGGAGGAAATGATCACCGCGAGGAGGGCGGACAACTGGGTCGACCAGCCGAGGCCCCAGTGCAGCACGGCGAAGGCGAAGGCGGCGGTGAGCAGCACGCCCCAGGTGGCGAGCCCGCCGGCCGGCAGGGCGACCGCCCGGAAGTCCGAGCGTTTTGTCATGAACCCGCCGTGGAAGAGGATGAAGACCAGCGCGAGGTTCGCGAACTGGTTGGTCAGCACCATGTCGTCGAAGTCCCAGAGTTTCAGAACGTCGCTTCCGCAGACGATGCCGGTGCCGAGCGCCACGAGGATGACCGGGACGCTCCACCGCTCCAGCCAGACGGAGGCGAGCACCACCGCGACGAGAAGGGCAGGTAGAACGATGTAGAGAGTCGGCGACATGGGAGGTGGCCGTCAGTGAAGATGCGGAAAAACGCCAAGCAATTCCCGACGCGGGACATTTCCCAAAAAACGCCGTCTCCGGCCCCGCGCCGGCGCTCAAAGCGCGTCCGCGCGGGCGAGCAACACGAAGATGGTGGCGTCGGCCGCGATATGGGCGAGGACGGGCGGACCGAGGCCGCCGCCGAACACGCGCAGCCACCCGAGGCTCACCCCGTAGAGACCGGCGAGCACCGCACCGAGCGGACCGGGCGGATAACCATGCATGTGGAAGTAACCGAAAACAACGGAGGTTAGCACGACCGCACCAACCCGCCCGGCCAGGGGCTCGAGACCGTCGTGGAAGATGCCGCGGAAGATCGCCTCCTCGAGCAACGCGTTGAGGATGCAGAAAAACGCGCCGGCCGCGACGAGGCCTCCGACCGAGGAAACGGGCAGGGAGCCCTTCAGGAAACTCACGTCGGGTCGGGCGAGGACATGGAAAAGTGCAAGAGCGGTGCAGGACACCAGGGCGATCGCCGCCGTCGCGAGGATCGTGGAACGGGACACACGTCCGAAGCGCCACGGTTGGAAGCTTCTCCTCAAGATCGGGACGGAGGCGACGACCGCTCCGTAGGCGAGCAAGGGCGCGAGCATCGTCAGCGGCCACGAGCGGAAGGCGGGGACCCATCGCAGGGCGGCGACGAGGAGGACGACGAACAGGAGGGGATGCAGGAGCCGTGTGAGGACCGTCATCGACGGCGACGAGCTTGGGACCCGGTGCGTCGATGTCGACCACGCGTCCCTCGGCGAGGCGGGATGACGAGCGCGCCTCGGGTGAGTTCAAGCCCGAGGGCGGGATCGCCTCACCCGTCGGGTGCCGGGCGATTTCCGGTCTGTTTTCCCGGCGGATCCCGGTGTCCTGCCATCTATGTTTCTTCAGTAATGAATTGGCCGCGAATCGGCGCAGAAGCCGCAAAATCAATCCGGATATCGGACGCCGCCGCCTACGCTTTGCTTGCGCCCTGCGGGTGGGGGAAGTCGAAGCGGGGCTCGATGGGGTTCGCGGCGGAGGCGCCGAGCACGGGGAGGCGAGCAGGAGGGCGCGGCCGGAGCGGGGTGTATCCGTCAGGCAATTACACTCGGGCTGGCGGCGGCGGCGTGGGTGAACAGCAGCGACTCGCGGTTTTCCTCGCCGAAGACGGGCAGGGGCGTGTGGGTGAGTTCCTCGATGTCGGTCGTCGGATCGGCGAGGAAGGCCGTTAGCTTGTGCTCGAGCGTTTCGAGGCGAAGGAGGAGGCCGCCGTAACGGCGTTCGAGCGTCTCCCAGCCGAAGGGTTTGTAGAGCTCGTGCCAGAGCGCGCGGTGCAGGCGCCAGAGTTCCCGGATCTCGGCGCGTAGGGCGGGAAGGCCGTCGGCGATCTCGCGCAGCGCGGCGGCGTCCTTGGCGCGCGCGGCCTCGCCGAGCGTGAGGTGGAGGCGGGTTTTCTTGGCGAGGATGGAGGCGAGGCGGGCCGGGACGCGCAAATGGGCGTCCAACTCGGTGCCGCGTGCGGCGGCGCCGGCGCAGTCGACGGCGAGGCGCGCGTAGTGTTCGGGGAGTCCGGGCGAGAGATGCGCGCGCAGGAAATTCAGGAGCGGATCGTGCCAGAGGAGCCATTTGCCGGGGTTGGTCTGGCGGGTGGGCTCGGGATCGATGTCGCTGGCGCGGATCCACGCGTCGGAATCGAGATCGCAGGAGCCGCGGCACTGGCGGTCGAGCGGCAGATCGGAGCCGTAGGCGAGGTCGGCGAAGTATTGCGCGGCGGGCAGCGCGGAGAGGAGGTTGCACTCCATGCCGTCGTCGCCCCAGAGCGCGGCAAAGGCATCCTTGAGGCCGGCGCGTCGCGCGGAGCCGACGCCGGCGCGCAGCGTGGCGAAGCTGGTGGGCAGCGTGGCCCAAAAGCGATTCCAGGTCCAGATGCCCCCGGCGAAGACCGGCTCCGCCCCGAGCGCGCGGTGGCGGCGGATCCACTCGTCGTAGAAGGCGGGGTCGGTGTGGTAGTAGTCCCAGTAGACGAGGTCGACGTTCGCGGGGATGCGTTCCGCGACGCCGGGCGGGATCTTCGCGTCGAGATCGTAGTATTCGTTGTCGCGCGACCCGAGGCGGAAAAACATGTCGCTCCAGATGAGCGGGTGGAGTCCGCGTTCGCGACAGAGCCCGGCCACGTGGTCGAGGTGGCGGACGAGGGTTTCAAAGGGCGGCTCGTAGCCGTGACGCCGCCGGTAGGCGCCGGTGCCGACGCCGTGGGCTTCGTCCATGCCGACGTGGATGCGTTTCGAGCGGAAGGGCGCCGAGGCGGCGTCGATCATCTTCGCGATCAACTTTTCGACTTCGGGATCGCGGGCGCAGAGCACGCCGCCGGTGTCGCGGAGCGGGCGGAAACGAGGCCAGCGCAGGATTTGCTCGAGGTGGCCGAGCGTCTGGATGCAGGGGACGACCTCGATGCCGAAGCGGGCGGCGTAGCGGTCGATCGCGACGAGCTCGTCGTGCGTGTATCGGCCGCGGCAATACCCGAAGTGCGGTTCCTCGGGGATGGTGTAGACGTCCTCCATGTAGAGGAGGAGCCAGTTGATGCCCGTCAGCGCGAAGTGGCGGAGGAGGCGCTGGACGGTCGCGACGCGCGGGACGCCGTTGCGCGAGGCGTCGAGCATGACGCCGAGGGAGCGGAAGGGCGTGCGTTCCTCGAGTTCGGGCGAGGCGCCGCCGGCCTCCTGCCAGCCCATGAGGATGCCGAGCGCGCGGAAGGCGCCGGCGGGCCGCGTGTGGTCGATGCGCCAGCCGCCGTCGGGTTCGCGGCGGAGGCGGAGCGCCGGGCCGTCGGTGGACGGCCCGGCGTGGAAGTTCACCGGCACCGCGTCGGGCTCCGTGGAAAAACGCCAGGGGAAGGCGCGGACGATTTCGTCCAGGCCCGGCCGAAGTTCGGGATCGGCCGAGGCGATGCGGATTCGAAACGGGAGCTCTCGCGGGGTGGTGTTCATCAACGATCAGGAGTCCTCAGAGCGACGTCCCCGACGGCGGGTGGCGGCAAGACCGAAGACGCCGACGCCCGCGAGAAGCGTCGAAGGCGGAGGGCTCGGTAGGTCGCGGTCTGCATCGAGAGGCCTGGTTGCGCATCCGGTCCAGGTCGGGACGCATCACGTCGTCGGCCGAGACGATTCCGTCATTAGAACGATACGGTCGGCGCCGTCAGGGATGGCGCCCCCCCCCCGCGCCTGTTGGGCGAGCATCGCGTCGCGAGAGAGTTGATCCGCTCGCCGTGTCATTTCCGGGCAGGGGGGGGGATAAGGGAGCCGACCCGCTTTCCATCAACACCCGAAAACTCTTCGCTGTCGAAAGTGCGCACGCGGTGCTGACTCGAATTGCAGAGGGCCGGTCCGATGCTGATCGGAGGGCGGCCGCGGCGCTTGCGAAGGTAAACCAAACCAAACTCGGCGTCGTTGTTCTCAAGCCCGCCAAAGCCGTTGACGCCGGCAAGGCCAAGGCGCTGCGCGCGGTGTTGGAGAGGATCGCCACCTCGACGCAGGCCTCGGCACAAGACCAGGCCGAACTCAAGCGCCTGCTGGATTCGGTGAGGTAGCGTCGGGCCAGCCGAACCTCGGTGCCTCCCATGCACCCAGTCCCCTTTGCCCTGCCATGGGCTCCGCGATATCGACGAGCTCTCCTTACAGAGCGTCGAATGACGCAGGCGGATGGAATGGCTGAACAAGCATCTGACGACCGGAGAAGGCGCCGTGTTGCTCCGCGTTTCGATCCGGTCGGTGTCATGATGCGGGTGCGTCCGTTGAGCACGCTGGGAACGCCGACCATCGGACGATCGGAGGTTTGATCGGCGGACCACCTGTCTCCGCGCACCATCGCGAAGCCGGAGAGAACCGTGTCGTCGGGTCTCGCGATGAGCCACGCGTTCACGTGTGAGACCGGAGCGGGGAGTCCGGGCGGACGCGGAGGTGTCAAGCCGATGCGCGCACGATGAAATCCACGACGGGCGTCGGATCTTCCAAGCCGTGCGGGTGGTGCAGGGCGCCGGGTTTGATGATCTCGTGATAAACACCGCCCGCCGCGCGGAAACGCTCGCGCAGCACGTAGCCGTTTTCCTCCACCGGCACGACTTCGTCGGCGTCGCCGAGCACCTGGAAAACCGGAATACCGGCGCGGGCGATCGCCTCCGCGCGGTCCACGGGATTCGTGGCGTAGGCGCGGGCCTGCTCCTCGGTGAGCCCATAGACGGAAAGACATTTCGCCCAGTCGTCGGCGCTGCCCGGGCCCGCTCCCCAGCCGGCCGGCCAGCTCTTGAAATCGCAGACCGGATTGTCGGCGTGGATGCACGCGACGCGTTCGGGAAAGGTCGCCGCGTAGTTGTAGGCGAAGAGGCCGCCGCGGCTCAGCGCGATGAAGGCGCATTTTTTCGCGAAGCCGAAGCGCTCCGTGACGAAACGCCACGCCGCGTCGCCGTGCGCGATGGCCTTGGGGCAACCGTAGTGGTCGCGCACGTCGAGATAAACGAGGTGGAAACCACGCGCGACGAGCTGCGCGTCGGTCTCCGCGAAGGCGTCGAAAAACTCCGGACGCCAGGCCCAGGGCGTGCCGGCCGCCGGTGTCGGCGGCGCGACGATTTTTAACGCGCGTCCGTCGACTTCTCCCTCTCGACCTTCGAAGCCGCGCCACGCGAAGGGCGCGCCCCATCCGGAGACGAGGACCGTGGATTCAGAGCGATTGCTGGCACAGGATGACATGGTGGAAAAATCGCCGGGGGCGACCGCGACGGGTTCCGGCTCCGTGCGCGGAGGTCAAAGGAAAACAGGTCGTGCGCGACGGAGCTCCTTCCGGCGCGCGCGTCTCCGAGTCCTCTGCGCGGTTTGGTCTCATTCGGGAAACGACGCGCCGGAGACCCAGTGTCCGCGGATGGAGATGCGCCGGGGAAAAGTCGGCAGCCCGAGATGGTTGCCGTGCACGAGCGACACGAGCAGATCCACCGCCGCGTGTCCCACCTCCTTGGTGTGCGGATCGATGCCGGCCAGGCCCGGCTCCCCGCGCTGCACAAGGTTCACCACCCGCACGTCCTCCGGGACGCGGTGCCCGGCGCGCACCAGGATGTCGCGCGCGTCGGAGCCGGCGGAGAGCATCACCTGCGGGCGGTGGCGTTCATACCACGCGCGCACCTCCTCGTCGCCGAGGCGGGATTGCTTCGAGAACAGCGGCGGCAGCCGATCCCTCGGGGAGATGCTGTGTCGGTAGAACAGATATCGCGAACCCCACGCGTGGTTCGTCGCGGTGTCGACGCGGTCGGTCACCGCCAGGCCGATGCGCCGGAAACCCGCCGCCCTGACGTGACGCAACGCGTGCTCGATGTCGTATCCGTAATCCGACGACACCTGATGCAGCTCGTCGGGCAGCGGCTGGGAGCCGATCTGCACGGCGGCGAAGTAGCGCCAGTCGAGCTCGGGGAACTCGGTCCGCGGCGAATCCGTGCCGGGGAAAAACAACACGCCCTGGATGCCGCGCGTCCGCAGGATCCGCGTCAGCCGCTCGCCGGAGACAGGGTTGGCGCCGAGGTAAAACTCGTCGCAGCCGAAACCGAGGGCGGCCGCGCTCTCGATGATCGCGTCGTAGAGCGGGCGGTAGAAGGAGTCCTTGAACTCCCGTTTGCCGATCCGCTCCTTGAAGCGGCTTACCAGCGCGATCTTAGCCGTCGCCGCGCGCCGGCCGCGCCCGGCCGAGCGACGTTCGCGCAACTGCGTCATCAAGGCCGAGATCATCGGATTCGGCCGGTAGCCCATCTCCTCCGCGGTCCGCCGGATCAGCTCACGCGTGGCGGGCTTGATCTCGGGGTTGTTGCGCAGCGCCAGCGACACTGTCGTGCGGCCGACGCCGACGCGGTCCGCGATATCCTGCAGGGTGGGGCGTGATCCTCGCATGGACATGCTCATGCCGTCCGCCAACACGCGCGGAGGGCGCGCGTCAGTCAAGTTCTGAACGGATTCAGAAATCGTGTCGTTGAGCTTGTCCGATATTCGAGTCCCATTGGGACCGATGCGACTACCCCTTCTGCGCCTGTGCCACCTCGCCTGCGCCCTCGTCCTGGTCGACTGCGCCACGACGCGGGTCTTCGCCGGCCCCGCCGCGGTCTCCGCCGACCAGGCCGGTTTTTCCGCGCGGATCGACGCGCTGACGGGCAAACTTTCCGCGCCCGAGATCGCCGCGATCCTGGCTCGCGCGGAGGCCATCGCCGCCGGCCCGCTGTATGTTCGAGCGAAGTCGCTGGAACACATGGCGGCGTCCGCCGCCGGCACGATCGAGGAGCGAGTCGCCGACACCCGCAACAAGGCGGACGGGATCCGGGCCAGCCGACCGAACGAGGCGGAGCAGTTCGCGCTCGCCTGCTCCGACATGAATGCTTCGCGCATCATGCTCGAGGAGCTGCCCCTGCTCGCGACCGCGTTGCGGCTCGCGCCCACGGACGCGGTGCGCGAGCACCTGCGGCGTCAGCTCGAGGAGGTCGTGCGCTGGACGCCGTTTCAGCGTCCCGGTTGGACGCTTGGTTCGCGGAAGAACAAGCTTCCCGCGGGGGGCGACGGCATCTGGCTTTCCACCGGCACGCTTCTCCATGCGCTGGCCATCACGCTCGAGGTCCTGCCGCCCGACGCGTTGCCCGCCGACGTGCTCGCGGCCGTCCGGCAACGCATGGCGGAGGAGGTGAATCTCACCGTCGCCGACTGGAAGGCGGCCAAGCCGTGGTTCGTGAAACTCGACGCGAGCGGTTCCAACCAGTGGATCGTTCCCGCCAGCGGCATGGTCGTCGGCGCGGCGAGTCTCGGCCGCGACCGGTTTTCCGAAGCCTACGAGCTCGGCGTGAACAGCCTGCGCAAGAGCCTGAGCGTGGCGAGCGACGACGGTTCGCTCAACGAGGGCTACGCCTACGCCACGGGCTGGTCCGGTTTCTCGCTCCTGCTCGCGAAGCACTTCATGTCCGCGGCCGGCGACGACTCGTTTGGGCGCATGCCGTTTTTCCAAAACTTTCCCGCGTGGGTCGCCATGAAGTTCCAGCCCGGCGGCAACTCGGTGAATTCCTTCGACTGCTTCGGCAGCCAGCGGGGCAACTTCTCCGTCGACGAGTTGACGAACCTCGCCGCGGTGGCCGGCGACCCCCGGCTGGCGCGCCTGATCCACGGGGAACTCGGCGGCCGCTTCCGTTCGAATTTCTTCGGCCTCCTCGCCTACGGGGAGCTCGCCCGCGCGGAAAACGCGCCCGACCTCGAGCCTCTGCCCGCCGCCGGGCTGTTCCAGCGCTCGCACATGTTCATCTGGCGCCAGTCCTGGGAACCGGACGTCTCCGGGTTGTGGGTGCGCGGCGGGGACGTGCACGACATGCACAACCACCAGGACCGAGGGCACGTCAATTTCATCGTATCCGGAAAGCCGATACTGATCGAGGCGGGCACGCCGGGCTACGCAAACAAGCGCAAGCGTCCCGACTACGACTCCACCTTCGGGCACAACGTCCTCACGCTGAACGGCGAGTCCTTCCCGCCCGCCGGCCCGGCGCCGATCACGGTCGCCCGGCACGACTCCGAGGGCGGCGAGTTGTCCGTCGATCTCCGCAAGGTTTATCCCGCGCTCTCCGAGGCGGATCGTCGCGTCGCGTGGACCGCGAACACGCTTCGCGTCGTCGACACGATCGGTGTCGCGGACGGCGGCGAAAAGGTGTCGCCGGACTGGCGCTGGCATGTCGCGTCCGCGGAGCCCGCCGTGATCGAGTCGGTCTCGCCCACCCGGCATCGCGTGCGCATCCCCGCCGGACGGATCGTGTTTCCGGCGTGGATCGGCGACTGGCGCGACCCCGAGTATCCGGCGCCGACCGGGGAGGATGTTTTCGAGAGCGCGGCCGTCGACATCGAGATCGTCGCGGACGCCCCCGTCTCGGTGGAGGCGGCGACGCATCCCGACCACACCCTGAAGTTCCGGCGGACGGCCAATCCGCACACCGTGTTGATCGTCCGCCCGGTCGATCCCGTCGCGCGGCTCTCCGTCGAAATCTCCTTCGAGGCGGGCGTCCCCGCCACCAACCGCTGAGCTTTATATGACACGCCCGCTGCACATCCTGCTCCGTTCGTCCTGGCAGACGGTCAACATCGGCGACATCGGCCATTCGCCCGGCGTCCTGACGCTTTTGGAGAAGAATTTTCCCGGCGCGACGATTTCGCTTTGGCCCGAATACGTGGATCGCGGCGTGCGTCCCATGCTTCAGAGGCGGTTTCCGGCCCTCGAGATCGCCGAAGGCACGATCGATCCCTCGACGGGGCTTCCCACCACGCCCGAGCTCGCCCGAGTCATCGCGGACGCCGATCTATTGGTTCATGGGTCCGGTCCCGGCATCATCGTGCCGCATCATATCGAGGACTGGATTCGCCTCACGAACGGCAAACCCTACGGCATCTACGCCATCACCGTGGATCCGCTCGGCAGCGGGTCCGCCGAACAGGCCGTTCCCGACGAGGGCGACACCATCGCCCGCCAGCGGGAGCTCATCGCCGCGCTTTCCGCCAATCATCTTCCGCTGCGCAGGCGGCGACTTCTGGAATCCGCCGCCTTCGTTTTTTGCCGCGATACCCTGACGCTCGATTACCTGCGGGCGCAGAGAGTGCGTCAGCCACGCCTGGAGTTCGCCCCCGACGGCGCGTTCGGCATCGACCTGCGCGACGACGCGGCCGCCGCCGCCTTCCTGGAAGCGCACGGTTTGCGCGAGGGCGAGTTCATCTGCGTCATCCCCCGGCTCCGCTTCACTCCGTATCATGAAACCCACGACGTCCCGGCGACCCCCCGCGACGAAGGGCGGGCGATCGTCAGCGCCTGGCATCGCGAGGCGGACATGGAAAAACTCCGCGTCATGATCACGCGCTGGGTGCGGAGCACCGGCCTCAAGGTGCTCGTCTGCCCCGAGATGACCTACCAGGTGAAGCTAGGTCTGGACCTCGTCGGGGACCGGCTGCCCGAGGATGTCCGGGACAAGGTCGTGTGGCGCCCCAGCTACTGGTTGCCCGACGAAGCCTGCTCCACCTACGCTCGCGCGCACACCGTGGTCAGTCTCGACAACCACTCCCCCATTTTCGCGCTCACCGCGGGCACCCCGACGATTTTCGTTCGTCAGCCGAGCGACACCATCAAAGGCCAGATGTGGGCCGACGTCGGGCTCGGCGACTGGTATTGCGAGATCACCGAGACCGACGGCGACACGCTCGCGGAACGGCTCCTGTCGATTCACGCCGACCGCGCCGCGGCGTTGGAACGTGTTCGACACATCATGGACGGAGTCCGCGCCGCGCAGGATCGGAGCTTCCGGATAATCAAGGAGTTTCTTTCCTCGGTCGATCAATCTGAACGAGTTCAGAATCGCGGGTTTTGTGCCCTTCCCGCGTCGTGATTTTCTTTTCGTCCATCCCCCCGTTCCTCGCCCCGTCGAGCTTTCCCATCCCCGTCCCAAAAACGTCCAACTCCACTACCATGTTCGCATCCATGAAAACCCTGCCCCTTCGTTCCGCCTCCCTCGCCTTGCTCGCCATAACGGCCGGCACCGTCCATGCCGCCTCGCTCGCCTACGACGATTTCAACTACACGGCCGGCACGGTCATCAACAACAGCAGTTCCGCGAACGGCGGGGACGGTTGGCAGGGCCCGTGGTCGGGCAACTCGTCGTTGGTTACCGTCGTGGGATCCGCGACCACGCTCACCTACAACGACGGCGCGCTGACCTACGGCGGAGGAAACTCGATGAGCGTCTCCGGCGGCAATTCCCAGAACGCGGCGGCCCGCGCCTTTTCGGCGACGACGCTGAAGGACGGATCGGACGTTTATTTCAGTTTCCTCATCCGGATCGTCGACACCGCCAATCCGAACAAGACCGGGGTGGTGGACGCCGGCTCGTTTCTCAGTGTGTCGCTTCTGGACTCCGGTTTTCAGCCCGCCAGTGACAACGGTATCATCTTCGCCGGGTCGTCCTTCGGGGCGCGCGTCGGCAACATCAACTCCACGGTCTCGACCTCGCTCCAATACGGCACGACCTACCTGGTCGTCGGACGCTTCAGCGGTTGGGATTCGGGCAGCCAGACCTATCAGCAGACCTCGGTCTGGCTGAATCCGACTCACGAGGATTTTGTCGAAACCTCCTTCGGCTCCAAGGTTGCCGGCGCCAACTACGCCTCGATCTCGAGCACCACCACGCTGGGCTCCGACGGCTATCGCGGGATCACCCTTCGCACCCATGAAATCGGCACCACGGTCTACTTGATCGACGCCTTGCAAATCGGCACCACTTGGAACGACGTCGTGTTGAGCACCATCCCCGAACCGTCGTCCGCCGCCTCGGTGTTCGGTTTCGCGGCCTTGGTCGCGGCCCAACGGCGTCGCCGTTGAACGCGGCTTCCCGGTTTCCCCATAATCCCCAGTGTAAGGTCAAAATGAATACCCCGATTTTGGATCGTTTGAACATGCGACACCGTCCGCCCCGGCGCGCGGCCGGGGCGGACGGCGCGTCGCGGTCGACGCGCCGCGCGTTCACCTTGGTCGAGCTGCTCACGGTGATCGCGATCATCGGCATCCTGGCGGCGATCCTGATCCCGGTTGTTCAGCGCGTGCGTCGATCGGCCCAGGCCGCCCAATGTATTTCCAACCTGCGCACGCTCGCGATCGGGCATTCGCTCTTCCGCAGCGAGTTCAAGGGGCAGTCGCCCCCCGGAAACGCCCAGCCGGCGCATCCGTTGTCCGCCGGCCACAACGCGCCCGGGCTCACCTTGCTCCGTCGCTACTACAAGCCGGCGGCGGAGGACTACGTCTACACCAAGAATCCGGTCACCTACATCATCGAGAAGACGGAGCTCTGCCCGTCGGCGGATTCGACCGGCACCTCGGCGAACGCGGCGAATCCGGATCGGGGACCCGACTACGGCATGCTTTGCAACAATCCCGGCGTCGGAGCCGACGGGACGCCCAACAACCTGAGCAGCAGTTCGAGCAACATTCGGCTGCGGTATGACTCCTTCTATCGTGAACCGGCGCGCACGCCGCTCTTCTGGGACGCGTGGGAAGGCATCTGGACTTCGGCCCCCCGGCGGTTTCCGCCGCGTCATGGCGGAGGGACGGGGATCAACGTCGCCTTCCTCGACAATCACGTCGAATTCATCCCGCGCACGGACGGACGCCTCTACAAGGATTGGTGGAACCACACCTACAAGAACCCGAGTCCGAACGACGCGCTGCTGGGCAAGGGCGAGTCGCTCGTCTCCGAGACCCGTTGAGCCGGCGGTTCGCGTCAAATCCGGTTTCGCGGGCGCGGCTGCTCCGCGCGCTCCCCGCCTGTCTGGTTCTGCTGGCGGGATGGACCCGGGGCGGGACGGTCCCGGTCGAGTCGCCACCGGGCGACGCGGTCGAGGACCGGTCGTGGTTGCGACGCTGGGAGACGCATCTCGATCGGGACGTTCTGCCCTATTGGACGGCCCGGCCTCGCGAACAGGATTCGCTCGTTTTCCGCCTGCGCGCGCTCGACGTGTGCGCGATCGCGATCACGCGCGAGCCGGATGCGGCCCGTCGTCGGCGCTTGCGCGCCGATCTGGAGGCGGGATTGGCCGAGGCGCGTCGGCTGTTTCATGATCCGGAAACCGGCGATTGGCGCTCTTCCGCGAAGGCGGCCGAGGATTCCGGAAAAACAAGAACGACCGCCGACCAGTCCTGGGCCGCGATCGTGCTCGCCGACATCCATCTTCGCGTGGATCACCCGGAGGCGCTGCGTTTGGCCCGGTCGACCTTGGCGCGTATCGACGCCTCGGCGCATGACGACGAGCACGGGGGCTACTTCCTTTCGTATCCGATGGATCGATACGAACGGATCCGCCACGAGCCGTCGCGCAAACACGCCCCGACCCAGCTGCATGTTCTTCTCGCGCTCACCCGGCTCCTCCTCGCGGACCCGCGGGATGAGCTGGTCCGGTCCCGTCTCGAGGAGCTTTATCGCCTCGTTCCCCGCTTCGTTTCCCCCGAGACGGGCCATGTGCGCTGGGCCTTGGCGCGGAACTGGACGCCTGCCGAGTTCGAGCGTCCGATCAACAACCAGACGCTCTACGGACAGAACGCGGAGGCCATCACCTACCTTCTCGCCGCCGCCGACGCGCTCGGCCGCCCCCGCGAGGAGCTGTTGCCTTTGTTGGAGAACATCGCCCGGGCGCTGATCCGCGACGGGATCGATCCCGAAGGGGCGGTGTATTATCTGGGCCCGATGGACGGTCCCGCCTTCGACCGCCGCGTGTGGTGGTGGCCTCAGATCGAAACCGCGGCCGCGCTTTGGCGAATGCACGAGGCGTCCGGCGATGAGCATTACCGGGAGGCTTTCGACCGGGTGAGCGCCTGGGCCTTCGCGCGGTTCATCCCGTCCTCGGGGGCTTCGCGCGGACGTTGGCACACGCTGTTGTCGCCCGAAGGGGAACCTCTCCCGCTTCCCGGGGCGGCGCACGAAAACCAGACGGGTTATCATGTCGCCCGCTGCATTCTCGGCATGCTTTCGCCGTCGAAGGAACAGTCCGGGTGTCCGTCGCCCTGGGTGCTGTCTTCAAAATAAAGTGATGCTTCGTGAGGCGGAAGTCATGCTCGGCCAGGGCGACCGAGGTGGAGGCGGGCGGGAGGCCCGTGCCGCCGAGAACAACGCCGGCCCGGCGTGACTTCCGCCTCATCCGCAGGGCGCAAGGCAAAGCGTCGATTTATTTTGAAGACCGCGCCTAATCCGTTGCGGGGCCGGGTGCGCGGTTTTTTTCCTTCAAGCGCGGTCGCGCGGGGCAAACTTTGTCTTGCTGCGCCCGGAGAATCGCCCGTAGTTACGCCTCCCTTGGCCGAAAAGGCCGAGGCTGCTATCAAGCCGATGTAGCTCAGTGGTAGAGCAGCGGTATCGTAAACCGCTGGTCGTCGGTTCAAGTCCGACCATCGGCTCCAGCTTTTGAGGCGCCCCCGCCGAAGGAAAGGGGGCACGCGCGTCGGTCGCGCCCCCCTGTTCCGGCCGTCACATCCGGCAGATGAGGAGCTCGCGCTCGAAGAGCATTTCCTTGGGAAGGTGCGCGTGGAGATCGAGGAAGAGCTCCTCCTGTTGGAGGAGTTCGGCGCGCCAGGCCTTGCGGTCGATGGCGGTGAGCTGCTCGAAGCGCTCGCGAGGGAGGTCGAGACCGGTCCAGTCGATGTCCTCGTAGCGGGGCATCCAGCCGAGCGGCGTTTCGCGTGCGCGGCTGCGGCCCTGGCAACGACCGACGATCCAGCGCAGGATGCGGAGATTCTCGCCGAAGCCGGGCCAGAGGAACTTGCCGTCGGCGTCCTTGCGGAACCAGTTGACCTGGAAAATGCGCGGCGACTCGGTGAGGTCGCGCTGCATCTTGATCCAGTGGCGGAAGTAGTCGCCCATGTGGTAGCCGCAGAAGGGCAACATGGCCATGGGATCGCGGCGCACGGCGCCGGTCGCGCCGACGGCGGCCGCGGTCGTCTCCGAGCCCATCGTGGCGCCGGCGTAGACGCCGCCGGACCAGTTGAAGGATTGATAGACGAGGGGAGTCGTGGTGGCGCGGCGTCCGCCGAAGATGATCGCGGCGATGGGCACGCCCTGCGGGTTCTCCCACTCGGGGTCGATGGTGGGGCACTGCGAGGCGGGCGCGGTGAAACGGGCGTTGGGATGCGCGGCCTTGGCGCCGGTCTCCTTGGCGATCGCGGGCGTCCATTTTTGGCCGCGCCAGTCGATGCATTCGGCGGGCGGCGTGTCGGTCATGCCTTCCCACCAGACGCCGCCGTCGGGCGTGAGGGCGCAGTTGGTGAAGATGGTGTTCTTCGAGAGAGCGGCCATCGCGTTGGGGTTGGTCTTGAGCGAGGTGCCGGGGGCGACGCCGAAGAAGCCGGCCTCGGGGTTGATGGCACGGAGGCGGCCGGTGGCGTCGGGACGGAGCCAGGCGATGTCGTCGCCGACGGTGGTGACCTTCCAGCCCTGTTTGGCGAGGGCGGGGGGCGGCACAAGCATGGCGAAGTTGGTTTTTCCGCAGGCGGAGGGGAAGGCGGCGGCGACGTAGGTTTTTTCGCCGTCGGGATTTTGCAGGCCGAGGATGAGCATGTGCTCGGCCATCCAGCCTTCGTCGCGGGCCATCACGGAGGCGATGCGGAGGGCGAAGCACTTTTTGCCGAGGAGGGCGTTGCCGCCGTATCCGGAACCGTAGGACCAGATCTCGCGCGTCTCGGGGAAGTGGACGATGTATTTCTCCTCGTTGCACGGCCAGGGCACGTCCTTCGCGCCGGGTTCGAGCGGGGCGCCGACCGAGTGCATGCAGGGCACGACGCGTTTGTGGCCCTTGTCGATCTCGGCGAAAACGGGGGCGCCGATGCGCGCCATGATGCGCATGTTGACCACGACGTAGGGCGAGTCGGTGAGCTGCACGCCGATCTGGGAAAGCGGCGAGCCGACGGGGCCCATCGAGAAGGGCAGCACATACATGGTGCGGCCGCGCATGCAGCCCGAGAAGAGCTGCTTCAATTTGCGCTTCATCGAATGCGGCTCCTCCCAGTTGTTGGTGGGGCCGGCGGCGTCCTTGGAGAGCGAGCAGATGAAGGTGCGGTCCTCGACGCGAGCGACGTCGGAGGGGTGGGACCGGGCGAGGTAGCAGCCGGGCCAGCGTTGTTCGTCGAGCTTGATGAAGGTGCCGGCGGCGACGAGTTCCGCGCAAAGGGTGTCGTATTCCTCTTGCGAGCCGTCGACCCAGTGAATGGCGGCGGGCTGGGTGAGGGCGGCCATTTTTTCGACCCAGCGCAGAAGATGGTGATTGGTCGTGAGCGGAGCGGCGGGATCTCGGGAGATCATGGGGGAATGATGCGAGGCGCGGCGGGGTGGTAAATCGCAAAGGACTGGGAGAAAGGGTCCTGAAAGGCCGCTTATCGACTTTAGTAGAAACGCAGCGGAATCGCGGCGGCCCCCGCCGAAGGCGGGTCAGACCCGGCGGGCCGGTTCGACGTGCACCGCGACATGGGTGATCGCGAGATCGGCGGCGACGAGCGCGTCCTGCACCTCGTGGGCGAGCTTGTGGCCGGCGAAGACGGTGATGGCGGGATCGACGACGATCTGGATGTCGACGAGCAGCGAGAGGCCGGAGTGGCGCACGCGGCATTTGTCGACGCCGACCACGCCGGGCACGGAGCAGGCGACGCGGCGGACTTCGGTGTGGACCTCGTCGGACGCGGCGGCGTCCATGATCTCGCCGAAAGCGCGACGGAAGATGAGGAGGCCGTTCACGACGATGACGAGGCAGGCGACGAGCGCGGCCCAGTCGTCCGCGGCGGCGTATTCGGGGCCGGCGACGACGGCGACGCCGATCCCGATGAAGGCGGCGGCGGAGGTGAGCGCGTCGGATGCGTGGTGCCAGGCCTCGGCGCCGAGCGCGGTGCCGCCGGTTTCGGCGCCGGCGCGCGCCATGCGGCGGGAGAACCACCACTTGGTGGCGACGATAAAAACGAGCAGCGGCAACGTGCCCCAATGCGGCGCGGTGTGCGGCGTGAGGATCTCGCGCGTGGCGTGGATGGCGATCCAGCCGGCGGCGGAGAGCATGACGAGCGAGACGGCGAGCGCGGCGAGCGACTCGGCCTTGCCGTGGCCGTAGGGGTGGTCGGCGTCGGGCGGCTTGGCGGCGTAGCGGAAGCCGAGCCAGACGAGCAGCGAGGAGAACACGTCGAGCAAGGATTCGATGCCGTCGGCGATGAGCGCGTAGGTGGAGCCGAGGATGCCGCCCGCGAATTTGAGCGCGGCGAGGAGAAGGTTGAGCAACACGCCGCGCAGCACGAGACGCGCGCCGTCGTGCGCACGCTCGCGGGCGAGGGCGTGCGGATCGGGACGAGGCGCGGAGGAGGCGAGAGGCGTGTCGGGACGCGAGCTCACGGGCCGACGCAAAGGCCCGGCGGAGGACGACGCGAGCCGAAGCGCGCGCCGCGGCGAAGATTAGGCGAGTGTAAGTTTGTTAGTGGTGGCGGGAGCGCGGAGCGCTTTCGTGCGAGCGCGACGACGACGAAATGGCTCCGCTATTCCGCTACGGTGAAAATCAGAGACGCGCGCGGCGGAGGCGGAGGGCGTTGAGGACGACGGTCATCGAGCTGAGGCTCATGGCGGCGCCGGCGAACATCGGGTTGAGCAGCCATCCAAAAAATGGATACAGCGCGCCGGCGGCGAGCGGGATGCCGGCGGTGTTGTAGGCGAAGGCCCAGAAAAGGTTTTGGCGGATGTTGCGCAGGGTGGCGCGGCTGAGGCGCACGGCCCGGGCGAGGGCGCGGAGGTCGCCTTGCACGAGGACGAGTCCGGCGCTGTGCATGGCGATGTCGGTGCCGGTGCCCATGGCGACGCCGACATCGGCGGCGGCGAGCGCGGGGGCGTCGTTGAGGCCGTCGCCGGCAAAGACGACGCGTTCGCCGCGTGCCTGGTGTTCGCGCACGATGCGTTGTTTGTCGGCGGGCGTCACCTCGGCGTGGACGCCGTCGAGACCGAGCCGGCAGGCGATGGCTTCGGCGGCGGCGCGGCGGTCGCCGCTCACCATGACGAGGCGGAGACCGAGGGCGCGCAGTTCGGCGATGGCGGCGGGTGTGCTGTCCTTGATCGAGTCGGCGAGGGCGAGGAGTCCGGCGGATTGTCCGTCCATCGTGACGGCGACGAGCGTGGCGTCGGGATGCGCGGCGAGGACGGTGTCGGCGGGAGCGCGGTGGAGTTCGATGCGCCGGCCTTCGACGGTGGCGTGGACGCCGGCGCCGGGCGTGGCGGAAAAGTTTTTCGCGGGCGGGAGCGCGAGGCCGCGTTCGCGGGCGGCGGCGACGAGGGCGCGGGCGAGGGGATGTTCGCTCGGCTGCTCGGCGGAGGCGGCGAGGCGGAGAAGTTCGTCCGGTGAAAGAGACGAGGCGCCCGCGGCGGGTTCGACGGCGACGAGGGCGGGGCGGCCGACGGTGAGCGTGCCGGTTTTGTCGACGAGAACGGTGTCGGCGTGTTCGAGTTTTTCGAGGGCGGCGGCGTCCTTCACGAGGACGCCGGCCTGGGCGCCGCGGCCGATGCCGGTGACGATGGAGACGGGCGTGGCGAGGCCGAGGGCGCAGGGGCAGGCGATGATGAGGACGGCGACGGCGTTGAGCAGGCCGTGCAACCATCCGTCGCCGGGGACGAGGAAGGTCCAGGCGGAGAAGGCGAGGAGCGCGCAGAGCAGCACGGCGGGCACGAACCAGGCGGAGACGCGGTCGGCGAGGCGCGCGATGGGCGGCTCGCTTTCGACGGCCTGCTCGACGAGACGGACGATTTGCGCGAGGAGCGTGTCGGCGCCGACGCGCTCGGCGCGGAAGACGAAGGCGCCGGTGGTGTTGAGCGTGCCGGCGCGGACGGTGTCGCCGGTGTTTTTCGCGACGGGGAGCGGCTCGCCGGTGAGCATGGATTCGTCGATCTCGGCGCGGCCATCGAGGAGCACGCCGTCGACGGGGATGTGTTCGCCCGGGCGCACGCGGAGGCGGTCGCCGGGGCGGAGCTCGGCGACGGGCACGTCCTCCTCGGCGCCGTCGGGGCGGAGGCGATGGGCGAGTTTCGGGGCGAGGTCCATGAGGCCGCGGATGGCGGCGTCGGTGCGGGCGTGGGCGCGTTGCTCGAGGATCTGGCCGAGGAGGACGAGCGTGGTGATGACGGCGGCGGCCTCGAAGTAGAGCGGCGCGCCGTGCGGGCCGCGAATCGTATCCGGGAAATGGTTACCGAAAAGGAGCGCGGCGACGGAATAGAGGTAGGCGGCGCCGGTGCCGGTGACGGTGAGCGTGAACATGTTGGTGTCGCGCTCGCGGATGGATTTGGCCCAGCGGCGGATGAAGAAGGCGCCGGACCAGAAGAAGACGGGCGTGGTGAAGGCGAATTGCAGCCAACCGTTGAGCGCGGGCGGGATCGCGTGGAAGGCGGCGGGAAAACCCATCTCCCCCATCGAGAGGGCGAAGACGGGCGGGGTGAGGGCGAGCGCGACCCAGAAGCGCGGGCGGAGGACGCGCTCGTGGGGCAGGCCCATGTAGACGGGGGCGTCGGGCGCGGGTTGTTTGTCGGAGGGCGAGGAGTCGTGACGCATGGTTTCCCCGGCACGAAGCCGGCTTGGAAGTGTTACGCCTTGCGCCGAGAAAACACCCGGAAAAGCGGGAGAATCAGAAGAGACGGCGGAAGAGCTTGGTGGGGCCGTAGGTGAAAATCCAGGTGGGTTCCTCGATCGTGCCGGAGAGTTCGACCTCCAGCACGCTGGAAAGCGGCGAGGTGACGAAGTTGGCGGTCGAGGAGAGGATGCCGCCCGCCTGGTCGAAGGGACGGATCTTGGCTTTGAAATCGAGGGTGCCGGCGGGGAGCGTGTAGACGCCCTTGGACTCGATGAGCGCGGAGGGGCCGGTGAGCCGGAGTTCGTCGAACACGAGCCGGTTGCGGTCGAGGACCAGGCGGGCGTCGGCCTCGGTGAGTTTGAGGGTGGTGAACTTGATGCCGATTTCGCCGAGGATGGAGGAGATCGGGCCCATGAGCCGGATGCTGGCGAGATCGGCGTCGACGATGCGGGCCTCGCCCGAACCGGAGAAGCCGAGCGGATTTTCGAGCGGGCCGGTGGCGACGAGATGGGCGGAGAGGTGGCCGCCGAACGGTTTGATCTCCTTGGGCTCTTTTTCGGAGGCGGGCGTGTCGTCGGGGTTTTCGCCGGCCTCGGGCGACTGCGGGGAGGCGTCCGGGGAGCGGGACGCCTCAAACTCCTTCCAGCGGTTTTGCACGAGGGCGAGGTCGGCGTCGACGAGGGACAGATCGAAGGCGAGCCAGCGATCGGCATCGGGGCCGCTCACGGTGGCCTCGCCGGTGGCGAGACCGGCGGCGAAGCCGGCGCGGATTTCGCGGAGGTGGAGGTCGGTGTCGCGGCGTTCGAGGCGGAGGCTCAGATGGTCGAGGGGAAACCCCGAGTAACGAAGCGGGCCGTCGGTGGAGAGGGTGAGGTCGTAGCGCTGATGGCCGGGGGTGGCGGAGGCGGGACCGTAGGTTTCGCCGACGAGGCGGATTCGCGGTGCGGAGGAAAGATCGAAGGATTCGACCAGTTTCGGGCCTTCGTCGGGGAAGAGACGGGGGAGGGCGTCGACGGGAAAATCCGAGCGCACGTCGAAGCTCAGGCGCGCGAGGGTGTCGTCGACGGGTTCGACAAGATGGAGCACCCGTCCATCGGCCGCGTGCGGGCCCCGGGTGGCCCGGAAGCCGAGGAGATCGGTGGAGCCGTCGGAGACGCGGAGCCGGGTGTGAAGCGTGTCGAGTTCGAGCTCGCGCAGGCGCATCGGGCCGGAGGCGGCCTGGACGAAAACGGTGGTGCGGCGGGGCTGCCGCCACACGCCCCGGATGTCGACCGATGCGGACGGGGGCACGGGACCGAAGTGGAAGTTGTCCCAGAAGCGATCCCACCAGCCGGAGAACCAGCCCTCGATGGCCATCGGCCGCAGACGGCCTCCGAGCAGAAACCGGAAGTCGAGCGTCTCCGTATCCATTTCATAACTACCCGCGGCGAGGGAGTCGGCCTGGACCAGGAGGAGTTCGTCGGCGCGGAGGAGGCGGGACGATGGTTCGTAGAGGAGGACGGCTCCGGCGCGATCGAAGGGCACCTTGCCGGCGACGGCGCGGCCGGCGGAGGCGCGGGCGACGACGCGGGCGGGTTTGGCGCCGGGGGCGAGCTCCGCGGAGAGCGCGACGGAGACGGGATCGGCAAGCTCGAGAACGGGGCGGGCTTTTTCGGGGAGGAAACGACGAAGTTCGTCGAGAAGAGCGGGGGTGAGCTCGCCGGCGGCGGCGAGGGCGCCGGCGCGGTCGACGACGGAACCGGAGAAGCGGGCGTTCCAGGGCGCGTCGGCGAGGCGGGCGGAGATGTCGAGGTCGAGAACGCGGTTGGCGACGGCGAGGCGGGCGTCGGCGACCAGCGGGACGGCGGGCAGGTCGAGGTCGGTTTTGCGGACGCGGGCGGCGGCGAGAGAAAGGGCGAGGCGTTGTTCGTCGGCAGGGGTGGGGCGCAGCGTCCGGCTGTGGGTGGCGAGTCGGAGGTGGACATCCTCGCCCTCGACGTCGAGCGGGGCGGGGGCGTGCAGACGGCGCGCGTGGAGGACGAGCTGGCCGGGCTCGACGGAGGCGTGATCGAGCGGGATGTGCAGCGTGGCGCGGACCTGTTCGAAGGAGACGTCGGGCAGGGTGTTCGGGAGCGCCCGGTAATCGGAAAGGGAGAGTTGGGGCAGCTCGGTGGAAAGGGCGAAGCGATCGGGGGCGAGATCGACACGGACGACGCGCAGGCGGTCGAGAGGCAGTTGCGCGAGCCGTTGGTAGATCGCGGCGCCTTGGCGCAGGAAATCGCGCGCGAGGACGGCGGGCGCGGGGCGAGGCGTGTCGCCCGACGGGAGGGCGGGCAGGGTGCCGGCGAAGGCGGCGGGGATGGAGAGCAGGCGGGCGCTGGCCTGATCGACGGTCCAGGCGTCGGCGCCGGGGGCGAGGGAAAGGCGGAATTCGCCCGATTCGAGGATCGGCTGGGGCGCGCCGGTGGGGGAGAGAAGGGCGGGGAGGGTGAGGGAGAGTTCGGCGAACTCGAGTTGAGCGGGGCGGAGTTCGCCGCGGAGGAGGGCGCGGCGACGAAGGCGGACGGCGATCGCGCGGGCGGAGGCGAAGGGGCCGGCGTGGTCGTTGAGGCCGATCTTCGGGTGGATGAACAGGACCCGGCCGGCGAGATCGATCCAGATCGCCTCGGCATGGAAGGCGAGGCCTTCGGCGGCGAGGCGGCGCACGAGGTATTCTTGCGCGAAGGCGGGAAGGCGAAGACCGCCGTCGGAGAGAATGCGGAGCTGGAGGGCGAGCGTGCCGAGGAGGGCGAGCCGGAGCGTCCAGCGGGCGACGCGACGCGGGAGCGACTTGCGGCGAGAGCCGACGGAGCTGGATTTTTGGGTCGCGGAGGACACGAGTGGCCGGGAAGGAAGACTCAATCGGCGATGACGGGCCAGAGACTTTCGTCGGGCCGACGCCAGGCCATGTGGTTGTCAAAAAGCGCCGTGGGTATGGTCGGGTCGCCGACCTCGAAGGGTTCGGGCCGCTGAAGCCGCTCGGCATGCTCGTCTATGAAGGCCGACCAGGCGTCACGAAGGGCGAGGCGGGCGGAGCGGGAAAGCGGGGCGCGGTTGTATTGGCGGGCGGGTTGTCGTTTCGCGAAGAGGAGTTCGCCGAGTTGTCGGAGAATTTCCCGGGGTTCGGGAGCGGTGGCGAGTCCGTCGGCGACGGAGCGGAAAGCGCCGAGGCGGTCGTCGAGGCGAACGAGAGCGCGAGAGACGGTGGCGCGCAGATGGGGATCGGACTCGGTGGCGAGGACGCGAGCGAGGGCCGGGACAAAAACGAGGGAACGCGTTTCGGCGGCGACGGCGCAGGCGGCGTGGACCACGTGGGGAACGTCGGATTCGAGGGCGAAGTTTACGAAGGGAACACACTCCGGAGGGAGCGGCACGGGGATCGATTCGAGGGCGGCGACGAGGAGGACGGGATGAGGCGGCCGGCCGGTGGAGGGATCGCCGAGGTAGCCGGGGCGTTCTCCGCCGGAAGGTCCGGCGGGCCAGGGGCGGAGGTTCGCCATCAGGTAAAGCTGATCGAGCCAGGCGGCGGAGCGGGGGCCTTGGGTGCGGGGAGCGATGGAGTGCGAGTCAAACGGGTCGAAGTCTCCGGAGAAGCGCATGGCCATCGCCCGGCCGGCGGCGAGGCGGGCCTCGTCGAGGGCGAGGATGGCTTCGCCGAGACGGGAAGGTGTAGTTAAAAATTGAATACCGCGGGCTCGCGTGCCCGCGTAGGCGGAGCGAAGGCTGTCGATTTCATCGGAGCGGGACGGCCAATCCCGGTAGCGGTAGACGGTCGTTTCCCGGGCGCGGAGGTAGGCGACTTTCTCCAGTCCGCGGGCGAGGTGGGGCAGGTCGGAGGCCTCTCCGAGGCGGGCGAGGAGGGCGCCGGCGATGAAAGCGGGCGAATCCCAGACGTGGAAGAAGCCGGAGGCGCTGCGAGGAGGGAGGTCCGCCTCGAATAATTTCCGGGCAAGGGCGCGGGCGGCGACGATTTCGGCGGGCGTCCAAGCCGAGTCTTTTAGGGCGCGGGAAGTCATGCCCCAGAGATCGTTGCCGTAGATGGTGATGCCTTCCCGCGGAGGAAGGCGGGCGATGAGCTTGCGGCGTGCGGCGAACGCGATGGTGGCGTTTGGGTTGGTGGAGAGTTCGATGAGCGCGGCGGTCGCGGCGGGCGTGGGCAGGCGATCGATACTGTCGAGCAAGGCGAGTTCGCCGACGGCGACGCGGGCGAGCAGGTGGGGAAGGTAGATCGGGTAATTGAAACCGTAGGTGTCGACTGTCGGAGGCGTGTCGTCGGTGGGTGGTTCGAGGGGCGGAATCGAAGCGACGAGGGCGGTCGCTTGCTCGGGCGACGGTTCCTCGAATTCGAGGATGAATTCGGGGGCGGCGGGAGCGGTGTGTTCGTCGGGCCAGCCGAGGGTGTGGCGCAGGCGGAAACGGTAACGGCCGGGGCCGGGCAGCTCGACGAAGCGCAGCGGGAAAAACGCGTGGGTCCACGTCTCTCCGGGAGCGATCGTGTGGCGACGGCCGTAGCGGTAGTTGAACAGATCGAAGTCGGAAGGCGCGGCGGGCACGGGCTCGCCGGTGGCGGCGTCGAACGCGGTGACGTGCAGGCTGGTCGGGCGCCAGAACGCGGTGTCGTTGTCGCGGCGCACGGTGATCGGAGCCGAGCCGTGATTGGCGACGGAGAAATGGACGCGAACGGTCTCTCCGAGGAGATAACGGGTGCGCTCCGGCGTGGCGGAGATCGTCAGGGTGGCGAGATCGTCCGGAGGCAGAGCGGGCGGTGTCGGATAAGGATCGGCTCGCAGCGGAGCGGGCGCGAGCGAGACGAGCAAAGCGAGTCCGGCCACGACACGAAGAGGGAGTGAGCGGCGCCGGAGCATGGCCGTGTGGCGGAGAAAACGGGGAGGCGTGTCAGGGTTTGGGCTCGCGGTAGAGGAGCTGCCAGAGGGCGTCGAGGACGGGTTGTTCGAAGGTGAAGACGAGACCGAGGGCCTCGCTGCCGGCCTGTTGAGTGGAGCCGCCGCTGCGTTCGGCGATGTTCAGCCTGAAGGGGCCGTCGGCGGGCGCGGGATCGAGCGTGGCCTCGAGCGTGTAGGCCCAGGGGCGTTGGACGCCATCGACGAGGGTGGTGTCGGAGTAGTCTTCGCGGTCGATGGATTTGGCCCGGAGCTCACGGAGGGCGGCGAGCACGGTGGCGACGGGGGCGGGCGGCGGTTCGGAGCCGGGGGTGTAGTCGACGAGCGGCGCGGCGTCGGGCGAATCGGCGCGGCGGATGACGAGACGGGTGATCCGGGTGGTGTCGGGCAGACGGGAGAGGGTGCGATCGCGGAAGACGCGCGGGGCGAGGGGGAGGTGTTCGAGGGTCTCGGGGGGAACGGCGTAGACAAAAGGCTGGCCGGCGACGCGGGCGTAGAGGCCGGGGTCGCCGCCGCCGGGCTGGGCGAGTTCGAGGACGAGTTCGGAGGAGACGGAGCCGGGGCCGGAGGCGGAGGAGGCGGCGAGCTGGAGGGTGACGACGCGCTCGGGGCGGTTGAAACCGAGGCGCTCCAGTTCGGCGGCGGAGGGGGCGTCGGAGACGAAGCGGGAGGCCTCGAGGAGCTGGAGGCGCTGGAGGAGCCGTTCGACGAGGAGCGGATCGGCGCGGAGCGGGGTGGGGACGGGGGCGGCGATCTGCCAGGCGGGGGCGGCGCCGGGTCCTGTCTCCAATTTATGGATACGGAGTTCGGGCAGCAGGGGGGCGGAGAGCGCGAGGGCGGTGACGCGGGCCGGATCGAGGTCGAGGACGCGTTTGTCACGGAGGGCGGTCTGGGCCTGTTCGAGGGTTTCGAGGAGGCGGGCGGGGAGCCGGACGGTGAAGAGCACGGCTTCGTCCGGACGGCGGGAGTCGGAGGCGACGGGAAGGGCCGGGGCGCCGCGCCATTCGAGTCGGGCGTAGAGTTCGATCATTTCCTCGCCATCGGGATCGGCGGTGGCGGAAGAGGACGAGACGGGGGCGCCGAGCAGGAGAACCTCGCGACGGGCGTTGCCGTCGAGCGTGATGCGAAGGCGGGGGTTGACGAGACCGGTGGCCTCGGGCGCGGGAGCGGAGTCGGAAGGGAGGAAGCGGGCGACGCGAAGGGCGTTGAGGTCGTTGACGACGAGTTCGAGCGGGGTTTTGGCGGCGCGGGCGGTGATGGGGGCTTCGAAGGTCCAGCGGTTTTGTTCGCGGCGGAGCCGGGTGCGGGCGGAGTTGGCGGCGCCGCTTTGGAGGGTGAGGGCGCGCGCCTCGAAGACCGGGATGGTGAAAAGCCGGTCGGAGCGGAGCTGGGCGAGATCGAGGGTAAGGGCGGAAACGAAGTCCGCGGAGCGCCTGGGGTCGATCACGTGGATGCGTTTGCCGTCGGGAGGAAGCACATAGAGGCGGTCGCCGACGGCGGCGGTGGCGCCGATCTTGAGGGAGAAGGAGGCGGGGGCGGCGTCGGAGGCGGATTTCGCGGCGGGGGTGCAGGTGACGACGATGCGCGGGTTTTCCAGCCCGTAGTCGGCGAGGGTCTGCCCGTTGCGGGAGAGGTCCGAGACGAGGAAGCTGGTTTCGTTTTCGAGGAACTGGAGTTCGTTGAGAATCTTGCGGACGGCGAAGTCGTTGGCGGGCCAGTCGAGGGGGGAGTTGATCGACCAGGCGTGGCCCTTGGCCTCGCGTTTGAGACGGATGACGGAGTCGGGGGAAGCGCCCTCGGTGGCGCCGGGACCGTAGGTGGCGATCTCGATGGCGGAGAGATCGGCGGCCTCGGGGCCGAGGACGCGACGGCGGTTTTCCTCGACCTGATCGGGCGCGAGCCAGCGTTCGGTGAGGGCGAGGTAGCCGAAGAGGGCGAGGTTGAGCGCGAGGAGGATGAGGGTGAATTTCGAGCGCACGGTTTTGGGAGCGTGGAGCAGGGAGCGTGGAGCGTGGAGCCGGAATCAGCGACGGCGGTTCCAGTAGACGAGGAGGCCGAGGGTGGCGGCGGCGGCGGGAAGGGCGAGCAGGAGGGCGAGGCGGAGGCGGCCGAGCTGGGAGGAGGACAAGGTGAGCTGGAATTTCTCGATCGGGCGCGGGGGGAGGTTGAGCTGGGTGTCGCGGTCGACGAGCCAGTTGATGGCGGAGAAGGCGAGCATGGCGTTGCCGCCGGCGGCGAGGCGCTGGTTGGCGAGCCAATCGGCGTTGCCGAAAACGACGAGACGGCCGCCGCGCACGCTGAAGGGCAGGGCGCCTTTGGGGGGGACGCGTTCGGAGGCGGTGCCGAGGGAGAGCCGCGGGGGCGGAAGGAGGTCGGTGTCGTCGCGGGTGGGGATGCCGCGCTGGCGGTAGGAGCGTTCGCCCCAGGCGGTGGGCGAGGCGCCGACGAGCGGAATCACGGAAAGCCCGGGATCAAGCGAGCGGCCGGGGTCGGCGCGAACGACGCGGGAGGGACCGAAGCGAAGGGCGATCTTGTTGTCGGCGAGGAAATTGATGACGGGGTGCGAGTTGTCGGTCGCGGGGTAGGCGACGAGGTCGCCGGTGTCGGCGCGTCCGTCGGGGCCGGGATCGATGACGACGACGTCGTCGGCCTGCACGCCCCAGTCGAAGAGGAGATCGTCGAGACCGTGGGGCGAGGCGGGGTTGAGGAGAAGGAGAAGGCGTCCCGCCTGGGTGGCGAGGTAGCGGCGGAGGAGCTCCTGTTCGGCCGGGCTGTAGCGGCCCTGGGTGCCGACGCAGATGAGCAGGGAGGTGTCCTGCGGGAGCGCCCGGGCGGTGGGCAGATCGACAATCCCGACCTGGAAGTTGCGGAGCATGAGCTCGTCCTTGAGAAGGGAGAGGCCGCGGTCGGGCGAGGTGTCGGTGGGGTCCATCTCCCCGTGGCCGACGAGGAAGTAGATCTTTTGTTTCTCGGTGCGGGTGACGTCGAGGATGGCGGCGGTGAAGGCTTGTTCGCCGGTGAAGGCAACCTTCTGTCCGTCTTTGATGCGATAGATCTCCTGCAGTTTGATTTCCCGGGGATTGCCGTCGGAGAAGACGAAGACGCGGTGGGGCTCGGTGATGCCGTAGCGTTCGGCGGCGGCGCGGTTGCGGAAGACGTCGATGAACTCGACCTTGATCGGGCCGCGGGGATTGGCGGAGGACGCGTCGACGTAATCGCGAAGGAGGGTGCGGATGTCGCGGTAGGCCTGGACGAGGTTGTCGTCGTCGGCGTCCTCGGTGAAGGTGACGACGATGGTGACGGGGGCGGAGAGTTCCTTGAGGTAGGAACGGGTCTCGGCGGAAAGGGAGTGGCGGGCGTGACGGGACAGGTCGAAGCGCCAGGCGTGCCGGGTGGCGAGGTAGTTGAGACCGCCGACCAAGGTGAGGATGAGCAGCCCCTGCGCGAGCAGGTGGGCGGTGCGGCGGCGGCGGGCGGAGGCGAAGGTGACGGCGGATCGGGACATCGGGCGGTGATGATTGACCACGGGTTACACGGATGGGCGGATGTCGGAGCGGATCAGCTGTGCAGCAGCTTCGCCTCGACGCCGAGGATACCGAGGATGAGGGCGAGGACGGAGCCGCTGAAGTAGTAGAGGACCTGGCGGGTATCGATGACGCCGCGGGTGAAGTCCTCGAGGTGGGTGAAGACCTGGAGGTAGTCGACGGCGGCGCGGACGGTGGCGAGGTGGTCGAGTTTCAGGATTTCGAGCGTGGCGGCGAAACGGGTGCCGATGACGAGGGCGAGGAGCAGGACGAAGGCGAGGATGCCCGCGACGGCCTGGTTTCGGGTGAGGGCGCTGGCGAGGATGCCGACGGAGACGAAGAGCAGGCCGGAGATGGCGATGAAGAGGTAGCCTCCGATGAGCGGACCGTGGTCGAGACGTTGGGCGGCGCCGGCGAATTTTTGCAGGATGTAGAAAAAGCCGCCCGTGCCGGCCCAGAGGGCGAGGTAGAGGGCGTAGGCGGCGAAGAACTTCGCGAGCACGACCTGCGCGGTGGTAACCGGCGCGGTGAGCAGGGTCTCGAGCGTGCCGAGGCGTCGTTCCTCGGCGAGGGACTTCATGGTGAGGAGCGGAACCATGAAGAACACGGGAAGCCAGAAGAGCTGGAAGAACACGGCGGCGGGCGAGCCTTCCTGGGGCATCGCGGCGAAGGACTCGAGGATGCCGGCGAAAACGAAACCCATCACGAGCAGGAAGAGCGTCGCCGCGACGTAGGTGGCGGGCGTGACGAGCAACATGCGGAGTTCGTGGGCGAGAAGGATGCGGAAAGGTCGCATGGGCGGGATGCTGGGAGCGGAGATAAGAGGGAAATCGAAGGGTGAAGGGCTGAGGCGGGAATCGACGGCGGTTTCGGCGCCGTGCGCCGCGTCTTGGCCCCGGCCGGTCAGGCGGCCCCGGCCTGGGTGGCGGCGAGGAAGACTTCTTCGAGCGAGTGGCGGCTGCGGGTGAGCGAGCGGAGGCGGAAACGGGCGTCGCGGGCGAACGCGTTGACCAGGGTCTCGCGGAGATCGGCGGCGTCGGGCGGAGAGGCGAGGCGGACGGTCGTGAAGCCGGCGGCGTCGGGGGCGGAGGCGGAGACGAGGGCGAGCCCGGGATGCACCGGGGCGAGCGCGGCGGGGAGTTCGTCGAGCGGGCCGGCGAGCTCGAGCTCGTAGTGGCCGGGTCCGAAAAACTGGCGACGCAGCTCCTCGGGGGCTCCGGCGGCCACGACGCGGCCCTGGTTGACGATGACGACGCGGTCGCAGGTCACCTCGATCTCGGGGAGGATGTGCGAGCTGATGAGCACGGTCATGCGCCCGCGAAGCGAGGCGATGAGGTCGCGCACGGCGAGGATCTGGTGCGGATCGAGGCCGATGGTCGGCTCGTCCATGATGATGAGCGGCGGTTCGGCGAGGATGGCGTCGGCGATGCCCACGCGCTGGCGATAGCCTTTGGAGAGTTTGCCGATGATGCGATCGCGGACGCGTCCGAGGTCGCAGAGGTGGACGACCTCGTCGAGGCGCGGGGCGAGCCGGCGGCGGGTGAGCCCCTTGATGCGTCCGCGGAAGTGGAGGTATTCGCGGACGCGCATATCCTCGGGCAACGGGTTGTTCTCGGGCATGAAGCCGAGATGGTTTTTCACGGCCGCGGGGTCGGCGGCGACGTCGATGCCGCAGACGGTGACGTGCCCGGAGGTGGCGGGCAGGTAGCCGGTGAGGATGCGGAGCGTGGTGGACTTGCCGGCGCCGTTGGGGCCGAGGAGGCCGATGATCTCGCCCTGCGCGACCTCGAAACTCACGCCGCGCACGGCGGGGTGTCCGGCGTAGGTTTTGACCAGATCACGCACCACGATGGCGGGCGGCGGCGTGGCGGTGGCGGCGGGCGGCGGTGTGCTGTCGGAGGGCGCGGTGGCGGCTTCGGGCATTTGGACGGATTTGAAACGTGGAAGGAAAAAGAAGCAAAGACCCGTGTCCAAGGGCCAAAGTTGCGTGTGGAGGAACGATTATTCCCGGGGAGTGTTTTCGACCCCGGCATGAGCGCAGCGTGAGACAAGAACCCGAAGGGCCGGGACGGAATCGGGCCCGGCGCTGCTCATGCCGGCGTCGAAAACACTCCCTAAGCGGCGATGATTTTGTGAAAAGCGGCTTCGATGCGACGGGCGTAGGCGGGGGCGTCGCCCAGCGGGGAGGCGGCGAGGCGTTGACGCAAGGTGCCGCGCAAGTCGGCGAGACGCCCGGGCGCGCCGGCCAACGCGACCGCGCGCGCGATGTAATCTTCGGGGGAGGTGGCGATGCATTCGTCCAAACCGATCTGGCGAAGCAGGCTGGAGCACACGCGTGCGGAGTGACGTGCCCCGGCGAGGGTGAGCACGGGGACGCCCATCCAGAGCGCTTCGCAGGTGGTGGTGACGCCGTTGCAGGGAAAGGGATCGAGCGCGATGTCGATGCGCCGATAGGCGACGATGTGGTCCTCGGGGCGGGCGGCGCCGGGCAAGATCTCGAGCCGATCGGCGGAGATGCCGCAGGCGGCGAAGCGCGCGGCGACGGTCTCGCGCAGCGCGGCGTCGTGCAGCTGGATGGCCTTGAGGTGCAGCCGCGAGCCGGGCACGGCTTGCAAGACCCTCGACCAAAGCGCGACGACCTCGGGGTTGAGTTTGGCGAGGTTGTTGCAGGAGCCGAAGGTGACGAAACCGTTGGCGACGCAGGGCGGCGGGCCTTCGGGCAGCGGGTCCATCAGGGCGTCGAAGCAGTGAAACCCGTCCGGCAGGCGGACGAGTTTTTCCGAACTCTCGGCCTCGGTGCCAAGGGGATCGCTGATCGCGTCGGTGATCCGGTAATCGAGGGAGCTGAGTCCGGTGGAGCCGTGGTAGCCGAGCAGGTGGGCCTGACGCGGCGCCGGGCGGGCGGCGAAAATCCGCGGCCGGGTGGCGCCGAAAAAACCGCTGAGATCCACGAGCAGGTCGAGGCGGTCGTCGGCGATGCGGCGGATGGCTTCGGGCTCGGGCAGCGGGGTGAGGTCGCGCCAGTGATCGACGAACGTGCGCATGCGCGCGGTGACGGCGTCGGTCGCGGCGGTGTCGGAGTAGAGAAAAATCTCGAAGGCCGCGCGGTCGTGGTGCGTGAGCAGCGGGAGGAAAAAATGCGCGATCGAATGACGCCGAAGATCCGGCGAATAATAACCGACGCGCAGGCGGCGGCCGTCCGGCGGAGGCGGGGCGGGTTTGCGCGCGACGGGGGGAGCGTGGCGACGTTCCCAATTCGCGGCGGCTTCCAAAAGATCGGCCGCGGTGACGTCGGGCAGATAGGCGAGGGCGAGTGTGAAAAGCTGTCCGGCGTTGCGCGCGGCCTCGGTGTCGGAGCCGGCGTGTTCCTCGGCGAGTTCGAAGGCGGCGAGGGCGGTTTCGACGTCGCCTTGGCCGAGGTGACATTGTCCGGAGATGAGCAGCAGGACCGGATCGCCGGGATGGAGGGCGAGCGCGCCGGAGAGGAGTTGTTGTGCCTCTCCGAGTCGGGCGTGCAAAAAGAGCAACTCCGCCAGTTCGCGCAACGAGGGGAGGTGGCGCGGCGCGATCGACAGGGCGTGGCGGAGCGTGTGCTCCGCGGCGCTCCAGCCGCCCAGTTCTCGCCAGGCGCGGGCGAGGGCGAAAAGCGCGTCGGGAGTTTGCGGTCCGAGGCGGGCGAATTCTTCGGCCAGATGCCGCAGCCAGGCGATGGGGATGCGGTTCGCCGCGGCGCGAAGCAGGGGAAGCGGTTCGGCGAAGGAAAGCGTCGCGCCGGCAGGGCCGAAAAAACGATTCAACGCCGACTGGTCACGCCGGCGGAGCGCCTCGCGCAGAGAGAGGGCGTTGGATTGGTCGGCGGCGGGGTCTGAAGCGGCGGAGGAAGCCATCGAAGGCAGCCGAACTCAGCGAGGCGCGGGAAGGGTGTCGAGCCGCGCTTCCAGACGAGCCGGAGTCGGGGCCGCTTGTGCGCAAAAAACCCTTCGCCGGGAGGAGCGAAGGGTTGGGCAAATCGCCGGAAGGGGCGAGCGGGACGAACCCGTTTAGCGACGACGGCGACGGGTTGCGAAGGCACCGAGCGAGAGTGCGCCGGCGATCGCGGCGGCGGAGGCCGGCTCGGGGATCGGGCTGGCGTCCTGACCGGTCACGATGGCTTCGCCGTTACCTCCGATGGCGAAGCGGGTGACGGTGGCATCATTCGCGCTCGAGACGAAGAATTCGATCCAGCCGTAGTAGGTTTCGTCCGAGCCCGGGCCTTGGTTGGTGTAGCGGAAACCGATGTAGTGGAGCGTGACGTCGTCGTAGGCGTCTGGGATGGTTGCGTATTCAAGTCCGGCGGCCTCGTGGAAAACGCCGGAGCCATCGATGGTCACGCCGGCCGTGACGGGGATGATGCCAAAAAAGCCCTCCGGATCGGGGCCGAAGTAGGAAAAGTTGTTATGTCGGCCAAGGAGGAGTGGAGACTAATCTTGGCACCGTAGCAGGCACCGAGGAAGATGGGGTTATCGTCGGAGCTACCGCCCGGCGCGGTGGATCCGTCGATAGGGTCGAAAGCGAGGTTATTTGCGGTCGGGGAATCGACGGTGTAGATGACGGCGTGCGCGGCGCTAGGAGCGGTGGCGGCGGCGACGATGGCGGCGGCAAGTTTGGCGCGGCGCGCGGCGATACGACCGCGGAATGTGGAGGTGGATGGGCTGGTGGGCATTATGATTTTATTGACATAAATTTTACTACAGTGCGCGCAAAACTTGTAGAGAAAAATTTTATGGATCGCCGAAATTATCGGCGAGTGAGGCGCGGGCGCGAGGGAGTGGAGGCCGGGCTCAGGCCGGCGCTCGCCGCTAGTGATTCAACGCATGCGCGGCGGCGAGGCCGACCAAGGCGAGATCGGGCACGACGCGGGCGGGGAGTTTGAGCCGGCCTTCGACGACCTGGGCGGCGCCGCCGGAGAGGAAAATCTCGGCCGAGGGCAGGCGGCGCGTGGCGTATTCGGCGAGGACGGCGTCGAGCAGGGTCTGGATGAGGCCCGCGTAACCGACGATGGCGCCGATGCGGATGGCCTCGGCGGTGGATTTGCCGATGACGCTGGTGATCGGGGTGCGCAGATCGGTGACGAGCGGGAGCTGCGCGGTGCGTTCGTGGAGGTAACGCGTGACCATCGCCGGGCCGGGCGTGATGATGCCGCCCTCGTAGCCGCCGTCGGGCGTGACGAGATCGAAGGTCACCGCGGTGCCGAGGTCGATCACGATGGCGGGGCGGCCGGGGGCGAGTGCGTGGGCGCCGGCGGCGTTGGCGAGGCGGTCCTGGCCGATCTCGGTCGGCTTCGGGTAGGTGATGGGCACGCCGAGCCGCACCTCGTGGGTGAGTTGCCAGGCGGGCAGACCGGCCGCGTCGGCGACGGCGCGGAGCCTGGGCGTGGCGGCGGGGACGACGGAGCAAAAGGCGATCGCGTGCGGCGCGGGCGACGTGGAGCCGGGGGCGGCGAGCGTGGCGAGGACGGCGGGCAGGCCCGCGGCGGGATCGTCGAGCGCGGTCGTGGGGAGGTCGCGTTGCCCGCTCAACACGCCGTCGCGGTGCACGGCGAGGTGCGTGTGGGTGTTGCCGATGTCGACGCAGAGGAGGGCGTCGGGCGCGGCGGAGAGGACGGGAGGTGCGGGCGGGACGGACATGGACGGCGCAGCGAGCTAGTGTCAGCCAGGGAGGCGCGGCAAGGCGGACTTGGGCGGGGAAAAGTTCCCCCGCAAGGCGCGAAAATTTGTCTTTTGCGGAATTGCGGCCGGCGCGGACCTGCATGGGGTGGAGGGCGATGCGTTTTCAATCGATGACCGGTCAAGCTCCGCGCCGGCGGGCGGCGCGCGTGATGGCGATGATGTTGTGGTGGATTTGCGGATACGGTGCGATGGCGCTCCGGGCGGAGGGCACGCTGCTGGAGTCCCCGCCGCCGGCGGTGGCCGCGGCGGCGCCGGAGCGCGCGGTGGTGCAGATTCTCGTGTCGTCCCAGGTGCCGGTCTTCGACGCGCCGTGGCGTTACCATCCGATCCGGCGCTCCTCGGGCACGGGTTTCGTGATCGAGGGCGGACGCATCCTGACCAACGCGCACGTCATCGCGTGGGCGAAGCAGATTCTCATCCGGCGTTACCAGGACCCGCGCCTGCTGCCGGCGCGCGTCGTCTTCGCGGGTCACGATTGCGATCTCGCGTTGATCGAGCCGGTCGACCCGAAGGATCTCGAGGGTGTGAAGGCGCTCGAGTTCGGCGAGTTGCCCGCGGTGCAGTCCACCGTCGTCACCTGCGGCTATCCGGCGGGCGGCGACCAGATGTCGTTCACGCGCGGCGTGGTGTCGCGCATCGAGGTGCAGCCCTACGCGCATCCGGGCAACCGCTCCTGGCTGGCGGTGCAGACCGACGCGGCGATCAATCCCGGCAACAGCGGCGGCCCGGTGTTCCAGGGCGACAAGGTCGTGGGCGTGGCCTTCCAGGGACTTCCCGGCCTGCAGAACGCGGGTTTCTTCATCCCGCCTGAGGTGGTGCGCCACTTCCTCGATGACGTGAAGGACGGCCGCTACGACGGCTTCCCGATGGCCGGCGTGGGCTTCGATTCTCTGCAAAATCCCGCCTACCGCCGCCTGCTCGGTCTCACCGACGACGGACGCGGCGCGCGCGTCGACTGGCTGCGTCCCGACGGTTCGGCGGCGAAGGTGTTGAGGCCCGACGACGTGTTGCTCGAGGCCGGCGGGTATCCGGTCGGCAGCGACGCGATGATCCCGTATCGCGGCAACCGTGTCGCGGCCGGCGTGGCCTTCCAGCAGGCGCAGGCGGGCGAGAAGCTCCCGTTGAAGATCTGGCGCGAGGGCAAGGCGATCGACGTGCTGCTCCCGATGGAGGCCTACACGGGCGACCGTCTCGCGGGTCGCCAGCACGACGAGCCGCCGCGCTACTTCATCTACGGCGGCATGGTCTTCACGCCGCTGAGCGCGAACTACCTCGACACGGTCGGCCGGATCGGGCGCGACCCCCTTTGGGAAAACCTCGCGCGGCTCGCCTACGAGCTGCACCACCGTCCCGTCGAGGACATCGAGGGCGCGCGTCCCGAGCCGGTCGTGCTCGCCGGCATCCTGCCCCACGCGGTCAACGCCGACATCGGCGTGCGCGGCCGCGTGCTGGTCAACCGCATCAACGGCGTGCGCATCGAGAAACTCGAGGACGTGAAGCGCGCCCTCTCCGAAAACGGCGGCGCGCGCCACGTGTTCGAGTTCGTCGGCCCCGAGGAGGGACCGATCGAGGCGATCGACCGCGCCGCGGCCGACGCCGCGCAGGCCGGCATCCTCTCCACCTACGGCATCGTCTCCGCCGAACGTCTCTGAGCCCGCCCTCCGCTGATCACGCCATGCAACGCACTCCCTTTCTCCGCCTGTTCCTGATCGTCGCGCTCGGTCTCGGCTTCGTCGCCGTCGCCGCGTCCGAGGCGCGCGCGCAGTTGCTTTTGCAGCGTCCCGGCTGGGACCGCTCGCTGGTGAGCGTCGAGGTGACCTACAAGGTCTACGACGCCTTCCAGCCCTGGAACGAACCCACGCGCGCGATCCGCAAACACGGCGTTGTCATCGCGCCGGGCGAGATCCTCACCACCGCGCAATACCTCCCGACGCACACGCTCGTGCGCGTGCAAAAGGGCGGACGCGGCCGCTGGTATGACGCGCGCGTGAAATGGTGGGACGCGCAGTCCAACCTCGCCGTGCTCGAGGCCGCCGCGCCGGCCTTCTGGGACGGCCTCGCGCCGGCGAAGCTCGCGGAAAAGGTCGGTCGCGGTCCCGAGTTCGAGCTTCTGCGCTGGCGCGACGGAAACCTGGAGAACCGCCGCGTCGAGTTCGGCAAATTCACCGTGAGCGAGGGCGTGCTCGGTTTCGCGCCGCATGTGCAGCTCGAGGTGAGCACCGACTTGAGCGGACTCGGCTGGACCGAGGTGCTGGCGCGCGACGGCGTGATCGTCGGCCTCACCACCTACTCCAACGGACGCGTGTGCGGCGCGTTGCCCGCGCCCTTCATCCGCGACGTGCTGGCCGCGTGGCGCGCGGGGAGTTTCTCCGGGCTCGGCTACTTCGACTTCACCTGGCAACCGGGCTCGAATCCCGAGCTGCTCAAGGAGCTCGGCATGGAGGGCGAATCGCGCGGCGCCGTCGTCCACGCGGCCGGCCGTGAATCCGATCCGGCGAAGTCGCCGCGCCCGCGCGACATCCTGCTCGAGATCGACGGCTTCCCCATCGACAGCGAAGGCGACTACCTCGACCCCGACTACGGGCATCTGATGTTGGAGTATCTGGCCAACCGCGGACACTTCGCCGGCGCGACGGTGAAGCTGAAGGTGCGCCGCGGCGCGCGGGAGCTGACGCTCGACTACGTCGTGCCGAAGGCCGACTTCACGGACGAGACGATGCCGCGCGAGGTCTTCGACGGTCCGCCGAAGTATCTCGTCGCCGGCGGCCTCGTGTTCCAGCCGCTCACGCAACCCTTCCTGCGCGGCTGGGGCGACGAGTGGCGCAAATACGCGCCGTATCGGCTCCAGTATTACCAATACGGCGAGCCGCGCGACAAACGGCGGTCGCTCGTCGTGCTCACCGGCGTGCTGCCCGATCCGATCAACCTCGGCTACCAGGACGCCGTGATGCTCGTGGTGGACAAGGTGAACGGCCGCGTGGTGGCGACGCTCGCCGATCTGGCCGAGGCCCTCGAGACGCCGGCCGAGGGCGGCGTGCATCGCGTGGAGTTCATGCCCGGGCGCAATCTGCAACGCCTCGTGCTCGACGCCGCGACGCTCGACGCCGCGACGGCGCGCGTGAAGGAGTATTACGGCCTGCCCGCGACGCGGCGGCTGTGAGGAGGAAAACGCTCCGCGCCTTCCGCCACGGGGGATGCGAGACGTGGCGGAACGGCGGAGCCGTTTCGCCTCAGCGCCGGCGGCGGCGGGTGAATGCCGCTCCACACGCGCCGGCCGCGAGCAGCGTGGCGAAGGACGCCGGCTCGGGAATCGCCACGACGGAAAGCACGCCGCTCGAATAGAGAAGGGAGGCGTCCCAAGCCAGACCTCCGCCGAGATTTGGCAGGAGCAGGTTGGCGAAGTTGCCCGAGCTCAGTCCGGGATCGAAGTCGAAGAGATCGAAGCTGTCGCCGGCCGCGGGGGAAAATTCTTCGAGCAGGTCGACGCGGAGATCGCCGCCGAAGACGAGCGCGCCGCCGACCACGAGGGCGTCGTATTCGTCGCCGCGCGCGAGGCCGGCGAGTTCCATCACGAGCAGGTTTTCGGCGCCGAAGACGAGATCGCCCTCGTGGGTGACGAACGCGGGGCTGTCGCCGGGCGAGTAGCCGCCGTTGAAGGTGACGGTGGTGGAGGTGCCGGAGAAGTTGGCCGCGCCGCCGAAGGCTCCGTTGAAGACCACGTTGCCCGCGACGCGAACGGAGCTGCCGGCGGGGGAAAGCACGTCGCCGTCGATCGTGGCGTCGACGAGGTTGAGCACGCCCTGGTTCTCGAGCCGCAGGTCGCGAATATCGAGCGTGGCGGCGATGATGTTGATCGTTCCGCGATTGAGCGCGGAGCGCGTGGAGAGCGTGGCGCCGTTGGAAACGGTGAGGGAGGTGTCGGTGGCGACGTAGGTGTCGCCGTTGAGCAACTCGATGGTGACGGGGCCGTTGATGACGGGGTTGGCGCCGAGGAGCGGGCGCGCGCCGTCGGTCTCGAGCGAGTTGGTGTTGAGGCGAAGCGTGCCGGCCCGCAGGTCGAGCGTGCCGCCGTAGTTGTCGAGCGCCTGAGCGTGGATGGTGCCGCCATCGAGACGGAGGGTGCCGTCGGCTTCGAGGCGGAGTCCGTTCGAGATGGTGAGCGTGCCGCCCGTTACCGCGACGAGGCCTTCGTTGACGAGCGTGGATACGGCGAGCGAGCCGTTCTGGACCGTGAGGCGTCCGGAATTGGTGAAATCGGCGAGCGCGTTGGAGCCCGAGGTGGCGACGATGCGGCCGTCGCCGGTGTTGGTGAAGGACGGTGTGGAAAGCGCACCGCCCACGAGTTCAAGCAGGGCGGAATTGGTGAAGCCCGTGGATGCCGAAAGCGTGCCGCCTTCGAGGCGCACGGTGCCGGTGCCGCGGTTGGTGATTGTCTCGGTCTCGAGCACGCCGCTCTCCATCACGAGCGTGCCCTGCGACTCGACGATCAGAGTCGGCGAGGGGAGCGGGTGGCTCGACGAGGTGTGGGTGTAGAGATCATGGTGGGTCGTGCTGACCGTAACACGGCGCACAAAGGTGATGCCGTCGGCGGGATTTGCTGTGGCGCTTAGGTCGAACACCCGCCACCCCGTGATCTCGAGTTCGCCCAGACTGTTGTAAGTAGGCGCCTGGAGGGTGAAGGCATTGTGGTGGGTGCCAGACAAAAAGGTGGTCGGTTGGCCACGGTTTCGCGGGTCGGGAAAGACGGCGTTGTTCACGCTTCGAGGGACGGCCCGGGTCGAGCTCCCGGTGTTCACGTAGCCGAAAACGATGGTCGTCTGCCCGGTGGTCAGCTCGTTTTCGACCGAATCCACAAGCGGCACCAAGACGCTGACTTCTTGCGCGACGACTGGGGATGCGAGCGAGGCGAGGAGGCCAAGGGCTCCGGCGCGGCGGAGATTTCTGCGAGGAGAAGTGGGTGTGTGACGCATACGCAAACGGGCTTAGTGCCAGTTTGCCTGCCGCTGCATGCTATATCGCAACATCTTGGCGTGTATAGCGAGCGTAAAATGCTTTGAATCTACATCCTGTCCCAGCCCCGTGATGCCCGCCTAGCGCTTCTTGAAGATCACCTGTGGCGTGGTCTCGAGTTGGCCGCGGGTCACGCCCATCTGGTTGAGGAGTTTCAGTTCGCGCCAGAGTTCGGCGCCGGTGGTGCGGCCGGCGAAGAGGTTTTCGTAGGCGCGGAGCGTGCGCGCGACCTCGTCGGCGGACTCGTCCACGAACTCGACGCGGAAGTGGCGCGCGCCGAGCGCGACGAAGCGGTCGAAAAACTCCGCGCCGGTCTGGGCGCGCGGGTTGAAGACGGTGTTGCGGCAGCCCGCGTCGGCCTTGAGCGGAAGCAGGGCTCCCACGCGGTCGCGGAGGGCGACGCGGTGTTTTTCGCAGGGGCGGCCGCAGTCGTGGTAGTCCTTGCCCTTCGAGAGGAAGGCGCAGAACACGCAGTGCTCCATGTGAAACATGGGCATGTGCTGGTGCAGCGTGAGGTCGAAGCGCGAGGCGGGCGCGCCCTTCAGCAGCGCTTCGAGCTGGGCGACGTTGAGGTCGTAGCTGGCGGTGACGCGCTCCAGTTTGTATTTGGAAAGGAAATACTCGGCGGTCAGCGGATTCGCGACGTTGAGCGAGAAGTCGCCGCGCAGGCGCAGCTCCGGCGCGGCGGCGGGGAAGAAGCGGAGGTGCTCGTGGTTGCGCACGAGGATGCCGTCGGCCTCGGCGGAGAGCACCTGTTTGAGGATCCAGTCCTCGGTGGGTTTGAAGACGCGCGGCGGAAGCAGCCAGATGGAAGGAGACGGCTGAGGGGCGAGGTCTGAGGCCAGAGCGGAGGCGGAGCGGCTGGTTTTCCAAGCGCGGAACTTGGCGACGGCCTCGCGGTAGTGCTTCGGGTTTTCGAACTCGCAGTAAAGGTCGGCGAAGGGGACGCCGGAGCCGAGCACGGCGTCGAGCTGGGCGAAGTCGCGCACGAGCGGGATGAGCTGCGGCGTGTCGGGCGTGGTGGCCGGCGTGGAGATCTGCGCGACAACGACGGACGCATTTGTCGTTCGGCATTCGTCATTGGGCATCCCCGCGTCCGCGGTCATCGTCCAGCGCTTCGGCGCGGCTCGGAGTTGTTCGAGTCGGGCGGCGGCTTCACGGCGCAGGCGGTTGAGCTCGCTGACCGGCAACATGAGCGAGCCTTCGAGCCGGTTTTCCAGTTCGCCGAGGTGGAAGGGCGTGCCGCCGAGGCGGCCAAGCTGGTCGCGCAGGCGCTCGGTGGTCAGCGGCTGCTTCTCGGCGACGGCGAGCGGGATCGTGGACGATTCGCGCACGACGTGTCCGAGCCCGTCGTCGAGGAGGAGGGTGAGCGGCGAGCCGGCGTGGCCGTGGACCTCGGCCCGGACCGGACGCGTGTGGCGGATCTTGTCCCCGGAAAACGTGGCGCGCAGCTCGCGGTCGAGCGCGGGGTCGTTGGTTTTCCAGACGCGGTGACCCGGACGGATTTTTTTGAAATCCACGTCGCCGTGGCCGAAACGCAGGAAGGTCTCGCCGGTGCGCGCATCGGTATTCAGTTGATAAATACGACCGCCCTCCTCGCCGGCGGCGGGGTTGCCGGCGTCGAAGACCACGCCGTCGCCGGGTTTGGCGGGGGCGACGAGCTTGAGCGCCACGTGGTCGGCGCCGACGCGGGTGACTTGCCCGAGGAAAACGCCGCGCTTGGTGCCGAAGCGTCCGTGGGCGAGCTCCTGGTTGTTGATGCCGCGGAACCAGCCCGTGTAGAGCCCGCGCGAGAAGGCCATGTTGAGCTCGTAGTAGGCGTCGGGGGCGGATGGGGCGGTCGGGCTCCCGGCTCCTCGCTCCTCGTCTCCTGCTCCATTCAGCTCTTCCATCACGCGGTCGAGGGCGCGGCGGTAGGTGCGGGTGATGCTCGCGACGTATTCGGGGGACTTGAGGCGGCCCTCGATTTTGAGCGAGGCGACGCCGGCGCGCACGAGCTCGGGCAACACGTCGAGGCCGGCGAGGTCCTGCGGGCTGAGGAGATAGGAACGATCGCCGAGATCGACCGGTTGGCCGTCACTGACGAGACCGTAGGGCAGACGGCAGGCTTGGGCGCATTCGCCGCGGTTGGCGGAGCGGCCGCCGAGCGATTCGCTGGTCAGGCACTGGCCGGAGTAGGCGACGCAGAGCGCGCCGTGCACGAAGACCTCGAGCGGGAGCGGCGGCTGGCCGGAGGCGCGCTGGGCGGCCTGGATGTGCTCGATTTCCTTGAGGGAGTTTTCGCGGGCGAGCACGACCAGCTCGGCGCCGAGCTCGCGGGCAAATTGCACGCCGGCGTCGTTGGTCACGGTCATCTGGGTGGAGCCGTGGATGGGGAAATCGGGCGAGAGGCGGCGGATGAGGCGGCAGATGCCGACGTCCTGCACGATGGCGGCGTCGACGCCGGCGGCGATGATGGAGCGCAGGTAGTCGGCGGCGTCGGCGAGTTCGTCGGCGAAGACGAGGGTGTTGAACGTCACGTAGCCGCGCACGCCGCGGCGGTGCAGGTAGGCCATGAGCTCCGGCAGGTCGGCCACGGTGAAGTTGTGGGCGCGCATGCGGGCGTTGAAGCGTTCGAGGCCGAAAAAGATCGCGTCGGCGCCGTTTTCGACCGCGGCGCGGGCGCATTCCCAATCGCCGGCGGGCGCGAGCAGTTCCGGCCGGGCGTAGCGGGGCGCGGCGGCGGAGGGCTCGGAGGTGGCGGCGGAAACGGTGGCGGACATGGGACGCCACACGGTGCAGACGCGGGGCGCGCTGTCGAGGCGGGCGAGGCCGGCGCGGGATGGGCGACGTCGCTACGTAATTCGCCGGGGCGCAGGTCGCGGGCGTTCTGCCGTTGGATTTTTGGCAGGATTTTTGGCGATTGCGCAGGGTCTTTGGATTTGAAGGCGGGCCGGGCGGAGCAAGCTTGGGTAACGTGTTCGTCCCCGCCCCAGGTCGATTGTCGGTCATGTCGCCGTTCCGGCGGCGCGCGTTCACCTTGATCGAGCTGCTGACCGTGATCGCGATCATCGGCGTCCTGGCGGCGATCATCGTTCCGGTGACCGGACGGGTGCGCGACTCGGCGAAGGCGTCGAAGTGCGCGTCGAACATCCGGCAGATCGCGCATGCGGCGCTCCTCTACGCGGACGACCACAAGGGCGTGCTGCCCTCCGCCCACACGCCGAACGACTCGGGCGGCTACTCCGTGACCGCGTGGTGGTGGAGCCTTTACCCGGACTACATCGGCGCCGCGGACGTGTTTGCCTGTCCGAACGACGAGACCACGCTCGGCGGCAACGCCACGTTCACCCGCAACGGCCGGACGCTGGCCAACGGCAAGGTCTCCTACGGCAACCCCGGCCAGTCGCGGACGAACAAGGCGCTGGGGAAGTCGCTGCGCGTTTTCTCGATACCGGCGCGCACGGTGTTGTTCACCGAGTTTCAGCAAAACACGATGCAGCTCGCGCAGACCTGGCACGCCGACAAGCCCTTCTGGGTGAGCGTGAACGCGAAGAGCCCCGAGGGCGGCGACGTCGTGGCCTTCCCGCACTCCGGTGGCGGAAAGACCAACCTCGCCTTCCTCGACGGCCACGTGACCGCGATGAGCGCCCGGGACATCGTGGCGGCGCGCGACGCAAAGACCCTGCACTTCGGCACCGTGGGGCCGTTTTGAAACAGCGCGCGCCGCGTCATCCCGCCCGCATCCGACCTTTGTATCAAATGAACAACTACAACTGGACCGACATGAATGCCTCTTGCCCGCCCAAGTCGTCGCGCGGCCTCGTCCGTCGCGCCGCAACGCTTCTCGGGTTGCTGGCGCTCGCCGCCGCGCCCCGCGCCCAGGCGGAGATCGTGACGCCCCGGTGGTTCGGCTCCGAGCATTGGAAGTCGGCGTCGGGCAGGGAGGTGCGGAGCGAGGTGTCCGCGGAGAAGCGGCCGGGGCTCGGCGTGCTGCGCATCGGTTATACCATCACCGCGGGCAGCGCGCGCTACGCCGGGGCCTATCTGCACCAGGGCGTGAAGGAGCCCTTCGACGAGCTGCGTTTCCGCGTGAAGAGCGCGGTGAGCGGCCGGGCGCTCGTGCGCTTCATCGACCAAGACGGCGAGGTGTTGCAATACACGGTGCCCGTGCAGGGCTCGTCCGAATGGACGCCGGTGAGCATCCGGATCGAGAAACCGAGCACGACCTTCCCGGACAAGGCGGGATCGGTGCTCAACAAGGAGCCGGATTTCCCCTTCACCGGGATGCTTTTCGGCTTCGAGCTGCCGAAGGGCGCGGAGGCCTCGGGCGAGGTCTTTTTCTCGGAACCGGAGCTGATCCGCTAAGGTGGCGAGCGCTTTTGACAACGCCTCGCGCATGGCGAGAACAACGCCATGCCGCCGGCGCGTCCCCTCGCCCGTCCCCGTTTCCAACCACCCGTTCCGAAGATGAACGTGCGGCACGTCCTGGCCTACTTGCAGTGGTCGACGCACAAGCTCGAGCACGGCATCCGCGCCTATGCGCGCGAGGCCGACTGGACGCTTTCCTTCATGCACAACACCCGCGATTACGAGCGCGGCTCCGACCAGATGGACGGCGTGCTCGTGATGCCGGGCAACGTGCCGATCGACTTCCGCCGCCTCTTTCCGAAGGCGAAACTCGTCAACCTGCACGGCATGGCGGGCGAGCCGATCCGCCCGGCCTTCGACGCGGCG